>Ga0137399_10001425_pt1 | contig 10960 bp, 8 predicted proteins | sample czorhiz316metaG_FD_104810 | JGI IMG/M metagenome (GOLD analysis project Ga0137399, IMG submission 104810) | Vadose zone soil microbial communities from Angelo Coast Range Reserve, California, USA - czorhiz3.16 metaG | ecosystem: Environmental > Terrestrial > Soil > Vadose zone | place: USA...
AAGGCTTCGAGAAACAGGAGGGCAAAGAGGGCGACATCACGCGGGGCGAGGTGCGCAACTTTGACCAGTTCCTCGACAGCCACCCAGAGGTCGCCGAAGGGCTGAGAAAAGACCCCAACCTCATCAACAATCCGAACTGGGTGAGCAAGCATCAGGAGCTAAAGGATTGGTTGGAGGACCACCCCAATGCCAGACAAGAGCTGAAAGAAAACCCGGCAGCATTCATTCACCGGGAGAAAGGCTTCGAGAAACAGGAGGGCAAAGAGGGCGACATCACTGCTCGGGAGCTGCGCATCTTCGACCAGTACCTGGACAACCACCCGGACGTCGCCCAAGCTTTGAGCAGAAACCCCAAGCTCATCAACAATCCGGACTGGTTGAGTAAGCATCCCGAGCTAAAGGAGTGGTTGGAAAACCATCCTTATGCCAGCAAAAAGATCAGGGAAAACCCAAGAGCATTCATGCGGCGGGAGGGGAATTTCGAGAAACACGACGCGACTGAGCGCCAGCGCGTAAAACCTTAGAGCGAAATTTCTGGTGCTTCGACAAAGAGGCCGGGCAACCGGCCTCTTTTTTTCGTTCAGGGCCTTTGGGGAACTGACCAGTCTCCTGACCCCTGAAGAATCCGTGAGATGCTTATCTCCGCGGTGCCTAGGTGTAGCAGGCTGCTTCTCCCCGCGGATCGCTAACCTCGGAGTTTCCCGCGTGGAAGCTGGACATCTATGGACTGAAGATGGGAAGCAGATTGCTCACGGGCGAAAGCTAACGGCGGTAGCCAGCGGTTCGCGGGGCGTGCTAGTTGCCGGGAGGCTTGGCGGCAGGACCCGTGGAGGGCCTGGTGGCGTCGGCGGAGGCGCGCGGGGCGTAGTAGCCTCTACGCGCGCGCACCTGCAGTCCTTTGCGGTCTACTTCGATACGGATGTTGCGGAACTTCCCGTCGGTTTTCTTGTTGCTGGGCACGTAGGCGAGCGAATACTGGCTGCGCAGCTCGTCTCCAATATCCAGGAAGGACTGCGCCAGGTCATCCACGCGGTAGGGGAAGAAAGCGCGCCCGCCGGTTTCTTCGGTGATCTGGTCGAGGACCTTGTCTCCCGGCTCCTTGTGGTACTTCCGGCTGGTTTGCTTGGCGGGGTCGCGTTCCTCGTTGGCAGTGACCCACTGCGTGCTGGTGCTGATCGCGTAGAGCACCACGCCGGCGCGCTGCGCCATCTCGATGGCTTCGCCGCGCGAGTGCGAACTCTGATTGTCGTCGCCGTCGCTGATCACTACCAGCACGCGCCGCACTTGCGGGTTGTCCCCCGAGGGGCCGGGCGGGTTGCTCAATTGCTGGCTGGCAAGGTAGATGGCATCGTACAGAGCGGTGCCGCCGCCGGCCCGCTGGCGCAGAATGACGTCGCGCAGCGTACCGAGATCCTCCGTGTAATCCTGGATGACGGAGGGTTCGCTGTCGAAAGTCATCAAAAACGCCAGATCCTTGTGACGGCGGAGCACGTTATATAGGAAATCGATCGCGGCCTCCTGCTCGAACTTCAAGCGGTCGCGGATGCTGTTCGAGGTGTCCAGCAGCATCCCCACGCGCAGCGGCAGATCCGTCTCGCGGCTGAAAAAACGAATTTCCTGGGACTGGTTATCTTCAAAGACCGAAAAATTCTCCTTCTGCAGATCGGTGATGAACTTCTGCCGGCGGTTAAACACACTGAACACAACATCCACCAGTTCCACCTTTTTGATAAAGGTAGGCGGTTGCTGGGGCTTTGTGGCCTGTGGAGGTTGTGGGGGAGCTGGGGCAGGGGCCTGCTGAGCGCCGAGCGGAGCTCGGTGCAGCAGCAGAAGGGCCCCAAACAACAACGCAACAACGCGCAGGCGTCGCATTAGCGCACCCTTTTGAATCACCTGAGGCAGCCGCTCCGTCGTGACCTCATGCTGAGTCCTTTACAATCAGGGTAAACTCCGTCGAAGAGCAAGCGGAACCCTTCGCTCCGCCCTGCCACCTATGGCGCAGGGCCTCGTTCAGAATGACGACCGCGGCGAAAAAGCTTCGAGAGAATTATAAGTAGCCAGCGAGAGCGGCGTCAATTGCGCCCGCACCACTCCCGAGCGCCGCCTCCAGCCGGCGGAGGTAATGGCGTAAGTCCTGCGGCAATGGCGCGCGAACCTCGATTCTCTCCGCACGGCGCGGATGCTGGAATCCGATCCGCGCGGCATGCAGAAAGTTGCGCCCGAGCGGCGGCAACGTCTCGCGGCCTGCGCGCACTTGCCGCGGCGCGCCGTAAAGAGTGTCGCCCACCACCGGGTGGCGCAGCGCGGAAAAATGCACCCGGATCTGGTGCGTCCGGCCGGTGCGCAGCTTCACTTCCACCAACGTGAAGCCGTCCAGCGGTGCCAGCACGCGCCAGTCGGTGCGCGCCTCACGGCCCTCGGGACGCCGGGCGGTCATGCGAGTGCGCCGGCGGAGGTCGCGCGCAATGGGCAGCCCGATCGTGCCTGCGTCGTGCTTGAGGTTCCCGTGCACCAGGGCGATGTAGGTCTTCTCCACGCGCCGCGCGCGGAACTGCTCGGCGAGTTCCCGGTGCGCCGTATCGTGCCGCGCCACCACCAGCGCTCCTGAGGTGCCCCGGTCGAGCCGGTGAACAATACCCGGGCGCAGGAGGCCGCCGGCGGAGGAGAGCTTCTTCAGCCGATGCAATAGCGCGTTGACCAGCGTGCCGCTCGAGGTGCCCGCACCCGCATGCACTGCCATTCCAGCGGGCTTGTTCACCACAACGAGGTCTTCGTCTTGGTAAAGGATTTCGATCGGAATGTCTTCGGGCGCGGCTTCAAGTGGCGGCCGCGGCGGGGTTTCGATCTCGACGCCTTCTCCACTGGCTACGCGATGTGAGCGCTTGGCCGCGGCGTCATTCACCCTCACCAGGCCCTGATCGATCAGCTCCTGGATGCGTGTCCGGCTCAGCTCTGGCAGGCGCGCGGCAAGGTAGAGATCCAAGCGAAGGCCGGCGTCTTCGGCCGCGACGACGAAGCGATGGTGCATCAGCGTTCGCGATGGGGACATACGGTTACGGCGCTGCTGCGACGCCCGGGGCGCGTTTGCGCAAGACCGCCTGACCAGGTTGAAACCGCTCCGCCGGCTGGGCGCAGCGGTTAGCCCACCGACTGCGCTTCGGTTTTGCCGCGGAACAGCAACCACGCGCCAACCACAATCAACGCAACGCTCACTACCTGCATCAGGGAAAACGTGCCACCCGCAAACAGCGTGCGGTCCGGGTCGCCACGAAAGAACTCAATGGTGCCGCGCGTTAGACCGTAGAGTACGGCATAAGCGACGAAGACTTGCCCGGTGAAGCGTTGCCGCCGACCGAGAAAAACCAGAAACGCAAAGGTCAACAACTCCGCGGCGGATTCGTAGAGCTGGGTGGGATGCAGGGGAATGCGCAGCGGCGTGCCCACCAGCATGCGAGCGTAAGGATCGGTGAAGGTAACGGCCCAGGGCAGCGTAGTCGTTTTGCCGTAGCAGCAGCCCGCAGCAAAGCAACCCAGCCGGCCGATGGCGTGGCCCAGCGCCAGCGGGGCGGCATAAACGTCGCCGAGCGGAAGAAACTTGAGGCCGAAGCGCCGCGCGTAAAGCAAAGCCACCACCAGCGCCGCGAGAAAGCCGCCGTAGTAGGTGCCTCCTGAAAGCAGTGTGCTGAGCCCAAGAATCTCGTGTGGGTGCTCCCAATAATAGCTCCAGTCCGCCAGTACCAGCCACAGCTTGGCTCCCACCAAGGCCGCCAGCACCATGTAGATGCCAAGGTTCCAGACGCGCTCGGGATCGAGACCAGCGCGCGCCGCCTGCCGCTGTGCCAGCCATAGGCCGAGCAACACTCCGATGGCTACCAGCAGGCCGTAGGTGTGCAGGGTTAACGGTCCGACACGAAACAAAACCGGATGCATCTTTTAAGTCCAAGGATTCCTCGGCTCGCCGGTAGGATGCCGGCGTCCGAGGAGCAGGTCCAACACTACCAGCGCTGCTCCGATGCTAATGGCCGAATCGGCGACGTTGAATGCCGGCCAGTGATAGCTGCCGAGCCAGACTTCAAAAAAATCCGTCACGCTGCCGCGGAGTAGCCGGTCAATCAAATTGCCCGCGGCACCGCCTAAAATCAACGCCAGGCCAACGCGGCTGCGCAGCCCGCCAGCCCGGCCAGTGGCCAACAACCAGGAGAGAATGCCGATTACCACGATCGAGGTCGCAATCAGTAGCGCCCGCAGCCATTTCGATTCGGCCTCGGCAAATATCCCGAAAGCGATGCCCGGATTATGGCTGTGGACTAGGTAGATCACTCGGGGAATGATTGTACGGTGAAAGCCTTCAGGCGTATGCTGCTCGATGGCGAGTTTCGTGGCGCGGTCGGCGACAACGATCCCCAGCGAAAGCCAAAACCAGCGTACCCGCGTGGCCGCCGCCATCAGGATGTGGTGGCCGCGCCGCCACCCAGGATTTCCTTCACCACCGGCAGGCACCGCTCGCACACCGTGGGATATTCCGCGCTCTCGCCAACTCGGGTCGAATAGTTCCAGCAGCGCTCGCACTTGCGGCCGTCTGCGCGGAGGATCCTTACGATTGGCGTCGAAGCGTCTTCTGCTGACGTGACGGAAACAGGCTTTTTTTCAGCTATCTCAACCTGGGAGACGATGAAGAGCGCCGGTAGCGCTCGGGCATACTTGTGAAGTAGTGTGGCGAGATCGCCTTCGGCCTCCAGTACGACTTTGGCTTCAAGGGAACCGCTGATTAGCTTGTCGTTTCGGGCTTCTTCAAGGCTTCTCAGCACCCGGCCTCTCAAGACCTGCAGCAGATTCCAATTGGCACTCGTGCCGGGATCCAGGTGGGTGTCAATTTCCTCGGCCGCAGGGAACAGGGCCATGTGCACACTATCGGGTTCGCCCGGCCGGCGCGGCATATGCTTCCAGATCTCCTCGGCGGTGAAGACCAGAATCGGAGCCACCAGGCGCACCAGGGCGTTCGCAATGCGGTAGATGGCCGTCTGCGCCGAGCGGCGGCCCTGGCCGCGAGGAGCAAATGTGTAGAGGCGATCTTTCAGGATGTCGAAGTAAAACGCGCTCAGGTCCACCACGCAGAAATCGTGCAGCGCATGGAACACGCGGTGGAACTCAAAGGCGTCGTACCAGCCGCGGCACTGCTTGACCAATTCGGCCGTGCGCTGGAGCATCCAGCGATCAAACTCGTCAAGCTGTTCATGCGGCAACGTGTCGCCCGCGAGATCAAAGTCGGCCAAGTTGCTGAGCGCGAAGCGGAACGTGTTGCGAATCTTGCGGTAAGCCTCGGAGAGCTGCGTCATGACGCGATCGGACATCCGCACATCGGCCGTGTAGTCCTGCGCAGCCACCCAGAGCCGCAGCAGGTCTGCTCCCCATTTCTGGCAAAACTCGCGCGGCTCTACTACATTGCCGAGCGACTTCGACATCGGCCGACCCTGCTCGTCGAGCGTCCAGCCGTGCGTGAGTACGTGTCTATAGGGTGCTGCGTTTGCCGCTCCAACGGCGATCAGCAATGAGCTGTGGAACCAACCTCGGTACTGATCCGGGCCTTCGAGATACAAATCAGCCGGCCAAGGAAGGCCATTCCGGTTCGGGGTTCCTGGCGCGTCAAGCACGGCCAGATGCGAGGAGCCCGAGTCGAACCAGACATCCAGAATGTCGGTCTCCTTCCGCCAGCGCGAGCCGCCGCACTTGCAGCGCACGCCGGGCGGAAGCAGCTCCTCGGCCGAATGCTGGTACCAGGCGTCAGCTCCTTCGCGCTCAAACCAGCGCACAACATTGCGCAGGGCCTGAAAATTGGCTAGCCGCTCGTGGCATGTCTCGCAGTAGAAGATCACCAGCGGCACGCCCCACACGCGCTGGCGCGAGATGCACCAGTCCGGACGCTCCGCGATCATTGCGTAGATGCGCTCTTTGCCCCACTCGGGTGTCCACTTCACTTTGCGGATCTCTTCGAGCGCGCGCTGGCGCAGCCGCTGATGCTCGAGGTTGATGAACCACTGCTCGGTAGCGCGGAAGATCACCGGGTTGTGACATCGCCAGCAGTGCGGATAGCTGTGCGTCAGCTTGCCTTCGGCGAGCAGCGCGCCGCGTTCGCGGAGCAGAGCCACGATGTGCGGGTTGGCTTCGAAGACAGTCTTGCCCTTGTACTGCGGCAGGCCTTCGAGGAAGCGGCCCTGATCGTCAAGCGGCGCGTAGATCTCAAGGCCATACTTCTGCCCGGTGTAGAAGTCTTCGGCGCCGTGGCCCGGCGCGGTGTGCACAATGCCGGTGCCCTGGTCGAGGGTGACATAGTCCGCCAGGACCGCCGGCACGCGCAAATCCAAGAACGGATGCTGGAAAAGCAGCCCCTCCAGTTCGCGGCCTTTCCCAACACGACGAAAACGACCCTCCTCCAACCCGAGATTCTTTCTAACCTCGGGGTCGCCCATTCTTTCTTCTGCGATCAACAAGGGGCCTGCTTTACTTTCCACTACCACGTAATCGTATTCGGGATGGAACGCCAGGGCGCGATTATGCGGCAGTGTCCACGGAGTGGTAGTCCAGATGACAGCGCTAACTTTTTCCCCGAGTTTGGCTGCTGCCACGCTGTCCGCTACGGCAAACTTCACCCAAACCTGAGGGCTGGTATGGTTCTCGTATTCGACTTCGGCTTCGGCCAGGGCGGTGCTGTCAAAGATGCACCAGTAAACCGGCTTCAGGCCCCGATAGACGTAGCCCCTCTCCAGAAAGGTGAGGAACGTGTCGGCGATCCGCGCCTCGTACTGGTTGCTCATCGTGAGGTAAGGGTTTTCCCACTGCCCCAGGATGCCCAGGCGCTTGAAGTCGCGGCGATGCTGCTCAACGTAGCGCAGCGCGAACTCGCGGCACCTCCGGCGGAACTCCGCCCCGCTGACGCTTCCTTTGCCGCCCTCAAGCTCCTTCTCCACCTGGGTTTCAATTGGCAGGCCGTGGCAATCCCACCCCGGCACGTAGGGGGCGCGGAAACCAGCCATGGTCTTCGACTTGACCACCATGTCCTTGAGAATCTTGTTCAGGCCCGTGCCGAGATGAATTGTGCCGGTGGGATATGGGGGGCCATCGTGCAGGACGTAAGGCTCCGCGCCCGCTCGCGCCTGCTGGATCCGCTGGTAAAGGCCCTTCTCTTCCCACTCGGCCAATTGCCTCGGCTCGCTCTGGGGAAGATTCGCTTTCATAGAAAAGGCCGTGCGCGGTAAGTTCAGCGTGCTCTTGAGGTCAGGCGATTTAGTTACGGAATTCAGAGCACTCGAGTCTTGGTTGATCTTTTTGATGCTCATGGCCTGAAACTTTGCCTCGTGATGAAACGTCGTATGTTACAATGGAATTCCTAGCCTGTCAGCCTCGGGAGGCGTACATCCTTTTGGCCCCTGCTGAATCTAACTCCAGGGGACTATACTAGGCGGCGGGTGAAGTAAGCATCGTGGCAGCTCCGGTTCCCAACTCGAAGAAAGGCGGCCCTCGGTTGCCGCGGTTTACGGTCGAGCAGAAGTCTATCTCCGCCAGCTTTTTCTCCAACCTCAAGGATTTTCTCGCGGAACGGCCGGTGAAGGTGCGCCGCGACCCAAGGGGCGGAGCATTCATCGGAGAGCCGTACGGGGAAGGCTTCTTCGGCAATCTGAAGGAGTTCTTCCACCCGTTGCCCCCCTCGGCGAAGCATGCCAAGCGCTCCCGCATGGAGGTTGAGTGGAGGCCCTGGTATCAGGTGTTCTGGGAGAACCTGCGCGACGCCATTGCGCCGCCAAAGCTGCCTCCTCTCAAGGTCACCAGCCAACCCGTCAAGGTGCGGGACATCTGGAGCCGGAATGAGGAGTTCAAACGCGCCCAGGGGCTTTCCCTGGCGGTCCACGGGCTCATCGCGGCGCTACTAATCGTGCCGCTTTACCATCAAGTGGTAACCACCACCCAGGCCAACACCAAACCTGAATTGATCAGCATCGATATCTCTCCCTATCTGGCTAAACTGCCGCCCGGAAAAGACAAGGCCGGAGGCGGTGGTGGCGGTGGGGAGCGCATGCAGACTCCGCCCACCAAGGGGCGCTTGCCGAAATGGCGTATGGAGCAACTCACGCCACCCATGGCCACGCTACGCAATCTCAATCCGAAGATGCCGGCCGAGCCCACGCTTCTCGGGCCGCCCGAACTGAAAGTACCCAGTCCTCCCTTGCCTAACTATGGCGACCCCCTGGCAAAGCTCCTGACTAGTTCCGGCGGACCCGGCGGAGGAGGCGGGATTGGCACCGGAGAAGGTGGAGGCATTGGGAGTGGTGCCGGGGGAGGCTTAGGCCCTGGTTCGGGGGGCGGCACCGGCGGCGGGGTTTTTCGTCCGGGAACGGGTGGCGTGGGCTATCCCGAGTGCGCCTATTGCCCATCGCCCATCTACTCCGATGAAGCGCGCAAGGCCAAGTACCAGGGCGTAGTCGTTCTTCAAGCGGTCATCACCCCAGACGGGCGAGCCATCAACATCAACGTGGTCAAGGGTCCCGGGCTAGGTCTGGAGGAAAGAGCCATCGACAAAGTCCGGGAGTGGCGCTTCAAACCCGCGTTGGGACCCGGCGGCAAGCCCGTGCCGGTGTCTGTGATCATCGAAGTTACCTTCCGCCTGCTGTAAGTCCCCTGTACCGCTGTACTGCCATCCTCCCCGCGACTGTGGGACGGACAGAATCAAGTTAACAGAGCAAAGAACGCAGCCCATAGGCTCTAGCTGCCCCCATCGGCCCAAAACAGAACGGCTGCGGCCGACGCAACCCTGCGGGGCTTATCTTTTCGAATCCCCTCCTTTCCGCCAGGCGATTTCTTCTTTTGATTCACTGAGTTATAATTACACCCTTAGTTTTCCAGGAAATTAGCTCATAAGTTGTTTAATTTTCTGCCGGTCAGGGACAGTTCGAAAGTCCAGTTAGGTCGCACAAAGAGCCCCTTCCGTCGTTGGTATCACGAGCAATAATCGACATTCTCGCAACCAACTGCGGTCCCGAAAATGACTTCCGGTTTGCCGACAACTCGCCCACAAACTGTTAGAATAGGGTTCGTTCGGACACTGTTTCGAGATGCAGTAGATAGCAGTAGATAGAGGACAAGCGCGCCCCTGTGGCCCATGGATCACTTAGGTGCGCCGGGTCATTTCCCTAGTAGGTGATCTGCCGAATTCATTTCTTGTACCCAAACGCTTTGCTTCCGGCATCAAAGTGGTTTCAGGTATCGCCCCAACAGGCAAGGAAGGATAACCATGAATTCCAAGCAAGTGGTTCTCATCACCGGGTCCAGCACTGGCTTCGGCAGACTGTTCGCGGAAACCCTGGCACGTAAAGGGCACACTGTTTTCGCTACGATGCGTGACGCCGGAGGTCGCAATGCCAAGAATGCCTCCGAAATCCGCACGCTCGCGGAAAAGGAGTCACTGCCAATCCACGTACTTGAACTGGATGTGACCGACGACGCCTCGGTGGGGCGGGCTGTGGATGCCGCCGTCGCCAAAGCGGGCCGCATCGATGTCGCCATCAACAACGCCGGCTACTACCTCTCGGGGCTCGCGGAAGCGGTCGCCACCGAACAAGCGCAGCGTTTGATGGACACGAATTTCCTTGGCCCGGTGCGCGTAAATCGCGCGGTGCTCCCGCACATGCGGCGCCAACGCAGCGGTGTGCTCATGCACATCAGCAGCGGCGCGGGCCGCGTGATTCTTCCTTCCGCGGGTTTCTATTGCGCCAGCAAATTTGCACTCGAGGCGCTGGCCGAGTCGTACAGCTACGAACTTGCCGCGCAAGGAATTGAGTCCGTGATTGTCGAACCCGGCCAATATGAGACTCCTGTTTTCGGCAATACAGTGACGGCTGCCGACCAGGCTCGCGCCAATACGTATGGCGCTGCCAAGGAGTTCCCGGCGAAGGTCAACGCGGCACTTTCCTCCACGGCCGGCAATGCTCAGGAAGTCGCGGACACGGTTCTGCGGATTATCGAGACTCCTGCCGGAGAGAGGCAATTGAGGTATTTCGTCAGTCCCCAGAACTTCGGTGTTGACGAGATCAACGCCCTCTCAAGGCAAGTGCAAGCCAACGTGCTAGAAGCCTTCGGCCTTGCTGCCGACACTAAATTCCTCAAAGGTAAAGCGGTCGGCTCCGTCTAGCTCTCTTGCAGGAGTGACGGGCTCTACGGAGGTTATCCCAATAACCCGACCGCACCATTACTTCCGGCTAGCCGACAACCCACGAAGTGTAGCCTAGACAGCCGCCGACGATAAGGCTGTGGCGTCCAGCGCTGGCGGCCTAGCGCCCTTGATGACGAGCCACAGCATGAGCGCTATCTCCCCGAAGAGGGCGGGCTGAGAGTAGGTATCCACCTTGTCCTGATATTGCGGCAACAGTAGGCCCGTAAGACTCAGGATCACCCAGGCGAAGCCGGCGATGGCGAGCCAGACGCCCAGGAACCGCGGCAGGAATCGCGACCTGTACACAAGCAGCGCGAGCGGAAAGAGCCATAGCCCCCAAAATATTTCGGCGACAACAAATCCGTGATGATGCAGATTGAGGAACAGCATAGCCAGAGCATCCCGCTGAGGCTTTTCGAATATGGATAGGAAATCAGCCCCGCGCACGAGGACGAGGGCAGCAATGGAGTTCAGCTCATTCAGAAACGCTTCGGGATGTACCCGGAAGTTAACGAGGGAGCCTTCCACCTTCCGGGTTGCCGACCACCCGGAAGTTGGCTGGGCCACTCAATACAAACGCGTTTATCGGGACTTGACCGTCAGGGGGCGGGATTTGCTTGTGAACGAGATCATCGGCGATCCTCAAGAACAGTTGGCCTCACCGCCGTGTTGCGTTTTGGCGAACCACGCGAGTAACATGCATCGTGCTGATTGCGGATGACGACTCTGGGATTCTTGACCCTGGGCCGAGAGTTCAAG
>Ga0137399_10001426_pt1 | contig 10959 bp, 5 predicted proteins | sample czorhiz316metaG_FD_104810 | JGI IMG/M metagenome (GOLD analysis project Ga0137399, IMG submission 104810) | Vadose zone soil microbial communities from Angelo Coast Range Reserve, California, USA - czorhiz3.16 metaG | ecosystem: Environmental > Terrestrial > Soil > Vadose zone | place: USA...
CTGTGGGCGTGAAGGTGAGATTGAGAACGCAATTGGCGCCCGCCGCCAGCGTCGCACCGTTGATGCAGGTGGTGCCGGAGGCCAGTGCGAAGTCGCCAGCGTTAGCGCCGCCCAGCACGGCGGTCGCAATGCTGAGGGGGGCCGTGCCGCTGTTGGTCAGGGTCACGGTCTGCACGGGGCTGGGGGTGCTGACGCGCTGAGTGCCGAAGGCCAGGTTGGCGGGCGCCAAGGTGACAGCCGGAGCGATGCCGGTACCCGCGAGCGACACCGACTGCGGGCTGCCCGCGGCATCATCGGCGACGCTGAGGCTGGCGCTCCTGGCCCCCGTGGACGCTGGCTGGAACTTCAGTCCGACGTTGCAATTAGCGCCCGCCGCCAGGGTCGTTTGGGTGCGGCAATCGGTGCCAATCGTCGGCACCGCCAGAACGAAGTCGCTTGCATTGGTACCGGTCAATGCGATGCTCGTGAATGTCAGCAGGCCAGTCCCCGCGTTGCTCAACTGCACGTTCGACACAGCGCTGGCGCTGCCCACTGCCACACTGCCGAAGGCCAGGCTGGCGGGGTTAAATATGACGGTGGGAGCGGTGAGATGGAAGAAGGTGGTGCCACCAACTCCGTTGAAGTCCGAGATCATGAAGAAGTAGGTCGTGCCCGCCACAGCCGTAAACCTAACCGTCTCGCCCACGCCGGGACCGTTAAGGTTAGCGCAGGCCACTGCAGTAAAGTTCCCAAGAGTGCCCGTCATGGCCTGGAGTACGCTGTCGTAGGCGGTACCGTTGGTATCTGCGGTGACGGTTCCACTGGCTGCTGCGATGAATTCGTACCAAATGCTCTTGGTCGAAGGGCTTTGACCAGTTGTACATCCCGGGGGTCGTTCGCCGTTTTCCGTTGTCGCGCCGGAGTTATCCTCCGTATCGCTGAAGGGTACGGGACTTGCATCAATGGCTTGAGCGAAATTGTCGTTTACCGGTGGTGCCGCAGTGATCGAAAAACTGGATGGCGGGTTCGAGCTCCCGCCCGCGGGCGGGGGGCTAAAAGCAGTCACATTGCTGTTGCCGCCGGCGGCGATCTCACTGGCCGCGATGGCCACCGTCATTTGGGTCGGGGAGCAGGGCGGTGATGCCAAGGGCGTGTGGGGAACCCCGCGGAAGGAAACCGTGGAACCCACACCTGGCGTAGTGCTGCAATTGAAGCCCGTCCCGTTCACTTGCAGATTGAACCCGGGTCCCCCGGCGTTGGCACTGTTGGGCACGAGCAAAGTAATCGTCGGTGCAGCCCCGAGCACGCTAAAACGCAGGAAATCAGAGGTGCTGGCTCCATCCACTACAGTGATCTGGTGTACACCCACGTTCGCCGCTGTCAGCAGGCTGTCCGGTATGACAGCCGTCAGATGGTTCGCGTCCACGAAATTTGTGGTTATGCCGTTTGCGACGCCGTCCCACTGCACTTGCGAGGCGGGGGTAAAGTGGGCGCCATTAATGTTGGTCAGGGTGACGGCCGTCGAGTCCGCCAGAGCAGACGTCGGCCGGATGGAAGACAGAAATGGCCCCGCAGGAATTGCTACGTTGTTATCCTGAAGGATCCACGTGCCGCGGCCGCTGGTGGAAGCGCGCACGATCCGCGATCTCCCCCGCGCATTCAAGGAGAGCACGACGATCCTCGGGAGTCCCGGAACAGGCGTCCAGACGGTATTGGTGCCCAGGCTTGCGTTGGCAGTACGGAATACGCCGACATCTGTGGCTACATAAGCAGCGGGAATAGCGTCATCGAGCAGGATGTCGTTCACCGGGACGTTCGGCAGGGCGTTTGCGCCCGTGCCGCTGATGTCCTGCCAGGTAGTGCCACCGTCGGTGGTGCGAAAGACGTGGCCGAGCGTGTCCCCGAAACCGGAGAAAGCCGAATACGTGGCGTACGCCACATTCGGGTCATGCGTATCCACAGCGAGGGCCGTGACCGTGCGTCCCGACGGCAGGGCCGGGGTGGTCAGGTCGGTCCAGTTCGAGCCTGTACCGGCGAGCGCGTTGGTTGTTTTCGAGATCCGGCTGCCAGAGGCGCTTCCTGCAGTCGTCCCCACGTAAACGACGTTGGAATCGCTCCACGCCACCGCAATCGAAGTGATGGTTCGGGAGGTGCCCGTGGTCAAGTCTGGCGAGATCGCCGTCCAATTCTCACCGGCATCGGTAGAGAGCCAAACGCGGAAAGTGCCGAAATAGATCCGGTTGGCAATGCTGGGGTCATGAATCAGCGGGGCGACGAAATTCGCGCGATCGCTGGGATTGATCCCGTTCGTCTTGAAAGCGAAGCTAGCGGGGGTGGTTCCGTCCGTGATGGAACGAAAGATACAGATGAATTGGCAGGTCGTGTACACCGTACTGGGCACGCTGGGGTCAATAGCGGCATAGGTGCCGTCGCCGCCAGTCACGGTATCCCAGGCTGGCGCGCCGCTATAGCGTTGCGTGCCGTTGTCCTGAGTGCCGACAAACATGATGTTCTCATCGGAGAAATGAACGCCATGGCCCGGGTAGGACATGGTGATAGCCAAAGTCGCGTTCAAGTTGGTGTAGTCAATGGCTCTCCCGGCAGGGCTGTCGGACCGCCAGACGCCTCCATCGTTGCCGATATAGAGCCTGTTGCCGTTGCTGGAGAACGCTAGGGCGTGCAGGTCCACGTGGAGACTTGAGGTCGCTCCGTTAGCGACAGTGGACCAGTTGGCGCCGCCGTTGGTGGAACGGAACAGTGCCCTGTAATTGAAGGGTACAGCTTGTGAGTCCCCGGAGGACCCGCCGGCAAAAAGCAGATTCGCATTGTTCGGGCTGACGCGGATGGTGAGGTCATAGAAGCACTGCGAACCGCCGGTCGAGGTGCAGAAGTCCGGTGTGTTGATCTGTTGGATCCAATCGGCGTTGGCCCCGCTGCTCGCGTTGGTAGTTTTCCACAAACCGAGCAGCCCAGTCCCGTCGGCCTTGGCGACAAGCGCAAAGAGCGTGTTCGGAGTGGAGCGCGCCAGGTCAATGTCGATGCGGCCGACATTCGTACTGGGGAAAGGATTCGCAGCAGTGCCAATCATTCTCGTCCAGGTGGCGCCGTGGTCGGTGGAGCGATAGACACCCGCAAGCGTCGGGTCGCCCGATGCGCTAAGCGCCGCGTAGACCACACCACTGCTAGTCGGATGAAACACAATCGCCGTGCCTGCGGCGCCGGACATCCCCGCGACCGGTCCGGTCCAGGAGTTGCCTCCGTCAGTTGTGCGATAAATTCCGGATAGCGCGGGAGAGCTAAAACGAAACACCCCGGCCAGAGCGATGTGCTGGCCTACAGGAGACAAGGGATCCACAACGATGGCGCCGATATGGGCGCCGCCGTCCAGCCGGCTGGAGCTAAACGAGCCGCCGCCAGGGCCGAGAAACACATTCGCGCCCTGTTGCGTCCAGGTCGCGCCGCCGTCCGTGGATTTCAAGACGCCGGCGCCTGAGTAGCTGTCACCGGAGAAATTCTGCTCCCCAGTGCCCACATAGATTATGCTCGAGTTGGTGGGATCAATGGCAAGCGAGCCGATTGACAGCGAGGGCTGGTTATCGGTCATCGGCGTCCAGTTCAAGCCGGCATCGATAGTTTTCCAAACCCCTCCGGCCGCGGCTCCAAGGAAGGCCACGTCGGGATTTCTGGGATCTACCGCCAGCGCCGCAACGCGCCCGGAGTTGCTTGGACTACCGTTGAAGGGAAACACGCCGGGGGCCACGTTGATCGGCTGCGGTCCAATTGAAGTCCATGCCGAGGGCCCAGGGAAATCGGTGGCCAACGGCGCCGCACTCTCCAACGGCAGCCAGCCCATCCTTCTCTGCGTCTCAATCATCCGGTCCACGTGCTTCAACGCTCTTTGGCGCATGCCTGTGGCCACCGAGCCGTCGGGGAGCGTCCGGTCGCCGAGGAACCACTCCTCCCGCCCTTTCAGAAAGTCTTCGTCTTCGGGGATGGCATCCGGTGACGGCGCGCCCTTTGGCCCTGCTGTGGGGGGCTGCTCCGCCGGCGGCTGAGCGACTGTTGCTGCGGGCTTCTGCGGCTTTGCCGGCGACTCGAAAGGAGCCAGAGCAGGTTTCTGTGCTTGCGCGGCCGCACACGGGCTCAGGCAAAGCAGCAGGACTCCCGCAGGGGCAAGCCACGGCCAGACTGGTAATACAGGGGAAATCCTCATCTATCCCTCCACAGACTCCTGCCGGTGGGAGTACTTAATAACTTCTTAGGTTTAATGCGGGGTGGCGACAATCTCCCATAAGGCGAGCCCGAACACAATACAGTGCATCTGCCATTCTGCATCCGTTGTTCTACTTAGAAAGACAATCTGATTAATCGACATTTAATCTTTAGAAAGCGCCCCGCACAAAGCCAGGCTTTTTCACCCGAGGATACGTGGAGAAAATTCTCGCGGCAGCAGAAGAGCCGTATCGTACTGTCTACTGGCTTGCGGTCGAGACGGGAATGCGCAGCGGGGAGTTGTCGGCGCTTCGGATTGAAGATGTGAACCTAGAAGCTGGCGCCATTCGAGTCAGTCGCGCCGTATGGCGGGGGCAGTTGCAGTCTCCCAAGTCCCTGGCCTCTTCGGGAGCTTGCAATTTCGCCCGTGCTGTCGGCTCACCTTGAAAGTTACCTCGGCACAATTGGGGCGAAGTTTTGTGGCGTTCTGTGGCGGAGAATAAAAAGGGCCTCCAGTTTCGGAAACGGGAAGCCCTTGTGCCCAACTAACATGGCTGGTTGCGGGGGCCAGATTTGAACTGGCGACCTTCGGGTTATGAGCCCGACGAGCTACCAGACTGCTCCACCCCGCGCACAGATGATAACGAAATCGCACGGCTTCGTCAAATTAACCAGGGCTCGGAATCACAGGGTGCTCCCGGCGGGCGCCATGAACAGCCAGGGAGAGGGGCGGGGAGGTCAGGCGGCGGGAAGGGAAGCACAGTGCAGTTGCCTGGGTGCTGGGCCTCGGCTGGCGCGGGCTTCACCAGGTGCTGTACTGCGTGTTCTCGAAGGGCGAAATGGTTGACGAACCGGAGTGGACGTTGGTGATGCCTGTGCCCGACTGATCGGGGCTAAGCACGACGTTTTCGTACTCCACCTGCCAGTCTTTGGCCCGCGTGATGGGGTCGGTTGGGATTTCGCGCAAGTAGCCCGAAGAGACCAAATCCTCAAGCGATTGAGGCGCGGTTTGCTTATCGAGCGTGTACTGCTCGATGGCCTGGCGCATGACGAAGAGGTCCTGCTTGAGCGCAGCCTCTTTTGATCGCGTCACCGATTTCATGTATAGGCCCGAGCCCAGGCTGAGCAGGATCAGGATAATGGTGACCACGATCATCATCTCGAGCAGCGTGAAGCCAGCTCGAGCCAGCGCCCGGCGCAAGATTTGGCGGGAGTTACTCCGTGGCTTTCGTGGGAGACGCTGAGGCTGCCGCATAGTTCATCCGCTACCAGTCGGAATAGTGCGTACCGTCCAGTGCCGTGCCGGGCGAACGCGTGTACACATCGAAAACGTTTTTGCCGCCCCAACTGGTCGAGTCGGGATCATCCTGAACGGCGCGGAGTCCCCAGTCGTCGTGGCCGGTCATCGGGTCGATGGGAATGCGGCGCAGGAAACGGAGCCGGCGCTCAGTGCCCGCGCCGATTTGAATGCCTTTGACAAGGGTCTCCAGGTCCGCCGGATACCCCTCCGAGCCCAACTCCACACGGATCAAGTTGCGGTCAGCGGTATCCTTATAGCGGTCAATGGCCGTGCGCATCTCGCGCAGGGCGCGCCGCAGCTCCACTTCTTTTTGCCGTCTGACGGTTACCCGAGCCGTCGGCAGCGCCGCAGAGGACAGCACCAGCAGAATGGCGCAGGCAATCATGAGCTCGAGCAGAGTCATGCCTGCCTGCGTTCCCGGGCGTCGTCTGAAGCCTTTCAAGTTCCCCCCCATAGTTTACATCACCCCGTTTACATCCCCCTTGACTACTGCACCCGGATGTTCGCTTGCCCGGAGACCAGCGGAATGGGCTTCTGCTGTGAGTCCCGTCCATTAACCTGCAGGACGGCCAGCGAAGACGTGCCGGGCGCCACGCCACGAATCACAATCCCTACGAGCGTCCCGGTGCCGTTGACTCCTGGGGTGTTGGGCTGGCGGGTGGCGGAGATAATGGCCTGGCCGCGCTCCTTATCCACGCGCTGGACAATGGCAATCTCCTGCGTCCCGCCCGAGAGGAAACCTCCGTGTCGCACCTCTTCGACGGAAATAACCGCAGGGTTGTATTGCAGCAGCATGGGGATGGAGAACAGATCGCGTACGTCCTCCACCACCACGGCAATCGTCGTGGTCTCCCCGGGCTTCAAGGTGACGTCCTGGGGTTCAAAGCGCAGCTTGGAAGGCCGCGCGGTCTCTGGCGCAGGGGTCGTCGCTCCGCCAGGGGCGCCGGCAACCGGGGCCGAAGTCGGCGTAGGTGCCGCAGCACCCTGTCCAGATGCCTGCGGCTTGGGCGCCGAAGTGGGAGGTGTTACGGGTTCCAGCTCACGCCGCACTGAGGGGTTGGTCTCCGTGCCCGCGCTCAGGCCGCGTAGGTTGGCTTCGGTAATTTGCGGCAGGCGCACCAACCGGGGAATCAGAATGATCAGCACCTCGTTTTCCTGGCGTTCCACCGTTTCTTCGGAAAACAGATAACGGAGTAAGGGGATTCGTGAGACTCCGGGCCAGCCAGCCAACGTGCGCGTCTCGGTACGGTCAATCAAACCGCCTAGAATATTGACCTCACCCTCCTCCAAACGGACATCGTGTTCGATTTTGCGCTGGCTAATCACGGGCTGCTTGATACCGCCGATGTCGATGCGGTCGGTCACCGAGGAGACCTCGACCGAGACCTTCATGCTGATCTGGTGGTTGGGGTGAATGTGCGGCGTGATGTCCACGTTCACGCCCACGTCAATGTATTGGAATTGCGTGTTCACCAGGGGGTTCACAACCCCCGCGCCGCCACCTATGGCGCCCACACCCACGCCGGCCTGGAAGCTTCCGGTGGCCACCGGGACACGGTCGCCGACGCGGAGCTTGGCCGGCTGACCGTCCACCGCGCGGATTTCTGGATTCTGAATGAGCTTGGTAAAGCTATCGTTAATCAAGGCGGTGGCGGTCGCGCCCGGGAGGGTGATGCTGTAGTCCTTGGCGGAAATTTTTCTCAACTGGTCCAGGGTGACCGAGGTGGAAGTCGAGGTTGTCCCACCGGTGGTTGTGGGGTTCGACGGCGTGAACGCGACCACGGCGCTGCTGCCGGGCCGGACGCCAAGATCGCGTAGGCGGTCGCGCCGCACCTGCAGCACAGCGACCTGAATAACCACCTCGGGTTTAGCCTTGTCAATATCGCGGATCAGCTTCTCGGCGAGTGCCAGCTTATCCGGTGTATCGCGAACGATGATTGCGTTCTGGGAGTTCACCTGTTGAATGCGCTTCAAATCCAGCAACTGGCGCAGGCCGGTGACGATTTCCGTGAGGTCCTGCGGCAGAAGCGTATTCGAGAGATAAAAGGTGCGCACGATCTGCTCTTCGTAATCCCGGCGCTTCTGCGGCTGCTCGGGAACCACGAAAATGATGTTGCTGGTCACCGGCTTCCAAAAGGCCTTGCTTTGCAGCGCCACAATGTCCAGCGCCTGCTCCAGAGTGACGTTAGAGATTTCGGTGGTGATGCGGCGCGCGGCAAAGTCGGGATCAAAAATCACTGTCAACCCAGCCAGCTTGGCGACAGTTTCAAACACGATTCGCGCGTCATTGGTCATTTTCAGGTTGATGGGAGCGCGCGAGAGCGGCATCAGCTCCGGGGGTTTTTCCATCAACTTGGGCTCTTCGCGAGGCGGGGCCGGTGGAGCCTCAGCCGCAGCCTTGCGCGCGGCGATCATCTCCAGGGTCTTTCCTATTTCTTGCTCGGCGATCGCACTTGCAGGGTCGATTGCCAGGGCTTTCTGGAACTCAGCCAGGGCCTGTTGGAGATCGCCCTTATCCCGCAGCTTCTGGCCCGCACGGACGTGTGCTAGCCCGGCTTCCAAACGGATGCGGGTGGCCTTGAGCTTGTATTCGGTATTGAAGGGATCGGTCTTCAGCGCTCGCTCGTAGTGTACCAGAGCGGTATCATAGTCTTGAAGAGCTTCAGCTTGCTTGGCGGCCTTGAAATCCTGGTTCCCTTTTGGACAACCTGTGAGAGCCAGCACGGCACAGGCTAACGCCGCCAGGCTCAAATATCGACTCGACATACACGCTCCACCTGCGGAGAACAACTTTGCGAGTCTAGCACCGGTCCTGAAGCAGAGCAAGTTACGCCCGTACTAGTTGTCCTTTCGGTTGCGAGAGTACTAACCTCCCAGTATTGACGTTGGGAGCCAAAAAAGGTTTACAAGATGTGGGTAGAATTTCTTCCCGCCTGTCGGTGGGAGGGGCGGGACTGAGGATCACGTGATGTACTCACCAGCGGCTTGCTTCCTGCCGTAAGTGGCGGCTATGATAGCTGTTTGTGGCCGCGAAGACGAGAAAAACTGAACAGCCGGCTGAACAAATCGTCGCGCAGAACCGCGCCGCTAACTATAATTACCATTTGCTGGAGAAGTACGAAGCAGGAATGAAGTTGGCTGGCACCGAGGTGAAGGCTCTGCGCGAGGGTAAAGCCAACATCCGGGATGCCTACGCGGTCGTGCGCGGGAACGAGGTGTGGTTGCTCAACTGTCACATCTCCCAGTACCTGCCCGGCGGCCCGTGGAACCACGAGCCGCTGGGGCCGCGCAAGCTGCTGCTGCATAAGAATGAGATCTTCAAACTCACCGGCAAGACGCAGCAGAAGGGCCTGACGTTGATCCCGCTGCGGATCTATTTCCGCAATGGAATCGCCAAATGCGAGATCGCCCTGGCCAAGGGCAAAAAGCAATTCGACCGCCGCCATGCAGAGCGCGAGAAAGAGGCCAAGCGCGAAGCGAACGAAGCCATCTACCGTTCCCGGCGGCGCTGACCGGAAATCATCCCCTAGCCGCGAGGAGCTATGGAAATCACCGTTGAAACCCGCCCCTTCACCACCATCGAGACCGAAGCGCTGGTGACATACGTTTTTGAGGACAACGATCCCGTCCAGGGCCGGGTGGCCGAACTGGACCAGGCCTGCGGCGGCGCGCTGCGCAAGCTCAGCTCCAGCGGCGAGTTGACCGCCAAGTGGCTTGAGACGACACTGGTGCATTTCCCCGCCGGGCTCGTGCCGCAGCGGTTGCTGCTGATTGGCGCGGGCAAACGCGACAAGTTCAATGTGGCTCAACTGCGCAAGCTCGCGGGGGCAGCGTTGCGCTACCTGAAAGCGCGAAAGATCGCACGGCTGGCCTTTCTCTCGTGGGGAGCTGACCGCAACTCTGCTTCGGCTCAGGCCATCACCGAAGGCCTGCTGGTAGCCCACTTTGAGCCGGACAAGTACAAGACTGAGAAGAAGAACGGCAAAGAGGTCGAAGCCGCGGCGCTAGCCGGGTGGGATGCGGCGAACTGCGCTGAAGCGGAGCAGGGAATCGAGCGCGGCCGGATCGTGGCCGAGTCGCAGAACTTCACCCGTGAATTGGTCAACGAGCCTTCCAACCGCCTGACTCCGCGGATATTGGCGGAGCGCGCCGCAGCTATGGCGCGCGAGGTGGGACTCGCGACGGATGTCCTCGACGAGAGCAGAATCGAAGAGCTGAAGATGGGGGCGCTGCTGGCGGTGGCGCAGGGCAGCGCCGAGCCGCCTCGCGTGATTGTCGTCACCTATACACCGCCCGAAGTTCGACCGGGCGCGCCGGTGATCGGGCTGGTGGGCAAGGGCGTTACATTTGATACCGGCGGGATCTCCATCAAGCCGGCTGAGGGCATGGAGAAGATGAAGTATGACATGGCAGGCGGCGCGACAATGCTCGGCGTGATGCGGGCGCTGGCTCGGCTCAAGCCGGCCCTGAAGGTGATCGCCGTTGTGCCCGCCACCGAGAACATGCCCGGCGGCCGCGCGCAGAAACCCGGGGACGTGCAAATCTCTTTAGCCGGGAAAACTATCGAAGTGCTCAATACCGACGCGGAAGGCCGGCTGATCCTGGCCGATGGGCTCGCCTACGCCAGGCGGCTTGGCTGCACCCATCTGGTGGACGCAGCCACGCTGACCGGCGCCATCGTGGTGGCGCTCTCCAACGTTAATGCCGGTGTGTTCGGCTCCGATGCGGCATTCACCGAACGGCTGCTTGCCAGCGCCCGCTCCGCTGGCGAAAAGATGTGGCAGATGCCGCTCGACGATGAGTATCGGGAGATGATCAAGAGCACCATCGCCGATATCCAAAACATCAGCAGCGGCAAAGGCGGTGGCGCAATCACCGCAGCGATGTTCTTGAAGGAGTTTGCCGGCGATGCGCCTTGGATTCACCTGGACATTGCCGGCACTGCCTGGCTCGACGAGGCGAAGCCTTGGGCGGCTAAAGGCGGATCCGGCGTCGCCGTTCGCACGCTGATCGATTTCGTGATGAATTTCCCCGCAGACGCCAAGTAGGCTTCTACGTCTCGCACCCAGCGCGCGGTTGTCATTCTGAGTCCGCCCGGACGAGGATCTGTAGCTCTCACTCTGGCCGCGCAGTGCGGCAGTGATACAAGACAGAGGATCCCAACCGGGCATTTTGGTGCCAAAGAAACGCCCTGCGACCGACTCTGTGCGGATTGCGGAGCGGATGCAGCCTGAAAAGCTCAGAATGTCATTCCACAGTTGTCATTCCGAGCCCCGACGGTTTTTTGGCGGGGCGAGGAATCTCGCTCAGAAGGTTCTTCTCTGGTGTTTTCCGCGCGCTCGAAGAAAATCGCCGGCGAGACGCCGGCGTTACATTTTCTCCGGGCCTTCGATCCCCAGCAAATCAATGGCGAGCACGAGCTGGCGCTCTACTAGTTTTGTCAGGGTCAGAAGGAAGGCTTTGCGAGC
>Ga0137399_10001427_pt1 | contig 10951 bp, 11 predicted proteins | sample czorhiz316metaG_FD_104810 | JGI IMG/M metagenome (GOLD analysis project Ga0137399, IMG submission 104810) | Vadose zone soil microbial communities from Angelo Coast Range Reserve, California, USA - czorhiz3.16 metaG | ecosystem: Environmental > Terrestrial > Soil > Vadose zone | place: USA...
CTCATGCTGCGGACCGATCGGCAATTTGCCGATCTCGCGCAGCTGGCGAAGGCGCAGCGAGTCCCCGTTCACATCGAACCTCCACCTGCCTTCGATCGATTGGTGCCGGGCGGACACCACCAGGGCGTGATCGCGCTCATCGCCGCGAAATCCTACGACACGACGGAGCAGATTCTCGATCGGGCGAAGACACGAGGCGAGAAACCATTTCTCGTTCTTCTAGACGGAGTCGAAGATCCACACAACTTAGGCGCGGTTTTGCGAACGGCCGAAGCGGCTGGTGTCCACGGAGTGTTCATCCCGGAGCGCCGCGCAGTCGGCCTGACATCAGTGGTGGCGAAAGTTTCAGCCGGGGCACTCGATCACATCTCCGTCGGGCGCGTGGGCAATCTGATTCGTCTGATTCAGAACCTTAAAGAGGCCGGCCTGTGGATCTATGGCATGGATCCACAGGCGACAAAGCTCCATACCGACATCGACATGACGGGGCCGATTGCGCTGGTGCTTGGAGGAGAAGGGGAAGGCCTTCGTCCTGGTGTGTTGGGGGAATGCGACGCCTGCATCAGAATTCCGATGCAGGGCCATATACAGTCGTTGAATGTCTCAGCTGCAGCAGCCGTCACGCTGTTCGAGGCGGTCCGCCAGCGTCGCAGGGACGTCGTGCCGGCGGCGAAGCCTACCGGATCTTGATCGTCCCGTCTTGGATCGCGGTTTTGAGCAGCTGAGCGGTGTTCGACACGCGCATCTTTTTCATCATGTTGGCCCGATGCGCCTCAACGGTCTTGACGCTGATCTTGAGTCGTTGACCGATTTCCTTGTTCTTGAACCCGGCCCAAATCAGTTCAAGGATCTCCTGCTCCCGACTGGTGAGCGATTCAGGCCGCTTCTTGCGGGGTGGCGGGGTCAGATTGGCCAGGGAAGGTTTGGTTTTCGTCTTTGCAGTCCGTGCCATTATCTTGTTCTCCTTTAACGACTAAAATAGTACGGTATAATTCACCTTGACGGAGAAACGTGCAGGAGCAAACCCTCGCCCAGTAGGCAGTGGATTATAAGAACTCTTTTTCCATAAGTAAACTATAGGAAGTTGGCTCCAGTGAAGCTACTTAATTTATTTAATTTGGCATGCGAAGTGACTCGGGTGTTTCGAGCCGGAGTCTGTTCCTGAGTCGATTATGCATGAATGGTCTCTCTATCTTGTGGTCGGGACCCTGGGCGCGCTGACCGGCAGTTTTCTCAACGTCTGCATCTACAGACTGCCCCGAGGCGAATCGATCGTCTGGCCCGGTTCCCATTGCCCCTCATGCGCTCACCCGATCAAGTTCTACGACAATATTCCTCTGCTGAGCTACCTGTGGCTTGGTGGACGCTGCCGGGCTTGCCGCGCACCGATTTCGATACGTTATCCCCTCGTCGAAGCCACCAATGCCCTCGGCTATCTCACAATCTTATGGTACTTCGGTCCCAGCTGGACAGCCGCCCTCTATGCCCTGCTGTTTTCGGCGTTGGTCGTGGTGACGGGAACGGATCTCACCCATAAGATGATCCCCAATGTCATTACCATACCGGGAATGGTGGTCGGACTTCTGGGCGCCGTGACCGTTTTGCCGGTGGGTGTGATCAATTCTGTGCTCGGACTCACCGTGGGAGGTGGCATCCTCTGGCTCCTGGCCTGGCTGAGCCCCTATCTCTTCGGCAAGGAGGGAATGGGAGGTGGCGATATCAAGTTGCTGGCTATGATCGGTGCGTTTCTTGGCTGGAAACCGGCGCTCCTCACCATCATGATCGGCTCGCTCACTGGTTCTATCATCGGCATCAGCTTGATCGCCCTGCGCATCATCAAGCGTGATGAGTATATTCCCTTTGGCCCCTTCCTTGTGTTGGGAGCCCTCCTCTCCCTGTTTTTTGCCCAGCCGCTCCTCGAGTGGTACCAAGGTCTTCTTGGCCCTGCCTTCTAATACTTTCCCTGTATCTCTTCGGATGAATCCCTGTATCTAATAGTGAGGCGTTTCTCTGGTTATCACTCCTCTTTCTTGGCCAGTGCACGTCCTGCTCCGCCTCCATGTTTCCTCGTGACAACGCGAAACCGCACGAACTTGCGAAGTATTCCGTTCGCGCTCCTCACAAAGCATTCAGACAGATGGGTGTGGACCAGCGTGGGCACGGGTCTTGGAGAGCACGTTCATCCCTGTAAGGGGAACTCCGCTGCTAGAGGAGGGGGGCATGCCGAGAGAATCACAAGTACAGGAACAAGGCTGGAGTCTGACAGAGCTCCTCATCGTACTGGCGATCATGGGTATCATGGCTGCATTGGCTGGGCCGAGTTATCAGACATGGGCCGCAAGGGTCCAGGCGCGCAGCGCTACCGTAGAAATCGCTTCGGAGCTCCGGCTCGCCAGACAACTGGCGATGGCAAGGCGAGAGCGCCTTCGGGTCATATTCGACCGAGAGGGCCATACGATCACGCTTCGACGTGCAGATGCCGAAGGCATCCTGCACGTCTATCAGTATGCGGACAAGGGTGTGGTCGTAGAGGAGCCAACTGCCGGCCCTGAACTACTGTTTCATCCCAGCGGTCGGTCGGTGACCCCTACAACCATTCGCGTGCGCGACAGTCAGGGCCGGGAAACCACATTCACTGTGAGCATCACCGGAAGAGTGTCCGTCTCATGACACGGGATCGATTATTTCACGCAGAGGGCGGAGCCAGTTTTGCCGAAGTGCTTGTGGCTATGGCGCTGACGTTGATCGGGTTGGCCGGTGCGATGGGGGCATTTCAGGCAGCAGGATGGAGTCTTCGAACTGGGACATTAGCGACGCGTGCCCTGGCAATGGCGGAATCGCGGATCGAAGCGAAACGATCTGTACGATGGGATCGTCTCTTGCTGGATGATCTGAATCACGATGGTGTCCCAGATCTTGTCATGCGTGACGATGGAGCAGGCGGCGATGTGCTAGCCGGTGATGGGGTGTACTCCGGTAGTTGGGACCAGGATGGCGTCCATCTGATCTGGACGGTGACGCCGAGCCGTTCCGGTTCACTGTCGGCCTCAGGGCTTGTCCTGATTACGGCTCGCGCAGTCTACGCAGCCGGCGAGGGCCAGCGTGAAGTACGAGTCGGCACCCTGCGGGCTAATCCAGTGTTCGTTGGGGGCCAGTAACGTGTCGTCACTCGGAGTAAACAGGATGGGGACTGGACGCCATACAAGAGGTAGGCACCATAGAATAAGGACGGAGACAGGGACCAGCTTGACCGAGCTGATGCTTGCCATGGCAGCTGGGCTGGTCTTCTTGGGCGCCACGCTTCAGGCCCTGTCCTATTTCCAGCAACAGTTTATGAGGCAACAACGTGAGGTCGCGCAACAGCAAGATCTTCGCCTTGGGTTAGAAGTACTTGAGCAGGAATTGCGGCTTGCAGGGTCCGGCTCTCTCACCACGGCGGCTTCGGACTCAGTGGAGTTTTCGGCGAATCTGCAAGGCCTTTCGACAGTGGTCACGGCAGCGGCGGCGATTGGCCAAACGGCTCTGTCGGTCGAAGACGGGCAAGGGTGGGATGATCGGAAAACCATTGTGGCCTGTTGGGCCGAGCGCTGCGAGACGCTTACCCTGGCTCGGGATGGACAACGGAGCCTGCTTACGGTGACGCAGCCGCTGACAGGGGCGATTCCATCCGGAGCCTTTGTCTCCCTCATGAATCGTGTTCGCTACTACAGCCGTCGCGATGACCAGGGTGTTCTGAGGTTGCTGCGACAGGTCGATGGCGGCGCGAGTGTCCTGGTCAGAGATATCAGGGAGGTTCGGTTTTCCTACTGGGATGAAAACGGGCAGGCTGTGACACAACCCGCGCTCGTCAAACTGGTTGTCGTTGAGGTGATGATGTCCGATCAAGGAATCCGCGAGGTTCGAGAAATTAGCCTCAGGACATAACGGCGGCGCCTCCAATAAGCAAGGGGTGAGAATATGAGGATGAAAGAACGGCACGAATCAGAATTCATGAATCTGTGCGACAAGGGTCACGTGCTTCTCGCGGCGCTCATGCTGATTTTTCTGCTTGGAATCGTCGGCATGACGTCTCTGTATCTGGCAGGTCACGATGGACCGGGCGTCAGCGCCATGAAAGAGGACAATGTCGCGCAACAGTTGGCCGACGGTGCGGCAGATGTTGTGATGAGTTGGTTTCACGATCCGAGTACGGCACCGATCGTGGTCGCCGGACTGCTCGACAAGCGTCAAGGGGATCTTGCGAGCGGGCCATCGTTCTTCGACGTAGCCGGGCGTTCGCAGTTTATCGGGACCGCTGACCATCCCGACATCCTCCTTGATGCGGCGAATCAGGCGGACAATCAGACGCTAAATAATTCGTCCAACGGCTTCTACAATGCTCTGGGAGGACTTGGTCGGATTCTTAAATTGAAAGTGTATGGTCCTCTGCAGCCAGGTTTGCTGAGCACGGTTGAGGTAACGGCTACGACGGTTGATCACCGGCCGGTTACACGAACGGTTCAGCTTCAGCTCGGGTCTGTGACGATTCCCGCGGTTCGCGCGGCGGTACAAGTTGGACAGACTCTCGGCGCCATGCAACCAGGCGGTGAATCTCCCGTCAGGGTCCATTGGGGCGATCAACGGGTTTTGGGCGATCTCGCGGTGCAGCGAGTCGAGGACCTTGTCCTCAAGAGCACTGCATCCCCAGTTACCGGTCAGCCGTATGACCAGATGCTGTATGCGCAGGATCGCTGGACGGAATATTGGATTGGAGGGACCGTCTCGGTCATCTCTCCTCCACCCGGTCAAGGTGCGAATCCTCCGCTTCCTGAAAATGTGCACCTGCACCAAGATCCGACGCCTGGGGTAAGGCTCGATCGGTGGGACTACGACTCGCTCAAGAAGATCGCGCTGCGCTGGGGGACCTATTATCGACTCGATCGTCTGGGGCAGCTCCATCCGCAGGGGGCCTCGGACTCGGATCAGGGAATCACGCCTGCAGACGCGCTGGAATCTCAAGCCATCGGAGACCATCGTGGATTGGTCTTCATCGACACAGTCGATGGGCAACCGCCGCGTGTCGATAATATGGGAACGCTGGTGCTGAATACGGACTATTTTGAAGGGCTTCTGGTCGTGCAAGGTCATATGGTGCTCAGGCCTCGTGCAGTAGGGAAGTCTGTTCCGGTCCTCAGTCCATCTCCGCCGGGGACACAGTCGCTAGGGGCAAGGGTGCCGGTGCAATTGTCCGGCATTCACGTCAACGGCCTGCTGTCTGCGGCGGGTGCGATCAGGATTGAACGATCCGCTCGCCTGTACGGGGCAATGATGGCAGGACAGAGCGTGACATCGATCGGAACCGGTACCGTTATCGAAGTCTGGTACAACGCCGATTTGGCGCAGGGACTCTTTCGGGGGCTTCCGGTGGTGTATCGGGCGCCGGGAACCTGGCTGGCGAAGTACTAGTAGGATGCTGGGAATTGGGGCGAAGCATTGTATGACCGTCGAGACCGACATCCTGAGTGGAGGAAGGGGAAGCAAGACGGAGGGGAGTGATGGTTCGTCCAAGAAGGGGAACCGTGGGGTGAAATCGTCTCGCACGATCGAGCGGAACGTGCTGGATGCGCTGGTCTATCGCGGGGTTATCAGCCAGGCTGATGTGTTAGCGGCGGTAGACGATTCAAAGGATGGCAGCTTCGATCTCGAAACGATGCTCCTCGACCGCTATCGTGTTCCGAAGGACGCCTTAGGGTCTGCCCTGAGCGATTTTTATCAATGTCCCTACCTGCCGTATGACGAACGAACAGTCATCGATGCCGACCTGCTGAAAACACTCAACCTCGACTATCTCAAGAAGAACCTCTGGCTGCCGATCGTGCGGCGAGGCTCACGGATCGATGTGCTCACGAGCAATCCGCACGATCTCGACAAGGGCTGGGACGTGCGACGCACATTTCCTGGAATGACCATTCGCTATGCCGTAGGTCTGCGTCGGGACATCGAGCAATTTCTCCATCTGGCCAGGGGCCAGGGAAGCAGCGGGTCCATCGGCGCCATTCTCGGTGAGTTGATCAATGAAATCCATCTTAAGTCTTCCATAGACCCCGTATTCGGTGGGATCGACGAGAACGACTCAGCCATTGTTCGGCTGACCAATCAAGTGATCGCCGAAGCCGACCGCCTCGGCGCGTCGGACATCCACATCGAACCATACGCGGATCGTAAAGACATGGCTGTGCGCCTGCGCATCGACGGTACCTGCTTCACCTACATGGGGATTCCCGCGGCCTATCGGCGTGCTGTCGTGTCACGCATCAAGGTTATGGCCAACCTTGACATCGCCGAACGACGCAAACCCCAAGACGGCAAGATCCGGTACCGGGTGGCGAAGGATCGAGAGGTCGAAATACGCGTCGCGACCCTGCCCACCTCAGGACAGGATGAAGATGTCGTGCTGCGTCTCCTTACGGCCAAGCAACCGATGCCGCTCGACGCGATGGAATTCACCCCCGCCACTTTGCAGGTCATTCAAGCCATCGCAGAGAAAGCGCACGGAATCATTCTCTGTGTCGGACCGACTGGGTCCGGCAAAACGACAACCTTGCACGCGATTCTCAAGTACATCAATACCGACGAACGAAAGATTTGGACAGCCGAAGACCCCATTGAAATAACCCAGGACGGTCTCCGCCAAGTCCAGGTCCATTCGAAGATCGGTCTCACCTTCGCGGCTGCGATGCGGGCGTTTCTGCGTGCCGACCCCGACGTCATCATGATCGGCGAGATGCGGGACAAAGAAACGGCCGACATCGCCATTGAGGCCTCGCTCACCGGCCACTTGGTGCTCAGTACCCTCCATACGAACAGTGCGGTTGAAACGGTGATCCGTTTATTGGATCTCGGCTGCGACGCCTTCAACTTTGCCGACGCCATATTGGGAGTGCTCGCCCAGCGTCTGTGCAAACGGATCTGCATCCAGTGCAAGGAGGCCTATCACCCGACGCAACAGGAATACGAGGAACTTGTGCAGGGGTATGGCGCACAGGACTGGCCCACACTCGGCATCGAGTATCGCGCCGCTTGGAGTCTGTACCGTGGACGAGGCTGCGAGGTCTGCAACCGAACCGGCTTCAAGGGGCGGATTCCCTTGCACGAACTGTTAAGAGGATCGGAAGAGATGAAGCGGCTCATCCAATCCAGAGCCAGGACCGCCGACATGCTCAGCCTGGCATTGAAAGAAGGGATGTCGACCCTGGTACAAGACGGGATACAAAAAGTCCTGCGCGGAGAGACCACCTATCAGCAGGTTAGGGTTGTTGCGATGAAGTGAGGGGAGATTTCAACATGTAACCAAAACCGGACGGTCCAAATTTTCACAGCAAAGATCGCAACCGACGCCCTCATGACCAGATCTAGTCCGCGCTCTCTAATGTGTGCCTCGCAATGGCCACAAGTTTAATCTGCACCCTAGGAGCCTGTCCGACATTGCCTTCGTGACGAGGCGAAGGAGGTGCGGCCAGATGCGAGGCCGCTGCCCGGAAAAACCGGAGGTGTATTCACTGGAATACCATTGAGGATTGTTTCGGGCCGAGCACGACGCAGATGGTCGCAGATCGTTCGGCGCAGTAGTACGGTCAATGTCGGACAGGCTCCTAGACAAAGGTCCTCGTACCGAACTCTCTGGACTGCTTCCAACGCTCGTTCCACCTCTTTGCGGCTGATCTATCCCATGATCGGACGGCACAAAATGTGCGCTCGCTGTGACACAAATTGTCGATCTTCTCCCAAAATCTTCCTAATTCTGCCCCTCCAATAAGTCGCGGGATATAATTAAAATCAACGAGTTAAAGCTCCTAGGCCGAGCAAAATTGTCGGCATGCCAATTGCTCAATTGGCGGCCAGCCATGGGTGTATCTAATAAGACAAGACGCGATGGGACCCTGTCGCGGCAGGCCGGGTTTACGTTGATCGAGGTGCTAATCGCCGCGGCGATTATCGGGATCGCGGCTGCGATAGCCATACCCAACTTCACGCGGATGTACATAGACTATCAAGCGAGAGTCACGGCCTCCGAGATCACCCGCCATCTCGTGCTTGTTCGCACAAGAGCGATGACGACAAATCAGACTCTGAACGTCCAAATCGTGCTGGTGAATGGAGGGGTCCAGATGACCACTACCAATCTCGCCGGTGCTCCGGCTCTTCAAGGCCTAAACAGGATCGAGGCGGTACAGATGACGACATTAGCCTTCAACAACGGTGGCCTACTCCCAAACGGTGGGGTCGTCCAGTTTAATTCCCTTGGGATTAGGACGAGTGTGCCTGGTACAGGAGTACAGACGATCACGGTCGGAGGAACTCTCGCAGGGACTCCAACTACACAATATCTCATTAACATCGCGCCGAGCGGAACCAGCGGGCTTGTGAGGTTATGAGGTCTTCTGCGATGAGCGACAACATGCACGATAGCAACATGATGACTAGTCGGATTCGACAAGAGAAGGGGTTCACGCTCATCGAGGCCATGCTGTCGTCGGCCATTCTTGCCGTTGGTTTGCTCGGATTAGCAGGGATGACGACATTGTCCTTCACGCGCAACAGCGACAGCAATGAAATGACGGTCGCCACGAACCTTGCTGCGGAGCTCGTCGAACGGATGCAATTCAATCGACGGAACCTCGTGAATGGTTATAACGGAATCAATTTAACCTCAGCGAATCCCGCGCTCTGCACCCAGAATGCGCTGACTCAGCCGGTGGCGCGAGGAGATTGTCTGCAGTGGCAAGCCCGCCTCTTTGCGTCGGGATTGACAGGGGCCCAAGCTCAGGTGGCGGTGGCGGCCGTAGGGCCGGTGACCCTCAATCAAAATAACATTAACGTGAATGTCACTTGGATCGGATCGAGTCGCAACACCATTACCGGTGGGGGGGCAGCCTGGGTACCAGGGACCAAAGCAGTCTTGTTGAACACGATGATCGCACCAGAGTGAGAAGCCGGCAGGGAAAGGGGCGGACGCACGATATGAGATCGCAGGACAAATCAGATGAGCAGGGGTTCACATTGGTCGAGATCATGGTAGCGACCGCGGTGACCTCCGTGATCGTGTTAGCCGGCATGTCTGCGCTGACGATGACCGGCAAAGCCGTGCGGACCAATGAGCAAATTTCCGATGCCCAACAGAATGCGCGTATGGCCATGGAACTGATCACCCACGACATCAAGATGGCGGGCTTTGGGCCGGCTATTGATCCATCAAGGAATCCGCCCCCGGTCGGGAACTGTGGAATTGGCGCGACTTCAGTGCCGATCCTTCCTGGGGATAACAATCCAACCGTCGGGGTCCCTGATACTGGACCGGATCAAATCTCCCTCGTAGTGCCCCTCACGTTTTATGGCGCGCCGGCTACTCCGGCGTGGCAGACCACCGCGCCACTTGGTGGAGCCGGAGGGGGCTTTGCAAATGTACCGATCAACGCAGCCATCCTTCCCTCTATGACCGCAGCGGGGCTCGGTGCCAACTCCTTTATTTCGATCGGCGGTATCGTGGCTGCTCAGGTGCAGGGCGCGGCTGCTCCCATCTTGTTGACGGTTCCGGATCCTGGGCCAACACAGATTCCGACGGGGACCCAAGTATTTATCCTTCAGTGCATCACCTATCAAGTCATTCCTCAGCTGGCCGGTGGTACTCCCGGTGCAGACCTCAACAACATCTGTGGCGGCAATGCTCCCTGCTTGGTCCGCGGGATAGCCAATGCCACGGTCGCTTCATTTGGTCGCGTCCTGCCGAACTGCAATGTCCCGGCGAGCCCCTGCTTGCCGATCGTCAACGGGATCGAGGATATCCAGTTTGCCTATGCCTGCGATGGCTGTCTGTTACCAGCAGCTGGCCTTAGCGAGCCAGATGGTCGGATCGACGACGTGAGCCTGAACCTGATATTCGATCAACCGGATTACATCTCGAACCGGATCTGGAACACTCCGCCCATGACGCCGTCCGCAATCAAAATGGTTCAAGTTTCGATCGTCGCCCGGCAACAATCGTTGGATAATGGGCTCGGAGAAGGGAATTCACAGGCAGGAGCGGGAGTCTTGTCCACCACCTTTCTCACGGTCGATGACCATCCCCATGCCAACGGCGTCTTCCTGGCCGGTGATGCCGGAGCCCAGATTCCTCCCTATGCATCGGTACGGCGGAGGGTGGTGACCAGGAGCGTGGAGACGAGAAATGCGAGACCGTGGTCCTGAACCGGAGAGGAAGACGACGATGCGTGAGCGGCACAATGGGTCACAGATAAGGGGCGAACGGGGGGTAAGTCTCATCACCGTCATGATGGTGATCTTCATCATGACTCTGATGGGGATCTCGATCCTTGCGATCACGGGATCTGAGCGGCAAATTGCTGGTTCTGTCACTGCCAGTGAAGCCTCGACGGACGCGGCGGAGTCTTGTGTGAGCACCGGCGCGAATGTGCTCCAGCAGAGTCTTCAAGCCCATGCCGTGCCGGCAGCATTGCTCTCCAACGCGGTTCCGCCCGGGCCGGTGCCGCTCGCGAATCTCGCCGTGTTGAACGGTGAGATGATCAATGATGGAGGCAACCCGGACTTCCCAATTGGAGTGGGCTCTGCGCCAAACCTGGCGATGACAATAGGCAACTACCAGGTGTTTGGCGACATTGATCGATTGTATGTGCAATGCGCCTTCGGCAGCGATTGTGCGCCCGGCAGCGAGACCATGCGGATCGATATCTTTTATCAAATCACCTGTGTGGCGCAAAACCAAGCTACGGGGATCACCAGTCAAGTCGGGGCATTGTACGCCTGCAACAATACCGGCACATTTTGTCAGCCGAGACCCTACTAGGCCTGCGGCCGCTAGATGAGGAGGATCACCATGATGGACGACGCTCGCACAGAGGAAAAAAGGAAAGGCCTCCACCGATGCAGCCAGATGGGTGGTCACCGCCATCTGTTC
>Ga0137399_10001430_pt1 | contig 10949 bp, 8 predicted proteins | sample czorhiz316metaG_FD_104810 | JGI IMG/M metagenome (GOLD analysis project Ga0137399, IMG submission 104810) | Vadose zone soil microbial communities from Angelo Coast Range Reserve, California, USA - czorhiz3.16 metaG | ecosystem: Environmental > Terrestrial > Soil > Vadose zone | place: USA...
GGCGGCCTCGATTTGCCCCGGGTTCAGGTTGTAGGTTCCAGGCTCAATGTCGACGAAAACAGGACGTGCACCCAATCGCGCTATGGAACCGGCGGTGGCGACGAAAGTAAACGGGGTGGTAATCACCTCGTCCCCAACACCGATCCCCAGCGACATGAGCGCGAGCAGCAAAGCGTCAGACCCGGATGCACATCCGATCGCGTACCGGCAACCGAGCATTTCGGCCACTTCTTCCTCAAGCTGCTCCACATCGGGACCAAGGATGAAGTGCTGGGATTCGAACACTCTCTCGACCGCCGACATTACTTCGGTGCGGATTCCCTCAAACTGCGCGCCCAAATCGAGGAAGGGAAACAAGAGTTCGTGCTGTGTGCGTCGTTCGGCCCGCGCTTGCGCCCCTGGGTTCACATTGCTCTCCTGGATTTATATCCGTACTGGGAATACTGGTAGTCGGGACAGTCCCGTTCCGCTGCATTGAGCACCACTTCGAGAATCGGCGCGGAACGCACCTCCGCCAACAATTCCAAGCTCCGCGTCATGGCTTCACGGGTTGTCACGCGAGGACGCCCGACGAACACAACCCCGTCCACCAGGGTGGAGAGAACTCGGCCGTCTGCATAGGGAAGGATCGGCGGAGAATCGATGACCATGAAGTCAAAGCGCTGCCGCAAGGCTGCCAGCGTGTCTCTCATCGCGCTCGAACTGATGAGGTGACCCGCATCCTCTGGCGTACAGCCTGCAGGGAACACGAAGAGGTCGGGCACCTCGGTTCGAAAAACGGCCTCCCGCAGCGGAATGGCGCCCGTCAACACCTCAGCCAGTCCTTCTTCTGAGGTACGTTCGAACACCGTGCTGACCACGGAGTTGCGCAGGTCGCAATCCAGAATGCACGTCAATCCTTGTTGCGCCAAGGCGGTTGCCAGATTCAGCGCGAGCGTAGTCTTTCCCTCCCCGGGCAATGATGAGGCAATCAACAACGCCTGAGGGGGCCGGTTCGTGCGCGACAGGATCAGAGCGGTACGCAAAGCGCGCACCGCCTCAGCTTCGGCCGACATGGGGCGCGACAACAGCAGCAGTTCGTAGGGCGTACTCGCGTTTCTGCCATTCAGAGACCTGCGGAGAGGGCGTGCAGTGAAGTCTCCGTTGCTTTCGATCACGGGCACGATGGACACGGGCAGCCTCGCGTCGCACTGGCGCACGTCCTCGGTCGTACGAAGCGTGCCGTCGAGGCCTTCGCGCACGAACGCAGCTCCGAGGCCAAATACCAGGCCGGCGATGAGGCCCAGCATGAGATTCAGCAGGCGTCGCGGCCGGGTCGGCCGGTCGAGCACACGGGCCTGATCCACCACACGGACGTTGCTCGATTTCGAAGCCGCCGATATGCCTGCTTCCTTTATTTTTGAATAGAGCGTGTTGTACAGCGTGGTATTCGCTTCGGCTTCGCGCTTCAAGGCGTTGTACTGCGCCATCAGACTCAAGCGTCGCGTGGCCTCTCCCACCTCGCCGGACATGAGCTGCTCGCGCGCTTGCGCCGCCGCATAGGCAGTCTTCACCTCTTCGAGAATGTCACGTTTCTGCCCATTCACCTGAGCTTCCAGTTCATTCGCCTGGCTCTCCAGCCTCTTGACGTTGGGGTGGTTGCCGCCGTAGGTCACACGTGCCTGTGCCAGTTCCGCTCGCACCTCGGACAGCTTCTGGGTCAACTGCTGGATCAGCACACTGCTCTGTACCTGCGGCAGGGCGGCCGGGTTTTTATCGCGTACTTTCTTGAGCAAGGATTCCAACTGGATGCGGTCCGCCGCGCTTTGGGTGAGTTGTTTGTTCAGTTCCGCCAGCATTTCGCCCGATGTGCTCTTGCCTTGATCGATATCTGCAACGCCACTTTTTCTTTGAAAGTCGGCGAAGGCACGGTTTGAATCTTCCATGCGTTTGCGGATGTCTTCCAGTTGCCGCGACAGCCACTCCACCGACTGCACGATGGCCTCCTGCCGTGCATTCAACGTGCGCCCTATGAATAGGAACGCGAAGGCATTCGTGATTGTCGCGGCCTGAACGGGATCATGAGTGCCGACCGCAACGCTGATCAGGTGGCTGCCCGGATCGTGTTCCACTTTCAGCTGATGCTGAAGATCACGAAGGACGTCGCTTTCGCCCGGTGTGAGCCGGCGCACCTGTTGAACGGGCGAACTCGGATCGGTATCCGAAGCGCCCTCGACCGAATCGGGCGCCAAGTGCAGCTTGCGGATGACCGCCACCGCTAGTTCTTCGCTTTGCAGGTTTTGTACTTGCGTTTGCAGGTACTCGGTGTCGCTGGAAACCACGTGGGGCACATCAAGCGCGAACAGTTCGTTGCCCGGCGGATCGACTTCCAGGTGTGCCTCGGGCTCGTACACCGGCTTCATCAACAAGGTGGCAGCGGTGACAGAAGCAACCACGGCCAGCATGCATGCCGCCGACAGCCGCCAGTTCCTTTGCAGGGCGCGCGCAAGCAAGCTAATATCCCTGCTGGCTGGAGCAGTTTGATGGCCAGCGCGTTCAGGTCGGGAGACGAGCCTGCCCTCTTCTACTCCCGATATGGGAGCGCTAAACAGGTCGGGGACATTGCCCGATCGGTGCAGAAGTTCGTAGATGCGGCTCATGTGAGTATGTGGGATGCAGATCGAAACTGGTGCCGGGTCCTAGCGGGTGGAAGAAATGAGATGGGACGGGCGACCTGAGCCGGTCATGCTGCACATCCGTTTCCGACGCATATCGGGGAAGCGGTGGGTGGCGGAATGGGAGTCTGGAGAAGCTCCAAGTTCTCTCGATGCCACTCGATCGTGAGCTTGAGTGCCGTGTTCAGGTCGTATTTCGGTGCGTACCCGAGCAAACGCCGCGCCTTGTCAAGCGACGGCACACGAATCGCGATATCGGGGAAGGGCGACTCGCAGAAGATCACGGGCGATTGACTATCGGTGAGTTGGATTACCTTCTGCGCGAGTTCATAGACGGTCAAGGTGTTTCCCGGGTGGCCGATATTGAAATCCTCACCGATGGCTTCGGGACGGGCGATCATCTCGAGCAAGGCGGAGCAGAAATCTTCGATGTAGCACCAGGAGCGTATCTGCGTGCCATCCCCATGAATGGTCAATGGCTCGCCCTGCAATGCGCTTAGTATGAACCGGCGCAAGGCGTAGTCGCCCGTCCTTCGCGGACCGAAGATGTTGAAGGGCCTGACGATTGCGACCGGCATGCGGGTTTCGCGGAAGTAGGACGCGACCAGGTGCTCGCCCGCCAGCTTTGACATTGCATAGCTCCAGCGCGACTCTGCAATCGGTCCGATGGTGGGCCGGCTGGCTTCGTTCACGCGATATGAGTTGACGCCAAAGACCTCACTGGTCGAAAAATACACAAACCGCTGGATTTCTTGTTTGGCTTCCAGGGCTTTGAGCAGGCGAGACGTTCCCACGTAGTTGGTCTCCAGCGTTTCCCGCGCAGAACCACACACCCGATTGACTCCTAAGATTGCCGCCGCGTGGATCACCACGTCGGCTTCCTTCACCAGGCCGCACAGGTCAGTTTCCAGGAGGTTGGCCCGGACGAAGGTGACATTCGGGTGCTGCAATAGCGACGTGTACTGGACCGGGCCATGCTGGAAGGATTGGTCCAGGAGAATAACCCGGTTGTGCGCAACAAGTTTCTCGGCCAGGCTTGATCCGATAAATCCGCCTCCGCCTGTGATGAGGATTGTCTGGTTCCGTACGAGCGGCGTGGCCATCGCGTCGCCCACCACCGCGCGGCTTGACACGGGGAACTGCACGCGGGCGACGAGCTTGGCGGCGCCGCTATCGCCGTTGCCTGGCAGGGCGCGGATGTGGCCTCCACCCGCATGCAGTCCCGGACTAGCACCGTTGCCATTGCCATTGCTGGGAACCTTCACACTGGTGGCGTGTCCGTTGGTGCCGGGCGGCTCATTCACCCCGGGCATGACAGATATCACGCTGGGGGTCTGCAGGATCTCTTCCAGGGTCGGAATGATTCGACTGCGCACGGGTAGACCCGTGCTCGTTTCCACGTCACCGACGTGGAGCGACTGCCTCGATTGCGGGGAAATGCAAACCAGTACCTCATCGACGTCTCGAGTCTTGACAATGTGTGCGAGTTGCGAGGTGCGACCGAGCACGGCTACACCAGAGATCACTGCGCCTTGCTTTTCGGCATCGTCGTCGAGAAACCCGATTACCTCAATTCCTCTCCTGCGAGCTAGCATTTCTCTTGCCACCATGGCGCCGTGCCAACCTGCACCGATGATCAGGAATCGTCGTGGAGTTTCCTTGTTCTTCGCCAAAGAAGCGCGCCGGTAGAGCGCACGGCGAGCAAGCCGGACGCTGATGGCGCCCGCTAGCGATAGGAGCGTCATGGTTGCGACGACGCTTACCGGGATCTGCAGCTGAGGCACAACGGATCCCCCCGCGAGCGCGAGGCCGGCCAGCAGCCCCGCACAGGTCAAATACGCCCGCGCCAGGCACAGGGCGTCCCCGATGTTGACGTACCGCCATTTGAAGTTATAGACACCGTAGAGAGCGCTGGTTGAGATCTGGGCGAGCACCACGGGCAACAATAGGAAAAGCATCCTCCGACTAAACGCCGGCGGAGGAATGTGCCCTCCGTAGCGAACCAGACAGGCGACGACCCATGCCGCTCCACAGAGACCGGCATCGATCAAGATCTTGTTGCATTTGTTGTACAGACGTATTTTCATAGTGAATTCCGAGCTGTAGAGGTTTGAGAACCTGGCGGAATCGGTCAGCGGTAGTCGAACTTGTATGAGTTCAGTTACCGGTCAACAGCAATAAGTTCCACTTAGAGACTCGCGTCGCCGTCGAAGGAAGAAGGGGCCCACACTCTCGGATCTTTTAGGCTCTCGGAAAGTTCCGGGTCGACTGCTCTATAGTAGTAGCTCCACGATGGCATCGTGCGCTGGTACGGCGGGCGGATTCGGGGCAACCCCGGCCGATCCAGCCAGCAGCCGTTGACTTCCAAGACGTGGGTTCCCTGTTCTCGGCATTTGTTCAACATCCAGGATAGAGCGGACGCGAGTGCCCCTTCGGAGCCTTTCAGGGCCTGGAAATCAACCAGACGAATACGTTGCAACCCGATTGCGGGGTTGTCCTGTCTGTCGAAAACCGCATAGGCGGTTAGCCGAGAGCCTTGGTAAGCGGCCAGGATCCAAGCCCTCTGCTGTGACAACGCACTCCCGAAGTGCCACGCGAGAGTCTCGGGCGTCCGTACGGCCAGCACAACATTCTCGTTCTGATGTTGCAACTCCTGCCAAAAGTCGTCAAAGCTGCGGTCGAACCAATAGCAGGGTGCGACTTCGCAGGCCGTCCGCAATCGCATTGCCCCCTCACTGCACCTATCTCGGCAGAAGAGTGCGGCGGAGATCGGGTAGCTTGCGGAACTGGCCAAGGGAACCGATTTCATTCGCAAAGCGATTTCCATGAAACCGCGGTAGTTGGTAATCCAAAACACCGACTTATCCCACGCTCCCACGGGCACTCTTGAGAGTCGGAGATGCTTGGTAAACAGCTCCGACCTGGAACTCACGTTTGTGCAGATGAAAAGATCGACTTCTGCTTGCCTCATCAGACACTTCAGGATCTGTGTCCCGTAGCCCCGATGGGAGGGATCAACGATCCAGGAGTGAGGCGTAGCGGCGCGGAGCGTACGCCCCCTGAATCGATAGGCTGAAGGCACGTTGCCGATCCAGCCCACTAGGTCGCCACCTTCGGTCTGTAACACCCAGCCGATCGGCCACTGACCGTCCCGCCTGTAGGCGGGATTGCCTCGCCAAAGCGCCGTCCAACCTTGGTGGGACTCGGCAGAGAAGTCGTTTCGAATCTGAAGCGCAGCGATCTGATCATAGTCCTCCACAGTCGCCGGCCGGATTGTCGGGGGCCGTCTGAGCTGGGCGGTCAGCAGGTCGCTGGTCGAGTTCGACATGGTGTTCACGGGGACTGCTCTCTTGCGAGGGTGCCGCAAATGCGCCAGTGGTCCTAACCCTAGCCAACCACCTGGGAATGTCTTCGATCTTGGATTGTGGAGATTTGTTTGTCTGTGGGTCCTGTGACTGGTGCCGGATTGGGTTTAGCAGGCCGTTGCATACAGCTTCGCCCTGCGAGTCCCATGATCGCGGTTGCGATGGGGTGATTTAGCATCCTGTTCCGGAAAAAAGAAATCGGGTGAAATCCTCTATTCGTTATCAATAAATCTGGTATTTTTCTGCCCATGATGATTGCGGACAACTTCGTTGTTCGAGCACGCTGGCCGATAAGGAGGCTGGACCGCGGCACGCGTAGATTAGCTCATCCATCAAAAATACTAAGTCGTTGTTAGGGAGTCAGGCGATTCGCCGGGCATTGGGCAGCGGCAAACTCTCGCCGCGTCACTCGGGAGGGGTCCTGGAGGTGGATCGCAACGCGGAAATTGCTAAATCGGCACCACCTTGTAGCCTTCTATGCTGATCGACAACGACCGCTCGATCGCGTCCACAGCGATCACGAAGCGCCTATCACCCTGACGATCGACCAGAATTCCCTCTGTCCCATCAAGACAGCCTCCGTGGACGCGGACTCTCTGGCCTACTCTCGGAAATGGATACCACGCAAAGGGCACGTTGGAAGCAAGCAGCCTCCGAATATCCTCGACTTGGTTAGCGGGGATGGGCAGGGCTTGCTTTTGGGGTCCGACGAATCCGAGCACGCCCCAAACCTGCAGCACAGAGAGACGCACTGACGGGCTGGCCACGGCATGGACAAACGCATATCCGGAGAACAGTGGAACCTGCACAACTTTGAATCGATCGCTCCAGCGGTGTACTTGCTCGACCAGCGGCAAATACGTGGTGAGGGCCTTTCGGTCCAATTCGGCCACTACCTTCTTTTCGTGATTGGGCCGTGTTTGGATGGCGTACCACTGAGCTTCCTCCATTGTCACGGCCGGCATTGAATCGGACGCCATAATTTGGCTAGCACTGCTCAAAGCTTCGCCCTCCGAGTCCCATCCTGTCGACTTCCCTGCCTGAACACGCCTTGCAGGTGCGTCTCGCCGAGCCGCTCCAGAAGAAATTCAAGCAACTCGTGGATTGTGAACTGCGTTCCGTTCCTTGCGACTTCGCGCTACAAACTTCCCGAGCGCGTGGCCCATGCGCGCGTTCTTCGGGAGAAATGCGTCAGCTCCGCTTCTGTGGGCCGCTTGCCGGTGTGCTTCGTCGGCCACGGCCGACAGCAGCACGACGCTTGTTCCATCTTTACGAGCTTTGATACGCCGGGCGGCTTCAAGTCCGTCCATCCGCGGCATATCGATATCCATTAAGACCAAGTCCGGCTTCAGCTGAGCCACGAGTTCGACAGCCTCAAGACCATCGGAGGCCTCTCCTGCGACTTGAAACCCGGGAATCCTGAACAGGAACGACTTCAGGAATTCTCGAAAAGTCACGTGCTCATCCGCAATTAGAACTCGCGTAGACATCGATTCTGGCTCGCCAGCTGGAAAACTACATCGTCGAGGTGTTGGGAACAATTGGGAAGGTGCATCCAAATTCAGAAGAAAAGTTCCCTGGTTTGGACTGAGGCAAACTCTCGAGTCAGCGATGGGGCAAACATCCTGCGAGCATGGCCAAAGATCGGTTGTTCAAAGATCGGTTGTTCTTGGTGGAAGATTCGCCTTTTCGTTGCGGCCTATCCCTTCACCGGGCGTATCCCACAGTTTCGGTCGAGGGGTATTTTTCGGTCGCGGAGTATTTAGGAGCACGACGTGCACCCGGTCGAGTCGGAGAAGCAACCGGATTGGCTTGAATCACGACTGGGACCTACAGGATTTTCCTGCTGCGTTTACGGTATTCCACGGATTGGGGATCCCTCCCCTAGTCTTGTACTTTTATCGCGCTGTTTGATCCCTCCCCATGGTTCTGCACGTGGACTGCGACTGCGACTGCGCTACCACTAGACTTACCCGTTGTACCGCAAAGGTTTCGTTGAGAACGCAGAGCCCGAGCTAAGGGGTTCTTGTTCTCTAGAACGATGAGCTTGCCACTGTCACGGCTCTACTTGGGGGAGAAGAGCCCGTGCTAGTGGCCAGGACGAGGCCGCTATCAGAGGTTCTACTTCGGGGGGAGAAGGAGCTAGGATAGCGGCTTCCCTTTTGTTGGGCGGGACCCGTTTCTGCTCGACAGCAAAAGCCGACCCGATTGGGAAGAGCTTGATCTGATTTTCGTCTCCTTGCTCCGATCCCGTCCTTTCTCATCCATCGACACGGATTTCAGTGTGGAAGCGGTCAACGGCCCGGAGGCTATTGACAAGGCCGAACGGCTTGCAAGCAGCCACAATTTATCCAGAGCCCGTCCCTAGCTGTGACGCCCCTGATTACAATTCAGGAACTATCTCGGCAACCCCATCGAAGCCGATCTCGGGGTCGGCTTCAGGGAGCGGTCAACAAATTGCCCCATGAGATCGTGAAATCCCTTGAAACGCAGCTCCATCTCTTCATTTCATCATTGGTATCTTCTGGACCCTTATTTGTGCTGGTCGGCAAAGTTACTGAAACTACAGGTGTTAGTCCGTCCTCGCCCGCGCTCATTGGGAGCTGATGCCACTTCCCGCTAATTCTTTTTCCGACTGTCCATATTTTTCGAATGCCCCGAAGCCCTTATTCAGTGGACCAGGCTTAGCGTCACCCGTCGCTGGTGAGTGATCAGGTTAAGGGATGTTACGTGGAGAGTGTGACCGATGAAGCACTTTACGACAGAGGAGTGGATCGATCTCGTGAACCAGGTGGTTTCCCCGAGCAGGAAACGAGCAATGGAAGAGCATCTGGAAGGCGGTTGCGAGAGCTGCCCGAAAACGGTTTCGCGATGGCAGCGAATCCGGCGGGCGGCTACGGCTGAACCGGGTTACCAGCCGCCGCCCGGAGCAGTGCGAATCGCCCAGGCCGCGTTTGCTGGGTCGAAATGGACACGGAAGGGCAACCGAGCAGGCGATGTAATCGAGCTTCTCTTTGATAGTTTCCTGCAGCCTGCCTTGGCAGGTGTTCGATCGGCTGGCGCCGGGACCAGACGAATGCTCTATCGGGCGGATCCCTTTCAGGTTGACTTGCAGATCGAAGCCCCGATTGGCGGCAGAAGTGTCGTGGTGACTGGACAATTGCTGGACTTGCGCCATCCCGAGGTCGTAGGACGTGACGTGCCCTTTATACTTTCCAATCTGCGTGGTCGCGTTGTCCAGGCAACGACAAATCAATTCGGGGAGTTCCGCGAAGAGATTGAAAGTAGCGGCGACTTGGAGCTGGTCTTTCATGGGGCGAGTGACAGGCCGGTCATGATTTCGCTGCAAGACATCCTCGGCCAATCGTTTGGCCAGAGGCAATGAAACCTCATGAGATTTGGTCAGCGATTTTACAAATTACTTCAGAAGGAGCCTGAAGTGGGAAGCCAGACTATGGGAAGCCTTGTTATGGAGAACCTTCAATGGCCGGAGTGGCAGAAACTTTACCAAGACGCAGTAGTTGAACTCGACAAGGTTAGATTGCAGGAAAGAGTCGCGGCCGCCGAGGCTGCGATTTGCAGCCGCCTGCGGGCTTTGTCACCAGCGGTCGACAGTCGTTCTGAACGGCACGCCATCGAAGATGCTCTGGCGACCCTTCGGATTCTCAAGCGCGAGAGTCCTGGACTTCGTGACTTAACCGGTCAATCGAACCAAACCGGCGGAGCAGAGTGAACCATGCGCTGTTTAACGGCACTCTGCAATAACGCGGCGGTATGCACGACTCCTGGCTGGCAATGACCTGCCAAGCTGGTGGCGGTCGGCGGTTTTCTCGTGAAAAATACGCCAGGCTAAAACGAGTGCGGCGCCCGAAGGCCTTCGAATTTCAGGTTGATGATCCAAGTCAGGCCGAAGCAGAGAAAACTCAGATGTGTAGGCGTGACGCAAACCGACTCAATCGCCCTACCCCCCCGCTGCCTCCAGGAACTCCTGCGGGTAGCTGCATTCTCACGATTGTGGGTGCTGTGGGCAATCTCCGACACAACACAACCGTACGTTTTACGGTGAAATGGACGTTCGGTCATAGCGCGTCGCTTGCGTGAACTCAGCAAGTGCGCATCGCCAGGAGCCCTCCGGTTCGCCCTTGACAACTCTCCTATTTGCACCGTGGTCATCGGTCAGAACATGCTCGTGAATCTCGGGCCAATCGAGGTGGATCTGCTGCAAACCTTGGGAACAACACGGCTGCGAAAAGATGAAAGATACAGTGTTTCCCCTTGGTCTCCTACAGAGACTGCCTCATTTCGTTTTCGTCTCAAGCGGGGTATCGTCCCTTGCGTTTTGCCACCTCTTTGGCGGAGGGCGGGGAAAGGATAGATCAGGACCGGTAAAGGATATACCGAGAGCTGACCCAGGCGGGGAAAGCCAATGGAATTTCTTGGCGCCCGCCAAAACAGCCAAACGTCGTGGCTCTCCCCCTAAATTGTGGTTCCTAAACTGTTTGCCTTTCGGACCATCGTAACGGTTTCTCCGGAGAAGAAAGCCATGCGCACCGTCTACGTGGCACTTTGTCTGCTATCGGTCGCCTCGTGTGTATTCGCGGCCACTCCCATCAGCGGAACCTTGACCGCGCCCCCCAGTGGACAGACCAGCGCCGTGAACTGGACCGGCGGGCCCTTCACCGCGGCGACCGCCGACCCTTCGCTCTGTACCGGCGCCACCTGCGACACGTACACGCTCCAAGTGAGCGTGCCGAGCACCTTCTATTCCTCGAATCCACAATATGTCGTCCAGGTCGGCCTCAACTGGTCAAGCAACACCAATGACTTTGATCTCTATGTCCATGACGGCGCCGGCAATACAGTCTGCTCTTCAGCCCAGGGCATGACGAACTTCGAGTTGGCCGACTGCGGTCAACTACCTTCGGGGACC
>Ga0137399_10001431_pt1 | contig 10947 bp, 10 predicted proteins | sample czorhiz316metaG_FD_104810 | JGI IMG/M metagenome (GOLD analysis project Ga0137399, IMG submission 104810) | Vadose zone soil microbial communities from Angelo Coast Range Reserve, California, USA - czorhiz3.16 metaG | ecosystem: Environmental > Terrestrial > Soil > Vadose zone | place: USA...
CTTCAGAAGAGGACCAAACGGCAAGAAAGAGATCGTTAAGCTCTCGGAGATCTCGAGAATAATTGGGGTTCTCCGGACCTTCATGAATCTCGTCAGGGTCTACACCAAGGAACAGTATCGTTCTAGAGTTGAAGAAGCATCTAGGCAGATCCTCGGCCAGACGCCATCGTCAGTAAAGGTTTCTCTCTAGCAACGATGGCTCTAGGTTCTGTCACTGGATCAGAATTCTGGAAGTTACATCAGCACTTTATTTCAACCCTAGAAATGATACTGATATCCGAAGAAACCGTGGTGCCTGTCGTGCCCAAATTCATGCAAACACTCGACGATACCATCTACCGAGAACTAGAGAAAATCGCTAAGCGAAGAGGAATCTCGATCCAAGAACTGATCAGAGCCGTCATCGTTCCAGAGTGGGTCACAGGCCACAACGGAACCGACGCAAAAGAACCTCCCGCAACTAAGCTGAACAGTTGGCGCTAGTCTCCACCATTTCTAGAACGTTGGGTCACGACCAGAGGCCACGCGACGGCCAACTTGTCGTCGGGCCCTCATCGTATTAAAGAATCTTGGACGATACGTTCCCGGCTCTTCTGTTACACCGAAAATAACGCTGACGATGTACCGCTTATCATTCTGATGATGGGTAATGTCTGGAAGGAAACCGAGAATCTCTCCAAAGGTTGCCACTATCCTCTCTTTGATCAGATTGACAGTGACAATAAGATGAATACTGAAAGGTTCGATGATGCAATGGCTGCGCTCACAGCCACAGCCATGGCAATCACAATTGCCCTTGGTTTCTTATTCCATCTCTAAGTTTTGAGACTTGGACTCCGATCACGGACTTCTGACCTTGTCCAGAAGGGTCGAGTAGACCCTCAGAGCCTCTCCCTCGGAGAGTGTCGTGTTGAGGGAGACGAGACTCATCTTCTTGAAAATAGCCGCCGACCTCTCGGCAAGGGCCCGAGCGGCAATGAGATATTTTCCCCCTAGGAGGACAGATGAAGTGCCTACCACCCCCTCAGTCAGACCAGGCGTAGATATCGCAAGCGTTCCGATTTTCATTGTTCCGTCATAACAGAGAGTGAAGACCGCGTTGTCCATTTGGAGCAGTCCTACTTTGTGGATCCTGCCTTCCCGTTCAAGGGTAGCTTCCTGCAAAACTAGAACCTAACCGCTCCTCAAGTCTAGGTGATATACCGGTCTTTTCCTTCTTCCGTCTTCTCCTCGCCTTCTTTCACCTCTTCGAGTTCGGTTCGACGGAACTTTTCCATCTTCTTCCTCATATCCTCAATCTCTGTATCCAGATCCTTCAGCTCGATTGGCATTCCGACCAGTCCTGTTAGCATCTGAATCACGGCTCGAGCCGCTTCTAAGTCGGGATAAACTCCCGTTGTTGCTCCCAAGAGACCGGCGCACTGTAGCCCTCTCTGACGACCTATGCCCAGGATTACTCCTGCGGCTCCGGTAACTGCCCCTCCTTTTGCGAGCTTGGCGCCCATCTTCTTCAAGCGTTCTCCGACAACCGAGTCCCCTACGACAGCGTATACAGCTCCGACGTCATTCCCTGATCTAGTGCCGTAACCCCCCATCGTTAGGACCATCTTGCAATTGAACCGCTGAGCGAAGTCCAGGACTATGCTGGCGACCTCGTATTGGCCGGTTACGCTTGGTTGCGCGTCCCCTGTGAGGAATATGGCGTTAGGCTCCTTCTCGCCAAAGGAATAGAACTCGTACTTTGGAAGAGAATAGGTCCCATCCTCCGAGATATTGATTCCAAGATTCCCGTCAGGAAATAGTAGGTAACTGGAATAGAGCTCTGCGAATTTTTTCGGCTTCAACTTTTCGATAAAATAGTCGACGGCGACCTTTCCAACATAGCCCAGACCCGGCAGACCCTGGACCAGGACCGGCTCTTTCAATTCTGCCTTTGAGAGTTCATGAATCCTAGTGTCATTGATCATTACAACAGGCCAGATCGAGGAGTCTCTCGCGATTCTCGGGCAGAGTTGTTTAAATAGTTTGATCATCACGCCACTCGCAACCGAACAGAGAGTTTGAAACAAGATGAGTTGCGCACCATTCGTCTCTTCTCCACATGATGTTGTTCGCAAGATGCTAGAGGTAGCCAAAGCTACAAAGGACGACGTAGTCGTAGATCTCGGATGCGGCGATGGCCGCATTCTAGCGACCGCTGTAAAAGACTTCGGAGTCAAGGCAGCGTTTGGGTACGAGATAAGAGAAGACCTCTTCAAGACCGCCTCGGGCGAGGTTGAGAAGCTCAACCTGACGAACAAGGTCCACGTCTATAACCGCGATCTCTTTCAGGCCGATCTCAAGGAAGCCACTCTGATCACTCTCTACCTAACGACCTATGCGAATGAACGGCTGAAACCGAAGCTGAGAGCCGAGGCGAAGCCTGGTTCACGAATAGTAAGCCACGACTTCATGATCAACGGCTGGAAGCCCTCAAGAAAAGAAAACTACAATGAGCATACGATCTACGTATACTCGATCCCTGAATCCTACTCAATGTAGAGTTCCGTAGCCTACTTCTTCGTACTTTGACGACAGGGCAATATTTCCTATTTCGAGAGTCGCAGGCATTTCATTCGTTCTCGTCTCGACGAGAACACGATCACCGTCAACGCGGTTGATCCTCCCGATATTGAGAAGTTCCCCGTTCTGATTCAACAGGCCGGCAACAACTCCCCTGAAGCGTCGATTTTCTGGGAAAACTGTCTGTTCTAATTGGTCAAAAAGTCTCACTCTCGCCTCTTGACCGATTCCGAATTTGTGGGAGCCCTGAAGGAATCGTCGGTATCCAGCTTCACGCGACTTCCTCCTCTCCTCCTTAGATCGTGCCCTTGCAAACGAAGAGCTTGGCAACCTTAGGGATGCGACTTTGATTGTTTCAAGAAGAGGATCGACAATTTCATCTGATCTGCCGATCGCTAGCACCAAGTCGGGCTGAATTTCATCAAGCAGGAGCCCCTTGTGGCGTACAGCATTGAACTCCGCGAGCCAGCCGTCGGTGTTCACAAGCACAATGTCCGTCGAGCTAGCGATGCTCTTTTTCAAACGAGTCGCCAAGTTGACAACTTTGTCCGGAACAGAGGAGGGGCTCGTGTCGCCGATGAAGAACGAAAGCTCGGCGGCTACTTTGTGCAGGCCAATGATCGGTGCCTTCACAACCGAGGAGCTTATTGTCGTTGGGGGCCCGATATCGGCTTGACCGACATCCGCGTCAACCACTCCGACTCTCTCCGCATTTTCTAGGCATTTATTCGCGAGGAATGTGCAAAGGCTGGACTTGCCTGAATCTACCTCTCCAATGATGACGCAGACCCCTCGCTGACGTTTGACGATGTCGGCCGCCTCGCTCCAGGCCGGCGGCACCGTTGACTCTGGAACTATTGTCCAAGAACTTCCCGGACCGCGTCTGACTTCGAGAACGGCATTGTCTGTAGCGTAGATGGGTTCTTGTCGCGGTTCCTCGATTATTGCCCAATCATCAGATTGAATCGGAGCGGCGAAACACTGCATGTCTCCCTTCTTTGCCCTAAACGAAGCCGGTCCTTTCAGAAGGAGTGTGTGACCCTGCTCCAGGTCGAGTATGACCGGTTTAGACATCTACATCCGAGCTGGCTAAGCTTCTTACCTCCCCAGGAAATAATGCGAATTCAAGATTGGAATTTCTCAGCACAGGGGTTCGGGGGCTTGATATGTTGCTGGGAGGCGGCTTTCCGCTTCGGCAGATAAGCCTCCTGTATGGCGAAGCATCCACAGGCAAGACCATACTTTCCATGCAGTGTGCTCTGGAAATGGCCCGGAAGGATTTCAGAGTCTTCTATGTAGATGCTGACCAGTCGTTCTCGGCTCACAGGCTTGAACGCCTGATTGGGGGACCACAGCAGGCTGAGAAAATTGTGCTCTTTCGGCCGGAGGACTTCAAAGACCAAGTTGAGATTGTAGAGAATCTTGAGAATGTGCTTACAAAGACCCCAGCGTTGGTGGTGGTGGACTCGATCACTGGCCTCTACCGGGCCAACAACGGAGGGTCCGAGAAGGTCTTTGCTCGCAATCGAGAACTGAATCGCCAGCTCGCCCACCTCAATAGCCTCGCGGCGCGATTCGCCCTGTGGGTCTTGCTGACCGGACAGGTACACAGTACGCCATCTGGTGGAGAATGGCTTGTTGAACCGGTGGCGACTCGTACATTAAAACACTGGTCTGACTTAATTCTCAGACTAAGACAGACTCCGAAGAGGGATGTGAGAGACTACATCTTGGAGAAGAAAAATGGGATCGAAGTCTCCGGCTCCCATAGCCTGTTCAAGATCGGCGAGGATGGTATCGAAGACGTCTAGGGCCTGAATTATTAACCGTAAGCAGTTGGCTAACAGTTGTTCGGGAACATGACGGGACTAATTACTTCCGCTTTGCTCTTCATCGGTCCCGCGTACTTCGCCAACGCTGGGCCTCTAGTCCTAGGAGGAGGTGCTGCTCTTGATAGTGGCAGAACACTGGCAGATGGTCAGCCGATCTTTGGATCTCACAAGACAGTTCGAGGAGTAATCGCAGGCATCGTTGCAGGAACACTTGTTGGACTCGCAGAATCCTTAGTCGACTCCCGGCTCGCATTTGCAGGATTCATGATTGCGCTCGGGGCAGTGCTCGGAGACCTCTTGGGTGCTTTCGTGAAACGTAGACTCAAGGTAGAACCTGGGAAATCGTTCCCGCTCCTGGATCAGCTCGACTTCATCTTGGGCAGCGTTCTGCTCGGATATCCCTTCTTCCAAATAGGGCTCGCTTCAACCCTAATCGTTGTCGTTGTGACGCCTCCAATACACCTGGCTACGAACTATGGTGCGTATCGTCTGGGAATCAAGAAAACCCGATACTGACGAACTCTTACTCCCAAGAGGTACTAGAACCCCTGCTCGACTCTTCGAGCACTGGTCGTCTGGGAGAGGATTGGACCAAAATATCCGCAATGTTCACGGTGGTACAGAGTCCGACTTCTACCCGCTGCAATTCCTCCTAGCCACGGAATCGTCTTGTCTGATCTGCAGCTTGGACATTTTCTACCCATATGACTCACCTCAGCTTTTGAGGGGTCTTGGATTGACGATATCGATTCTCCTAGGACTCTGCTTATTTTCTCGAAATTCTTCGAGTCACGGGGACCTCCCTGTTCAACAATGCCGGACCCCTCCTACTGAAGCTTCGAGAGAACGCTTTTCTCGTGATGCCCGCGGGCTACGGAGCCGTTCTCATTCTGTGGTACGCGTACTATGGAGTGCCATTCTCATTCTCACTTGGGCTGGTCTTCCTAGCTCTCCTACCAGTAACATTGCCGCTCGGAAAAACGACACAGATCGTCAAGGAGTTGACCCCATTTATTGTCCTGCTCATGTCGTACGAGGCTCTACGAGGGGTAGCCGTTCACTGACTCTTGCACCTGTGATTCATCAAGCAGTCTTGGGGGCGTCTTATGGGATCATTGAGGCGGTTCAATCTGCTTTCTTGTCGCCGGACCTTACTGATGTCATGAGCCTCTTTTACGGTCTCCATTTTCCCCTTGTCATTGGTGCAGCGATTCTTCTCGGGTACTCTAACAAAGTCCTGCACAAGCGACACGTCTACTCCCTAGTAGCTTGCTCCTACGTCTCGCTCGTATTCTATGCCCTGGCTCCTTCGGCTCCGCCCTGGTACAATGGCGTCGTCTCGAACCTCCTTGCGACGACGAGTGCTCAGATTGGCTCGTCCAGCCTCTTCTTGGAGCTATCCAAGATTGGAAGTCTGATCGAGTCCGACAAGCTAGCCGCGTTTCCGAGCCTTCACGCCGCTTACGTCGTACTCTTCAGCTACTTCACCGTGAACCTGAAGAAGATGTATGGCCTTGTTAGCATCCCGATAACAATCGGAGTCCTCTTCTCAACCACCTATCTCGGCCAACACTACATTACTGACCTCGTTGCGGGAGTCGTGGTCGCTACGAGTTGCATTCTAATCGTCACTCGTTTGGATAGAAAGAGAAATCTCGGCGTTGACCCCTTAACCGGAAAGCTCTAAAGCCAACCGGGCCGAAACCGAAGACGTGAATTCTACAAAGGGTCTGGGAGAAGAGCTTTCAAGAGTATGCCTTGAAACCGCGGCGCGAGAGAACGCTACCTACGCCGATTTCAGACTTGTCAACACCGTTACCGAAGTTGTAAGTGTAATCAATGAGAATCCTGCAACTGAAGAACTCAACGACCTTGGTGCTGGAATAAGGGTCCTCTACAAGGATTCTGGCTGGGGCTTTGCAGACACTGACGAGGTCAATCCCGAAAATATTCGAGAGACGACTCGGAAAGCGCTCTCACTTGCTCGTGGTGCGGCAAAGATCGGATCCAAGATATCCTTCGTCAAGGAACCAGTTCATGTAGACGATTGGGTCTCGCCGAAGAAGAAAGACCCGCTCGCAGTTTCTACAGATGAGAAGTACAGCCTTCTCCAGGATGCCACTGGGAGGATGAAGGAGGAGGGCATTGTGGCGAGACGGGGCCAGATTCTATCGACGAGGATCGAGAAATACTTCGCCAACTCGGAAGGCTCCAAGATCTTTCAAGACCTGACACAGACCGGCGCCTCATTGATCGTCGCCTCAAAGGGGCCATCAGGCATTCAGAGAAGATCCGTACAGCAGTATGTGCTAGGCGGATACGAACTCGTCGACGAGCTAGATCTTCCAGGCCAAGCTCCAACCCTGACGAAAGAGGCCCTAGCGCTGACGCAGGTCGAAGGATGCCCGGAAGGAAAGTCGGACATAATCATTAGTGCAGATCAAGTCGGACTCCAAGTTCACGAGTCTTGCGGTCATCCCATCGAGCTCGATAGGGTGTTGGGGTATGAGGCTAACTTCGCAGGCCGAAGCTTCTTGACACCTGATCAGCTTGGAAAATTGCAGTACGGCAGCGAACATGTGAACATCGTAATGGATGCTACGGTTGCACATGGACACGGGCTTGGGACTTTTGCCTACGATGATGAAGGCGTCCAGGCTCAGAGAAAATACGCTGTGAAGAACGGGAAATTTGTTGGCTATCTAATGTCCCGCGGGACAGCGTCCAATGTCGGAGAGACTCGAAGCAATGGTTGCATGAGAGCGGACACCTACAAGCTCCCGATTATTCGAATGACAAACGTGAGCCTTGAACCTGGCGACTGGGACTATGATGAGCTGATAGAAGATACGCGGGACGGGATATTGATGGATACAAACTATGGCTGGAGCATCGACCAGAAGAGATACAACTTCCAGTTCAACTGCGAGAAAGGATATCGGATAAAGAACGGGAGCTTAGGAGAAATGATCCGAGGCCCAGGCTATTCAGGAATAACACCAGAGTTCTGGAACGCCTGCGACGCAGTCGGTAACCAGAAGAGCTGGGTTCTCTGGGGAACGCCGAACTGTGGGAAAGGACAGCCACAGCAGGTCATGGGCACAGGTCACGGGGCGGCGCCTTCAAGGTTCAGAAACATCCGCACCTTTGGAGCCTCCTAGACATGTCGCAGAGCAGCACACAGAAACAGATCTCGCTCATAGAGCAAGGGCATCGGATCTTTGACACGGTCAGGAAATTCGCGAAGGGAGCCCAAGAGATTGAAGCGACTCTAACTTCCACGACGGGCGAGTTCTTCCGGTTTGGAAACAACGAGCTTGGACAGTCACAGTTTACTAAAGGCAGAACGCTCTCCGTCAGGTTAGTGTCCGGCAAGAAGCAGGCAAGAACAACTACCGGAAGGCTTGAGGAGAGCTTCATCCATAAGGCCGTTGAGAAAGCTGTTAGCCAGCTGAAGACCGCCCCCGAAGACCCAGACTATCTGCCAATGCTGGGACACCAGAAATACCATACCATCAATAGGTATCATGAACGTACTGTAGAAGAGTCGGCGGAGACCAAAGCAGGCCACGTGGGAGACGCAATTGATCTTGCACGGAAAAACAAGCTGCTTGCGTCCGGAATCTTGGGAACAAGTGTTGACGAGGTTTTCATGATCAATACAGCAGGACTAGAGGCCGATTACAAGGGAACAGGCGGCTACTTCTCACTGACAATGGACGCGGAAAATGGAAACCAGACAGGATTTGCAAACTCCACCTTCGCTGACATCGCCGAGCTGGATCCTCGACAAGTTTCCGAGACTGCACTCGAACGAGCCAGGCTGAACAAGGCCCAGTCAGAGATCACGCCGGGAAAGTTCGACGTGGTAATTGACCCTCAAGCCTGGAGCGAGATGTTGTTCTTCTTCATAGTATCAGCCAGCACAGGCTATTCTCCAGATTTCGGAGTGAGACAATATCGCGAAGGACGAAGCTACTTGTCAGGTCGCATGGGCGAGAAATTACTCGGCGACAATGTGACCCTGGAGGATGACGTGTACCATCCTCTGCAGATGGGCCCAGCGTTTGACGGGGAAGGCTACCCCAAGAGCAAACTAACTCTTGTCGAAAATGGAATGCTGAAGGGACTAGCGTCAAGCCGAATCTCAGCCCACAGATACAACGGCGTCAATCCGACAGGGCATGAGCTTCCCCTGCCAAACCCACTAGGCGAGGCTCCAACGAATCTGGTCATTCAAGGAAAAGGAGGAACAAAAACGACTGAGGAGCTTATTGGCGAGATGGACAAGGGATTATTGTTGACGAGGCTCTGGTACATTCGAGAAGTCGAGCCGCGAACCAAGACCCTAACAGGCATGACCCGAGACGGAACCTTCCTAGTCGAGAATGGTGAGATCAAGAGACCAGTGAAGAATCTGAGGTTCAACCAGAGCCTTCTGGAACTCTTCAACAATATTGACGGATTCACCGAGCCAGTTAGGAATACGTCGTTCACTGGAACTGCGATGCTACAACCCGGAATATTGGCGAGAGACTTCAGCTTCACCAGTGTGTCACCATTCTAAACCAAAAAATCCTCCCAGCATTCGTGGAAACCGCTGCGAATCGAAAAAATACCGTTTGAAAAAAGGAGAAAGATGACGCGAATCTTTCGCGTCTCCTACATGTTCTGGTAGCCTTGGTTGTGCTGTTGTAGATCTCGCGTCATCTGGTCGAACTGTTCCTTCGTGATCTCTCCCCTAGCGTATCGTTCTCGCAGGATGTAGTAGGCTTGGTCGCCGTAGCGCCAGTATCTGCGCGGACCGTAGCCTCGCCATGGCCAGAAGGCCCACCTGATGAACCAGAAGACCGCGAATATCCAGAAGAAACCGAAGAATCCGAATGGGAAGAAGCCGAAGCCGTACGGATAGTAGCCTACCGGCCGGAAGAAGACCCAGCTAACTGCTGCGACTGTCGTGACTACGGCTATGAGCGCTAGAATTCCCCAGAAGAGGAAGCGACCTGAATGATTCCACTGATGTTGACTCGTCTCGTTTCACCTCCCGTCTAAACGTCCCGGTTTTAAGCGATATCGGATATACGATATCGGAAGTGTCAATTTAAACCTTGCATATTTACATTCAATGCTAGCGAAGTAAACCTAAATTATTTTGAAACCCCTCTCGAGGTCCTGGACCAAGTCTTCGACGTCTTCTATTCCAACGCTGACGCGGATTAGGTTGTCAGAGATTCCAAGTTTGAGTCTTCTCTCCTTGGGAACACTGGCGTGTGTCATGCTTGCCGGATGTTCGATGAGGCTCTCGACCCCACCCAAGCTCTCAGCTACCGTGAATACTCGGAGAGTTTTGAGGAATTTCTTGATCTGGTTGAAGCTACCCCTCAATTGGAAGCTAAGCATTCCTCCGTTGCCGCGCATCTGACGCTTGACTAGGGCTCGTTGTGGATGGTCAGGCAGTCCGGGATAGTTTACCTTCTCTACCTTGGGCTGTTTGGCGAGAAGTTCGCTGACGACTCTCGCATTATCGCTGTGACGATCCATACGCACGGCTAGGGTCTTGATTCCTCGGAGGACGAGGTAGCAGTCCAAAGGTCCAGGTACTGCGCCGACCGCATTCTGTAGATATTTGAGGCTGCTATGCACATCTTCATCTTTTGTGATTGTGGCGCCGCCGATGAGGTCGCTGTGACCGCCGAGATATTTTGTGGTGCTATGCACGACAATGTCGGCCCCAAGCTGTAACGGGTTCTGAAGATAGGGGCTCATGAAAGTGTTGTCTACGACGAGAAGGGCGTGAGCTTTCTTGCTAATCTTACTGATCTGTCGAATGTCTACGATCCGCATCAATGGATTAGTCGGTGTCTCTATCCAGATTAGTCGCGTGTTTTTCCGTATCGCCTTCTCGACATTTTCAGGATTTTCCGGGTTTACGTATGTGAATTGTAGCCCGTACTTACGGAGCACTTGGTCGAATAGCCTGTAGGTTCCACCATAGATGTCGTCCCCTGCGATGACGTGATCTCCCTTCTGCAATGACAAGAGAATCGTAGTTGTTGCAGCCAAGCCGCTGCTGAACGCCAAACCGTGTCGTCCCTCTTCCAAGCTGGCTAGACACTCTTCGAGCGCGGTTCGGGTCGGATTGGCGGTTCTGCTATAGACGTATTTTCCCTCTTTACCCGGTCCGGGTTGCTGATATGTGCTGGTTAGATAGACTGGAACAGTGACGCTGCCAGTCGCAGGATCAGGGTCCTGGCCAGCGTGTATGGCTCTAGTCGAGAAACGCATAGAACATTCGATTACGGTTCGAGATTTAACCCTAGGTTGATCAGACCCACGTATTGTGCGTCTGCACTTCCACCAACCTACGCAAAACTCAAGACCTTTGCATTTCATTGACACTACGATGCAGGGACTATCCTACGTTTTCATTTCGAAGGCATCTAGGGTCTCCGTTTCAAGTCTGCTGAGCATCCTCACTCCAATCTATCTGGTTAGACTGGGATACTCAGCCCTGTACGTGGGGTTAGCGCTCACCGCGATCCTCGCTGGGAAC
>Ga0137399_10001432_pt1 | contig 10943 bp, 7 predicted proteins | sample czorhiz316metaG_FD_104810 | JGI IMG/M metagenome (GOLD analysis project Ga0137399, IMG submission 104810) | Vadose zone soil microbial communities from Angelo Coast Range Reserve, California, USA - czorhiz3.16 metaG | ecosystem: Environmental > Terrestrial > Soil > Vadose zone | place: USA...
AGGCCGAGCGCCACCAGGACGCCGGCAAACCCCTGCTCCTCGGCCAGCACCGAGAAGATGAAATCGTTGTGGGCGACCGGAAGGAACCGCAGCTGACCCTGCGTGCCCTTGGTGAACCCCTTGCCTGAAAGCCCTCCCGACCCCACGGTGATGCGCGCCTGAATCTGCTGGTAGCCGGCGCCCTTCGCGTCCTGGGACGGGTCGAGAAACGTCGAAATCCGGGATTTCTGGTAATCCTTGAGCGCGAACCTCCACGCGATCGGCGCCGCGAGGATGCCGCACAAAGCCAGGATGCCGAGGATGCGCATCTTCATCCCGGCCAGATAGGCGACCGCGAGGAACACCGGCAGCAGCGTCACCGCCGTGCCGAGATCCGGTTCCTTCACGATCAGGAAGAACGGAAGCATCGTGAGCACGCCGCCAATCGCGAGATCGGTCCACGACGGCGAGCCGCGGTTCTCGCCGAAGAATTTCGCGAGCACGAGCGCGACGCCGACCTTCGCGAACTCCGACGGCTGCAGATTGAACACCCTGAGCGGAATCCACCGGCGGGCGCCCATCTGCACCATGCCGAAGAACATGACGTACAACAGCAGCGCCAGCAGGCCGATGTAAATCAGATGGGACTTGTCGGTGAACGTCCGGTAGTCGAAGGTCAGCATGACGACCATCGCCACGAGGCCGAGGCAGATGGCGTAGAGCTGCGTGATGTACATGCGCGAGACCGCGCGCGTCGGATCCGAGGTCGTGCTGTAGATCATCGCGACCCCCAATCCGCACAGCGCGAGGATCGCGAGCAGCAGCGCCCAGTCGATGTGGTAGTAAAGCCGTCGCTCAAACATTTTTTACTCGCGCGGGGCCCCACCCCCGCGCCTGACGCGCTTCGCGGCGTAAACCGCTCGCGCGTATCCAGAACAGAGCGTCACCGCGGCCCCACTCCGCCCTGACGCGCTTCGCGGCTCGCTTGCTCGCTCGCCGCGGTCTTACCTGCGACTTTCAGCTTGAAGTTAGGTACCGTCACGGAACGAGATTCGCTTTCAATTCAGGCTTGGGCGGCAGCGGACGCCCGTCCTTCTTCGCGAAGAAGGTGTCGAGCACGTGATGGGCGACGAGCGCCGCGTTCGAGCCGTGGACGCCGTGCTCGAGGAAGACGACACCGGCAATCTGCGGATTGTCGCGCGGCGCGAAAAACACGAACCAGCCGTTGTCGCGGAGATCCTTGTCGGTCTTGCCCGCCCGCTCCTTGCCTTGATTGGAGATGACCTGCGCCGTGCCGGTCTTGCCCGACACGTCGTGGATCGGTTTGCCGTCGGGACCTTTGATCAGCGCGTTGTGACCGGTCCCAGCCTGATTCACCACCATCCACAGTCCGTCGCGAATCGCCTGCAGCTTTACCGGATCGATTGGCGATCTCGATCGTGGCGGCGGCGGCGGCACCGGCTTCCATCCGGTTCCATCGTCGACCGCTTTGAGCAGATGCGGCGTGACGCGCGTCCCGCCGTTGGCGAGGGTCGCCGCGTAGACCGCCATCGAGACCGGCGTGAGCGACACCGACCCCTGACCGATCGACACCGACACCGTCTCGCCGGCGTACCACTTCTCTTTCCGATACTGCTGCTTCCACTCCGGCGACGGCACGAGACCCTGCACTTCGTTCGGCAGATCGATGCCGCTCTTCTCGCCGAGGCCGAGCAGCGTCGCCCACTTGTGGATCTTGTCGATGCCGGTCATGTTGCCGATCGTGTAGAAATACACGTTGCACGACTGCTCGATGGCGTGGCGCAGATCCATCGTGCCGTGGCCGCCCTTTTTCCAGCACTTGAACGGACGCCCGTAGAACGTGGCGCCGCCGGTGCAGTGCACCTTGAAGTCGGGCGTGATGACGCCTTCCTGCAGCGCCGCTGTCGCCACCGCCATCTTGAACGTCGACCCGGGCGAGTAGCGGCCCTGAATCGCGCGATCGTTCAATGGCCGATCTTCGTCGCTCGTCAGGGACGCCCACGTGACGCGATCGATGCCCGCCGCGAAGGCATTGGGATCGTACGCCGGGCGGCTGGTAAAGCCGAGCACGTCGCCGCTCGTCGGGTCGAGCACGACGGCGGCGCCATTGAAGCCGAGCGCATCGAAGCCGTCCTCGATCGCCTTCTGCACGTCGTAGTCGATCGTCAGCTGCAGACGTTTGCCCTCGGTCGGCTGATCTTCTTCGAGCGTCCGGATTTCGCGGCCGACGCTGTTGACCACGACGCGCTTGGCGCCATCCTCGCCCATCAGCATCGCGTTGTAGACTTTTTCGATGCCCGACTGCCCGACGATGTCGCCGCTCTTCAGGCCGCCTTCGCCGCCGGCCACCTGCGCGTCGTTCACTTCGCCGACGTACCCGAACAGATGCGCGCCCATCGTCTCGGGGTAGCGCCGCGTCGGCACCTGCTCGACGACGACGTCGGGCAGCTCGAAGTCGAGGCGGCGCGCGCGGACGGCGGACACCTGCGCCAGCGTCGCATCTTGCACAACCGTGATCGGTCGATACGTCGGTTCGCGGCGGTGGCGCTCGACGATCGTGCGGACGCCCGCCTCGTCGATCCCGAGGACCGCCGCCAGCAGACGGATCGTGCGATTGATATCCTTGGTGTGCTCGCGAACGATGGAGATGCTGTAAGACTGCCGATTCTCGACGAGGACCTTGCCGTCGCGATCGAGGACGAGGCCTCGTGGCGCGCGCAGCGCCAGCGTGCGCTGATGATTGTTCTCGGCCATCTCCTGGAACTTCACGTGCTCCACGACCTGCAGCACCCAAAAGCTGACGGCGAGCACCGAGAAGACGACCGTGATGAGGGACTGCAGGATCGTCAGGCGAATGGTGATCCGACGGCGATCTTCAACTGACGCCATAATTCACCGCCGCAGCCGGGTTCGCGCGGCGCGTCGTCGCTCCATCGCTCCGGGCAAGAGCTCAACCAACTGAAACGCCACCACACCGACGACGGCATTGCCGACTGCCTGCCCGATTGCAGCGGCATATGGCGTGCCAAAATGGCGCACATCCAGCAGTACGTATAGTCCCATGAATATGACCGCGTGCAAGACAGTGGCGCTAAAAAAGACGACGAAGCGCGGCAGCGGCTGAGCCACGATGAACTGCGTGCCGATGATCCCCGCGAGAAACCCGACAATGGTCTTCGCCAATCCGCCGATGCCGATGACGCCACTCGACAGCGCGTCCTGAACGAGTCCGGCGAACGTCCCGGTCAGCATTCCCGTGACCGGCCCCGACGTCAGCGCGACGTAGACGACCGCGACCAGGACCAGGTCGACCGCGACCGATCCACGCACGAGGAAGCGCGCCAGCGTCGTCTGGACCGCAAGCGCGACGGCAACCGCCAGGATCGCCCCGGCGGCCTTCACTCCGAGACCCCTTGACCCGCCTCATGCGCCGGCGTCGGCGTGGTGACGACCAGCACTTCCTCGAGCGAGGAAAAATCGACGGCTGGCTTCACCGTGATCCGCTTGTACGATGGTCCGCTTTTTTCGACCGACTCGACGGTGCCGATGACGAAGCCCTTGGGATAGATCCCTTCGATGCCGGACGACACGACCGTGTCGCCGACGACGATGTCAGCCGACTCCGACACGTTCTCGAGCCGCAGGCGATCTTCGCCGGCGCCGACGACGACGCCCTGTGCGCGCGACCGCTCGATGAGCGCGCCGGCCGCGGCGTTGCGATCGACGAGGAGTTGCACTTTCGCGGATCGGGCGCTCGGCACGACGACGCGACCGACCACGCCCGCCGGCGAGATAATCGCCATGTCGGGCCGCAGACCGTCGCGCGTCCCCTTGTCGATCGTGACCGTCCGGAAGTCGAGCGTTGCCGCCCCGCCGATGACCTCCGCCGCGGTCGTCTGGAGCGTCACGCGGTCGCGCATCTCGAGCAGCTGTTCCAGCCCGTGCGCGCGATCCGCCAGCGCGTGCTGCGCCTGCAGTGCGACCTGGGCATCGGCGAGCTGCCGCTTGAGATCGTCGTTCTCGATCTTGACCTGACGGAGGTCCATGTAGCCGCCCCAGACGCGGCGCACGCCGTTGAGGCCCGACGACACACTGCGCTGAATTTCAGAGAAGATGCCGAAGGTGACCTGCTCGAGCACCGGCACCCCGGCGCGCGAGTTGACCTGCGCGGAGATGAGGACGATGTGCCCCAGGATCACGGCGAGGAACAGATAACCGGAGCGTTGTCGGATGTCGAGTAAAGCCACCGGGTCAAACCATCGCTGACTCAGCACAAAGGACACAAAGGACACAAAGAGAAACCCGGTTTGGCCCTTTGTGTCCTTGGTGTCCTTTGTGTTGTCTCAAGCGCATCGAGCATGCTAGTCGATCGAAATTTTCCGCAGCAGATTGAAGTCCGAAAGCATCTTTCCCGCGCCGAGCACCACCGACGACAGCGGGTCCTCGGCCATGGCGAGCGGCAAACCGGTTTCCTCACGCAGCCGCTTATCGAGGTTCTTCAGCATCGATCCGCCGCCGGTGAGCACGATGCCGCGATCGACGATGTCAGCCGAGAGCTCCGGCGGCGTCCGCTCCAGCGCCACGCGCACGGCGTCGACGATGACGTTCACCGTTTCGGCGAGCGCTTCGCGGATCTCTTCGTCGGTGATCGTGATCGTCTTCGGAACGCCCTCGATCAAGTGCCGTCCCTTGATCTCCATCGTCATCCGCTCCTCGAGCGGGAAGGCAGAGCCGATCTCGATCTTGATCGCTTCCGCGGTGCGCTCGCCAATGAGCAGGTTGTACTGCTTCTTGACGTACTGAATGATGGCTTCGTCCATCTCGTTGCCCGCGACGCGCACCGCCTTGCTGTAGACGATGCCCGCGAGCGAGATGACGGCGATGTCGGTGGTGCCGCCGCCGATGTCGACAATCATGTTGCCGGACGGCTCGGTGATCGGCATGCCGGCGCCGATGGCCGCCGCCATCGCTTCCTCGACCAGGTGGACTTCGCTGGCCTTGGCGCGATAGGCGCTGTCTTTCACGGCGCGCTTCTCCACCTGCGTGATCTCCGAGGGCACGCCGATGACGATGCGCGGCCGCACCCAGACGTTGCGGTTGTGCGCCTTCTTGATGAAGTAGGTCAGCATCTTTTCGGTGACCTCGAAGTCAGCGATGACGCCGTCCTTCATGGGCTTGATGGCGACGATGTTGCCCGGAGTCCGGCCGAGCATGTCCTTGGCGTCCCGCCCCACGGCTTCGACGCGGCCGTTCACCTTGTTGATGGCCACGATCGACGGCTCGTTCACGACGATGCCTTTGCCGCGCGCATAGACGCAGGTGTTGGCCGTGCCCAGGTCGATGGCCAGATCACTCGAGAACAGCGAGAGCATCGAACGAAGACTCAATTGAGCTCCTTGGTAATCGCTAGTCGGCCGTCGCTAGCCGGAGTCGTTCCGTGCAGTCGCGTGCAATCTGACGACCAACTGACCATCTGGCGACTATGCGTTACTGACTTATTAGTTTTCGGCAGGATCGGCGGCGGCCTGAATACCGTTCTTCCCGGAGTCTTTGACCTGGTACATCGCCTTGTCCGCGGCCTGCACCAGCTCTTCGGCCGACGCCGCCACGTCGGGCAGCGTCGCGACGCCGACCGACGCGGTGAGGTGAATGTCGAGGCCGTCTCCGGCCAGAAACTTGTACTCCGCAATCCGATCGCGAATGCGCTCGCCGACCGCGAATGCGCCTTCGCCGCCGGTGTCGGGCAGGACGAGCGCGAACTCGTCGCCGCCGAAACGCGCCACGACGTCGGTTTCGCGGGCGCTCCCGCGAATGACGGCGGCCGCCTCCACCAGCGCCCGGCTGCCGAACAGATGCCCGTGCGTGTCGTTGACCCCTTTGAACCCGTCGAGATCGATGAACAGTAACGACAACGGCCGGCCGTTGCGCGACGCGCGTTTGGTTTCGCGGCGCAGCACGATGTTCAAGTACCGTGAGTTGAACAGGTTCGTGAGATCGTCGGTCACCGAGAGCGCCTCGGCGCGTTTGAGCAGAATGGCGTTGTCGAGCGCGACCGCCGCCGGCTCCAGCAGGATGCGCACGGCGCGCAGCATGCTCACTGACAACCGCGGCTCGCGCGGCGACGCGAGACGATCGAGTCCAATGAGCGCGCCGACCTTGCGCCCGCGGCAGTTCAGAGGAAACGCGACCACGGCGCCGACCGCGGAATTGTGGATGCGCGTGTCGCGCTGCAGATCGGCGCTGAGGAATTCCTGCCCGCGGGTCATCACCCAGTTCGCGATGGCGTACACCGCCGGTCCCATCTCGGGCGTCAGTCCGTGATCGGCGAGCACCGACAACTGCGCGGAGAGATCCGACGACACGACCGCCCAGCATGGCGCCGGCACCCACGTCGCGGCGCGATCGACGAGCAGTTCCGCGATTTTCGGCGGCTCGAGTGTCGTGTTGACGGCGCGCACGATGTCGAGCAGCGCATCGCGCCGCTCGACGCGGCTCCGCAACGCGCGCTGGAAGACGCGCAGTTTCGTCGCGAGATCGAGGCCCGGCGTCGTCAGCGAAATTTCGCCGGCACGACGCAGTTTCGATCCGCTTTTTCCGGCTGGGCCGGCCGTGCGATACAACGCGACCGGCATTCCCGTGGCTCGACTGGCTGGTGACATCCGCTACGGTGCTTCTGACCTAGAAATATAACACACGGTCGCCGGTAACTGCTTGCCAGGCCGCAACTTCATGACATACGATCGGTGTTTCATCGTAGCGCTCGGCCCTCAGCCATCGCCCTCAGAATTCGTCCTGAGGGTCCGCGCAGACGCGGCAGGTCGTTGAGAGGCGGCCGCTGAAAGTTTTTGGGTGTTTTATGACCATGCTCGACCGGATGCGGCGGCACAGGAACTGGCTGAAATGGAGTCTCGGTCTGGTGTGCCTGGCGTTCGTCATCTTTTACATTCCTGATTTCCTCCGCGGGACCGGCGCCGACGCCGCGTCCGGCGACACCATCGCCCGCGTCGGCGGCCACGACATCACGGCCGGAGAATTCCGGCGCACGTACCAAGCTCAGCTGCAGGCCTACCGTTCGGCCTACGGCGGGCAGATGAACGACCAATTGCTGAAGCAACTGGGCATCGAGCAGCAGATTCTGCAGCAGATGGTCGACGAGCGCGCGGCGCTCGCCGAAGCCGACCGGGTCGGCATCAACGTCAGCGACGAAGAGGTCCGCCAGCGGATTTTCTCGATGCCGGCGTTCCAGGAAAACGGCGCGTTCATCGGCGAGACGCGCTACAACCAGCTGCTCCGCATGCAGCGGCCGCCGATGTCGGCGCAGGAGTTCGAGGACAGCGTTCGCCGCGGCCTGACGGTCGAGAAGCTCCGCGCGGCGCTCACCGACTGGCTGTCGGTGGCTGACAGCGAGCTCGAACAGGAGTATCGCCGCCGCAACGACAAAGTGAAGCTCGCCGTCGTCAGCTTCACAGCGGACAGCTTCCGCCCGCAGGTGTCGGCCAGCGACGCCGACGTCGCCAGCTACTTCGAGGCGCACAAGGCGGATTTCAAAATTCCCGAGAAGCGGAAGATCAGATACGTCCTCATCGACATCGACGGCATCCGCGCAAAAACCACCGTCCCGCCGGCGGACGTCGAGCGCACCTACAACAACAGCATCGAGCAGTACACGACGCCCGAACAGGTGCGCGCCAGCCACATCCTTCTCAAGACCGAAGGCAAAGACGATGCGGCGGTGAAGGCGAAGGCCGAAGAGGTCCTGAAGCAGGCGAAGGCGGGCGCCGACTTCGCGGAGCTCGCGAAGAAGTATTCGGAAGACGAGCAGAGCGCGAAGAACGGCGGCGACCTCGATTACTTCGGCCGCGGCCGCATGGTGCCCGAATTCGATCAGGCCGTGTTCGCCATGCAGCCGAACCAGACGAGCGATCTGGTGAAGACGCAGTACGGCTACCACATCATCAAGCTCGTGGACAAGAAAGTCGCGACGACCAAGCCGCTCGCGGAAGTGCGGCAGCAGATCACCGATCAGCTCGCCTACGAGCGCGCACAGGCGCAGGCCGCCGATCTCGCGCAGAAGCTCGAGAAGCAGATCAGCCGTCCCGGCGATCTCGACTCGGTCGCGAAGGCGAACCGATTGGCGGTGCAGGAATCAGGGTTCTTCGCGCGCGACGAACCGATTCTCGGCCTCGGCCCGGCACCGGAAGCGACCAACAAAGCGTTCGAGATGAAACCGGGCGAGGTGTCCGGCGCGCTGCGCGCGTCGCGAGGATTCGTGATCGAGACGCTCGTCAGCAAACAAGATCCCTACGTCCCGAAGCTCGACGAGGTGAAGGACCGCGTCCGCGACGAAGTCATCAAGCAGAAGGCGCGCGACGCGAGCAAGCAGAAGGCCGCGGAGATCTCCGCGAAGCTGAAGTCGGCGCCCGATTTCGAGAAAGCCGCCAAAGCCGCGGGTCTCGAAGCGAAGACGACCGAGCTCATCAGCCGCGACTCACCGATCCCTGACCTCGGCGTCGCGCCGGCCGTCGAAGAGGCGGCGTTCAAGATGCCGGTGGGCAGCGTGAGCGAACCGATCGCCACCGACAACGGGACGGCGGTGATCAAGGTGATTGAGAAGAAGGAAGTGACGCCGGACGAATGGAAGACCGCGAAGGAGCGTTTCCGCGAGGAACTGCTCTCCGACCGCCGCAACCGCTTCTTTGGCTCCTACATGGCGAAGGCGAAGAAGGGGATGAAGATCGACGTCAATCGCGAGACACTGCAGCGGGCGATCGGGTAGCGCCCGTTTTCTTTGTGTCCTTCGTGTCCTTTGTGTTGATTTCAGCGCAGATACGCAAAAGGCATCAACGCCAACGGCTCTCCCCTCCGGAACCACCCGAGCGGGCCGCGTATGGCCCTCAGCACTTCCAGCTCTCCGCTCGACAGGTTCGCGCTAATCAACGCCGCCATCCGCGATTCCGTTGACCCGCTGAATTCATCCGTCAGAATCTCGTAGAAGCTTTTCCGCGGCGGGTAGACGACGATTTCCACGCCGCTTTCGGCCGGAATCTTCGCGCGCTGCTTGGCGACCGCGATCGCCTGCTCGAGGCCGCCGAGCTGATCGACCAGCCCGTTCTGCTTCGCCTGCCGTCCGGTCCAGACACGACCCTGCGCGAGCGCGTCGATTTTCTCCGGCGTGCTGTGCCGCGCGTCGGCCACCTTCTCGACGAACTGGTCGTAAAACGACTGCAGTTGTTCCTGCAGCTTCTTCAACTCCTCCGGATTGTACGGACGCGCCGGCGAGTTGATCTCGGCGTGCTTGCCCATGCTGGTCGAGTCGATGTGCGCGCCGAGTTTTTCGTACACGCCGCCGGTGACGATCTTCCCTCCGAAGATGCCGATCGAGCCGGTGAGCGTCGACGGCTGCGCGACGATCACCTGCGCCGGCATCGCGATGTAGTAGCCGCCGGACGCCGCGAGATCCGACATCGACGCGATGAGCGGCCGATCGGCGCGCTCCTGCTTGGTGATCATCAGCTCACGCCAGATCGCGTCGGACGCCGACGCCGACCCGCCCGGGCTGTCGATGCGGAGCACGATGGCGCGCACCGATCCGTCCTTGCGCGCGCGGCGGATGTATTCGATGAGCGTATCGGACCCGGCCGCCGCGCCGTTGAGCGGATCGAACCCGCTCTTGCCGCCGGTGATGGCGCCGGCGGCATGGATGACGGCGATTCGCGGCCCGCGATCGAGGCCGACCGACGATGGGCTGACGCGCGCGTAGTCGTCGCCGTCGATGTGCGACCGGCGCTCGCCGGCGCGCAGCTTCTCCTCGACCTGATCTTCGTACGCGACGTCGTCGATGAGTCCGGCGTGCAGCGCGTCCTCGGGCATGAACGGCCCCTCGTCGAGCAGCGTGCGGACCTCGCCCTCGTTCTTCTTGCGGCTGTCGGCGATGCCACGCACGAGCTGATCGTAGAGATCGCGCGTGAGCGCCTCGTCCATCTCTTTGTGCGCGCGCGTGTACCCTTTCTCCGTGAACGTGTTCACGGCGGTCTTGTACTGGCCGATGTGATGCAAATCCGGATACGCGCCAATCTTGTCGAGCGTGCCGCGCAGGAACAGCTCGTAGGTGGCGATGCCCGCGAGATCGAGCGGGCTCGACGGCATCAGGAAGACTTTGTCGGCCGCCGTCGCCAGGTAGTACTCGCGATCGCCGCCGTATTCGAGGTACGCGTACACCGGCTTGCCTGACTTCTTGAACTCGATCACCGCGTCGCGGACTTCCTGCACCTTGCCCCAGAACGGCGAGTCGAAGCCGGTGGGCCTGAGCATCACCGCGCGCACGCGCGAGTCCACTTTCGCTTTCCGCAGGTTGTCGACGACGGAACGAACCGTCGGCGCCTTCACACCGCGCAGGTAGCTCACGACGTCGTTGGGGGCGACTTCCGTGAGGTTGCCGCCGACGCGGAGCACGAGCGTCGAGTTCGACGAGACGGATGGTTCGCGGCCGAAAAGGAGATACAGCAGCGCGAAACCCGCCATCGACAGGAAGACGGCGACACCGAGCACCGAAAAGAGGAGACCCAATCCGCGCCTGGCCATTTTTTAAACCTCGCGGGGCCCCCACGTTGTTCACGGCGGCGGGGCCCCACCCCGCCGCTGTTGCTCGCCGCGTCGCGGCTCGCAACGGCTCGAGGCTGCCGCTCGGCTGACGCCGATGACATTCCACTCGTAGGGCGGGCCTTTTAGGCCCGCCAACCTGTGAGTATAGTCTCCGCATGGACACGCTGCTGCAGGATGCGCGCTACGCGCTCGCGATGATGCGGCGCAACAAGGGATTCAGTGCGGCCGGGCTGCTGACGCTCGCGCTCGGAATCGGTGCGACGACGGCCGTCTTCTCCGTGGTGTACGGCGTGCTGCTGAGGCCGCTGCCCTACCCGGCTGCGGATCGTCTCGTCCGCGTG
>Ga0137399_10001433_pt1 | contig 10943 bp, 12 predicted proteins | sample czorhiz316metaG_FD_104810 | JGI IMG/M metagenome (GOLD analysis project Ga0137399, IMG submission 104810) | Vadose zone soil microbial communities from Angelo Coast Range Reserve, California, USA - czorhiz3.16 metaG | ecosystem: Environmental > Terrestrial > Soil > Vadose zone | place: USA...
AAACATGTTCGAGATCTTTTCCCAAGGTCTCTTTGAAGGAGTAAAACCCATGATGATCATTCGCGATCACCTCATCCGCCATCCAGACCGCTGCACCCATCAAGCCATCTGTGTTCCGATCTGCCCCACCGGCGCCTGGCTCTCGACTCTTCCCTACAAGTTCGACCCTTCCCGCTGCCTGGAAAGTTGTCGCCTCTGTTTGGACGCCTGCCCCTCGCAGGCGATCTATGGGGTGTTCAAGAAGGGGGAGAAGTTGCTGGAGCCGCAAAAGCAGACGGGGTAGACTGGTAAGTTCCCGTTGCTCGCTGAGCCCCCACGATAAAGCGGTGGTCGCTCGATGCGCGCAGTCGGGAACCAACCAGCCCACCCCTAAGATGGACAAAGAGAAAAACTCGGTCAGTTTCCGCTTCTCTTCTCCCCGTCGCCGCCTCAGCTTCCTTGCTTCTTCGGCAAAGTCGTCTCGAAACTCTTCTCGCCAGACATTGAGCTTATGGATTGCTAGGGGGTCTATTACGAATGGGCGAGCCCGAAGGTAACGATCAGGATGGTACTTCACAGTGAAAGTTCCTCACACGATTTGCTTTCGCAGATGCCCCCAATAGGCCGTCCCGACATACCCACAGGCGCCGGTGAAGGTGGTGAGGGCTATGATCTGGTAGACCTGGCTCCGAGGGATTTTCACTTTCACGGCGGGGTTCAAGAGATCGGGCGAATTCATGACCAGCTTCAGTGACTCGCCGGCGGAGAGAATCGGCCACATGCAGGACAATCGCAGACGAGTTTCATATCGTGGGATCGCCATGGCGTAGAGCCAGCCTTGGTCGAGATGCTCTACAGCCATACGGACAAGTTTGCTCAGGACCGGCTGAAAACGTGTACGGTTATGCTGGTCCAGTAAGTCCCGTGCGGTGAGTCCGGCTTCGGCCAGCATGGGCGCCGGCACATAGCAGCGGCCTTTCTGGAGATCATGCGCGACATCTTTCACAATGTTCGTGAGTTGGAGCCCCTTTCCAAACCGCACACCGATCTCGGCCATGTCCCGCACCTTCCATGAGGCCAGCGCCTTCCGGTGCGCACACATCAAATCGGTCCAGAATTCGCCCACACAGCCAGCCGCGTAGTAGGTGTAGCGATCTAAATCATCGAGCGTCTTCAGAACCGTAAGATCTCTCGCTGACGTGCCGGGGAAGACGACGAGGTCCATCTCCATGCCTTGCGTCAGCGTGGTCATAAGCCGTTGTATGCGGCGCCTATCGTCCGGTGAAAAGGTCTGGAAGAGCTTGAAGCAATCTGCCAGTCGTTCGAGCAGGCTACGCTCGGCTGAATTCTGCTGGATTGGTCCCACCGCTTGCTGGATCTCTCGCACCTGAGTCCAGGCAATTTGATCGCTCACGAACTGCGCTTTGAGTTGGCCGAGTAAATCCAGCCGACGTGGGCGATCGATCAATTCCGTGTCCGCAATCGTATCCGCTGCGCGGGCAAACAGGTAGGCGAGGCTGACTTGATCGCGCACATCTGCCGGAACGACGACCAACGTCGTATAGAAGAGACGGGACACTTGCTTGAGGAGATCGCGGAGCAATTCCTGCTTGCAGGGCTCTATGCTCGTAGCCACACCTATCGCACTTCCAACTTCCCTTCCATCCCTTTGTCGCGATGGCTGGGCAACGGCCATAGACGTTTGTCGCAGTAGATGGGAAATGTGCCAGGCTGAGGCGGCGTAAATGTAATGGTGACCGTCTTGCCGGCACTCACATCCTGTTCGACAGATAGGCTTCCTGCTGGGTCTTTGATGATAAAATTGTGCGGGGTAAACGTCGTCACACTGGTCAGCGTCAGCTCAACCGGCTTCCCGGCTTCGACAATCAAATGGTTTGGGGTATACGAGTAGCTATCGAGCGTCACCGTGGCTCGCTGCACGCCGTCTGCCGTCACTGGGATTACCACAGAAGGGCCGGACTCAGAGGGTTCCGCTGCATGAACGATCGTCACGCCGACCGATGTCAGCAACCAGACAGTCGCCAAGATGTGGATCAATCGCATATGCATCCCCTCGATGAGCCAGTTCTAACAGGAAGGACGGGAACCGGTCAACTTTGCCCAGGAGTTTCAGTCACTTCGGGTACCTTGACCTTGGCATTTAAGGAGTTATTTCCTCCAACACAGTGTCATTGCATCTCGATTGAGATGCAATTCGTCGAATCGGTTAGTATAATCACTCTCACTGGGGACTCGCCCGAATTTCGGGGCGAGTACATGGTCGTGAAGGAGGATCTCGATGAAGTGGATGAAAGGCATGTTCCTGTTGTTGGCGGCCAATATTCTGATCATGGTGACGCTCTCGCTCACCGTGCCGGTGCTTATCAATATCGTTCTGCCCATGTTCGGGATCGATCTGCGAGGATCAGTCGACCTCAGCTCGTTAGTCTGGGCCCTCGCCCTCGGCTTTGGTGGCGCCTTTATCAGTTTGGCATTCTCCAAGCAAATGGCCCGGGCCATGTTGGATTGCCGCCAGATCACCCAACCCCGATCGCAAGCCGAACAGGTTATTTACGGTTCCGTCCAGGAGATCGCGCAACGGCTCCACATTACGATGCCTGAGGTGTGGGTCTACGAAGCCCCCGACCCCAACGCCTTCGCGACCGGCCCCAGCAAGAACAATTCAATGGTGGCCGTCTCGACTGGATTGTTGAGCAATCTACAGGAGCAGGAAGTGCGTGCCGTCCTTGCCCACGAAATGGGACACGTCTACAACGGGGACATGTTCGCGACGACTGTGTTGGCAGGGCTGATGAACACCTTCGTGTACTATATCGCGATGTGGGTGCGTCGGTTCTTCGCAGAACGCGATCAAGTTGCTCTCGGTTTTGGATTGTCAATCGTGCTCCAGATCATCGTCAGTATCCTGGCCTCTGTCCTGATCTGCTGGTTTTCGCGTCAGCGTGAATATGGCGCGGATGCCTTTTCAGCCAAGGTGTACGGCAAGGACTCGATGATCTCGGCCCTTCGCGCGATCGATCGATGGGTTACCCGTTCGCAGGTCGAGTACTCTGGACAGGATGCGCTCGCGACGATGAAGATCTCCGGTAATTCCTCAGGATTCATGCATTTCTTTGCCACGCATCCGCCGATCGAGGCTCGCATTGACGCCTTAGAACGACTCTAACCGCGAGGCGATCCCTGAGAAGGTCGCGTCATACATTGGTGGGATTGCTCGCAGGAATTGGCTTGATCGCCGGTGGTGGATCGAGCGACCTACTTGAGCCGAGCCCCGCACAAGCGAAACAAGAAGGGACCATACTCATGGCAGCACAGACGCCCATGGTCTATGACTTTACGCTAAACGATATCGACGGGAAACCTGTCTCACTGAGTCAGTTCCGCGGCAAGGCGCTGTTGTTGGTCAACACGGCCAGCTTCTGCGGCAATACGCCCCAATACACTGATCTTGAAAAGATGTATGAACAGTATAGAGAGAAGGACTTTGAGATCCTGGCGTTCCCTGCGAACAACTTCGGGCAGCAGGAGCCAGGGACGAATGCAGAGATCAAAACCTTCTGCTACACCAAGTACAGCCTGTCGTTTCCACTCTTCAGCAAGATCAGCGTGAAGGGCGACGATAAACATCCGCTCTACCGGTACCTGACTGAACAAAGCCAGTTCCCCGGCGAGGTGGAGTGGAATTTCCAGAAGTATTTAGTCGATCGTTCAGGAAAGGTCGTTGCCCAATACCATCATCGTACGAAGCCGTTGGCGCCAGAGATTGTGCAGGATGTCGAGCGAGTGCTTGCGGCCCACTAAAGCCCTCAGACTTTTCGATAAAACGAAATGTGCGTTCGATATTCCTGAATCGCGGCAGCCAGGGCCTGGCTGCCGCGAGGGATGTTCGCATCCAGGGTGTCTTCGATCGCGGGATCATCGATTTCCACATCGTAGCGATCTTGCAGGTTCGTTCGAATAGGCCCCTGCGTCACCTCCCGCGGCATAAAAATCTCTTTGCAGACTTCTTTCTCGACCAGGCACACGTCTCTGAATCGCTCATAGAGCAGCGTCAGCTTTTCTTGATCCGTGACTTTGATGCGATTTCCCACCCTATTCCTTCTCTCTGTTTAATGACTATGGCCGTCGCCACTGCTCGGCGTCGGTGCTGTTAGCGGGTTTTCATAATAAGCCTACTTGTGCGGATTCACGTCGGCAGGAACAGCCCCCTCGACAATGGTAAACCGCATGGTGCCCACTTGATTGCCTGCATGAAAAGACTGTTGCCCGAGCGGCGTGATGAACAGTTTCACCAGATACGTCCCGACGTCCCAGGCGTCTCCGAGCTTCTTGAGTTCCAGGAATCCATAGCGTTCGTGCCCCGGCACTTCCAAGGTGTCTTTGCCGAGCGGCTGGGATGAGAGGATGCCCTTCTCCCCCTCCAGAAACCATTGAGCGCTAAACTGGGTAGGATCTTCCAGCGGGGCTGAATCGAACACAATAGCGATTGCGGAGATATCCCGGGCAAACACCGATCCCGGCTCGATGGGCTTCAGTCGAGGATCTTGCGTGTACCACCCCTTTCGTCCGAACGTATCCCACTCGACCTCATACCCTTTGGCCATCTTGATCCAGGTAAAAAGCGATTGCGGGATACCCTTCTTCTGTTCGTCGAACGACGGGCTTTGCGTGGGATCGGCCTCGGTTGTCGCTTGCTCCTTCGGCGCGAACAGATTCCGCGCCTCGACTTCCTGCCAGACGCAAACGACAACGCTCAGGCCGGCAAGCACCCTCACCAGGACCTCCGTCCCTATCCTTCTGGTCTCTATCATTTGAGCCACCACGAACCGCTGTTCACTCGTACCGTTATGGTATCGAGAGATCGGCAAGGGGTCAATCACCGACTGACCGAGCTGCTCATCTATTTACGCTCCGACCCCACCGTCTGTGCTACGCTCAATTAGAGTTCCCTCTCAGGGGAGGATCACGTGCGTCCGATACCGTCAGAAAATCCGCAAGAGACTGCGCCAAGCAGTTCCCGGGCGCAGAGTGCCGGCGAGCGAGGCCTTCGCTACGGCTTCAGAGATGGCGCCTGCCAGGCCGTGACGCAGGGAAGCGGGGAACAATACCTCTCTGCCTTCGCCCTGCTCCTTCATGCAAGCCCGTTCCAATTGAGTGTGTTGTCGGCATTGCCTCAACTCATCGGAACAGGGGCCCAACTCGCCTCTGTCAAGTTGTTACAGTGGTTCCCCAATCGCAAAGCCCTCATCTCTGCCGGCACCGTTGGGCAAGCCTTCGCCTGGATTCCCATCGTGCTCCTGCCGCTGCTGTTTCCGCAGGGGGGTCCCTGGCTTGTCGTGGGCGGCGCCGCCGCCTATTTTGCTTGCGCCCAGTTCACCACACCGGCTTGGAATAGCTTGATTGCCGATTGGCTCGACCAGCATGAACGTGGTGCCTATTTCGCACGCCGAGCCCAAATCATCGCCATCCTCAGCTTCTTTGCGCTCTGCGGAGCCGGATGGGTGCTGAGCATCTGGCAAGATTCAACTGCCGCCTGGTGGGGATTCGTGCTGATCTTCACCTTGGCCGGAAGCGCTCGCATCCTCTCGGTCTTGGCCTTGTCCCCCGTTCAAGATGTGCAGCCGACCGCCCACCGGGAGGCTCAGCAAGGATTTCGTGGATTTTTCCGTCAGAACGCGACGAAAGATTTTCGACGATTCCTGCTTTTCTCAGGCCTGATGCATGCGTCCGTATTGATCGCTGGTCCATTTTTTGTCCTGTACATGTTGCAAGATCTTCATCTGTCCTACTTCGGCTACGGGGGATGGCTGGCTGCTGGCCTCCTCGGTCAACTCCTCACCCTGCAGTCCTGGGGCCAATTCGGGGACCGCTTCGGAAACAAGGCCTTGTTGTCCATCACCGGCTTCACGGTGCCAATCCTGCCGATGCTGTATCTCGTGAGTACGAATTTAGGCTTTCTCCTGGCAGTCAATTTTTTGGGCGGCGTCATTTGGGCCGGCTTGGCATTGGGACTGCAAAACTATGTGTTCGATTCGGTCAGGCCGGAGGACCGTGCGAAAGCCATCGCGCTATACAGCACGGTCAACGCAGTAGGATGGTCAGTGGGAGCCTTGCTTGGGAGCTGGTTGGTAGAGCGCCTTCCCGCACGTATCGAGTGGGCAGGAGTCATCCTGCAGCCTGCATCCAATTTGCCTTTTGTCTTCTTTCTCTCAGGCGTCTTACGACTGCTGGTCTCATCCAGTCTTCTTGGCACCTTCCTTGAAGCGCGCCAAGTGGAGCGAGTACATAGGCAACAACTCCTCTGGGAATTGCCGTTCGTGAAACCCGTTGCCCGGTTTGTGGTCTGGACCCTACCCAAATCGAATCGGTAGGGTGCCGGGCCCACTAATATGGCACCGGCGGCTGGACGGCTCGCTCTTGTTCTTCTTGCTTGAGCTTCTCGAACGCCCGATCAGCATGGCTACGCACTTGGTCCGGGGTCGGCGGTGGAAGGCCCTTCGGTCCATTGCTGGCGCAGGCCACGACGATCGAAAACACTGCCAGGCTGCACAGGCCCAGGACGATGAGTCGCTGATACCTCTTCACGATTGGATCATTGAATGACATATCTTGTCTCCACTCGACGCCATCTGCGTCAGCTCTCTTTACGCAATCGCCAGCTGGAGCAGCACGATGGTCCTCTGCCTCTCTCGCCCAAGCGGCTCTCAACCTCGTCGCCTATTAAGTATATCTTACCCCCTCAACCACCAGAACACTACCACTCCTGCTGCATCCTCGCTCGGTACGAGCAATACGTCATTGACTGGGTCCTGACGACGCGGTAATGTCACCAACACACCATCGAACTCCCTGAGGCGCTATGTCGTTACACGACCGTCTGACCGAAGATCTGAAGCTAGCCATGAAGGCCCGCGACCAATTGCGGATGGACGTGATTCGCATGATCAAGGCCGCCGTGATGAACAAGGAAATGGAGATCAAAAAGGATCTCGACGATGCCGAAATGAGCCGCGTCATGACGACCATGATCAAGCAACGCCGGGAATCGGTCGAACAATTTGAGAAAGGTAACCGAGCAGAACTCGCCGCAAAAGAACGACAGGAAATTACCATTCTCGAATCCTATCTCCCTCAAGCCCTCTCTACCGAACAGCTCTCGTCCGTCGTGGACGCGGTAATTCAGGAAACCGGCGCTCAATCTCTGAAAGAAATGGGCGCGGTGATGAAAGCCGTGATGGTTCGTGTGGCCGGCCAATTGGTAGACGGCAAACAGATCAACGACCTCGTCCGCGCCAAGCTCCAGTAGCCCAATCGGCACCTGCTATACTGAAGGGTGATTGCTCGCACACCATGTGGGAGCGGCTGACAGGAATCGGCATGGGCATTCTTATCGTCGACGACTCTCCAGACCAACAGGTACTCCTTCGCGCAATCCTTGGGAAGGCCGGCCATACGGATCTTCTGAGCGCCAACTCGGCAAAGACTGCGTTCCCCATGCTCGACATGGACGGCCAGGAGCCGCCCACCCAGATCGACTTGATTCTGATGGACGTCCTTATGCCGGAGCTGGATGGAGTCGAAGCCTGTCGCCAGATCAAGAGCCGACCGCATCTTTGCGATATTCCCATCATCATGGTCACAGCCAAAAGCGACCTCTCTAATCTCCAAGCAGCCTTTGCGGCGGGAGCGAATGATTATATCACTAAACCGGTGAACAGCGTGGAACTCCTGGCACGCGCCTCCTCTGCGCTGGCGCTGAAAAAGGAAAGGGATCGCCGCAAAGCCCGCGAAGGGGAGCTCCGTCGAAGCAATGATGAGCTGCAGAAAGCGCTGCGGGATGTCAAAGTCCTCAGAGGACTCATCCCCATCTGCGCATCCTGTAAAAAGATCCGCAATGACGGCGGATTCTGGCAACAATTGGAGGAATATATCGGCGAACATTCCGAGGCCGAATTCAGCCACGGCATCTGTCAGCCCTGTGTCAAAAAGCTTTATCCTGGAGTTTACCAGGACTAACTGTTACGATTTCTCAGGCTCACCACTCGTATTCACTGGATACACAGCACATGGGCATCTTGATTGTTGATGATTCGGCGGACGACCGGCTCTTGGTTCAGTCGATCCTTTCGGCTGCCGGCTACGATCACCTCCTGGTCGCCGACTCGGCCACCGCCGCATTCAGTTTGCTTGGACTCGATGACGGGAAGTACGGCGCCTCTCGCGTCGACCTAATCCTCATGGACATCGTCATGCCAGAAATGAACGGCATCGAAGCCTGCCGCCAGATCAAAGCGGTCGAACGATTCCGTGACACGCCCATCATGATGGTTACTGTAAAGACCGACCCCGTCGATCTCCAACTTGCCTTTGCCGCAGGCGCGCTCGACTACATCGGGAAACCCATCAACAAGATCGAGCTCCTGACTCGGGTCCGGTCGGTCTTGCGGCTGGTCCACGAAATCGAACGGCGGCGGACCCGTGAGCAGGAACTCCTTGAGGTCATGCGTCAACTCCAGGAAGCCAACCAGATGCTGCTGCGCCTGTCCTGTCTTGACGGCCTCACCGGCATTACCAACCGCCGGCAGTTTGACGACTTCTTGGACCAGGAATGGCGCCGTGCCGTCCGCGAATTGACGCCGCTCTCTCTGATCATGTTCGACATCGATCGTTTCAAATCCTACAACGATGCCCTCGGTCATACCTCGGGCGACGATTGCCTTAGGCAGGTTGCCGCCGCTATCTCGGGAGCCGTCAACAGACCAGGAGACCTCGTCGCTCGGTACGGCGGCGACGAATTCGTGGTCGTCCTTCCCGGCACCCGCACGGACGGAGCGGCACAGGTGGCGGAAACGCTTCGGCAACGAATTGAGTCCCTCGGCATTACGCACTCCGACGGTGGCTACACCACCATCAGCCTGGGCTTCGCCAGTACGATCCCCAGCCGGAACACCTCTCCCACCGATTTGATCAAGGCAGCGGACCAAGCCCTCTATCAAGCCAAGCAGGAAGGCCGGAATCGGGCCAAACAAGCCGGCATTCTCTCTCTCGTCCCGAACTCTCAAGAAGACTAACCTTCCCTCGCTATGACTATGCCAGGGCCTCGACGAGATGTGCTAACGGAGGTCGGCGCGACGCTCACAGCGGCTCTCTCTGCAAACGTGCCTTCATTCCCATCCCCGGACTCTCCACACGACGTGCATGCCATCGTCAGCGAGGGGGGGGGTGGCTATGGCTAAGAAAGCGTCACCGATTCGAGCAAATCGCACGGCCCAGCGACAACCAGAGCCCCCGGCTGTCCGTCGTTCACGGACCACACAGTCATCAAAACGGCAACGACTCTCTTCCTTGCGCACAGAACCAACGGGGAAACAGGGGCGTCGCACGGGCCGCTCTCAAGCTATCAACCAAACGGAACAGGCTTTGCAGAACAGCGAGCAGTGGTTTCGCGCCTTGGTGGAAACGACAAGCGATTGGGTCTGGGAAATCGATGAGCACGCGGTTTTCACCTACAGCAGTCAGAAAATTTGCAATATTCTCGGGTATGAACCGGAGGAAGTGCTCGGCAAAACGCCCTTCGATTTGATGTCGCCGGAAGAGGTCCGTCGCATTGGAGACCTGTTTGGCTCCATCGCGGCGGCTCGGCAATCGTTTAGCTCCATTGAGTCCGTCTACCTACATAAAGATGGCCGCCGCATCGTCCTTGAATGCGGAGGAGTGCCCATGTTCGATGGCGTCGGCAGGTTCAGAGGATACCGCTGCATTGATCGAGACATTACAGAACGCAAACGAGCCGTGGAAGAATCGGGACATAATCAAGCGCTCCTGGCCTCCATCATCGAAAATATTCCTCACATGATTTTCGTCAAGGATGCCAAGACCCTCAAGTTTGTGCGGTTAAATCAGGCGGGTGAGCAATTGCTCGGTTATCCCAGAGCGGAACTCATCGGCAAAAGTGATTATGACTTTTTCCCCGAGCCGGAAGCCGACAGTTTCACGGCCATGGACCGCAAAGTATTGCAACGCGGGCACCTCTTCGATATTCCTGAAGAGCCGATCGAAACTCGGCGGAAGGGAAGGAGACTGCTCCATACCAAAAAAGTCCCGATCAACGGCGACGATGGCACGGCCCGATATTTGCTCGGCATCTCGGAAGATATTACCGAACGCAAGCACACCGAGTGCGTCGAACGAGAGCGGGTGCGCGCGTTGGAACAGCAACAGATTGCGCTGTGTGAGCTGGCGAAGCACGATGCGATCTATAAGGGGAATTTTGAAGAGGCGTTGCGGATGATCACCGAAACGGGTAGCCGGGTGCTCGGAGTGGAACGCGCCAGCATTTGGACATTCAACGAACAAGGGACTGCGATGGAACTGCGCAACCTCTATGAGCGGACCCCGAACCGGCACATAACCGGCTTCACTCTGGCCGCACAGGACTACCCGTCCTACTTTCAAGCCATCGCACATGAAGAGCACGCGATTGCTGCCGATGACGCTCATACGGACATCCGGACCAGGGAGTTTTCTCAATCCTATCTGACTCCACTCGGAATCGGAGCTATGTTGGATGCGCCGGTTCGACGCAGGGGGCGTGTCGTCGGTGTGCTGTGTCACGAACATGTCGGTGGACCGCGATCCTGGACGACGGAAGAAGTATATTTTTCCAGTTCGCTGGCCACCTTTATAACCCTCGCACTGGAAGCCCACCAACGCCGGGAGGCTGATCAAGCCCTCGTTCTCGCCAAGGAAGCGGCAGAAGTCGCCAGCCGGGCCAAGAGCGAGTTTCTGGCCAGCGTCAGCCATGAGATTCGAACGCCTATGAATGCGATTATCGGGATGGCGGATCTGCTATGGGAAACTGATCTGACCCCCGATCAACGGAAATATCTGCGCATTTTCCGCCGCGCCGGCGGAAATCTATTGAGTCTGATCAACGACATTCT
>Ga0137399_10001436_pt1 | contig 10938 bp, 9 predicted proteins | sample czorhiz316metaG_FD_104810 | JGI IMG/M metagenome (GOLD analysis project Ga0137399, IMG submission 104810) | Vadose zone soil microbial communities from Angelo Coast Range Reserve, California, USA - czorhiz3.16 metaG | ecosystem: Environmental > Terrestrial > Soil > Vadose zone | place: USA...
AGCGCTTGTACGCGCCAAAATCGTGCGCGACCGCAGCCTGCTCTTCGCCCATTTTCAAGCCGGTGGAATCGACCACGTCGATGGAGAGAAATGCCAGATCCCTTCCCATCTCATCGAGCCGTCTCTTGGCCTCCGCAAAGTCCTTTAACAATTCCTCCCGGTCCTTCCTCTTTGCAGTTCTGATCTGCTCGAGCTTTTGATTGAGCGGAGAAAGGACGATCGTATTCTCCGAAAGGTTTCTCTGGGTCTTCCACGTTTCGAGGTTCGCCTTGTACCGGAGATATTCCGCCTGATTGTGAAAGCGTTCACCTGCCCGGCTAAGGGTGCCGCTGAACATGAACATGCCGACGATGATCATCAATTTTGTCATATCCTTCCCGCCGAATCTGGTCGGGATGTTGGATCGGACCGCCTCTTCGATCTTGCGTTCAAACGTGAGCGCCGAGCGCAGATAGGCATAGGAATTCGCCTCGTCGATGTAGGGGGCGACAAAGGTGAGAAGCACAAGGAGCATGATCGCGATCATCGCTCCCCCCAGCAGGCGTGAAACGATTGAAGAGAGATTAAGGAGGTGCGGCTTGAGTGATGTTTTTGAATCGTCCGGGTGCATCGAGCTTTTTACATGGTACAGAACGGAGGCTTGAAAGTCAAGAATGTTTTTGCACGAACACGCGCAGATGGGCTTCCACACTGCGCGCGAGTGCGGCAAGATGATAACCTCCTTCCAAAATTGAAACAATTTTTCCATTGCAGTTGCGGCCGGCCGACTCCGATATCAACACGGTGAGCTTTGAAAACGAATCTTCCGACAAATTAATATTCGCAAGCGGATCGTCCCGATGCGCGTCGAAGCCTGCGGAGATAATGATAAGCTCCGGCCGATACCGATCCAATGCGGGAAGGATTTCGCCCACGAAGGCATCCAGATATTCCTTCTCACCGCTTCCGGCGCTCATCGGGATGTTGAGCGTGTACCCTTCTCCTTCACCGCTTCCGGTTTCGGTGCGGCTTCCGGTTCCGGGATAAAATGGGTATTGATGCGTGCTGATGTAAAAAACCGACTTGTCTTCGTAAAAAATCTCCTGCGTGCCGTTGCCGTGGTGGACATCCCAGTCGACGATCGCGACCCGGCTCAGGCCGTGGCCCGCCTGGGCGTAGCGCGCCCCGATGGCCGCGTTATTGAAGAGGCAAAAGCCCATTGATTCTGCCCGTGTGGCATGATGCCCCGGCGGTCGGACGGCGCAAAAGGCGTTTTCCATCGCGCCGTTCAGGACAGCGGCCACAGCCGCGATCACTCCGCCGGCCGCCAGGAGGGCGACCTCATAGGAGTCTTTCGAGACCGGGGTGTCGCCCTGGTCGAGAATGCCACCTTGAAGGCAAGTCTCCCGGACAAAACGGATGTGGGCAGGCGTGTGAACCTTTGAGATCCAATCCTCCGACGCAGGCTCGATCGAAATGGGTTCAAGGATTGAAGCAAGCCTTACCTCCTTGAGGTGGGACACGATCGCCCGCAAACGCTCGGGGCGCTCCGGATGACCGGGGCCGGTCTTGTGATCGAGAAATCTTTCGGTGTAGACGAAGCCGGTGCGCGATGCCATGTCACCCGGAGCCCCTCGCGAGGAGGAAAAGGAGGATGAGAAGATTAACGATGTGTCCGGTGAAACAAAGTACGCATCGTACCTTGAGAACCGCGAGAAGCGAATAGATCAGGTACATGCCGATCAGCACCGTGCATATCGAAAGCGCGAGCAGACCATTATAAAGTACCGTCGACGAGAGACCGCCGCCGATGGCGGCAAAGAGCACGCCGAGGTAGTACGCAATCCCCAGGAGCGAGTTTGGCACTCCGAAGAGCCTCGCCTGCGGGCTATCGACGATTGACAGGCAGGAATCTCCGCTCATCCGGCAAACCGGCGGAATGAACCGCTGATCGGGTTTCATGAGCCGGTACGTGACGAGCGTAAAGTACAACGATATAAGGAAACCCGTGAGGGAACAAACCATCAATCCAAGGCGGACAGCCATGGATCAAAGATACCGATCGTTTCGGTTTCGGACAAGTCCGATCTCACCCGCAGACTTGCAATTGAACCCCAAGATTTTTACGTTGAATGAGGTGAAAAGCCGGTCTCTTGTACCGGATTCTCACTGGTGGGTTGCTGAATGACGAATGAGGTGAGCATCAGGACAGAGTTAGGAGGCGGACAATCGGCGGTTCCAACGGGGCGGCCCCGATGATTGCCGACAGCCCGGTCGAGAAGCCTGTACGCGAGGCGCTGGGCGCAATCGTCGAAGGGAGAATCGTCAAGAGAGTTAAGCACGACCTTCTCCACGGCGGGAAAGATCTTACAGGGGTTTTTGTCGAGGAGCTTGCGAGGCGCGGATACCGACCGACAACCGTTGGAGAGGTGAACGTGGAGCCCGGAGAGCGTGTGCCGGCATTTCTCGTCGAAAGCGGCGTGGCCTACTTCGGGTGGGTGTTCTGGGAACAGTTCACATCGTGGAAAATCCGGAAATTGTGGGGCTCGGTTATCAAGAACAGCCGCGGCGATTGGGAAATTCAAATTCCCGCCACGCGAAAGACCACGATCTACGCCAACGAGTCGCAGAAGATCGAGATGGACATCGATCATCCGGCCGAATTTTGAATGAGCGGGCTTACCACAGGATCTCTCCGGGTCCCGATTTTACGAGGAGGGCGTCGATTCCCATCCAACGGCCTCCGCGGGCGAGGAAGACGACAAGCAGGCAGGCGATGATAAGCGCGCCCCATGGAGTTCCGAAAAAATCCAGGGAGAAGAGATTTCCCGTGGCTGCATGAAGGTTCAGGACCATGCCCATGCCAGCCAGCGAGGAGAGCCTCGTAAGGAGCCCCAGGAGCAGGGAGATGCCCAGAGACGTTTCACCGAGGGCCAGGATCTTTGACCACGTACCCGCATAGGGAATTGCCACATATTCGAGATAGATCAATTGCGGGCCGCTGGCGTGCTCGTGGAAACTATTCAGCGATTTTATCAGCGGCTCCCGGCTGTTCAGCCATCCCTCCTGGATCTTGTCGACGCCGAGACTGAGGAAGAGGGCGCCGAGGACCACTCGCAAGATCAGAATCTGGATTCCCGATAACTTCATTGTCTGTTCCCGTCGGTTTGTTGAGCGTGGAAGATAGAAAAAAATATCGATTTTTAAAACATGATCATGCGGAGCTCATTACGTGATGAATGGCTCGTACAAAGGCCTTCTTGAGCTGGAGGATCACAGAGGCGGACGGCTGCGGCCGATTACGGTAGAGTTGGACAAAAGCGGCGCCGATCCGCAAGTTTCTCCCCAGCTCATTTCTCGCTACGGTTTGCGAAGTGCCTGTTTTCTTGAATGCATGACGAAGCCCGGCGGTGCCGGCGCACCCCAGGTCGCCGGAATCAAAAGTGTCAACGGACTCGACCCGGAGGAATGGAAGTATGTGGAGGACTTTGCCCACCGGACCGCCGTCGATCCCAGTGAGCGTATCAATCTGACGAAAGGCCCGACGGATGTTTCGATGCGAGTCATCGATCTGCTCTCTCCGATTGGGAAGGGACAGAGGGCTCTCATCGTTGCGCCTCCCCGCTCGGGGAAAACGATGCTGATGCAGGGCTTCGCCGCATCGATCACCCACAACCATCCGGAGATTCACCTGATGGTGCTGCTTGTCGATGAACGGCCGGAAGAGGTCACCGATATGCGACGAACGATCAAGGGCGAGGTGTTCGCCAGCTCGAGTGACAGTGATCGCGAAAGCCACGTTCGCCTGACGAAGATCATTCTCGAGTATGCGAAACGTTTTGTCGAAGTGGGAAAGGATGTCGTGCTGCTCCTGGACTCCCTGACGAAGATGGGCAGGGCCTTCAACGCAGTACAAAAGAGCAGCGGCAAGACCCTCTCGGGGGGCGTGGATAGCCGTGCGCTGGAAATTCCCAAGCGGGTCTTCGGCGCGGCGCGCGCCCTGGAGGGGGGCGGATCCCTGACGATTGTGGCAACCGCACTCGTCGAGACGAATTCGCGCATGGACGACCTGATCTTTCAGGAGTTTAAGGGAACAGGAAACATGGAGCTTGTTCTCGATCGCGATCTGGCGAACGAGAGAATTTATCCCGCGATCAATATCCCCGAATCCGGGACCCGGCGGGAGGAGTTGCTTTTCGGCAGGGACACCGCCAGGTATCAGGCCCTTCGCCGTGGGCTCCACCGGATGAAACCGAAAGAAGCCATGCTGACTCTGCAGAAGGCCATCCAGCAATATCCCACGAATCGAGAGCTTCTGGATCGTTTCAACGCGAACCGCGAGTATTGAGTCCACACCCGAGGGCGAGAGCGATCCCGCAGGTTGACTTCCTTCCCGTGCTCATGTAATCGAATGGAACCGGGTACCTACAGACGGTCGCTTAAGTCGCCCGCTGGGGAGGAGTTCTTCGACCTTCTCTTCTTTCGGCCCGCCGCGTATTTACTCGTACGGCTGATTTCCCGGACTCCGATCACCCCGAATCAGGTTACCGGTCTTTCCCTTGCAGCAGGATTGGCGGCCGCATGGGGTCTTTCCTGGGGAAACCGGGCGGGGATGACATGGGGCGCGGTGCTCTATGCGCTCGCGAATGTGCTGGACTGTGCCGACGGTCAGCTCGCCCGATTAAAAAACACCGGCACACTCCTCGGACGGGTCGTGGATGGGGCTGCGGATTACATCTCAGGTGTCTTTATCACTTTTGGGCTGGGTCTGGGTCTCGCGAACTCCGGACGCCCCATGTGGGGGCTTGTCATTCTCGCAGGGATCAGCTCGGCGATTCACGCCACGTTTTTTGATTTTTTTCAGAGTGAATTTCTAGCTCGATCAGCAGGCAAATCGAATTTCATCGACAGTGAGGCCGGCCGCTTTGCCGCAGAAATGGAACGCATGCGAAGCGGACCCCGTGCGTTGCTCAAGACGTGGCTCCTTCGGTTTTATCTCTCGTATCTCCGGATCCAGAAAATATTGGGTCAGGCATTGGAAGCATCGGGTTCTCGCACGACAGCCAACGGATCAGACAGCGCGGCGATGATCCGTATTTGGAGTTTTCTGGGACCCACGACGAACAGAACGATTCTCATCATCTGTGCGCTCTTTGGAAGAATCGACTATTACCTTTGGATCGTCGTAGGCGCCGGAAATGCCTGGCTGGCGTTTGCCTACATCCTCGAGGCAAGATACCGCCGTAGAATCATGAGTGACAGGAGACCGGCGTCGGAGGGAACGCGATAGCCCCGATGGAGCGCCCGAATCCGCTGGCGTTTTACAGGCGGATGCTGAAATCGGAGGAATACTATTCCGATGAGCTGATAAATATTTACATCCTCCGGCCGATCGCCGCCGCGATCGTCTGGCTTCTGTATCCCACAATGCTCACTCCAAATCACGTTACACTGATAGCCATCCTCATCGGCATGGCATCCGCCTATGCTTATGCGTTAAGCACCACCGCATCCGTCGCAATTGGAGGCATCCTCATCGTGCTCAAAGACATCCTGGATGACGCGGACGGACAGCTTGCACGGGCCAAGGAATTGTACTCCCGCAGAGGGAGGTTTCTTGACTCGGTGGGCGATTTTGTCGTCAACATGGCGGTTTTTGCAGCGATCACGTGGTCGGTCTATAGAATTCATTCCAATCGTTTGACGATCATCCTCGGAGGCCTTTCACTGATCGGCATCACGCTTCGAGTTTCCTACCACGTGTTCTATCAGGTTGCTTTTTTGCATCTCCGGGATACGTACAAATTGAACAGAATCACTGAGGAGATTACTGAGGAAGACCGCCGCGGCGATCGGGTGGCACTCTGGCTGCAACGGATATTTTTATTTATCTATGGCTGGCAGGACCGGGTAATATCGCGAATCGACCGCTGGTGCATGGGGGAAAAATTCGACGAGACGCATCTTCCTCTTTGGTACTCGGATCGATTCGGATTGCGCCTATCGGGTCTCTTGGGATTCGGGACGGAGTTTATGCTGCTCGCAGTGTGTTCGTGGTTCAGAGAGCTCGATGGGTATCTGTTGCTCAACGTGTTCGTGATGAACACGATTTGCCTCCTGAGCATACTCTATAGGAGGAATATCCTTGCGAAGAATCTGAGAAGCGAGGTACGACGCGGCACCTGAGATGGCGGTAGCTCACGATACTCGTTCTGCCGCGGTATTATCCATTGAGAGCGCGAGAACTCAAGGAAGGAAGAAGCCTTAATGATAGGAGTCATTGGAACATCAGTGTGACAAGCCGATGACATTTGCCTTGTTTCGCATGGTTTGATCGCTTTTCCTCCCGCTGCTAACACGGGTGCTAATAGCTTCGCTGCGGAACGCTCTCATCCATCGCCGACGCGCCAGCCAGAAATCTTCGATGTTCTAAAACAAGAGCCAGCCCGAAACAATGAGCTGGCTCTCTTTTGTGAGCGAGGCGAAGACATTACTTGGTAAGCACCATCTTCTTCACGTCCAAGAACTTGCCTGCCTGGAGACGGTAAAAGTAGACGCCGCTAGGGAGGCTCATCGCGTTAAATATCGCTGATCTCTGACCGGCGCTCTGAAATCCGTCGACCAGAGTTTCGACTTCCTCACCCAATACATTGAAGACCTTCAGTCTTACGTTAACGTCCGCCGGCAACTGATAGCGAATGAGCGTAGAGGGGTTAAACGGATTCGGATAATTCGCCTCAAGCTCGTAGGTGGAGGGTGTTCGTTCGCGGGACGTTGAGACCTTCGGTAATGGATTGTCGATGTATGTGGACGCGATCGTGTACGGGGCTGCAGAACCATTTGTCCAGACTGCGAGCACCCTGGTCGTAACTCCGATTGTTCGGGTGGTATAACCGGGATAGAGTGACCGTTGCGCCGATGAATCAATTTTGTGAGGACTTGCCCCTGGGTATGCGTAGTAAATGTCGTATCCTGTCGCTGAGGAGGAACTATCAGACCACATGACGACCACGTTGCTATAGACAAGACTCACAAATGGATATCTTGAATCACTTGGATTATTACTGACATTGATAATATCGCCCCATGTTCCTGATGATTTCGCGCGGGAAAAGATATCGTAATTTCCCGGGGTGTTATCTTGCCAGACAACAATGGGACTACCTGATGGATTAATAATGCAAGGGTTGGTAGAAGTGCCAGCATTATTGCTAATGTTCGTAGGTGCGGCCCAGCTGCTTCCCACCCCGGAGCTGTAGTAGATGTCTCCGCCGTTCGAGTACGCTGCAAAGAGTTGATTATTGTAAAGGGCTAAGGTTGTTCCGGTGATCGCAGTGGATGACGAGGTGATTAGAACCGGATTGAACACTCCGGGAGATGAAGTGCTGAACGTGCCGTAATAAAGCTTGTAGGCGTTTTGCGGGATGAGCGGGTGACCGGGTGGAGTAGTCTCGTAGCTGACGAATACAACATGGCCGGTCCCAGAGGCATCCACTGCTAATGTCGAATAACTGGTTTGAGTTCCTGCATACAGTTGCACGGGCGAAATCCACGAGCCATTTACCGGTCTGTTTGTGTAGTATATGCCGTTCGCGTCGGAAGCGAAGACCACATGGAGGGTACCGCTCTGATCCTCTGTTAGAACCGGATCGCTAAAATCTTTGAGCCCACCAATCGTGCCGCTGATTGAATTTCTGCCGAACCACGTGAGGCCGTCGTCGGTGGAGTAGGTATAGAATAGAGCACCATCGCTCTGGTAAATCGCGTGCCATTTGCTGGTAATCGTGCTGTAAAGCGTCTTCGGTGTGCATCCATAAGCGGTCGCGAAAGGGCTGTTGGAGGAAGCTGATGGGTCCGCCAAAATCCGGTAAACCCCCTTTTCGGTCCCTGCATATAAATATACACTCAGGCCATTTTGGTCAAAGACCAGATGGTTGATCGGGACGGTAGACGGAATACCTGAAGAGATATCTGTCCAGCTATTCCCATAATCCGTGGTCTTGGAAATCTTCCACACGCCCAGATCAGATTGCTCGGCCATGTAGAGCACTCCCCCTCTCGAGGGATGCTGCGCTATGGAAACGACATGGTGCAGGGTGCCAGAAGACGGAAGGTTTGTCAAGCCCCAGTTTACTCCGTTGTTAGTGCTAGTATAAATTCCGCCCGTTGTTGACGTCGTCCGGCCGACAAATAAGCCATAGAGCCTTGATTGATTCACAGCATCTCCCGCCATGGAGCGGAAGACTATATCGCTATTAGGCAAGAATAAGACAGACCAGTTACGCCCGGCATCGGTGCTCTTTTCGATAATGCCTGCGAGAAGAATGCTAGGAGGGTTGCTCGAGTAGGGGGTTCCGCCCGCTGCGAAGATGATCGGCGTTTCACTGCCGGGTGTGCCGGAATTCTTCTTGTAGAGCAGAGCGTAATAATCTGCGTCGGCGGGCGGAACCGGTGGATAGACCCAGGAAGTCCCGCTATTCGTGCTGTAGGTAAGCTCGGGGTTCAGAGTATTCGGGTAGAAGCGATCACGCTGCGCGACAGAGGCAATTTTCGACGAGATATTGGGATCGATCCCCACTGCGTTGAATCCAATCGTGTCAACCGCATGGAGTTGTTGCATGACGATTAACCAGGTCGATCCACCGTCTGTCGATCTCAGAATCGTCGATTGGTCGGCTCTTCCGGCAGCATAAAGGCGGGCCGGATTTGTAGCATCGATCGCAAGATCCCTTGATTTGAAATATAGAGAGGGACTACCTGAGGGTTGTTTCGAGAGGATCTGCCATGAGGTTGATCCATTTGGAAGCTTAGCCACCATCAGCGTCGTTCCCTTGCCGCTTATGGAATAAGCGTCGCCGTTGTACACGGCCACTCCCCCAGAGGAAATGAGCTCTGCGCCATTGGCCTGGTCAGTCCAACTGCTTCCTCCATTCGTCGAATAATAAAAGCTTGCATCGGTGCCTGCGTAGAGGAGATTCGCGGTGTTCGGGTCGATGTTCACTGAGCGCATTGCAAGATCCGCGATGCCCGAATTTATCGATGTCCAGGACGTGCCGGCATTGGTACTTTTGAGCACACCCTGGGAGGTCGCTGCATAAACTGTGGATGAAGAAAAGGGATCAACACGAAGCTCGTTGATTGCGACTCCGCTTGTGGTGTAGACAGTTGTCCAGTTATCTCCCTGATTTGTCGTTTTATAGATCCGTGTGCCCGGGGTTGACGATGATGTTCCTGCATAGAGTACGCTCGTGCTCTGGGGGGTAAGGGCGAGCGAAATAATCTCTTGTTATCCATCCCCGAGTTTTTCGCGGACCAATTTACACCGGCATCTCTCGATATCCTTACTCCGTCCGGGGAAGAAATGCCGCCGACATAGAGAATATTGCTGTTCGAGGGATCGAAAATTAGCCGCCAGGGGGTCATATTTGAATTGAAATTCGGAGGAGCGGACCAGGAGGCGCCACCGTCTGTGCTCTTGAAGAGGGTATGCGACAACGCTTGCAGTCCTTGCGCAGGAGCGACGCCACCCAAAAGGAGCGTGTTGTGGTCTAATGGGGATATGGAAAGCCGGGTTAGATTTTGATTGTCGATGCTCGTCTGAACGGCACTCCAGGCATCGCCACCGTTCGTACTTTTCCATATCGTATCGACGCTGCTTGCCGTTCGCCTCACATATACAACGTTCGGGTTACTCGATTCACATGTCACAAACGAAGGACTGGCGAACGGCTTGTTCGTCCAATAGATCGTCGGCCCGGTTGATTTCAAGAGCGAGTCATAATTGGCCGAGACGTAAAGCACCCGACTCGTTCCTGAATAACCCACACTGATATCGGAAGCAACGTTTACTCCCCACCTTTCCCCGAGATATTCCCAGGACTGCGCCCTGAGGGCCAAGGGGAAGAGCAGACAAAGGAGAAGTGATGCGGATTTTTGCATGGTACTCATTGTTTTCCTCCTGCAGCTGGTTGCTGCGATTTAACTCCCTTCCTCATTCAGCATGCAAATACCTTCAATAGGAATGACTCTGCACAAGCAGCGAGTCACACGGATCAGTTAGTATGAGCTTTCCTCCAAATTTCGCCTTCACCCAGTAACCACTCCCGGGATAAAGGGTGTCGGCGGCCCTGTAGCCGTTCCTATAACCGAAAAATCTTGATGAGATGATCCCTCCCGGACGGGTCGTCACCATTGCCACCGGAACGGGGACATCTATCGAGCCGATCATATTCCAACCCGGCCTCAGTACGATTGAATCCTGTCGGAGGGCGGTTCCTCTGATTTGACTCATCTCCTCAGCGCTGAACTTAAGCCAGTATCCTCGTCCGTTTTCAAGACTATTTGCCACCTCATAGCCAGTACTGTCATACTGAAAGGCGGGGGAAATTGCCGAGGGGAAGAGGGTTGATGTAGACCCATCAGAAGTACGGACCGGAACGGAGATCAGATTCCAACCCCCCATCAAATCCATCGTACTTCGGAAGACTCTGGCTGAATCGATCTTGAATGAGGCCTGGTGGCGGTAAATCTCTCCATCATCCATGTACCAGACAACATTTATGTAGTTGCCGTTAAGATTCACGTCGGCATCGCCTCCGTGCGAATTGGCCGCAACGGTGTCGCAAATCGTGCCCCCGCCATTCAGGATCACACGCAGGAGTGTCCGGTCATGATAAAAATCGATGTATTCATTCCAGGAAACGACCAGCTTCGAGTCGTCACCCGAGAAGTGCGGCATTATGGCTGTTGGTGTATAGCTTAGCAACTGCTCGGGACCCCAGCTCTCGCCGTTGTCGGTGCTTTTTCGCATCAGGATGCTTGCATGATAGGAGTCAATCGAGCCGTATTTGGCGTCATTCCAGATGACATGCACATTGCCGGAATCATCTCCCGCAAGCTGCGGATCGTTGGAGTAGATGCCGTCGTCTGCAGAGATTATTCGGGGGGTGGACCAGTGAG
>Ga0137399_10001438_pt1 | contig 10934 bp, 9 predicted proteins | sample czorhiz316metaG_FD_104810 | JGI IMG/M metagenome (GOLD analysis project Ga0137399, IMG submission 104810) | Vadose zone soil microbial communities from Angelo Coast Range Reserve, California, USA - czorhiz3.16 metaG | ecosystem: Environmental > Terrestrial > Soil > Vadose zone | place: USA...
GCGCCTCCGCGCGCTGGAGGAGGGCGATCTCAAGGATTCGATCCTCGAGATGATGGAGGATATCGTCTCGGAGCGCGTCGCCTCGTATCTTCCGACCAACGAGCGGTGGGACGAGGAGGATCTGAAGCGGCTGTTGAACGAGGTCAGCCAGCTCATGCTCCGCGCGGTGGAACTGCCCGATGCCGGGGACCGGCACCCCTCCGCCGAGGAAATCGAGGAGCTGCTGCGGGAAAAGGTGCGCGCGGCCTACGAGGAGAAGGAGCAGGAGATCTCGGCCCCGATCATGCGCGAGCTGGAGCGCCAGGTGTTCTTGAACGTGATCGACGAGCACTGGATGGACCACCTCCGCGAGATGGACCACCTCCGCGAGGGGATCGGGCTCCGGGCCTACGGCCAGCGCGATCCCCTTGTGGAGTACAAGCGCGAGGCCTTCTCGATGTTCGAGGAGCTGACCGGCTCGATCCGCGAGGAGACCGTGCGGACTCTGTTCCGGGCGAATCTGGTCATGGAACCGATGGCTCCATCGGGACTGCTCGCGGGCGGAGCGCGCCGCGGGCCGGAACGCGTCACGTCGGCCGCCGAGCCGCGGGTGGCCCCGCGCGTCCGCGCGACCCACAAGTCCGAATCGCACGCGGCCGTGTCGGCGTTCGGCACCCCGGCCGCGGGTGGCGCGGAGGCTCCCGCGCAGGTGGATGCGCCGCGGCGCGGGCCATCCGTCGCCCAGGAACCCAAAGTCGGAAGAAACGATCCCTGCCCGTGCGGCAGCGGAAAGAAATACAAGAAGTGCCACGGCGCTTAGACTAGGAGGAAGCCATGGACGACAACGTTCGCGAAATGATGTTCCTGATCGTGGAGCAGCTGAAGGCGTACGTGGACGGAAACGAAGACGCCCTGCTCGAGCTGACCCAGGTGCTGGATTCGGGGCGGCACGACGCGGATGTCGTGAATCAGGCGTTTGAGATGATCTTTCGCGCGCTGGAACCGTACTCCCGCGAGGACTATCCCGGAGAGCCGCGGGTCGCGCGGAAGCACGTGCGCGTGCCGACCGGACCCGAGCGGGCGCTGCTTTCCTCGCCCGCGTACACGTACTTCTTCCGTTTGAGCGAATCGGGGAGGGTCACGCCCGAACAGTTCGAGGAGATCATGGCCCGCGCGCGGGAAGAAGGGGTTTCCCTCGACAGCGAAGCGAAAGCGGAGGAGCTCGCGACCGAGGTGCTGATCCACTGGTTCGACGAGGAGCACGGGATCCCGTACGATCCGGGCTCCCCGCAAACCGCCCACTGACCGTGACCGAGCGCAAGACCGGGTCGAAAGCTGGAGCGAAGCGGAGCGCGGCGAAACCGAAGCCCGCCGCCGAGACGAAGCCGGCGCTCGTCCGCGCGCCGAAACCCGCCGCCGCGCCGGCGAAACCCGCCGCAGCGCCGGCGCCCAAGCGCGGGAAGAGCCTCGTGATTGTCGAGTCTCCTGCGAAGGCGCGGACCATCGGGAAATATCTCGGGCCGGGTTTCGAGGTCCGGGCCTCGAACGGTCACGTGCGCGACCTTCCCAAGAGCAAGCTCGGCGTGGACATCGAGCACGGCTTTCAGCCCTCCTACATCCTCATCAAGGGTAAGGCGAAAATCCTGAAAGAGCTGAAGCAGAGCGCCCGCCAGGCGAGCACGATCTACTTGGCGCCCGATCCCGACCGGGAAGGGGAGGCGATCGCCTGGCACCTCGCCGAGACGCTCGGCAACGGATCGGACGGACGGATCCGCCGGCTCGCGTTCTACGAAATCACGAAGCGGGGGATCCTTTCGGCCCTTGAGACCCCGCGCGACATCGACATGAACAAGGTCCACGCGCAGCAGGCGAGGCGCGTGCTGGACCGCCTGGTCGGGTACCAGGTGAGCCCGTTCTTGTGGAAGACCGTCCGCTACGGGCTGTCTGCCGGACGCGTGCAGTCCGTCGCCCTCCGGCTGATCTGCGAGCGCGAGGAGGAAGTGCGGGCGTTCGTGCCGCGCGAGTATTGGACGCTCGACGCCGACCTGGCGACCGCGAAGGACGAGCGATTCCGCGCGCGCGTCCAGAAGAAGTCCGGAGAGAAGATCGCGCTCGAGAACGAAGCCCAGGCGAAGGCGGCCGCCGCGGAGCTTTCGAAGGAGTCGTTCCGCGTCGCGGGCGTACGCACGCAGGAGAAGAAGCGGAATCCCCTGCCGCCCTTCATCACGAGCACGATGCAGCAGGAGTCCTTCCAGAGGCTTCGCTTCAGCGCGCAGAAGACGATGGTGGTCGCCCAGCAGCTCTACGAGGGCGTGGACATCGGGGCGGAGGGCTCGACGGGGCTCATCACCTACATGCGCACGGATTCGACGCGGACGTCGGCCGAGGCGCTGGCCGAAGTCCGCGATTTCATCCAGGCCACGTTTGGTCCGAGCTACCTGCCCCCCGAGGCGCGGCACTACCGTTCGCGGGAGACGTCGCAGGACGCGCATGAGGCGGTCCGGCCGACCTCGGTGGCGCGAACCCCCGCGTCGATGAAGCCCCATTTGGAGCACGACCAGTACCGGCTCTACGAGCTGATCTGGCAGCGCTTCGTGGCATCCCAGATGAATCCCGCGCTCGTGCTCACGACCACCGCCGACATCACCGCGGGGGTCTATCTCCTGCGCGCGTCGGGGAGCCGCATCAAGTTCGACGGCTTCACGCGCGCGTACCAGTCGACGCTGATCGAGGAAACCAGTCCCGAGGCGTCGAAGCTTCCCGCGTTGCATGAGGGAGACGCGCTGAGGCAACTCGGCGTGCTGCCCGAGCAGCACTTCACCGAGCCGCCTCCGCGCTACACCGAGGCTTCCCTCGTCAAGACGCTCGAGGAGAAGGGCATCGGCCGTCCGAGCACCTACGCCACGATCGTCGGGACGATTCTCACGCGCGACTACGTTCTGCGCGACCGGGGCAAGTTGACCCCGACGGAGCTGGGCATGACGGTCTGGAAGCTCCTGGACCGTGTGTTCGGGGACGTGTTCGAGGTCGAGTTCACGGCGAAGATGGAGCGGGAGCTGGATCGCGTGGAGACGGGAAAGGACGCGTGGGACCACGTTGTCGCCGATTTCTACGCGCCCTTCCAGAAGGACCTCACGGCGGCGGAATCGCAGCGGGAGAGCCTCAAGGCGTCGCTCGCGGAGGAGTCCGACCGCGAGTGCCCGAAATGCGGATCGAAGATGGTGAAGCGGTACGGGCGGAACGGCCCGTTCCTCGCCTGCCCCCGTTATCCCGAATGCAAGACCACCATGCCGGTGGAAGAGGAAGGGGAGACGATGGAGGCGCCCACGTCGCCCTGCCCGGTCTGCGGGAGCCCCATGCGGGTCCGGTCGGGCCGTTTCGGCAAGTTCCTCGCCTGCTCGACCTATCCGGAATGCAAGGGCACGCGTCCCCTCGGGCTCGGCGTGCCGTGCCCCGATTGCGGCGCCGGCGAGCTGGTGGAGCGCCGCACGCGGCGGGGCAAGGCGTTCTTCGGGTGCAGCCGGTATCCCGCCTGCACGTTCGCCATCTGGGACCGGCCCGTGAAGCAGCCCTGCCCCTCGTGCGGCTACTCGATCCTCGTCCAGAAGCGCACCAAGACGAAAGGCGATTACCTCCAGTGCCCGAAGTGCAAGACGCGCGTCGACGCCGAGGCTTCCGAGGCCGTGAGTGGAACGCTGGATCACTGAGTTTCTGGAGTACATGGGGGGACAGCGCCGGGCCGCGGCGGGGACGCTACGCGCCTACCGGGACGATCTGACCCGCTTCGCGGCGTTCGCGCGGTCCCGGCTGGGGAGGGAGGCCAGGATCCCCGAGGATCTGACGCCGGAGCTGCTCGCCGCCTTCGCGGCCGCGCGTTCGCTCACGAAGGCTCGCCGGAAGAACCGGCCGATCGCGGCGCGCACGCTCGGCCGCTCGCTGGCGGCGCTTCGCTCGTTCCTGCGCTTTCTCGAGCGCCGGGGGAAGACGACCGGGGCGCTCCGCGGCTCGCTTCCCCGGGTGAGCGCGCCACAGCCTCTGCCCTCCGCGATCTCCGAGGCCCCCCTGAACGAGCTGATGGATCGCGCCGCGGCGTCGGTCGCGGACGGCGACCTGCGCGCGCTCCGGGCCCTGGTCGCGGCCGAGTGGCTCTACGGATCGGGTCTTCGTCTGGGGGAGCTGACGGGCCTGACCTGGGGCCGGTTCGACGCCCGCCGCCGGCTCGCGCGGGTTCTCGGGAAGGGGAGTAGGGAGCGCGTCGTCCCGGTAGGGGAGCGGGCCGCCGCCACGCTCGCACGATACTGGGCCGCGCTCGGCCGGAAGCCCACGCCCCAGAGCCCCCTGATCCCGGGACGCGGCGGAGTCCGGATCTCTCCAAGGACGCTGGAGCGCGACATCAAGGCGTTCCTGGCCGGGCTCGGCCCGAATGCCGCGACCCATCCGCACGCCCTGCGGCACAGCTTCGCCACACACCTCCTCGACCGTGGCGCGAACCTTCGCGCCGTCCAGGAGCTGCTCGGGCATCAGAACCTGGGTACCACCCAGATCTACACGCACGTGACCCGACGCCGCCTGAAGGCGGCCTACGCGCGCGCGCACCCGCGCGCGTGAACCCGGCCCCACCCCCGAACCCCCTCGAGGAGCGAACTGGATGAAGCGTGATCTCCTTTCGTTTGCGGATCTCACGCGTGCCGACGTGGACCGGCTGTTCCGGACCGCGGCGCGGCTCAAGGCGGACCTGCGCGCGGGGAGGCGTCATCGCGAGCTCGATCAGCGCTCGCTCGCGTTGATCTTCCACAAGCCGAGCCTGCGAACGAGGCTCTCCTTCGAGGTGGCGATGACCCAGCTCGGAGGGTCGTCGGTCTTCATCACGGAGCGCGAGATCGGGATGGGCTCGCGCGAGTCGGTTTCGGACGTGGCGCGCGTGCTCTCGGGTTACGTGGACGGCATCATGATCCGGACGTTCGCGCACGATCTGGCCGTGGAGATTGCCCGCCACGCGAGCGTGCCGGTGATCAACGGCCTCACGGATTGGCTCCATCCCTGCCAGATCCTGGCCGACCTGTTCACCTTGAAGGAGCGCAACGTCGACCTGGACCACGCGGTCCTCGCCTACATCGGTGACGGGAACAACGTCGCGAATTCCTGGATCGAGGCGGCGCGGCTTTTCGGGCTCGAAGTCCGCATCGCCTGTCCGGAGGGCTACGACCCGGACCCCAAGCTGGTCTCCCAGGTCTCCGGCTCGGGGCCGGGGCGCGTCCGTGTGCTGCGCTCGGCGGCGGAAGCGGCGCAGGGAGCGGACGTGCTCTACACCGACGTGTGGGCGAGCATGGGGCAGGAGGCCGAGCGCGAGAAGCGCCTGCCGATCTTCCGGACGTATCAGATCAACCGATCGATCGTGCGCATGGCCAACCCGGGCGCCTACGTGATGCACTGCCTTCCCGCGCATCGCGGCGAGGAGATCACCGAGGACGTCTTCGAGGGACCCCAGTCGATCGTCTTTCCGCAGGCGGAAAACCGGATGCACCTGCAGAAGGCGATCCTGTACGACCTCATGGTCGGCCGGGGCTCGGAGCGGGGCGGCGCCTCGAAGCGACCGCGCGCACCGAAGCGGGGCGGCGCCGCGAAGCGAACACGCGCACCGAAGCGTTCCGCGGGAGGCTCCCGGCCCGCGCCGAGACGACGCGCGCGGTGACGCGACGCGCGGCTTCGGCCGCGGGGCTCCTGGCCGCGGCCCTCCTCGCGGGCGCGCTCCTCGGCGGATGCGCCAAGCCCGGATTTCCATCCGGCGGGCCGGTCGACACGGTTCCGCCGCGCGTCGTGGTCACGATCCCGGCCGACAGCACGACGCGCGTCCCGCCCGACCTCGATATCGAGCTCGTCTTCTCGGAGCCCATGGAACGGGTGAGCGTCCGGGACGGGTTCCGGATCTATCCCCCCCCCGGCGCCCCTTCGTTCCACTGGAAGGGGCGGCGCCTCCGGGTTTCGTGGGCAGATCCGCTCCGTCCGCGCACGACCTATCAGGCCTTCCTCAGCGCGGGAGCGCGCGACACGCACGGCGTGCCGCTCGGTTCCCCGGTCACGATCCGGTTCACGACAGGGGATTCCCTGGATCCGGGACGCATCCGTGGCGTGCTCCGCGCCAAGACCCTTCCGACCAAGGGGGTCCCGATCTGGGCCTATCCGGAATCGCTCGGACGGATTCCCGATTTCGCGAACCAGGTCCCTTCTCACGCGACGGAGACCGACACCGGGGCCGCCTACTCCCTGAGCGGCCTGCCGCTGGGCCGCGGGTTCACGATCCACGCGGTCTACGACATGAACCGCAACGGCGCGTTCGACTCCCTGACCGACGTCGTGGCGAGCTACCCGGCCGTGATCCGGTTGACACCGGAACGGCCCGTCGCGGATAGTATCAATCTGCTCGCGGTGGATCCGCGCGCGGTGGCTGTGGTGAGCGGAAAGGTCGTCTCGCCCGACTCGACGGCGCGGTTCCGGGTCGAGGCGAGATCCGATTCGGACACGACCTTCGTGCGCTTCGTCGAGCGGAAGGGCCCCGGGGATTACCTCCTGCGCATCCCGCCCGGGCGTTACCGGCTGCGCGCGATCCTGCTGCCCGGCGCTCCCGGCCCACCGGTCGCGGAGGCGCGCCGCGAGGAAGTTCTGGAGGCGCTGCCGGAGGAGCAGTACGAGCACATCGACTTCCGGCTGCAGCGGGCGGGTTCGCCCGCTCCAGACCGGTGACGAAAGCCCCGCCCACTCCCGAGGAGCAACGCATGGCGGACCCGAAGACGATGTTCGACGGCCTGGCCGTCGCGCTCGTCACGCCCTTTCGAAACGGCGCGGTGGACAAGGACGCGCTGTTCCGCCTCGCGGGCCACCTCGTCGAGGGGGGCGTGCGCGTGCTGTATCCCTGTGGATGCACCGGCGAGGCGACCTCGCTGACCCGCGAGGAGCGGACCCAGGTGATCCGCACCGTGATCGAGGCCGCGCGCGGGCGCGCCGCCGTGATCGCGGGAACGGGAACGGCCCTGACATCGGAGACGATCGAGCTCTCCCAGGACGCGATCCGCGCGGGCGCCGACGGCGTCATGGTCATCACGCCGTATTCCTGCAAGCCGACCCAGGAGGGGCTCCTCGCGCACTACCGCGCCGTCGCGGAGCGTGTGGAGCGTCCGATCGTGCTCTACAACGTCCCGTCCCGGACGGGTGTGACGCTCCTGCCCGAAACGGTCGCGAAGCTGGCCGAGCACCCGCGCATCGCCGCGATCAAGGAGGCGAGCGGATCGCTCGATCAGGCGAGCGCCATCCGGGCGCGATGCGAGATCGCGGTTCTCGCGGGCGACGACTCGCTCTACCTTCCGCTTCTCGCGGTCGGCGCACGCGGCGTCGTCTCCGTGGCGGGCCACCTCGTCCCGCGGGAGATGAACGCGATCCACGCACACGCCGCGGCCGGACGCTCCGCCGAAGCCGAAGCGATCCACCGAAAGCTGACGCCGCTCTTCCGCGCGTTGTTTCTCGAGACCAATCCGGGGCCGGTGAAGCACGCGCTCGCGCGCCTTGGTCTCACGACGGGGGAGCTCCGCCTGCCGCTCGTCCCGGTCAGGCCCGAGACGGCCGCCGCCATCGATCAGACACTCGACCGGATCGGGATCGCGGCCCCCGCGCGATCGGGCCGCTGACCTCCTTCGTGGCGCCGATCCCGGTCATCCTCTTCGGCGCGACCGGCCGGATGGGGCGCGCCATCCGGTCCTCGATTCCGGAGTTCCCGGACGTGAGCCTGGTCGCGTGCGTGGCGCGGTCGGCCGACGACGTCGCCTGCCCGCCGGGATGCGTGTGGCTGACCCCGGACGACGTGGAGGCGGGGAGCGCCCTGCCGAACGATTCCGTCGTGATCGACGTGAGCCTCGCCGCGGGCACGGCCCGTCTCCTCGGGTGGCTCGAGCGCGTGCCGCGGCCCTTGGTGAGCGCTACGACCGGCCTGGGCGAAGCGGAGGAGGGGAGAATCCGGTCGCTCGCCCGGCGCGCGGCGGTGTTGCGCGCGAGAAATCTGAGTGTGGGAAATTCGGTCGCCTCGGCGATGCTTCGGTCCGTGCCGGCCGCCGCGAAGGCGCTCTTCGACATCGATCTCGTCGAGCACCACCACGCGGCGAAGCGCGATGCCCCGAGCGGGACCGCGCTCGCCTGGGCCCGAATTCTTTCCTCGGTGCCCGCGGCCGTGAACACCGCGCCCGACGCGGCGAAACCCCGCACGCCTGGGGAGGTCCGCATCCATTCGCTTCGTTCGGGCACCGCCGCCGGCACGCACCGGGCGCTCCTCGCGGGGGCCGGGGAGACGCTCGAGCTCGTCCACAGGGTTTCCGACCGCGCGGTGTTCGCCCGGGGAGCCCTTCGGGCTGCGCGCTTTCTCAAAGGGAAGCCTCCCGGGCTCTACACCCTCGAGCAGATGCTCGAAGGATCCTGAACGAGGAAGACCTCCGCCATGCGCCTGTCGCGAGCGTTCGTTCCCACGTTGAAGGAAGATCCGGCGGACGCCGAGCTGGTCAGCCACAAGCTGATGGTCCGCTCCGGCATGCTGCGCAAGCTCGCGGCCGGCATCTACACGCTCTTGCCTCTCGGGTGGCGCGTCACGCGCAAGGTGGCGCAGATCGTGCGCGAGGAGATGGACCGGGCGGGCTGCCAGGAGCTTCTGCTGCCCATCCTCATGCCGGCGGAGCTGTGGCAGGAGACCGGCCGGTGGGAGAAATACGGGAAGGAGCTGTTCCGGGTGATGGACCGGCACGAGCGGCAGTACGCGCTCGGGCCCACGCACGAGGAAGCGGTCACCGACCTGGTCCGCGATCACATCCGCTCCTACCGGGACCTGCCGCTCAACCTGTACCAGATCCAGACCAAGTTCCGGGATGAGATCCGGCCTCGGTTCGGCGTCATGCGCGCGCGGGAATTCCTGATGAAGGACGGGTACAGCTTCCACACGGACGAGGCGCAGCTCGCCGCCGCGTACGAGGGAATGCGGCAGGCATACGCGGCGGTCTTCCGGCGCTGCGGCCTGGAGTTCGTGATCGTGGAGGCCGACTCGGGCGCGATCGGAGGCGACGTGAACCACGAGTTCATGGTGACGGCCGAGTCGGGGGAGTCGCTGATCTTCTCGTCCTCGTGCGGGTACGCCGCCTCCTCCGAGAGCGCCAAGTTCCGGATCGTGCCGGCGGCCGCGGAGAAGGAAGCGCCTCTGGAAAAGCGCGAGACGCCGAGCCGGAAGACCATGGAGGAGGTATCCGCGTTTCTCGGGGTCGAGCCCGCGCGACTCCTGAAATCGCTCCTCTTCTTCGCGGGGGAGGAGCCGGTTCTCGCCGTGGTTCCCGGCGACCGCGAGCTGAACGAGGCCAAGCTCGCGAGAGTCCTCGGCCACACCGCGCCCCGGCTCGCCACGGCGGAGGAGATCGAGCGGCTCACCGGAGGCCCCCTCGGGTTCACGGGACCGGTCGGGATCCCGGACACGCTGCGCACGATCCTCGACGTGGCGATCCAGGAGAATCGGAACTACGTGACCGGCGGAAACATGCGCGACGCGCACCTGCTCAACGTGCGGGTGGGGCGCGACGTCCGCGCGCGCGAGCGGGCGGATCTGACCACGGCGCGCGAAGGGGACCTCTGCCCGCGTTGCGGCGACGTGATGCGCCTGGGCCGCGGAATCGAGGTCGGTCACATCTTCAAGCTCGGGATCAAGTACTCCGAGGCGATGCGGGCCCGCTACCTCGACGCGGAAGGGAACGAGCGGACGATCGTGATGGGCACGTACGGGATCGGAATCACACGAACGGTCGCGGCCGTGATCGAGCAGCTCCACGACGCGAACGGCATCGTGTGGCCGTATCCGGTCGCGCCGTACCACGTGCATATCGTCCCGGTGAACATGGGCCACGAGCCGACCCGGGAAGCCGCGGAATCGATTTACGGGCGTCTGCTGGAGGGGGGCGTGGAGGTCCTGCTGGACGACCGCGACGAGCGGCCTGGCGCCAAGTTCAAGGACGCGGATCTGATCGGCGTGCCGCTCCGCGTCACGATCGGGGAACGGGGATTGAAAGACGGCGTCCTGGAGCTCCGGGACCGGAAGACGGGGCATACCGACCGGGTCCCGGTCGGCGAGGCCGCGGAGGAGTGCCGGAAGCGGGTGGGAGAGGCGCTTACGAAGCTCGCGCCGTCCGGTTGACCATCTTCGCGAGCCTGGACTTGCGGCGGTTTGCGACGGTCTTGTGCAGCACTCCCTTCTTGACCGCGCGGTCCAACTTGGCCGCCACAGACCTCATAAGCGATTCATTACCAGGCTCTTGACGCGCTCTCTTGAGAAGGGTCTTGAGCTCCGATTTCACCGCGAGATTTCGGTTCTGATCGCGGAGATTGGTGCGCACTCTCTTCTCGGCCGATTTGTGACGAGGCATTCGCTCCTCCAGGCTGTCGTCGAATTTCCGAAAGTGTAAGCCGTTAGAATATCGGGGGATCGCCAGGCTGTCAACAGCCTACGCCGGAGCCTCGTGCTATACTCGTTCGGATGGCCCCGCGTCTTGGAAAACGGCACAGTGATTCCCGCGTCCCGCCCCCTGACGAACCGAACCCGGAAGTACTGAAGCGCAAGATCGCCTCACTTCCGCTCCTGCCCGGGGTCTACGTCTTCAAGGGGGCCGGGGGCACCGTCCTCTACGTGGGGAAGGCGAAGCGGCTGGACCAGCGGGTCCGGAACCATTTCCAGAGCCCCGAGCTCATCGGCCCCCGGCAGGTGGCCCTGATCCGGAAGGTCCGGGATCTCGACTTCATCGCGGTCGATTCCGAGGGGGACGCGCTTCATCTCGAGGCGACGCTCGTCCGCGAGCACCAGCCTCCTTACAACATCCGTCTCAAGGACGACAAGCGGTACCCCTATATCCGCGTCACGTGGCAGGAGGCGTACCCCCGGATGTCCC
>Ga0137399_10001440_pt1 | contig 10933 bp, 10 predicted proteins | sample czorhiz316metaG_FD_104810 | JGI IMG/M metagenome (GOLD analysis project Ga0137399, IMG submission 104810) | Vadose zone soil microbial communities from Angelo Coast Range Reserve, California, USA - czorhiz3.16 metaG | ecosystem: Environmental > Terrestrial > Soil > Vadose zone | place: USA...
CTCACCTTGGGTGCCGGCGCGATCTGGTTCACGCAGCCGCACGTTTCGTTCGGGAATCTGCTCGCCGATACGGTGGTGGTGCAGGTCGCCGGACAGAATCGCCCTGTGCCGCCGGGCGGCAGTTTTGGAATGACGCTCTCGCGCGGGGAGCCGCTGAGCCTGAGTTGGCGGCTGATTCGCATCCGCACGTCAGCCGGGGCGGTCGGCGTGACCTTCGGCGATACGATCACCATCGCGAAGCCAGCGCGCGTGCGTCTGGGTGCCACCGCGCGGCCGACACACGGCGCGTACTTCGCCCCGCTCATCACCAACGAGACCGGCCAGCCGCTGCGGCTCACCGTCAACGCCGGGCTCGGGGGCGCGCTGTCCTGCGACTGCGCGGTGCCCGCGGGCGCTGTGCGGATGGCGATCGGCTACTACCCGCTGTTCACGAACTCGACTGTGCGCGCCGAAGCTCCGGACGGTCGCACCGCGACGTTCAAAGACCTCGGCCCGCAGGTAGACGCGGGGAGAGGAACCGTTGGACTACTCTTCAGAGAAGGAGACTTGCGGTGAACGACGTCGCGCTGCTCCTGCTCCGCATCGGACTCGGCTCGGTCTTCCTCGTGCACGGGACGCACAAGAAAGGGCTCTGGAAAGCTCAGCCATCCGCGCAGATGCCCGCCGGCCTCCTCAACACGCTGCGCTTCCTTTCCATCGCGGAACCGGCGGGCGGGCTCGGCGTGCTCTTCGGCTTCCTCACGCGGTTCGCGGCCATCGGGCTCGCCCTCGTAATGCTCGGCGCCATCCGCTTCCTGATCACGAAGGTGCACCGGAAGTTTACGGGCGAGAACGTTGCAGGTTGGGAATTCGAATATATGCTGCTGATCGTGGCGATCGCGCTCGCGCTCTTGGGCGGCGGCAAGTACGCGCTCGACCGCGTAGTGTTCGGGATCTAGGGAGGAAGGGGTGTCGAAATCGGTCGTCCATAAACGACTATCTGCAAACCCTTACTGGAGAGATTTATGAGGTTTCTGTGCCTGATTTACGAGGACGAGAAGGCGTGGCAGAAGATGTCGCAGGCCGACATGGAAAAGGGCATGCGCGAGTATGGGGCGTTCACCGACAGCATTAAGAAGGCCGGCCAGTACATCGGCGGCGAGGCGCTCCAGCCGACCAACACCGCCCAAAGCGTGCGCCTGCGCAACGGCAAGCTCTCCGCATCGGACGGGCCCTACGTCGAGACCAAGGAGCAGCTGGGCGGCTACTATCTGATCAACGCCAAGGACATCAAGGACGCGGTCCAGGTGGCGGCGCGGATTCCCGGCGCCAAGCACGGCACCGTGGAGGTGCGGCCGATCATGGAGTTCCCGCAACCGTAACGAAACGCGCGGCGTAACGCGCGCGGCGAGCTTTGAAACGTCGCGCGCAACACGCCGGCGGACACGCGGTATATTATTGAGGTATGCTGCTCGCCTTACTGCTCGCGCTCAGTCAGACTCCGTCTCCCATCACGGTTCAGATCAATCACGACCGGTTTGCGCCGGGCGACCGCGCGCGCGTCTACGTCGAGCCCGCGCAGGACGGATACCTGGTCGTGCTGCACGCCGATCCGTATGGACGCGTGCGCGTGCTGTTCCCGCTCGATCCGACTGACGACGACTTCATTCGCGGCGGGCAGCGGCAGGAGCTGCGCGGTCGAGCGGATCGCGATGCGTTTGTGGTGGACGACGACGACGGCACCGGCACGGTGCTCGCCGCCTGGATGGCAGAGCCGTTCAAGTACGACGAGTTCGTTCGCAACGGGCACTGGGACTATCGCACCCTGCGCAACGAATCGATCAGGAACGATCCGCTCTCGGGATTACTCGACATCGTGCAGCGCATGGCCGGCACGGGGCATTTCGAGTATGACGCGGTCACGTACGTCGTCGAACGCTCCCGGATCGCATCGCGATATGGGTACGGGGGCGATTACAACGACTACGGCTACCCCTATCACTTCGGCTTCGGAATCGGTTTCGGATATCCGTACGGGTGCGGCTATTTCTGCAGCCCGTTCTACGATCCCTTCTGCTATAACACGTTCTGGGGATGGACGCCGCGCTGCTACGGATATGGCTTCGGCTTTGGTTACACGTTCTTCCGGCCGCGCCCCTACATCTTCTATCGGCCGCGTCCCTACGTGTTCGGAGGAGTGTTCCTCGCAGGCCGCACGAACCCGAACTACGTGATCCCGCGCAATCGCCCGCGCTACGTACCCACCCAGCCGCGCCCGCGTGACACGTTCAGCGGGGGGGGCGGGGGCCCACACTTCGTCGAGCCGCGTGTCTCGCGCGGTTCGAGTGGCGGCTCACGCGAAGCACGGGGCGGCAGATCGTCGGGCGGTCACGAATCGTTCGGCGGCGGACGGTCGTCCGGCAGTGGACGGTCGTTCGGCGGTGGACGCTCGTCGGGCGGTTCGTTCAGCGGCGGCGGCGGTGCCCGCGCCAGCGGTGGGGGGGGCGGCGGCGGTCGGTCAAGCGGGGGCGGGGGCGGGGGCGGAGGGCGCCGGCACTAGGGCTCAGCGAATAGTCCCACCTCAGAAATTGCTGGACATACCGCAGCGTTCGTAATCCTCAATCGCACTCGTGAAGTCGTGACGCGCTGACCCCGGAGCAACCGGCAGTTGCCAATGCTGGTTGCCGCCCCGATCTCCACCCAGTCCCTCCCCCGCCACATATCAACTTTTATTGATATGACGCGCTGACCCAGGGGAAGGTGCTCCCGGATGCGGACGACGTTGAAGGAAATCGGCCGGCCGAAATCAAGCGTAAGCATCGGCGTCACAACATGATCGTCGGTGGTCCAGTACGTGTCGTGATCTCCATCCAGCACGTTCCCCGCCGCAAAGCGTGGATCGCTCCCGTTGCCGCGCACGTTGCTCGCATGGACGCGCGCACCCGCCGCCAGATTCGTCGCAAATGTCGCATCGAGAATGCGGCGGAACTCGCGCAGCGAGCGGACGTCGTTGTCATGAATGCGGCCGCGCCGGTCAGGCGGCAGATTGAGCAGAAACGACGCGCCTCGGCCGACCGACGAGTAGTACAGGTCGACGAGCGCCTGCGGTGTCTTCACCTGATCGTCTTCATGCCGGTGATAGAACCAGCCCGGCCGGATCGAGACATCGCACTCGGCGGGAACCCAGTGCTTGCCGGGCCGATCGCCATGGTTCAAGCGCACCGGGTCAGCACGGCCCGGCACAAAGTCGTCGCTGTTCGACGTCGCCCAGCAGGTCTCACCCGCCACGCCCCGCTCGTTGCCGACCCAACGGATGTCCGGGCCCGCGTCGCTGAAGAGGACGCAGTCGGGCTGGAGGTCGCGCACCAGCTGCCAGGTCGTCGGCCAGTCGTAGTACGTGCGATTGTCGATCTCGCGGCGCTCGTACGCGCCACCGTAATAGCCGTCGCCGCCATTCGCGCCGTCGAAGAAGATCTCGAAGATCGGACCGTAGTTCGTCAGTAGCTCGCGCAATTGATTGCGGTAGTACACGAGATACTCGGGCCGGCCATAATCTTTGTGGTTGCGATCCCACGGCGACAGATAGACACCGAACCGCAGTCCCGCTCTCGAGCAAGCTTCCGAGATTTCCCTCACGACGTCCCGGCGCCAGGGACTATTCCTGACCGAATGCTCCGTATACTGCGACGGCCACAGGCAGAAGCCGTCGTGGTGCTTGCAGGTGAGAATGAGCCCTTTCATCCCTCCGTCTTTCGCGGCCGCGACGATCTGGTCGGCATCGAAATCCGTGGGGTTGAAGACCGATGGCGACTCATCGCCATCGCCCCACTCGCGATTCGTGAACGTGTTGACGGTGAAATGAAGGAAGCCGTAGAACTCCATCTCGTGCCAGCGCAGCTGTCGCGGCGACGGGACTGGACCGTACGGCGCGGGAGCGCTAATGAGCAATCGGGGTGCCAAGGGTAAACTGAGCGCCGTGAGGACAAACTCGCGCCGTTGCATAGGCCGAAAATGTACGTCGAATTCGCTCTTCCCCAAACGACTAGTTTTCGGACCATAACCGGAGCGATCGATGAAATACTTGTGCCTGATCTACCAAGAGGAAAAGCAGGAAGCGAACGTCCCGCGTGACGAGATCCAGAAGGCGAAGGCTGATTACTGGGCCTTCACCGAGGACATCAAGAAGACCGGCAACTACGTCGGAAGCCACGGACTCCAGCACACCGACACCGCCACCACAGTGCGGGTGCGCAACGGTAAGCTGTCGACCACCGACGGGCCGTTCGCGGAGACCAAAGAGCAGCTCGGCGGCTACTTCCTGATCGACGCCAAGGATCTGAACGAAGCGATTGCGATCGCGGCGCGGATTCCCTCGGCCAAATGGGGCTCGGTCGAAGTGCGCCCGGTGTGGGACAAGACCTCATAGACACGATCGAGTCGGTCTACCGGGCCGAGTCGCGCCGCGTACTCGCCACGTTGATCCGTCTCCTCGGTGACTTCGATCTCGCCGAGGAGGCGCTGCAGGAGGCGTTCGCGGCGGCCGTCGAGAAGTGGCCGGCCGAGGGCATTCCGTCCAACCCTCGAGCGTGGCTCGTGTCGACCGGCCGGTTCAAGGCGATCGATCGGCTGCGTCGCAGCCAGCGCGAAGTCTCCGACGAACACGACGTGCCGCAAGCAGCCGCTGAGTACAAAGAAGTCGCCGACGACGAGCTGCGGCTGATCTTCACCTGCTGTCACCCTGCCTTGTCGCCCGATGCGCAGGTGGCGCTAACGCTGCGTGAAGTCTGCGGCCTGACGACCGAAGAAATCGCCCGCGCGTTTTTGACAACGGCCCCGACCGTGGCGCAGCGAATCGTGCGCGCCAAAGGGAAGATCAAAGGCGCCGGTATCCCCTACGAAGTCCCCGCCCTCTCCGATCTGCCGGAACGACTCGACGCCGTGCTGCGCGTGGTCTACCTCGTGTTCAATGAGGGTTACCGCTTCCGGCACGATCTCTCAGGCGAAGCGATTCGTCTCGGACATCTGTTGGCCGAGCTGTTGCCCGATCCCGAGGTATTTGGACTGCTGGCGTTGATGCTGCTTCACGATTCGCGTCGAGCTGCTCGGCTCTCGGCTGAAGGCGACATCGTGCTGCTCGTGGAGCAGGATCGTACGCTCTGGGATCGCGACGAGATCGCTGAGGGCGTGGCACTCGTCGAGCGCGCGCTCGCGAGCCGCAGAGTCGGGCCGTATCTGCTCCAGGCGGCGATCGCCGCCGTGCACGCGGACGCGGGCGATTCCACGAAAACGGACTGGAATGAGATCGTCGGGCTCTACGACCTGCTTTTACGGATGGATCCGTCGCCGGTCGTCGAGCTGAATCGCGCCGCGGCGATCGCGATGCGTGACGGTCCAGCCGCCGGCCTGGCACTGATGGATGCCATTCTCGCGCGGGGTGATCTCACCGACTACAGCCATTCGCATTCGGCGCGAGGAGAATTGTTGCGGCGGCTCAAGCGGCTGGGCGAGGCGAGCGAGGCCTACAAGCGAGCGTTACAGCTCGTCACACAGGACGCCGAGCGGCGGTTCCTCGAACGACGACTCGAGAGCTTACAACAGCCACTCGATCGGTAGCAGCGCGAGAACGCGCACCAACAAGCGCCTGCCCAGGCTCGTCCCCGGCTCGCTAGTGAAGCGCTGATTCCCATCCGTCCATTGCAGCGCCCCCGACTCGGTCAGCGAGACTTTGTAAGACATCTCCGGCACCCGCTGCGTGCACGCAGTGGCAACCACGTTCGCGAGCGCCGGACTGTCGATCACAAATCCCATCTCGGTATTGAGTCGCGCCGAGCGCGGATCGAAGTTGAAGGAGCCGACGAAGAGACGGGTGCGATCGACCGCGAACGTCTTGGCATGCAGGCTGGACGCGGAGCTCCCGAACAGTCCGGATCCACGCGCCGAGCGGCCGCCAGGCAGGCGCTTCAGCTCGTACAGCGTGATGCCCGCCGCGAGTAATGGCTTCCGGCGCTTCGCATAGCCGGCGTGCACCGCGGGGACGTCGGTCGCCTCGAGCGCGTTGGTGAGCACGGTGATCTTCACGCCCGCGCGCGCGAGTCCGGTGAGCTCGTTCACACCGTCCGCGCCTGGCACGAAGTAGGGAGAGACCAGCTCGAGCTCGCGCTTCGGGCTGTCCATGATTTCCTTGAGTCGCTTCCAGAGCATTCTGTCGTCGGGCGCGCGCGCGAGGCCCTTGGCGGGGTCGTCACTCACCATGTGCACGTTGGCCCACTCGAGCCGCAGGTTGCCGTCGAGCAGGTCGCGTACGAACGGCGCGCGGGCCACGGCATGGATGTATTTCACGCCGACGGGATCGTGCTCGACGCGTTGCGCGGCGGCTTCGATGTCCACGGTCGCCGACTCGGTGGCGGGACCGATGACGTTCACCGCGGGGACGGCTGAGCCGCTCGTCCAGTAGCGCTCGAAGTCCCTGGTGACTTCCTCCACCACCGGTCCGACCGCGATGATGTCCAAATCAACGAACGACATGTCCTGCCCCGCCCCGAAGTACTCATCGCCGACATTGCGACCGCCGATGATCGTCGCCTGGCCGTCCGCGGTGAACGACTTGTTGTGCATGCGGCGATTCACGCGCGCGAAGTCCACGAGGTAGTCGAGCATACGCCAGCGCCGGTGCTTGAATGGATTGAAGAGCCGGACCTCGATATTGGGATGCGCATCGAGCGCGGCGATCCAGGGGTCGAGGCCGACCGTGTTGTTGTCGTCGAGCAGCAGCCGCACGCGCACGCCGCGATCGGCGGCGCGATGGAGCGCCTCGAGCAGCAGCGTCCCCGACATGTCGTGGTGCCAGATGTAGTACTGCACGTCCAGCGTATGCTCGGCGGCGCCGGCGAGGAGGACGCGCGCGGCGAACGCGTCGAGACCTTCCTGGAGCGCGAACACGCCCGATTGGCCCGGATGCGCCTGCACCATCCGGCCGCAGGAGGACCGCAGCCTCGTCTCTCGATAGGTCGCGACGCTCATGACCGCTGAATCTACATCCGCACCTAATCGGGGCGATGGGGTATCTCAGGCGCCATGTTCCGCACCGCCGTCCTGCTGTCCTTGGCCTGCACCGGCGTCGGTTCTGCCCAAGTGTGCAACGGTGAGCCGTCGTTTGGAGGAGCCCCATTCCACTTCTTCGGCGGCGGCGCGGTCAACGGCTACTTCGAGTTCTACAACGCCGGCTTCCTGCTAGGAAACAATGCGGTATTCGGAGAGCTCGGCGCCGGTCTCTGGACCTACAATACACTCGACGGCGACTCGTTCGTGGTGTCCGGCACACTCGGCGCTCAACTCCCACATGCTCCACAATCCAGAGCGCAGATCTGTCCAGTCGCGTCGATCATGATCGTCAATGGCCCGCAGAACATTCAGGGCAGCGGCTTCAATTACCACGATACGGATTTGTCCATCGGCCTGAACGCCGGGTATGCAATGGCGCACATCGGGCCCGTTGAGTTCGTGCCGACGACGTCCATCACCGCGATGCACTCGACTGCTTCGATCACCGATCCTGCCGGCGCGACGGACTCGCGAGGTGCGCTCTTCGGCTACTTTGGGCTGGGACTGGGACTGCGGTTCGGGCCGGAGGTGAGCCTGAGTCCGTCAATCGCTCTGCCGCTGGGTAGCGCCGCCGGGCATACGCAGTTTCGCTTCAGATTCGCGGTGCGGCTGAAGAACTAATCAGCCGGATACCAGTTCTTGTCCCACGCGTGCGACTTGAGTTTGCTCAGCATCTCGGGCGACAGCGGGCCCCTCTCCGCAGCCGCGACATTCTGCCGCACGTGAGCCGGCCGGCGCATGCCGGGAATGACGGTCGAAACTTCCGGGGCCGATAGACAAAACCGCAGCGCCAGCTCCGGCAACGTCTCGACTTCCCTACTCAGCAATCCCGACAACGCCTTCGCCCGCCGCTCCACCTCCGCCTTGCGTTTCCCGGCGAAATAGTTGGCCCGCCAATCACCCGGCGGAAATACGGTGTCGGCTTTGATCTGCCCGGTGAGCGCGCCTTCGTCGAACGGCACGCGCACGATGATGCCGAGCGGCTTCTTTTTGGCGAGAGGGAACAGCGCGCGCTCCGGCGAGCGATCGTAGATGTTGTAGATGACCTGCGCGGTCTCGAAGATCGGATCCTCGAGCACGCGCAGCGCCGTCTCGGGCGCGTGATCGTTGATCGAGACCCCCCAGTGCAGCACCTTCCCTTCCTCTTTTAGACGCGCGATACGGACGAAGGATTTGTCCCACTCGGGGTCGTCCAGCCATGCGTCGTTCCAGACGTGGAGCTGCTGCACGGCAATGGCCTCGACGCCGAGGTTCTTGAGCGACCGCTCCGTCGACTCGAGGATGTGGCGCGCGGGGAACACCAGCGCGAGCGGCGTCTTCGCGTGGCCCGGCCAGATGCGGTTCATCGGCGGGATCTTTGTCGCGACTTGGGTGCGCCCGGCGCGGATGTCGTCTTTGAGGGTTTGGCCGATCAGCTGTTCGCTGTGACCATCGCCGTAGACCAGTGCTGTGTCGAAGAACGTGATGCCCTGATCCACCGCTTCGCGCAGCGCCTTGCGTCCGTCCGCATCGTCAACGCCGCGCCACATGTCGCCGCCGAGTCCCCAGGCGCCGTGGCCGAGCTCGCTGACCTTGTAGCCGGTTTTGCCGAGTGATCGAGTTTTCATTCGAGAAGGGGTGTTTGGTCGGAGAGATGATCGCCGCAAGGGGCGCGCGACGCAACCAGCCTTGATCCACGGGCTCTTGCTGAACGTTCCCTTGCCGACATATCTCAGAATCACGATGATCGAGTCGCCCATGGTCCGAACGGCGCGCCGCGGCCTCGTGGTGCTCACGCTCATTAATCTCTTCAACTACCTCGACCGCTGGATCGTCGCTGCTCTTGCCGAGAGCATGAAGCATTCCGAATTGCGCCTCTCGGATGCCCAGTTGGGCTCGCTCATGACCGGCTTTCTCATCGTGTACATGCTCGCCGCGCCGCTGTTCGGCTCGCTCGGCGACAAGCGCTCGCGCACTCGCTTGCTGGGCCTCGGCGTCGGCATTTGGAGCATCGCCACCGCGCTCGCGGGTCTGGCACGCAATTACGTCGGGTTGTTCGCCGCGCGAGCGGCGGTAGGCATTGGCGAAGCGGCCTACGGCACCATCTCCCCCGCTTTACTGGCCGATTACTTCCCGCGGGAAAAGCGGGGGCGCGTGTTCGCGATATTCTTCGCCGCGATTCCCATCGGCTCGGCCCTCGGATACATCGTGGGCGGGCTCGTGGATCGCTATTTCGGATGGCGCCAGGCGTTTGTCGTCGCCGGGATTCCCGGTCTCATCCTCGCCGCCTTGGTGCTGCGGCTCTACGATCCGCCGCGCGGCAGCCAGGACGTGCTCGAAGCGCACGCATCCACCAGCGGGAACGCGTACCGGACCTTGCTCCGCAATCGGCCGTATGTCCTCACGGTCCTCGGATACGCCGCGTACACCTTCGCCATCGGCGCCCTGGCCTTCTGGACGCCGTCGTTTCTCGAGCGGGCCCGGGGCATCCCCAAAGCGCACGCCACGGTGCAGTTCGGCGCGATCGTCGTCGTCACCGGATTCGTGGGGACGTACGTCGGCGGCTGGCTCGGCGATCGCCTGCTGCGCGTATCGCGACAGGCGTATCTCTGGGTGTCCGGAGTGGTCACGCTCCTGGCGGCGCCGCTGACGCTCGCGGCCCTCGCCGCCCCGCAACCGATCGTGTATTGGCCGGCAATCGTAACGGCGGAGCTATGCCTGTTCGCGTCCACCGGCCCCGTCAATTCTGCAATCGTCAACTTCGTCTCCCCGCACATACGTGCTACCGCCGTCGCGCTCAGTATTTTCGCGATCCACGTCCTCGGCGACGTTCCGTCGCCTTCCCTCGTGGGAGTGATCTCGGATGCGCGGTCGCTGGGCCAAGCGATGCTGATCATCCCGGTAGCGGTGCTCGTCGGTGGACTGATTTGGACCTACGCGGCATGGCGTGAGTCGCGGGCACCGGCCACAGTGGTCGCGTGAGAACGCCCTACACGAAGCCGGAATCACAATGAAACGGGGCCGGTGCCGCAATTGCGCCCCTTCCTGCCGCAAAAACGCCCAACCATCTCTGAGTGGAATTTCAGGTTTGAAAGCGTTCTTTTGCTCTTGTCGGGGAGGTTCCATGCGGAGACTCGTGGTTGCCGTCGTCGCACTGGTTGCATTCGCATCGATCGCGGAGACCCAGCAAGTCGGAGTACTCACTCACAACGCGACGCTGCGAAGCGGGCCGTCGAGCTCTTCAGGGAAGGTGGCCGCGCTCCAAGCTGGCGAGGCAGTGACGCTGCTGGGCAACGGTCATCGGGCAGGCTACCTCCGCGTGCGAGCGCAGAGTGAAGATGTGGGATGGGTCTTTGAGCATTATGTGCGGCTGATCGATCCAACCGAGGTGCACCAGCCGACGTCGCCGCACACGCTCCAGCGGGCCCCAACAGTGGTGCCCGTGGCGCAAGGGGACTTCGACGCCTGTCCCGATTCCGGAAATGCGAAGCCGGCGAACGTGAGGGCCTTGAATCGCCTCAAGAACCGCAGTGCGGCGCCGCAGGCCGCTGATATCGACAGCACCGTAACCCTGGCTGCCATCCTCGCCCCGAGCACGGATGACGCGGGTCGGTTCAACGAGGCGAAGGCGGCCGAGATCACCGGGTACGTCTTTCGGGTAATCCCCGGCGGAAGCAGCGAGACCACCAACTGTAAGAAAGGGGATCCTGTCCATCGGGATACGCATATCGAGCTCACGCGGAGCCCGACCGACACGGCCGAGATCCGCCGCGTGATCGTCGAGGTGACTCCGCGCTGGCGCGCCGCGATGCTGAAGGACTCCGTTGATTGGTCGACCGCCACACTGCAGCAGACCGTTGAAGGCCACTGGGCC
>Ga0137399_10001441_pt1 | contig 10931 bp, 7 predicted proteins | sample czorhiz316metaG_FD_104810 | JGI IMG/M metagenome (GOLD analysis project Ga0137399, IMG submission 104810) | Vadose zone soil microbial communities from Angelo Coast Range Reserve, California, USA - czorhiz3.16 metaG | ecosystem: Environmental > Terrestrial > Soil > Vadose zone | place: USA...
CCTGTACCTGTGGTTCCTCGATCCGGGCCTGCGCGCCAGCGCGGTCCGGGTGCTGCGGGCCTCGGGCCGGAAGGTCGAGCTGTCGACCTCGTGCGTGCGCGTCGCCATGCGAGAGGGCGAGCTGGACGGCTGCCTGCTCGAGCTGGGGTCCGACATGTCGTCGCAGGGCGCCCGCCGCACGCGGGCGCTGTTCGTCTCCGGACAGGAAATCCCTTGCCTGGACGACTTCGGTCGGATCGCCTCCCTGCACGAGCTGCACGTCCTGGCACGGACCGGCTGGCTCCTCGACCAGCTCGAGCACGGGCGCATCACCAGCCACTTCCATCCCATCGTGCACGCCGGCGATACCTCGCGCATCTTCGCGCACGAGGCCCTCCTGCGCGGCTCGGGGCCCGACGGTGAGCCTCTGGAGCCGCTCTCCATCCTGCAGCTCGCGCGCGAGGCCGGGCTGATGGCGGAGCTGGACCTCGCCGCCTGCAGGTCCGCCATCCGCGAGGCGGCGTTGCTCGACGCGAACGTCACCGTCTTCATCAACTTCTCGCCGGGAGTGATGGAGGACGCGGAGAGCTGCCTGCGCGCCACCGTCGCCGCCATCGACGCCGCGGGGTTGCGGCACGACCGCTTCGTCTTCGAGGTGATCGAGGCCGACCGCATCGAGGACGCCGCGCACCTCAAGCGCGTGCTCGACAGCTACCGCCGCGACGGCTTCCGCGTGGCCCTGGACGATCTGGGCGCCGGATGGTCGACGCTGACCCTGGTGCACCGGCTGCGACCCGACTTCATCAAGCTGGACCGCGAGCTGATCCGCGAGGTGCATCGCGATCCGGTGAAGGACCTGATCGCGAGCAAGCTGCTGGAGATTGGTCGCGGCCTGGGCATCCAGACCATCGTCGAAGGAGTGGAGCACCGCGCCGAGCTGCAGTGGGCGCGGGCGCGCGGTGCCGATTTCGTGCAGGGCTTCCTGATCGCGCGGCCCGCGCCCGTCCCCGCCCGTCACCCTCCGGGATGAGCATGCACCGGCTCCTGCGCCGCCAGCTCGACGCGCACTTCGGCTCGAAAGGCGAAGCGCCGCCGCGGATGGACAAGCTCCTCCGCGAGATCGATGGGGAATACCGCCGCGCCGATCAGGACCGCGAAGCGCTGCAGCGCGCGCTGGCGCTCCTCGCCGACCTGGCGCAGCGGCAATCGGTCCGGACGGACGCCGGCAGGGCCAAGGCCGCCCCGCCCGTCTTCTCCAAATCGATGCACCGCTTGTTCGAGCAGGCCCCGTTCGCCGTGATGGTCTGCGACACCTCCCTTCAGATCACCTCCTGGAACGCCGGCGCCGAGCGTCTGTCCGGACATCCCGCTTCCCAGGCGGTCGGCCGCGACGTCGCCGCCGTGTTGTTGCCGGAGACGGACCGGGCGTCCGCGCGCGACGAGCTGCGCGAGATGATCGCGCGGGGGGACCCGCAGCGCTGGCTCCGCTCGGGCGTCACGCGCGCCGGCGAGGAGTGGACCTGGGAATGGACCCTGGTGCCGCTGCGCGATCGGCGCGGCACGGTCGCGGGGCTCGCGGGCCTGGTGCAGGAGCCCCTGGCGGGGCGCGACCGGTTCGCGCTGGCGCTCGAGGCATCGGGCGACGGGGCGTGGGATTGGGACCTGCGCACCAAGCGGCTCTGGGTCTCGGACTCGTGGCGCGCCATCGCCGGAGTGGCGCAGCTGGGCGAGGAGCCTTCGGCGTGGATCGATCGCATCCACCCCGCCGACCGCGAGCACTTCGACGCGGCCTTCGCGGCCCACGGGGAGGGCCGCAGCGAGCGGTTCGAGAACGAGCACCGGCTACTTCACCGGGACGGCTCGTGGAGATGGGTGCTCGCCCGCGGCGCGGTGGTGAAGGACCGCGGGGGCAAGCCGATCCGGGTGGCCGGCTCGTTGATGGACGTCACGCAGCGCAAGGCGGTCGCCGACCGCATGCTGCACGACGCGCTCCACGATCCGCTGACCCGCCTCCCCAACCGCGCGCTGTTCCTCGACCTGGTGAAGCGGGCCTTCTCCCGGGCGCGACGGCGCGAAGGGTACCGATTCGCGGTGCTGTTCCTCGACCTGGACCGCTTCAAGGCGGTGAACGACGGTCTGGGCCATGCCGCGGGCGACGAGCTCCTGGTGCAGATGTCCGCGCGCTTGCATACCTGCCTGCGCGAGGGCGACACGCTGGCGCGGCAGGGAGGCGACGAGTTCACCATCCTGCTCGACGACGTGCGCGAGGCGAACGACGCGACCGTGGTCGCCGATCGCGTCCACCAGGTCACCACCAAGCCGTTCGCCATCTCGGGCCACGAGGTCTTCGCCACTGCCAGCATCGGGATCGCGCTCTCCGCGCCCACCTACACCCGCCCGGAGGACCTGCTCCTCGACGCGGACACCGCCATGTACCGCGCCAAGGCGCAGGGGCGCGCGCGCACCGTGCTGTTCGATGCCACCATGCGCGAGCGCGCTCCGCAGCTGCTCGACCTGGAGGCCGACCTGCGGCGGGCGCTGGTGCGCGAGGAGTTCCGCGTCCACTACCTGCCCATCGTCGAGGTGGCGTCTGGACGCATCCAGGGGCTCGAGGCGCTCATCCGCTGGGCCCACCCGAAGCGCGGTCTCGTCTCGCCCGAGCACTTCGTCCCGTTCGCCGAGGAGACGGGGCTGATCGTCCCCATCGGGCGCTGGCTCCTCGACCAGGCCGGGCAGCAGTTCCAGGAATGCCGCCGCTTCGCGCGCGCCAACTCGCTCACGCTGAACGTGAACCTCTCCTCCAAGCAGCTCCTGCAGAACGACCTGCTCGAGCACATCGACAAAGTGCTGGAGACGAACGATCTGCAGCCGCGCGAGCTGGTGCTGGAGCTGACCGAGAGCACCTTCCAGTTCAACGAGCAGGCGGCGGCGCGGCTCGCGCAGCTGCGCGCGCGCGGCGTGCGGCTCTACATGGACGACTTCGGGACCGGCTACTCGTCGCTCAACGCGCTGTACCGGTTCCAGCTCGACTCGCTGAAGATCGACAAATCGCTCTTCACCGGCGGGTCGCCGCGGGGCCAGGCGCCCGAGCTGGTGCGCACCATCGTGTCGCTCGCGCGCGAGCTGGGCAAGGACGTGGTCGCGGAGGGCGTGGAGACCGCCGAGCAGTTCGACTTCTTGCGCGAGGTGGGCTGCGGCGCCGCCCAGGGATTCTTCTTCTCGCCTCCGGTGGATGGGGCGATGGCGCGCGCGCTGCTCGAGCGCGGCGCCAGCTGGTGAGACTCTACAGCCCCGCGACCACCGGCCAGGGCGCCGCAGGCGCGGCCGGCGCGAGCCGATCCGCGAAGTCCGCCAGGGCTGCGTCCGCGCCGGCGACCGCGGCCCACGCGGGCGCGCCGCGGCCGCGCCAGGCGAGCAGCGCCTGGTCCAGCCGCGTGCCGATCTCGCTCAGCTCCTCGAGACCGAAGGATCCGGCAGCCCCGGCCAGCTCGTGCAACCAGTTGCGAGTCTCGGAAAACAGGCCGGTGTCCTGCGGCCGGTGCCGGAGCTGCTCCAGCGCCCACCGGATCTGCGCCAGCCGATCGGTCAGGCCCGAGGTGAACTCGACCCGGGCGCCATCGGGCTCCTTCGACATGCGCTGCCTCCCACCGATGCCGATCGGCGCATTCGCGCGGATCTTGATGTGCGCGGATGAAAGATGCCCTGCTTGGGTCAGGGCGGCGGCACGCGGCGGAACAGCAGGTTGGTGCGATCCGAGAAGTTCCCGGAGTTGGCTGCGGCGAAGAACGAGACGAAGGCAGTTCCGTCCCACGCCAGCCCCTGGTAGTCGCCCAGGAAGTATCCCTGCGCGAACGGCGCGATCTGCAGGTCGAAAGGACCGGCGAGCGCCGTTTCCTGCCAGCTCGCGCCACCGTCAGCGGAGATGGCCAGCCAGGAAGAGGCCAGGAAGCGCGATGCGTCGGCTGGGTCGTCGTCGCGCACGTCGTAGTAGGCCACGCCGAGCTTGCCTCCGCCGCCCGCGACGGCTGGAGTGAACGCCGGCGCCGCCGGAGCGCGGTTCACCTGGACGGGCGCCGACCAGGTCAGGCCGCCGTCCGCGGAGGTGGCGAGCGCGATGCCGTTGCGGACGCCGCCGCTGAACCGCGAGTCCTCCCAGACCACGTGGACCTTGCCCGTCGACGCGTCGACCGCGATCGAAGGCAGCGCTCCGCCCGTCCGCACCGGCCTGTGGCTCTTCGGATCGATGAACAGGACATTCTGCACGGCGCTCACGATGACTGGCGGGTCCGGCCAGGTGACCCCTTTGTCCGCCGAGCGGAGCACCGCCAGCTGGGCCGCGGTGTTGGTGGTGAGCCCGGTCAGGACCAGCATCGCGTTCAGCAACGTCCCGTCGGGGAGCACGGCGATCACGTTGCCGATCGTCTGGGCGTTCGCGCCGGGATCGTAGATGCTTCGCGCCGCTTCCCAGCTCAGGCCGGCGTTGGTGGTGCGGGCAAACCAAGCGGGCCCGCGGGCGAGCGGCGAGTCCTGGACGTCCTGTTCCGTGAGCCTGTCCCAGACCGCGTATGCGAGGGACGAGCTCTGCGGGTCGGCGGTGATCGATCCCTTGTCGAGCGCGAACTTTGGACTCGTGTCACCCTGGAGCGCTTGCGGCGCGCTCCACGTCCGGCCACCGTCGGACGAACGGCTGGCGAGGATGGCGCGGTTGCCGCCGCTGGCGCCGACATCAAACGCGAGCGCGAGTTGGTGTGCGGTGCCATCCGGCGCGATGCTCACCCAAGGGTCGCTCGCGCGCTGGTAGTCGCCGCCGTTCGACGCGGTCCCACCGGTACAATGCGAGAACGCGGCCCAGACAGTCGCCCAGGTCTTGCCCGCATCGAAGGAGATGCCGGCGAGCAGGCCGGCAGCGCCGCCTCTGGAATAGCGGTCTTGCTGCCACACGCCGATGACGTGGGCGGGATCGGCGGGATCGACCGCCAGGAATGGCTCCACCTCCGCATTTCCGAACAACGTCTCGCCTTGCAGCAGCGGCCCCTGGCATCCCGGCGCCAACGGTGTACCGCCGCCGCCACCGCTGGGAGGCTCGGAGTCGCAGACCGCCAGCAGGAGCGCGAACACGAGCAGCGCCGTGCGCCGGAGCGTCCGCGAGGCTGGCGGCGCCCGCATCCACGGGGCTGTAGCAACGATCGCGCAGGCGGTCCACCGGCGCGGGGGAAAGCGCTACTGCGGAAGCGCCAGCTGCAGGTTGAACGTGTAGTAGACGTCCACCGGCTTCCCGTGCGTCGTGGCCGGGTGGTAGCGCCGGCGCTCGAGCGCGTCGACCACGGACGCGTTCATGAAGGGCAGGCCCTTCAGCACGCGGCACTTGCGCACCGATCCGTCGTGCCCGATCACGCATCGAATGGTCATCTGCCCCTGCACGCCCCGCTCGACCGCTTCCTGCGTGTACTCGGGTTCCGGGCCCGAGATCATCGCCGGCCCGACCATCGTCGCCTCGTCGAACTCGACCGCGACGGGAGCCGGAGGAGGCGGCGCGGGACGCGGCTCCGGCATCAGCTGCAAGCGGAGCTTGATGCGGCGACCCCGCACGACCAGCCCTTCCGGAGAGAAGGGCAAAAACCCCTCGTGCTGCACCGCGAGCGCATAGTTGCCCGGGGGCAGCATGGTCATCTCGAACGCGCCCGCGTCGTCGGTCACAGTGCTCTGCTCGCCCATCAGCACCGGGCTGCGCGCGGTGATTCGCGCTCGCGCCAAGGGGGCCTGCGTGCTCGCGTCCAGCACCACGCCCGAGATGATCCCGCTCGGCTGCGCTCCGGCTCGCGCGGCGAGCACCAGGACCGCGATGCCCAGCGCGCGGGCGGCGCCGCGGCGCGGAGGAGCCTCGATCAGCTGGTTTCCCACGGTTTCCAATGCTGCAGGAGGGCGTCCGCCCCGATCAAGAAAACCGTCCGTCAGGAACGGCGGGAAGGCGGGGGGGACTGTACGTTTTGCAAAGGGGAGGTAGGATGCGCCTCCCTCAGTCCAGAGGAGGTCCACAGATGGGCCAGACGCGAAGGAACTTCCTGAAGCTGGCCGGCGCGGCCGGGATCGGTGCCGCCGCCGCGCCCCGTGCTCTGCAAGCCGGGCAGAAGACGCGCACCGTGGCAGCGCGTGGGAACGGCAACGCCGGGCCCAAGGAGCTGCCGAAGAACATGACTTTCTGCACGCTCCGGCGCGACGGCCGCTACGTGCTCGGGGTCCGCACCCCGCGCGGAGTGCTCGACATGGAGAAGGCGGGCAAGGCGCTGCGCCGCCCGGCGCCAACCACCATGGACGAGCTGCTCCAGGGCACCGACGTGCAGGCGCTCAAGGCGCTGGTGGACGCGGCGGTGGCGAACGGCGCGGCCAAGGCCGCCTTCGTCCCGGAGGAGCAGGCGCCCTTCGGACCGGTGGTGACCAATCCCGAGAAGATCATCATGCTCGGGTACAACTACAAGAAGCACGTCATCGAGACGAAGCGTCCGATGCCGGACTCGCCGGTGCTCTTCAACAAGTACAACAACGCGCTCAACTGGCACGGCGGGGTCATCAACCTTCCCCAGAAGGTGGCGAAGAAATTCGACTACGAGGTCGAGCTGGTGGTGGTGATGGGGAAGACGGCGCGCGACGTGCCCAAGGAGAAGGCGCTCGACTACGTGTTCGGCTACACGGTCGGGAACGACTTCTCCGCGCGCGACCTGCAGTTCAAGACGCCGCAGCTGATGCTGGGGAAGACCTCGGACGGGTTCGGCCCGGTCGGGCCGTGGCTGGTCACGGCGGACCAGATCCCCAACGTCCAGAAGCTCGGCCTGCAGACGCGGGTCAACGGCGAGATCCGGCAGAACTCCAACACCGACGACATGATCTTCGACGTGGCGACCATCGTCAGCTACACGTCGCAGGTCTGGACCCTCAAGCCGGGCGACATCTTCTTCACCGGGACGCCGGAGGGCGTGATCCTCGGCAAGCCGGAGGCCGAGCAGGTCTGGCTGAAGGCGGGTGACGTGGTGGTCACCAGCATCGAGAAGCTCGGCGACCTGCGCATCACGCTGGCGCCGCAACAGCAAGCCTAGTCCGACCGCCGACTCGTGAGCGGTGTCCGGCCCTGCGAGGTGGGGCCGGAACAGGACCCGTGCGCACCCCGGTGCAATCCCCGCCGAATTGCGGTAGGGACGCCGGCATGAGCGCAGAAGCCCGGTTCGCATGGGAAGACCCCTTCCGGCTCGACGACCAGCTCTCCGACGAGGAAAGGCGCATCCGCGACCTGGCGCGTGATTACGCGCAGGAGAAGCTCATGCCGCGGATCCTCGAGGCGAACCGCCACGAGCGATTCGACCGCGAGATCCTGCGCGAGATGGGCGAGCTGGGTTTTTTGGGCTCGACGCTGCAAGGGTACGGCTGCGCGGGCGTGAACTACGTTTCGTACGGGCTCGTCGCGCGCGAGATCGAGCGGGTGGACAGCGGGTACCGGTCGGCGATGAGCGTGCAGTCGAGCCTGGTGATGTATCCGATCCATGCTTACGGGACGGAGGAGCAGCGGCAGCGGTTCCTGCCGCCGCTCGCGGCGGGCGAGCTGGTCGGGTGCTTCGGCCTGACGGAGCCGAATCATGGCTCGGACCCGGGCAGCATGGAAGCTCGCGCGCGCAAGGACCGCGGCGGGTACGTGCTGCGCGGCGAGAAGACGTGGATCACCAACTCGCCGATCGCCGACGTGGCGGTGGTGTGGGCCAAGGACGACGCGGGCGAGATCCGCGGCTTCCTGCTCGAGCGGGGGATGCAAGGCTTGTCGATGCCGCCCCTCCAGGGGAAATTCAGCCTGCGCGCCTCGAGCACCGGGCGCATCGTGATGGACGAGGTGCGCGTGCCGGAAGCGAATCTGCTGCCCGGCGTCTCGGGGCTCAAAGGCCCGTTCGGATGCCTGAACCGCGCCCGCTACGGGATCTGCTGGGGCGCGCTCGGCGCGGCGGAATTCTGCTGGCACCGCGCCCGCCAGTACGTTCTCGACCGCAAGCAATTCGGCAAGCCGCTCGCCGCGAACCAGATCATCCAGCTGAAGCTGGCGGACATGCAGACGGAGATCGCACTCGGGCTCCAGTCGGTGCTGCGCCTGGGACGTCTGATGGACGAGGGCCGGGCCGCGCCCGAGATGATCTCGCTCTTGAAGCGGAACAATTGCGGGAAGGCGCTGCAGATCGCGCGGGTGGCGCGCGACATGCACGGCGCGAACGGCGTGTCGGACGAGTACCACGTCATCCGCCACTGCATGAACCTCGAGGCGGTGAATACCTACGAGGGGACGCACGACGTGCACGCGCTCATCCTGGGGCGCGCGCAGACGGGGATCCCCGCGTTCTGAGAGGGTCGCATGCACGAACAGCGCGCACGCAGCATCCATGGGCTGCTGGTCCTGACGGCGTGGGCCGACGGCCGGATCGTCGCGCCGGAGCTGTTCGTGGAGCACGCCATCCTCGGCGAGGTGCCGGAGCTGACCTCGCTTTACGACAAGCGCGGCCTGGCGGACGCGGCGAAGCGCGCGCTGGACGAGCTGGGGCTGGATGCCGCGGTGGCGCAGATCGCCGAGCCGCTGCGGACGCGCGAGGACCAGGAGCTGGCCTTCGTCTGCTGCGTGCGCATCCTGGAAGCGGACGGCGTGATCGCGCCCGAGGAGTTTCGCGTGCTGCGCATCCTGCGCCGCCTGTTCGGCTTCACGCAGGACGACGTGAACCGGCTCATCTCACGGTGAGGGCACCGCGACCGGCGGGTGCTCGGGCTTCGCGCGCCGGCGCGCCGCCCACGCCCGGAACTGCTCCATGTACGTGTAGGTCACGGGCGTGACGAACAAGGTGAGCATCTGCGAGAAGAGGAGTCCGCCCACCACCGCCAGGCCCAGCGGCCGCCGCGACTCGGCGCCCGCGCCGTAACCCATCGCGATCGGCAGCGTGCCGACCAGCGCGGCCATGGTGGTCATCATGATGGGGCGGAACCGCACCACGCAGGCTTCGTAGATCGCCTCGGTGGGCGTCTTCCCCGCGCGCTGCGCCTCGATGGCGAAGTCGACCATCATGATGCCGTTCTTCTTCACCAGGCCGACCAGCATGATGATGCCGACGAACGCGTAGATGGACAGCTCGACGCGGAAGAGGAGCAGCGTGACCAGCGCGCCGAATCCGGCCAGCGGCAGCGCGGACAAGATGGTGATCGGATGGATGAAGCTCTCGTAGAGGATCCCGAGCACCAGGTAGATGACCAGGATGGCCATCAGCAGCAGCACGCCCAGGCCCTGCTGCGAAGACTGGAACGCCTGCGCGGTGCCCTGGAAGCTGGTGCTCACGGTCGCCGGCAGCGTCTGGCGCGCGAGCCGGTTGACCGCGTTGACCGCCTCGCCTAGCGACACCCCCGGCTTCAGGTTGAAGGAGATGTTCACCGCGGGCAGCTGGCCCAGGTGGTTCACGGAGAGCGGCCCCACCGTGCTCTTCAGCGTCGCTACCGAGCTGAGCGGCACCAGCTGCCCCGCCGAGGAGCGGATGTAGAGCATGCCCATGGCGTTCGGATCGCCCTGGAACTCCGGCTTCAGCTCGAGGATGACCTGGTACTCGTTGTTGGGGGCGTAGATGGTCGAGATCTGCCGCGACCCGTACGATGAATAGAGCGCGTCCTCGATCGCCTGCGGCGTGACGCCCTGCGAGGCCGCCTTGTCGCGGTCGATGTCGACGTTCACCTGCGGGTTGCGGATGAGCAGGTCGCTGGTCACGTCCTGCAGGCCCGGGAGCTGCCGCATGCGCGCTTCCATCTCCGGGGCGGCGCGATACAGCTCCTTGGTGTCGGCGTCCTGCAGCGTGAATTGGTAGAGGCTCTTCGTCAGTGTGCCGCCGATACGGATCGGCTGCAGCGGCTGCAGGTAGGTGTTCATGCCCACCACTTCGCGCATGAGCTTGGGCCGCATCTCCTGCACCACCTCGTCCGCCGCCAGCTTGCGCCGGTCGCGCGCCTTCAGGCGGATGAAGATGAACCCCTGATTGCCTCCCGCCCCTCCGCGGGAGCCCGCGCTGGAGAAGAATGACTCCACGTTGGGGTCCTGCTTGACCACCCGGTTCACCTGGAGCTGGTGCTCGACCAGGGCGCGGAAGGAGATTCCCTCGCGGGCCTCGGTGATGCCGAAGATGCCGCCCATGTCCTCGCTGGGCATGAAGCCCTTCGGCACGATCACGAACAGCGGGACCATCGCGATGAAGACGATCAGCGAGAAGGCGATCACCGTGCGCCGGTGCTCGAGCGACCACTTCAGGCCGCGCTGGTAGACGTGCAGCATGGAGTCGAACCCGCGCTCCAGCGCCAGGTACGCCTTCCCGTGCTGCTTGCTCTGGTGGCGCAGGAACCGGCTGCCCAGCATGGGCGTGAGCGTCAGCGAGACGAATCCGGAGACGAGGATCGCCGCGCCGATGGTGACCGCGAACTCGTGGAAGAGCCGCCCGACGATCCCGCCCATGAACAGCACCGGGATGAACACCGCGGCCAGCGAGATGGTCATGGAGACGATGGTGAAGGCGATCTCGCGAGAGCCGTTGTAGGCCGCCTCGAGGACCCCCTCTCCCATCTCCATGTGCCGGACGATGTTCTCCAGCATGACGATGGCGTCGTCGACCACGAAGCCGACCGAGAGGGTCAGCGCCATCAGCGACAGGTTGTCGAGGCTATACCCGAGCAGGTACATGACGACGAAGGTGCCGACGATCGACATCGGCAGCGCCACGCTGGGGATGGCGGTCGCCGACACGTTGCGCAGGAAGAGGAAGATCACCAGCACGACCAGGAACAGCGTCAAGAGCAGCGTGAACTTCACGTCGTTCACGGACGCGCGGATGGAATCGGAGCGGTCGAACATGACGTGCAAGGACAGCGAGGCGGGGAGCTGCTGACCGATGATGGGCAGGAGC
>Ga0137399_10001444_pt1 | contig 10925 bp, 4 predicted proteins | sample czorhiz316metaG_FD_104810 | JGI IMG/M metagenome (GOLD analysis project Ga0137399, IMG submission 104810) | Vadose zone soil microbial communities from Angelo Coast Range Reserve, California, USA - czorhiz3.16 metaG | ecosystem: Environmental > Terrestrial > Soil > Vadose zone | place: USA...
AACGCTTGTGGTGGCGTCCGCTCTCGCAATGTTCACACAGTGGGAGAATCAGCGCCTTAAGGTCCCTTTGCTCAGCGTAGGAGCAAAAACATCTCATGTTATCCAGGCATTCCGCTCCCTGGATCTGCACCCACCACATGGCAGCAGCATTCTCCTTTTGTTGAAAGAAAATCTCTTCCAAAATAAGTGGAATGTTTTTTTTATTGCTTCTCTGGTCTGGAACGATCATTCCCTGCGTATTTGGGTGGAAAGCGCAAGTGAACTCACGCCACAGCAGCAGGCGAACGTCGATTACATCATTTCAGTCAGTGAATTCGACGCAGACGTCATTCGCCCGAAATTTCAAAGTCGGACTAATGGACCGCCCCTGGGTTTTGAGAAGTTGATCGTCCTCGCACGTGAGCAATTTACAGTCAGCCCATCGTGTTGCGCAGCTATCAATGAGTAGTCGAGTATGGCAGTGGGCCGCGATCCCGTGGTGGCTTATCGTCTGCGGCACGCTGTTAACTGTGTTACTGCTGATAGAGACGACGAGCCTGCGCCATAAGGGGCTTACTACGGATGAGCCTCTCCACTACCAGTACGGCTATCGCGTATTGAATGGCACTCCGCGACGAACCGGAGCCATCGATGCCAGTACCATGCCGTTTTCAAGTGTGCATGCCATGACAAGCGTAAATCTCGCCCTGCTTGCCCGGACGGCTGGTATTCCACTAGACACTTCGTGGAGCGGTCAGGTAAGGCGAGGCCGGTACGCCACCATTGCTTTTGCGGTTTTGCTGGCGCTATATGTGTTGAAGTGGAGCTATGAACTCTACGGCCGTAACGGGGCTCTTCTCTCGCTAAGTCTTTACGTCTTCGATCCCAATTTGCTGGCGCACGGCCAGTTGGTGACGGCTGACATGCCGGCCGCGCTGATGACGACCGTGGCGCTCTACCATTTTTGGCATTATCTTAAGTTAGGCGGCAAGCAACGAGCTCTTTTTAGCGCAGTGACGCTCGGTTTAAGCCAATTGGCCAAATACTCGTGCGTTTATCTGTATCCGATCTTTTTGGCGATTGCAGCGATTTATTGTCGCTTTGCGCCAGCAACGAAAGTGACAAAGCCTGGCCGATCACATAGCCCGACTTGGAATCTGCGCCGCTGGTCCATCGTGACGGTGTTCTTTGCTGTGGTAAGTATCGTAACAATCAATGTGGGGTTTGGCTTCTATGGAATTGGAACGCCCTTATCTGGGTATACGTTCAAAGATCCATTTTTCAAAAAACTCCAGGCGACCCCGATCGTCGGCAAGCTGCCGCTGCCACTGCCAGTGCCTTACGTCCTCGGCTTGGATCTAGTCAAGTTCGAGGAGAGGATGGGGCAAGCGTGGGGAAACATCTACATGGCGGGGCGCCTTCGAGTGAATCATCATGACGGGACGCTTCATGGGTTCCCCGGGTATTACTTCTACGCGGCCTTCTTCAAGGTGCCGATTGCGAAGCAAATCATTTTTTTGGTAGCATTGGTCGGATACTTTTCAAGGCGTGTCCAGCCAGCGGCGCGCGGACTTCGTCGGGAGGAGATTTTTCTGCTGGTTCCGATTCTGGTTTACTGGACCTACTTCAACTTCTTCTTTAGCTCGCAGGTCGGCATTCGTCACGTATTACCCGTATTCGCTCTCGCTACGATCTTTTGCGGAAGATTTCTAATTGACCGGGAATCCAAGTTCCGACGATACACCGCGGTGATTCTCCTCCTTTGGACTGTTGGATCGGCTCTTTCATATTATCCGCACTTCATCTCATACTTTAACGAATTTGTTCCGGACAGGAAACTGGCCTACCGACACCTTGCAGACTCGAACCTGGATTGGCGCGGAAACGAATGGTATCTAACGGAATATATCCGCCGTCATCCCGGCGTTATCGTAGATCCTCGTAAACCGCAAGCAGGTCGGATTGTTGTGCCTGTCAATGCCTTGGTTGGAGTTAATCGAAACCCTGAGGAGTACAGATGGCTGAGAGAGCATTTTACTCCCGTCGATCACATTGCCTATTCATTCTTGGTTTATGACGTGCCGGAGGAATTACTTCCGTAAGGCGCCAGAGATTCCGAAACCCAGAGTGAGCTGGCCTGGCGTACTTGGCGCTGATGATTCCCACGCATAAGGGTAGTGACCGGACTAGTCTGGCAATATCATCGATATGGATATAATTCTCCCAGCTGAATTTGAAGGCCTCTACTTGAGGTAAGTTAGCGCGTTACCCAGATGCCTGTTTTACAAAGTTATCTCATTGGCTTGGCCGTGGTCCATTTGGCCTGGTTTTACTTTTTCACCACGGGCTTGTTGCTGCGCCCAACGGTTCCTGACCAAGCAGACTCCTTTCCCATCGCCAATCTGGTCATCACTTCTGTCGCCGGCATGGCTGTATCAGGATTCGGTCTGCTCGTCTTGGGATTCGGTCATCTATTAAATTTCCCTTGTATACTGATTCTTCTTGTTAGCGAGGCCATCCTGTTCTGGCTGCTAAAAGGCGACAACTGCTTTTCTTGGAGTTTTTGGCAAACAACTTGGCGGCGGTTCACCAGCGCCTGGACAATGCCTGCCCTTTTTATTTACCTGGTCTTCTTGTTACTCGGTTTGCCAGCCGTGGTACCGCCTACCTTCGCTGATTCGGTAGGCTATCACCTGCCCTACGCGGTCGACTGGGCAAACGCCGGTCGCATCTATGTAGATCCGTTCCTGCGCTTTCCCTACTATGCAAACAACTTTCTATTGTTCGACAGCGCCCTCTTTATCCTAAAACTGGGCGACTATTGCAATTTTCTGACGTGGCTCTGCGGGTTACTCACTTGTTTGGGAGTTCTAGCGTTCTTTAGTCCGCGTGAAGTTGACCTTGCCTGCAAATCTTTTCTGGGAAGCCGTTTCCAACCGCAACAGTTCCTGATTCCACTCAGCGTTGCGTTGTCTCCAGTTTTCCTCCGATTTCTGAACAATAGCTACGTAGATATCCCTATTGGACTTTTCATCCTTGCCGCAGTTCTCTGTGTCTATAGAACATTGTCGCATAGAGCCTTCGAGCGCGAGCTTGTCGTGATAGGAGCTTTTTGTGTGGGAATGAAACTTACGCTAATCGGTCATCTGCCGTTTCTTATTGTATCGCTCTTTGTGGCGTCGGCCCGCCGCCTGCGGCCACGACGGATCGCGCTGCTCTCGATGGCTTTGATTGTCCTTAGCCTCCCCTGGTATGCGCGAAATCTAGCTGGAGCCCATGATCCTACACCGCCCGTTTTCAATTTCTATTTCAACCATCCGGATCCTGTCTTCACTAAAGCTGATGCTCAGCTTTATACGGGCGATACGATTACCAAGCGAACGCTCTCCCAGCTGTTGCTTTTGCCATTCCAATTCTTCGGCGATCCCGCGTCAAAAAACTTCAGGGAGTTTGGTGTGAGCGCACTGATCTTGTTACTCTATGCCCCGATTTTATTCGTCGGTGCACAACTCTTCGTGCGGAATCGATGGCACCCGCCACGCCGTTTGATTTATTTATCTGTTGCAGTCATATGTTTGGCATTTCCATGGTTTTTCAGCTCACTCGGGAGATATTCGCTTCATTGGTATCCCGTGCTTGCGGCCTGGGTTGGAGTGGTTGTCTCGCATCTCTGCGCACGAGCGGAAGAACTCTGGAATTCACACCTGGGATTAGGGATAACGCGTGTGGCCACGGCCGTATTCTGCGGCGCACTTATCGTCCCCAGCCCAAGTCTTTTCATCCTCAAGCCAAGGGGCGAGTGGTTATCGTTTTACCGAGATTTTTATGTGACGACATTTGATTTGTCGCGTCTCGGCGGCGACCCAGAACGTTATTTGGAGAAGAATCTGCCTGGTTATGCGTCGAGCAAGGCTGTGATTGAGACGCTTGCTTCCGAGCATAAGAAGCAGACACACGTTCTTCCCTTGGCAACTGAAAGGCTGCATTTTTATTTTCGAAAAAACGCAAATATCGTCAGCGTGGGGGACTCTTTTGGACCAGCCCGATACCAAGACCTTTATCGCGAGCTTGAGTACAGCGACGGTTGTCTTTCATACCTTACTCGACTGAATATCTCGGCGGTGATAATTCCGCCCTCCCAGAACAGCGTTTGGTGGCCGAGGTTCTACCAGAGATTTCGGGCACGATTAAAACAATGCGGCTACAAGGAGTACAGCTGCGGCGAAAAGAATATCGCGATTTTCTTGAGAAATGACATTAAACCGAGTTCGAGACTTGACCTAGTGCTAGAGTAGTCGCGTCCAAGGTCGACCTATAATGGTCCTCACGTCGAGATTTTTCCGCGCAACCGACGCTAATCGGTGTGCATTAGCAAGCTGGTAAGAATCGTGTTGAGTTCGAGTATCGCCCCAGTTATTTTGGCTGTGATGATATTCAATCGAAATACTGTTGCGTTGCTACTGCTCTTTCCGGTCTCCCTGCATCTTCAAAAAGCGCGCCGCAGTAATCTATCTTTTCTTCAAATTTCGGGATGACGCAGCCTGCGCCCGTTGCCGATATAGCCGTTGAGTCCCGTGCGGGCGACATTCTTCTGACGCCCATAGCCTTGGCCGCGTTTTGGACGTTATGTTATCAACTCGTTCTTGTCACCAGATGGCCGGCGGAGACCGTCGTATGGTGTTTCTTCGCCATTGCTCTTGCCGGTCTGTTTTCACTGACTCGCCTTTGGGCGAAAACCAACGCCACGCCTGGCTCTGGGTATCGCTTCCATCCATCTCAACTTCTCCTATTCGTCCTTGGAGTCGCCTGCGCTACCACTACCCTCTTTGTGCGACGGCCAAATCAGGACGACATCGCCTATTTCCATCGAGTGCTGGCGCAGCTTTCTGCTCTGGGTCAGCCGATATTCCTGCAGGAGACCAGCGTGGATATGAAGGCCGCGGCATTTTCGCCGCTCCATCTGGCGACGGGTCACGAAATGCTCATGGGACTGTTGGGCCACTATCTTGGAATTGATCCTCTTTACTTTTATCAAGTAGTGGGGCCCGTATTCAGCGTATTCTTAATTCCGTTCGTTTTGTACTGGTGCACGCGAAGACTCGGATTGGGTCGTTGGCCAGCAGCAATAGGGGCGCTCCTTGGAATAACGTTCCTGCTGCTAAATGCAGCCGGCCCTGCCTCATTCGGACAAACTGTTTTTGGCCGCATGTGGCAGGGCAAGGCAATCGTATGGATTTTGCTTTTGCCGATTGCCATTTGTCTTACCTATCGTTTTCTTCGTCTGGGAAATCGCAGTGACCTGGTGTGGCTTGTTCTTTTAGCGATTGCAAGTGTAGGTCTGAGCAACACGGCGCTTTACTTGATCCCCGCCGTAGTTGGATGCTCCTGCCTTGCCTTTTTGGCTGTTGAACTTCTTGGTCGAAAGAGACCAGAGACCATTGGGAAGCTCTCTCGTAATTGCCTGCTGTTAGCAATACCTCTGGTCTATCCGATTGCCATTCTCGTGTTACTGAAGCTGAATATTATTCCACAGCCAACCGATACACGTGCATTTGGACCAGAATTTACTGCGTGGCGACAACCTCTGGAGAATGTCCTGGGGTGGTTTCCAGAATACCTACGCGATATTGCAATTATGGTGGGCGTGCCTTTGCTGATCGTTCGAGGCAAGAACGGACTCTTCCTCTTCTGTTATGTCTGTGCTGTCTGGCTGCTTTGTTTGAATCCATTGCTCGCGCACTTGTGGATGCGCGGTCTTGCTGCTTCTTACTTTCGACTTTTCTATCTCCTGCAATTACCGTTGTTATGCGCAATGTCAGCAGCTGCAGTTCCTCGGTTAACTGCGTGGCCGCCCGGCTCGCGCAAGGACCAGATCCTAACTGTAATAACCCTTTTGGCAGTCGTTCTAGGTTTCTTTTACAGCTACCGCATACTGTCGGTCATGCCGAGAAACCCGAAGGTCGGGATCGGCTGGAAGTCACCGGGAGAGTACCAATTACTTCCCGCGAACGTTTCCTTTGCTCAGGCTGCCGGAAAATATATTGCAAACAGTAAACTGCTCGCGCCATGCTGGACGGCGAGCTGTGAGTTACCGCTTCTCTTCCCGAAAATGAAAGCTGTCGCTCCCCGGCATGTCGCCCATTATTTCGCCAATGCTGGGAATCCAGAGGAGGGCATTCTACGTAGTCAGGCACAAGTTTTCGTAGAGCCACAGGAGAGTAGCGATCCCAAACGCATTCAATGGTTAGCCGCCCAATTTCGCATAGTGATAGCGAGCGGCCGGGCGAACGCTGTCGCTGTTCCCGAATCGGAAAGCGCCAGGGTACTGACCATGCTTCAATCGATCGATCCGGGCTGGCACCGCGTTTTGGAAGCCGGCGGCCTGGTGTTGCTGCTTCCAAAGAACGCAGAGCCAGCGAGCTCACAATGAAAAACCAAATCTGGATTTTACGCTGTCTGCGGTGCTTCGGCAGAAACGGCGGAACGTAGCAGCGCGACGTAGGACTGAAATTGCCGACATTAGCTTGGGGTCAGGCTGCGAAAGGGGGGAGATCCCAAAAACGGCCGGAAGCAACAGCTCAGCAGATGCATTTCTCTCGATTTGCGCTCGGGCACTGCCGTTCTCATCGGGGATGGACGCTCTCATGGATAGAATATTGGAAAAGATATTGAGAACCCATACATTCGTCCAATGCTGTGCTGGAGAGAGATGTTCACTTCGAAGGTGGACACGGCGGCGCGCTGGGATCGATGTGATTTTGTAGCTCTCGGCCTCGCTGTGCTAACAGCTGTTTGGGTCTTTGCGCTTAAGCTTAAGACATTCTACGATCTCGGCTACTCAGGAGACCTCTTCGTGAATGTTCAGCTTGCCAGAAGTTGGCTTGAGGGACGAGGCTTCCTTCAGGACAACTGTTTTGGGAACTTCCTGGCTTATCATAGCTGCTTTCTTATTCTCCCGCTCGGACTTATAGCAAAGCCGTTCGGCGCTCCCGGCTTGCTATTCATCCTATCTGCGTCAGTGGGAGCGACCTACTTCTGTGCAACACGAATCCTGCGCCTTCTCGGCGTTGATGGGCGCGTCGCAGCAATCGCAGCCGGGGTCGTCCTTATCTCACCGCTTTCGGTCTTGTTCTATCAAGAGGCTGGCCACGGCTTCGAAGCCGAGAATCTCGTCCCCGCGCTATGTTTAATCCTGTTTTATTTCCTGCTTCAGCAGCGGATGATCGTGTCGATCGTGATGGCAATTGCCGTCATCAGCGTGAAGGAGGACGCGCCGATAGCGGCGGCTATCGTAGCAATCGTAGCAGGCGTTGAGACATGGCTTTCTTCACCACGGGAACCCACGCGTTCTCGTTTCAACTGGCCTGGGGTGATCGTAGTTCTGTTGTCGGTTTCTGCGATCCCCGTTTTGCTGACGATCTCGTGGTCGCAACAGCCGACGATGTACGCTCGTCACTCGCTTGATCGACTTGGTATCGTGGCACCGGGAACTTTATCTGGTCCGGGAGCTCTTTTTGTTTTTGTCGCATCCAATATTGCTCATTGGCTTGGCAGCAGCGTTGTCCGTCAATGGCTGTGGGTTATGATCGTGGGCACTTTTGGAACCGTCTTGTTGCGCCCGTATTATTTGGTTGTTGGTGTTCCCGCAACGTTGGTCGCATGGCTCATGAATCGCAACGACTTCTTGTGGGCGTACCGATTTTTTCCCACCGCGACACTGCTTTGGTGTATCACATTGGTAGGGTTTGCTTCGATTGCGCGGACTGTACCCCACTGCAGTAGGAGGATGCGGCCCGCAGTGCTTGCCACCGCAATTGCAATCGCAGCGTTATCAGCATCCGCACAATTCGCGCTCGTGCCGTGGTTTGCCCGCGGGGCGTACCTTCTTCGTTCGACCAGCCTTTACTCGTCATCCGAGCGACGGCAGGCTGACACAGTGTTCGCGCGCTACCGCCGTGAAGGTAAGCCCACGGAAGCGGTTATTGCCTCAACTATGCTTTTCCGCTACGCGCATGACCGAAATCTCTTCTGGCTAAACCGATTGCATGGCCGTCCCGCGCCGATCTGGATCCTGGGCGATAGCACCGACCCCTACGCGCCTTTTAGGATCAGCACAGATACAATAAACGCGGAATCTGGAATTCGGCTCGAAGACTACGCACTCATTGATCATCGCGGTCGCTTCGTGTTACTCAGGAAAAAGGAGTGAGCTTGTGCCGACGCGACGGAATTCGAAACGTGGCAGTGGTAACTAAAGACTCCTTGCATTCGACCGTATTTTCGGATTGCGCAATTTAGCTGGAGAAAGAACACGGTTGTGCTTAACTGGAAGGTTCGACATTCGTCGTCAGAATGCCTGCGCAAGTCATCAAAATTAGCGGTGCCCGCCAGCACAATCTCAAGAACCTTCACGTGGAAATTCCGCGTGAAAAGCTGGTTGTTATTACTGGTTTGAGTGGTTCTGGGAAATCCTCACTGGCTTTCGACACTCTTTATGCCGAAGGACAACGTCGGTACGTCGAAAGCCTCTCCGCTTACGCGCGGCAATTTCTCGATCGAATGGAAAAGCCAAACGTGGATTTCATCCAGGGACTTTCACCCGCCATCGCCATCGAACAGCGCAGCGCTGGAGCTAACCCCAGATCTACCATCGCAACCACGACCGAAATTTACGATTATCTACGGGTCCTCTTTTCGGCTGTAGGCCAGCCGCACGATCCACTGACGGGCGAGCCGTTGAGCCGGCAAACGCCTCAGCAAATTGTCGATCAAATCCTTGGTTACGAGCCGGAGTCGAGAATCATTCTGCTGGCGCCGCTGATTCAAGATCAACCGGGCGAATTCCGTGATGTGATTGAAAAGCTCAGGCGCGAAGGATTCGTGCGTGCGCGGATCGACGGTCAGATTATGGAGTTGGATCGCCCCGAGCGGATTCGGCTCAACAAGAACAAGCGGCACACCATTGAGGCGGTGGTCGATCGGTTAGTCGTGCGCGATGGCATTCGCATCCGTGTTACCGATTCAATTGAAACTGCGCTTAAATGGGGCGGGAACCGGGTGGTCGTGCTGCGCGAAATTCCAAAAACGCCCACCGCCCAACTCTCAACGTCCAACGCCCAATCGGGAGAGGCGTGGGATGAACTGCAGTACTCAACTGACTACGGAAATCCCGAGACCGGATTCAGAATTGGCGAGCTAACTCCGAGACATTTTTCCTTTAACAGCCACCTCGGCGCATGCCCGGCTTGCCATGGACTTGGCACCCAGTTGGTTTGCGATCCCGAGCTTATGATCTCCGATCCGGGCAAAACATTGGCCGAAGGCGCGATCACGCCGTGGCGGCGCGGGACAAAGCGAATGCAGGCATACTATCGACACCTGCAAAAGGCGCTCGTGAAGCACTTCCACATCGATGAAGACATGCCTTTCAGCGAACTGCCGAACCAATTCAAGCAGGCGCTTTACTTCGGCACCAACGGAACGCCGATCGAGATGGACCTCAGCAATAATGGTCCCGCAGCCGCGGGAAAAGTTGCAAAACCATTCGAGGGACTGGTGCCGCAGATGCAGCGCCTATACGAGCAGACTCAAAGCGAATTCACTCGCAATCGCATTCGATCATTCATGACGTACGAACCATGCAAAGTATGCCATGGTGCAAGGCTCAAACCGGAAATCCTGGCGGTCACGATAAAGGATCGGCACGCACATGAGTTGAACATTCATCAACTGAGTGAGCTGACGACTCAAGCGGCCGCGTGCTTTATTGCGGCGCTCGAGTTGACTGCACAGCAACGGGCCATCGTCCGCGATGTTGTACGCGAAATTCAATCCCGCCTGCAATTTCTCGTCGAAGTTGGCTTGGGTTATCTCACACTCAATCGCCAGAGCGGGACGCTTTCCGGCGGTGAAGCGCAGCGAATTCGGTTGGCGACGCAGATCGGCTCCGGGCTCGCGGGAGTCCTTTACATTTTGGATGAACCAAGCATTGGGCTGCATCAGCGCGACAATGCGCGGCTGCTGGGGACGCTCTGCCGTCTTCGCGATCTCGGCAATTCCGTCATTGTAGTCGAGCACGACGAAGAAACGATACGGGCTGCGGATCACATTATCGATCTTGGTCCCGGCGCAGGTCCGCGTGGCGGCGAAATTGTTGCGCAAGGTAAACTCGAAGACATCCTGCGCGCGAAGAATTCTTTGACTGCCGATTACCTTTCGGCTCGCGCGAGAATTTCCATTCCCAGACAGCGCGCTCAACCGCGGTCGACCGACAAATCCGAAGGCTGGCTAACATTGGTTGGGGCGACGGAGAACAATTTGAAGGACATTACCGTTTCTTTTCCGCTCGGTTGTTTTACTTGTGTGACCGGCGTTTCCGGCAGCGGCAAGTCCACTTTGGTGGACGACATTCTGCGGCGTGCGCTGTTTCGACGTTTCCATAATGCGAAGGAAAAACCGGGGGCTCATCGGGCAATTGACGGAGTGGAACAAATCGACAAGGCAATTGTGATCGACCAAAGTCCGATTGGCCGAACGCCACGGTCGAACCCGGTGACCTACACGGGCGCGTTCACTCCGATTCGCGAATTGTTCAGTCAATTGCCAGCGGCGCGGGTGCGCGGTTATGACGCGGGACGTTTCAGTTTCAACGTCAAGGGCGGGCGTTGTGAAAATTGCGAAGGCGATGGGCTAATCAAGATCGAGATGCACTTTTTGCCCGACGTTTATGTCGAATGCGAGGTGTGCCACGGCAAACGCTATAACCGTGAAACCCTCGAGATCACATACAAAGGCAAACACATTGCTGATGTCCTTGACCTGACGGTGGACGAAGCGGCCCGTTTTTTCCGAAATGTGCCCAGCATTTCAGAAAAGTTAGACTCATTACTGGATGTGGGTCTGGGCTATCTGCGACTTGGTCAGGCCGGAACGACTCTTTCCGGCGG
>Ga0137399_10001445_pt1 | contig 10920 bp, 8 predicted proteins | sample czorhiz316metaG_FD_104810 | JGI IMG/M metagenome (GOLD analysis project Ga0137399, IMG submission 104810) | Vadose zone soil microbial communities from Angelo Coast Range Reserve, California, USA - czorhiz3.16 metaG | ecosystem: Environmental > Terrestrial > Soil > Vadose zone | place: USA...
AAAAGCCCGTGAAGCGATCTCGGAAAGAGAAAAGCGCGGCGTAGAACTGTTTCCAGCGTACAAGGAAGGGGCATCAGGCGAGGGTGTTCCCCTCCTCGGAGAGGAGGGGTGGCTGCGCCATTAAGCAAACGATCCCGTTCCGAAGCGGCGCAGACGGGGTGGTCGCTCACACGAAATGTTTCGCCGAACTCACCACCCCGTCCGCGCCTTTCAATGGAGGCTTCGCAGCATTTTCTTGATGGCGCGTCCACCCCTCCTCTCCGAGGAGGGGAACACCCTCGCCTCCTGACTCTATTCCATCCCGTTCAGAGTTGGCGCAATGGCCGGTGCCAGCAGCTTCAGTGTGGCGACGGGAAGTGCGCTCGTGAATACGTAGTCTCCAGCCTTGTCGCCGCCGACGTAAGCAGTGAGGACACCAAAATATCGATCCCCGATATAGAACACGAAAGTGCCGGTACGGCTGACCGCGCGCGAAGACTTGACGTAGCCACCCCGTCCAAACGTCTCGAAACGATTGTCGCCGGAACCGGTCTTTCCTCCAGTGACAACAAGCTGGCCGTCCTTGCCTGTAAATGCGCCCGCCAGCCGGATCGCTGTTCCTTTCTGCACCACATCGGCAAGAACCTGGTGCAGCGCGTGAGCGACGGCCGGATCCATTGCCCGTTCACCCGGCTGTTGATTGGGCTGGAAAACCGTTTCGTAGGGCGTATCACCGGCAAATCGCAATTGCCGGACGCGCAGGGTCGGCAATCGAACTCCATCATTTAGAATGATGCCCATCAATTCGGCCAATGCGGCGGGCCGATCGGCCGAACTTCCGATCGCAGTGGCCAGGGACGGAACCAGGCGGTCAAACGGAAAGGCCAGGCGTTGCCAGTATGGCGTCATCCGGGCGAATGCATCTTCTTCGAAACGAATACGAAGCCGGACTTCCTGAGCCCGCCGATTCTTCGTTTGAAAGAGCCAGCGAGAAGACATCGTCCGAACGCCGGCACTGCGTTCGAACAATTCAGCCCAGGATACATCCGGGTCCTCCATCATCTGACCGGCGCACCACACATCCAGCGGATGCCGCTGGAGCAGATAACCGTAATCGGACATATTGAGATGCGTTGGATCATAGGCTTTGAACAACCGGGCCGCCTCGTCTGCTGAAACGGTGCTGCCGTTCGACTGAAGCCAATTGGCCAGGGCGTCCTTGTTAGCGGCGGGATTCCATGAAAGAAAGAGCATGGCCAGTCGGCGAGCCGACTTGTTCCGGGTTCCCAGCACCTCGTTGACAATGGCATCCGGTGTTAAACCGCGATAAGTCCGATATGCCCCGTAAAGAAAATGTTCCGATTCCTTTTCCGCGATTTCGTTCAGCAGCCGCAAGCGCTCAGGATTATCGGGTTGATCCAGGACCTTCTCCATATCAAATGGAAGCCGGGCTTCGTGGAACCGCACGAGATCGCGCATGAGGCGGATGTACACGAGATTCACAGAATGTTGCAGGCCATCCCGCAGCGTGTACATCATTCCATTTTCTTTCTTGTCGAAATTTGCAAAGACATGCGCGCCTCCGCCGGTGAAAAACAGTTCTCCCGGATTGCCGGAGTATCGTCGGTCGAGAGCCTTGTCCAACAGAGTGTCCAGAGCGAGATCGGCGTCGGCGCCCATCGTCTCCGCGGTCCAGCGAGTAATCGGATCCCGGGCCGCCTGCGCAAGTTGTCTGAGAGCCTGAGCGTCCAACCCGTGGAAGTCATGATAGAGAGAAGCTACCAGTTCAAGATAGTGAGACAGCGTCCGCAGCTTGGCGGTACTACCCAATTCCAGCTTCATTCCTTCATTCAAATCGAATGGCTGATTGAGCGTGTCGGCCTGGGCACGGAGCACATTGCCGGCCGGCGTGCGTTCAAAGAGGGTAAAGCTATACATCACCTGCGCTGGATCACCACGTAGCAGCAGGTGTTCCTGCCGAAGTCCCTGCGCCTGGACGAAAGCGGGATCTTTCAGCTTTTGAAAAAGAGCCAGCACGTCGTTTTGCAGACTGATGTTGAGCGTCGTATCCGCATCGAGGTGCAAACGATCGAGCGCGTAAAGATCCGGCACGCCCAAAACTGTCATCATGTGCGCGCGGAACGCATTTGTTGCCTTGCGCTGAACGTATGGAACGGGTTGTGGAGCCGGTGCACGGTTCAAAAACTCCAGCGGAGCCGATTCCACACTTCCGGCGAGATCTTTTGAAATGGCGCCCTCGGTCTCCAGTTGTCGAGCGTAATAGCGCACTCGAGCTTCAAGAGCGGAGCGATCTTCCTTTAAATAGAAGGATGGGGCGCGAGCGGCGCAGATGAGCGCCAGCATGTGTTTGATAATTCGTGCTTTGTCTTTTTTCGGACCCGGGCCGTTGATGACAGACAGCACCTCGTGCAGTTCGACGCCGAACCACGCGTGGAGACCGGCTCCCAGGCCATTGACCTCACCGTAGTTGGAGGCCGCCGCAAGCGGCACAGAATTCAAGTAGTCCAGCACGATTTCACGCCTCTCGGCGCTCGTATCAGGCCCCGACCGATAGACGCGAAGGCTTGCGCTGACCATCTGCCGCAACTTATCCGTTGCCGAGCTCGTTCTCCCGCCATCGGCATAACGGAATTTTTCGATCTGCGTGGCGAGCGTGCTTCCGCCCTCGAGGTGAACTGGAAGTCCCAATTTATGGCCGGCGTACAAAACACCGGCTTTCGCAAGGCGTCCCCAGTCGACAACCGGATTGCGGCTGGCGAAACTCGAATCCTCCAGCTCCCGATTCTCAACAAACAGCAGGGCCTTGACCACTAACGGCGGGATCTCATCGTAGGTCTTGAATACCTGGTCGTTCGAGTCTGCGTCGTAAAGCGTCGTCCCATTTTCGCCGCGGATTATCAGCCCGGCTTCAGCCGGTTCGCGGTAGGGAGGCGTAATTTTCCAGCGCGTCAGCCCTTCCAGTTCCGGTGAAAGGCGTGCCTGTTCCACGATATGGTATCCGGCGCCCATCAGCTGACGCTCGAATGCAGGCAATTTGGAATAGCCTCGCGCCTCGTTAAAAGGTCCGCTTTCCGGAAACGCGATTCGCGGACTGGGCCCCGGACCAATGCCATAGGACAGGCGGGCCGCGACGGTAGAAAACAATATTGCTTCCATTCCGGAAGTTCGCGCTTCGTAGAGCCCTGCGGTTAAAAGCAGCAGCGTCGGCAGGGTTAAGAGGAACCATCGGGTGTTATTTCGCAGGTTCAAAAGATGGATACGCCTCCACCACACTCGATTTGTTTCTGTTTTTCGCCACTTGTCCGGCAAGTCTTCCGAAGTCAAAGAACCTTCACGCCACATTTGTCTTCCTCATTTACGAGCTACATCGGATGTCGTGCACGACATCCGAGATATGCAATTCAGGCTCCGCAGCGCTTCATAGTCGGACGAACCCTGACAGGAAGTTTTCTCAGTACGCGCAAAGAACATTGCCCGGCGCGCCAGGCGTCAACAAGGTGTGAAATATCTTGCGCTCCGACACATATCGTGCCACGATATCGTACCACGATGCAGAACAAATCCAAGCCTGACAGGGAAGCCGAATACAGGGCATTGGCCGACTTCCGGTATCACATACGGCGCTATCTGGATTTCAGCGATCAAGCCGCTAAAAAGGCAGGCATCGAATCGAAGCAGTATCAACTGCTCCTCGCCATCAGAGGTCTTCCCGAAGAAATTGAACCCACGGTTGGCACGCTGGCTCAACGGCTGGGCCTTCGTCACCACAGCAGCGTCGAGCTCATCAATCGTGCCGAAGCAAATCAGCTTGTAAAGCGGTCGCGCAACGGAGCCCGTGTCCTTGTGAAATTGACGGACAAGGGCCAGCGCGTCTTGTCACGGGGAGTCGAGGAACGCCTCCAGGAGCTTCGAGTGGCGGGACCGGTTCTCGTCGAGGCTCTTCAGCAACTTATCCATGCGAATCACGTACCGAAAAGGAAAAGAAAATGAGAAACCAGGACAAGATTAAACTCTTATGTTTGCTGTTGTTAGTCGCAGCGTCAATCGCTGCCGGCTGCAAGAAAAACGTCGCCGCGGCTCCTCCTCCGCCTCCGCCCGTGCAGCCGACGCCACCATCACCACCTGCTCCGGCGATCACGCTTCGCGCAGCGCCGGCGACAATCGACCGGGGCCAGGCAACGTCGCTTCAGTGGGAAGCGAAGAATGCGGCCAGCGTGCGGATACAGCCCGATGTCGGCAACGTTCAAAGTCAGGGATCGCGCTCAGTCTCTCCCACCTCGTCCGTAACTTACACCGCTACCGCCACGGGTCCCGGGGGGTCTGCAAGCGATACCGCGCGCATCACGGTTCGCGTTCCGGCCGCAGCGGAAACGACACGAACCGAACCGCGGCCCGACACGCGTGTGAGCCTGGAAGAACTCTTCAGGCAAAACATACAAACAATCTATTTCAACTACGACCAGAGCGACATCCGTCCGGACCAGGTCTCGCGGCTCGAAGGCAATGCTTCCTGGTTAAAGCAACACCCAGGCGTGAAATTTACAATCGAAGGGCATTGTGACGAACGAGGAAGCGCGGAATACAACCTTGGCCTCGGTGACCGGCGTGCTAACACCGTGAAGGAGTTCCTCATCCATCAGGGTGTTGACCAATCCAGCATCAACACCATCAGCTATGGAGAAGAACATCCTGTTTGCACGGATGCCACAGAAGAGTGCTATCAGAAGAATCGGCGCGGGGCATTTGTACTCAGACCTACGAGTTAGGAAGAATTTCGAAATTGGACGAATCCTGCATCCTGAACGCGGGCTAAAGCCCGCGACTACATTGGGGACAAACATGGTTCCCAAAATGTAGTCGTGGGCTTTAGCCCGCGTTCAGGATGCAGGATTCGTCCAATTTCGGAATCTCCCCTGCCGATTCTTGGCTAGAAGCTCAGTCGCCCATGAATCTGAATTGTCCGGGCGCCCCTCGTTGTGGTGATCCAGCCGAAGTTCGGACTATCAATGCTCGCAGTCGGATTGCCGAAGTTCGTATGGTTGGGCGCATTGAACATGTCCACTCGGGTTTCGAACCGCACGTTTTCCCGAACCGCAAAGCTCTTACCGACTGCAAAGTCTACGTTCCACAATCCAGGTCCGCGGCCAACCATGAACGCCGCGTTTCCGGGCCGGATAGGCACTTTGGAAACTGCGCCGACGGGCACCTTTGCAAATGCCGCGACGTTCAAATATTGGCCCGTCGTGCGGTAGTCGTCCAGATACATGTGCTTGATGTCGAGGATATCCGGACGGCTGGTCGGGCCGCCGGGGCTTAGCTGAGTAATGTCGAAAGCCGCGCCGGTCTGCGCTCGAAGAATTCCGGAGAACTGCCACCCTCCCAACACCTGACGCAAGGCGGAGTTGAAGTTTGTGAGCGCGGGCAATTGGTACACCCAGTCGCCGGAGACCGTCTGATTGATGTCCCCCGATACAGGCGACCGATTGATTTTCACGTTGTTGAAATCCTGGATCGCGGTGCGCGAGATATCTCCGGAAAACCACCCGGCGGCGTTGCCGCCAACGTACGCAAGGCCCTTGCCCCAGGTATGGTGCAGGTTGAACGAAAGATTGCGTGAAAAACGCTTCCGCAGCGAGCTTTGCCACGATGCATAAAACGTCTGCTGCATGCTGTCGTAATAGTGGCTCTCAAAGGGAAGGTCTTGATTCGGCCGCAGGCCGGTAATTCGGTCGATCTGGTTGTACCAGCGAAGCATCGGGAACTTGACTCCCCGATTACCGACAAATGCGGTCTCGAACATCATCGAGCCGGTGATCGCGCGCTGCACGCTGAGGGACATGTTCATCGTATACGGCGCGTAGTAGTTCGGATCGAACATGTAGCCCATCGAAACCTTGTTCTCCGCCACGACGGTCGTCTTCGTTTGCTCCAGATAGGTCGGATACTTGAAGCCATAGGTTTTGGCTTCTGTGGCGCTGAAGACTCTGTCATACGGTATCGTCAAGGACGTGCCGATTGCGCTGGCGAAGACGGAGTTATTGCGTGGAGCGAACATCACGCCGAACCCTCCGCGGATAACGTTCTTTGCCTGCCCATCCGGGTTGTAAGCAAATCCGAACCTTGGTCCGAAGTTCAGATGGTCTGGATTGACGGGATCGTTCTCCGGCCGGAGCGGGCCATAAATGAACCTGTTCGAATCCAGAATTCCCGCGAACGTATTGATGACGGCGGGACCATTCTTCGGATCGTCCGGATGGATCACGACGTTTCCGTACCAGTCGTAGCGAAGTCCGAAATTCAATGTCAGCTTTGGAGTGGCTCGCCAATCGTCCTGGAGAAAGAGTCCCCACTCGGGTAGGTATAAACTGAACGGGTTTTGTCCGAAGCCGACGTGGAACCTGCTGGGAACATTCGCGACCAAATCGGCCTCGCTGGCGTACGTGGTCTCGGGATTGATGTAGGTGTAGCGCCCGGTCCCACGTGTCGCAAAAATGCCGCCGAACTTGAGCGCGTGTGTCCCGATGATCTTTGAGATCTTGTGTTCGCCGGTGTAAGTTGCCCCTCCCATGAATTGGACTTCACCGTCGGGGGCGAAGAAATTGAGGCCTTCAATCGTTGGGATGCGGCGGCCGGCCAGTATGGCCTCGGTGGAGTTCCCGGGATCTCTCTGCATGACGAGATCGTCGATGCGCAGCCAACTCGCGTAGTTGTAACCGAAGCGGCTTTCAGACGTCCAGCTGGGATGTCCCATGACATAGCTGGCATTGATGCGATCCTGTTTTCCATTCCGATGCGTGGGATCCAGGAGCTGGAAAGTGTATTCGCTGGGCCGGCTTCGTGAGTAACTGACCGACAGATTGTTATTTCCAAACAGCAGCGTATCCCCCCTGACGTCCACGTGATTCTCCCCGTAGCGGTGCGGCTTCGGTCCGACGAAAAGGGCGACACTGGCGCTTGGATTGTAGGGCTGGTTCGGAAGCGGGAAGACATAATCGAGATAGGTCTGGTATGCCGGCACAGCCGCGATCATCGCGCTTCGCAGCCGCGGAGTGGGAACCATGCCCTGCAATATGTCCTGACCACCCTGGCGGTAGCCTTCGTAAGCGCCAAAGATGAACGTTTTGTTTTTGAAAATGGGGCCGCCGATCGAACCCCCGAATTGATTGAAAGTGAAGGGAGGCTTTGTAGTCGCTGTCTGATTGCGCGTTCAGCGCGGCACCCGTATAGTTCTCAAACATGCTTCCGTGCCACTCATTTGTCCCGGCTTTGGTGATCACGTTGACATTACCCGAGAGCGTCCCCGCGTATTCCGCGGCAATGATTCCCTTGGTGGTCTGTATTTCTCCGATCGCATCCAGACCAACGAGCCCAATCTTATTGAAGTTTCCAAACATGGAAGTACCAGAGCCTTCCGAAAAGGCCGTGGCTTCGGTGCCGTCCACCGTAATCCGTGTGCCGGCTCCTCCCATTCCGTTCATTCGAATGTTAGTCCCGGAATAGGACATACCGGTGTTACTGGCGAGCAGCCCGGTGAAATCGCGGTTGGCGAGCGGCAGTTCCGTGATCTGCAGTTTCGAATAGCTGAGACGCTGATCCGACGCGACAGTATTGACGAGCGGAGCTTCGCTGGTGACCGTCACCTGTTCCGCTACTCCGCCGACTTCCAGACTGAATGACCGGCGAACACTCTGCGCGGCCCCGAGCTCAAAACCCGAATTAACGTAAGTTTTGAAACCGGGCAGCTCGATCTTTAACGTGTATGCTCCGGGCGGAAGAAATGTAAACGCGAACTCGCCTTTTTCATCGCTGACTTTCGTGGTCACCACCGCGGTGCCTTCGTGCGTCATGCTGATGCTGGCTCCAGGAAGCACAGCTTGCGACGAATCCGTCACGGTTCCATAGAATGTGGCAGTCGTTACCTGCGCCACGGCCGGCGCCACGGCAACACTCAGCAAGAGAAGAGCAATCGTGGTGCGTATGACTACGTTCATCTGGACCTCCACCGGTTCCGATGCGATTGATATATCTGTCGTGGGTTAAACGGGTGCGAATATAGCATGAACGCGGGCTAAAGCCCGCGACTACATTCAGGCGGAACGGTGGTCCCAAATGCCGAACGGTGGTCCCAAATGCCGAACGGTGGTCCCCAATGTAGTCGCGGGCTTTAGCCCGCGTTCATGCAAAGTTGGCGACTACCTTAATTCTTCGGGGGTTGAATCGACAACGGTCCGTTTTAGTGTGGAGAGCCGGACGATTCGAAGGGGGGATCTGGAATCAGAGGAAAAGAATTAGCCGCGAATTACGCGGATTACGCGAATGGGGCGCAAAAAAGTTCTTGATGCGCCCCATTCGCGTAATCCGCGTAATTCGCGGCTAATTCTTTTCCTCTGATTCCAGATCCGCCCTCAACGTGAACTCGCGGGCTTCGCCGGCGGTGGGAACCTGTATGCCTGCTGACCCGACGAGGGGTGGTTCACCTTGGACCGTCGTCCGTCGGTGATCAGCCTCCGGTATGCCTCATCCCAATCCGGGAGCGCAGGAGCCTCCTGGTTCCAGTGGACGAGGGATGCTTCGTCGCACCATTCAAGCAGTTTAACCATCGCATGGCGGTGCGGCATTGCCATCATGAATGCCCGCATCGCGGTTTCGTCTCGCCACGCCGTGCGCGTCCAGAACGTCCTGTTTGCATCCCGCAACAGGCCCGTCCCCAGATTTCCAGGATCGCGCCTGGCCTGGCGGACTGACCGCAGCGCAAGGAAAATAAATCCCGGCAAGTAGCGAAACGAGCGGACTCGCAGCCGTGTCACGGAAATCAACGCCATATTCAGTTCCTGTCGGCCCAAGTCATTTCATCTTCAGCTCAATTATGCTCCTTTCTCCTTTCTCCAATCCTCTCGAACCTGAAGTCTTCGGCCCTTCAGATGTTGGCCGTCAAGAACATGTATTGGGTCGACCGCAGGAGCCACGCCCTGCACCGACACGTATCCGAAAGCGGGTGACACACCGGCCACCTGGTCGCGGATGATCCGAATCGAATCCACATTGAATCCCCGCGCTTCAATCCAACCACGCAGTTCAGCGTCCTGACAGTCGCAGGGAATATTGGTAAAGAACAATCGAGGCATAGCCCTCCTTTTTTCAGAGCAAAAAAAAACGCCACAGAACATCGGGGTTCCGGGACGTCGTTGTCGTCTGAAGCCGTGACGGCGGTGTCAGCCTCTGGTGTGGGTACGACCTTGTACCAGTACCAGCATTTGTAAACCAGCGTGTTAATCGTGTCAACTACAAAGACACTGCAAAGACCTGCCGGAATCTAGTCCGGCAGAGAACCGGACTGCACGTAAACCTTCAGAATCATGTCGCTGGGCTTGCTGGGAACCGCGCCGGAATTATAGGAACCCGCCGGCTTGAGATAAGGAAACCGATACGGATATGCGCGGATGCCGCCATAGATATAGCCGACGAACGTTCTGGTGTTCCTCAAGGGCTCGAATGCGAGAATGTCGGTGTTCCGCTCCGCGCGTGCCACGTCCGGCACCGGGATGAAAACCGCGCCGGCGCCGACAAATGCCGGAAGTGAACGGGAATGAACGATCTCGATCGTTTCGGCCTCGTCCTTTCGGATCGTCGAAATCTGATCGCTCCACTGCAAACCATCGAGGTACGTCGAGTCGGTCTTACTGCCGGCTCTCGGGTTTTCTTCGTAAACATGCTCCAGCGGATTCCATCGAAACCTGCTGATCCCGCCGAAAAACGTGGTGTACATCGTTTTCGTGGTTTCGCTGAACATCAGCAGCACGGCGCAGGTGTATGCATTCATCTTCTGGTCGAAGGCAGAATCCACGAAAGGACGCGATCCAGGCACGACGTATACGGGTTTGCTGTAGCTGAGTTGTGTCTCAGGCGTGAAGACTCCGCCATAGGCGGCGAATCCAAGTCCGGCAGGTGAGAGGAATTGCGCAACGTTAAGATCGCGACGATGAAACTCGGTCTCATTTTGAAACTTCTCGACGAGAGCAACACTCAAGCTCCCATCGGCCTGTGTCTTGACGCTGAGCTTCCGGATTTCGCTCAAATACGTTTGCGATGCTTCCGCGCTGTTGTGTTCTTCCTGGCCTTCGAAGGCCGTATAGCTGCCCTGAAAGGAGTGTCCCATTACGAGATAGAAGTACCCATCCTTGAGCTTCGTCAGTGCGCCACCGGCGGACTGCACCAGAGACGATCTCGCAAATGAGATGCTCTCCGCGGGGAGCCCGCCACCCATGACATCTTCAACAAGCTCCGGCAGGCTCACTCGCGAAATCACATCAAATGTGGACCATTTACCTTTCTCGTCCTGGCCGTAGCCGCCGCAGATATACAGCTTGTCTCCGTCCTGAAAATAAAGCTGACCCGTTGACGTCCACTGGGCCTGGATTACTGCGAGTCGTGGCGGCAATTGGGTAACCGGCACGTGATACGTTCGGGCCGGTTTGACTGTCGTATCGATCACCCAGACTTCGCGGTTCGCATCGGCCCGCAGAAATTCCGCAGAGCCGCCGCCGACCGCGTGATAACCGCTGATGCGGCCTCCGATGAAAACCCATCGGCCCTTCCATTGGGCAAATGAAAAAGATTGAAGGCGGGGCGCACCTGGAAACTCGCCGGCAACGGCTTCGGATACGTCGATCGTGAATGGAACGCCGGCAGGAACCGCAGCGAGGGCAGCCCCGCCGGCAAGAATTGCGAGCAAGAGACAACGTACTTTATGCATCCGATTCCTAGTGCGAGCGGTCATGCACGCGAAACGTCACTCTGAATTCCCCTCCTAGATTAGGAGGGGTGGCTGCGCCATCAATAAAATGCCGCGAAGCCTCCTAGCCGGCGCAGACGGGGTGGTCGATCAATGTTGCGAAGCCACCTTATAGATGCTGGCGAAGC
>Ga0137399_10001449_pt1 | contig 10911 bp, 11 predicted proteins | sample czorhiz316metaG_FD_104810 | JGI IMG/M metagenome (GOLD analysis project Ga0137399, IMG submission 104810) | Vadose zone soil microbial communities from Angelo Coast Range Reserve, California, USA - czorhiz3.16 metaG | ecosystem: Environmental > Terrestrial > Soil > Vadose zone | place: USA...
GCATGGCGAATGGCGCCGAAGACGCGCGCGCGATAGAATCATCCGCCGCGATTTCCTCCACCCTCGATCCGGAGCCCACTTGATCGATTCCAGAGTCCGATTCTCACGACTGCCGGCACGCTTCACGCTCGCGGTTGCGTTCGTCGTTGCGTTCGCGGGCGCCGCGCACGCGGATCTCGGGATCACGCTCGGGGCCCCGTCCGACAGCATCACGAACGTGACCTGGACGCTTTCGAACGGCACGCGCGTTCTGGCCCAGCACATCCCGTTCGGCCATGGGATCTCGATCAGCGTGGGCTACCCCGGCGGATCGGATCAGGACCCGCCCGGCCGTGGCGGCCTCGCCGCGCTGCTCGCCGAGCTCCAGTTCACGGCGGCGGCGGGCGAGCTGCCGGATCGGACGCGGCTCGAGATGCCCAGCCTGCGGCCGTTCGGCGCCGACGTCCACGTCGGCAAGTGTTTCACGATCCTGAGCGAAGTCGCGAACCGCGCTCAGTTGCCCGGCGTGCTGCATCAGGTCGCGATCCGCATGCGCGGCGTGCAGGTGACGCCCCAGGTGCTCGCGACGGCGCTCGTGACCGTGCGTTCCCGTTACGCGCAGCAGTTCCAGGGCCCGGTCGATCTCATGCTCTTCAACGAGCTGGCGGAGCGCGGTGCCGGCGCCGACGAGGCGTCGCTGCGCCGCCTGGCCACGGTTTCGGGCCTGGAGAAGCTCACGGTCGAAGACGTGACGCGGCTGCTGGCGAAGGCGTTTGCCTCCCAGCGGGCGGTGATCGCGATTGCCGGAGACCTCTCGGGATTCGACCTGCGTGCCGCGCTCGAGCGCGAACTCGCCGGGGTCCCGGGCGGGCCGCCCGGACCGCTCCCCGCGCCGCGGCCGCTGCACCCGTTCGGCGCGAACGTTCGGCGTCCGAATCTCGCGCGCCCGGTCGGAGTTCTCGGCATCATCGCGCCGGCGCTCGCCGATTCGTCCTATCCCGCGTTCTTTCTCGCGTCGATGGTGATCGGTGCGCAGGCGAACGCTCAATGGGGCGAGCCGGTGGCCCCGCTCTCGTCACGGTTTCAGTTCTCGGTGCTCGAGGATCCGGAGCTGACGCGATTCTATCCGCCGCTCACGCTCAAGGATCGCACCGCGGGGTCGATCGCCGAGAGCTTCGGGACCTCGGTCGGTGGACAGGACAATCTCGTGGTGTCGGACGAGATCATGGCGAGTCTGCGTTTCGGCATCGGCTGGCTGATCGGCGGACCACTGACCGACGCGGCCCTGCGCCACATGCGGACCGATGGAGGATCACTGATCCTGCTTTCGTGCAGCATGGTCGAGCGCGAGCTGCGCGGCGGCGAGGCGTTCTGGAGGAAGTTCCGGGCCGAGGTCGATCATCTCGGCGTGCCGGACCTGACTTACTGGCTCGGCTACATGCGCGACCCGAAGCTCCAGATGCGCCTGATGGTGCTGCCCGACGAGCGCCCTCCCGGCGCGCACTGACGCCGATGCGCGACGCGAGTGCGCGCCGCAACCGGATGCCGCGCCGGGACCCGGCGACGCGTCTCTGGCTCGTGGGCCTGATGGCGATCGCCGCCGGTCTCGCCGGCTGTGCTCCCCCTGCGCCGCTACGCGCCGAGCAAGCCTGGCTGAGGACGGCAGAACCCGGCGGCGTGACCGCGGGCTACCTGATGCTGGTCAACGACTCCGCCGCGCCGGTCGAATTGATCGGCGTGACCAGCGACGTGGCGAACGAGATCCAGATGCACGAGACCGTCCGCGAAGGAGCCGAGGTCTCGATGCGGCGGGTCGAGCGGCTGGAGGTCGCGGCTCACAGCCGGCTCGAGTTTCGCCCCGGGGGCAATCACCTGATGTTGATGGGAGTCCGGCGCCACCTCGCGGCCGGAAACAACGCGGAGCTGACCCTGCAATTCGCCGACGGACGGCGCATCGCCGCGCTCGCGAAGGTGCGGGAATGAATCGCGGACGCGCGGCGCGAGTATCCGGCCGCGCCTCGCTCGCCGCGCCCGTTCTGCTCGGGCTCGCGTTGTCCTTGCTCCCCAGCTGCCAGTCGAGGCAGAAATACCAGGGCTGGGCGCTCGATCCGGTCGTGACCGCGCCCGACCTCTCACTCGCGGGGGCGGGCGGCTCGCGCCTCTCGCTCGCGCATCCCGACCGCCCGGTGACGCTGGTCACGTTCGGCTACACGAACTGCCCCGACGTCTGCCCGGCGACGCTCTCCGGCTGGCGCCGCATCAAGACGCGCCTGGGCGGCGAGGCCGCGCGCGTGCGATTCCTGTTCGTGAGCGTGGACTGGAGGAACGACCGCCCCGAGGCCGCGGCCGGTTTCGCGCGGCGGTTCGATCCGGGCTTCGAGGGCGCGGTGGCCGATTCGGCGCAGCTCACGCGCCTGCTCCCGGCGTTCCGGGCCGCGGCGCGTTACGACACGCTGCCGGGCTCGACCCAGTCCGTCACGCACACCGACTATTCATATCTTGTGGACGCGGCCGGGCGCATCCGGCTGAGCTACGAATTCGCGTCGGAGCCGGCGAAGCTCGAGCACGACATCCGCGCCCTCCTGCACGAGCGCCCGGCCGCCGCGCGCTGACCGCCGGTCAGGCCTTCATCCCGCGGTGCGCCGCGATCTCGTTCATGCGCCGGGCCAGCTCGATGTCGCGCGCCGTGATGCCGCCCGCATCGTGCGTGATGAGATCCACCCGCACCCGGTGATAGACGTTGAACCACTCCGGATGGTGATCCATCTGCTGGATCACGAGCGCCGCCGAGCTCATGAATCCCCAGGCCTCGACGAAGTCCGCGAATTCGTACCCGCGATGCAGCTTTCCGTTCACCACCGACCAGCCCTCGAGGGTTCGTAGCGCCTCGCCGAGCTCGACCTCGCTGAGCTTCTGTCTCGCCGCCATGGGTGATCTCCTTTCGCCACGAGCCGGAGCGTAGCATCGCGCGGGCCGGCGTGCGGGCCCGGCGTTGGCCCTTTCGCAACCCGGGTGCTACCGTGCGATCATGGCATTGCGCATGCCCGATCGCGCGGATCTCGTCGCGCGATTACCCGCGACGTTCACGGCATTGCGCCATTACCACGCCCGGACGTTCCTCCACGATCTCGCCGCCGGGATCACCGTCGGGCTGGTGGCCCTCCCGCTCGCGATGGCGTTCTCGATCTCCTCGGGCGCGGCGCCGGAGGCCGGGATCTACACCGCGATCGTCGCGGGCTTCCTGATCTCCCTGCTGGGCGGTTCGCGTTTTCAGATCGGAGGTCCGACCGGCGCGTTCGTGGTGGTGGTCTCCGGAATCATCGCGCGGCATGGCCTCGACGGGCTGTTCATGTGCACGCTGATCGCCGGCGTCCTGCTGTTCGTCATGGGCGCCACCGGGCTCGGCGCCGCGGTGAAGTTCCTGCCGCGGCCGGTCGTGATCGGGTTCACGAACGGCATCGCACTCCTGATCGCGAGCACCCAGATCAAGGACCTGCTCGGACTGTCGATCGCGCACCCCTCCAGCGTGTTCCTGCCGCGCCTGATCGAGATCGGACGCCACCTCGCGTCGTGGTCGCCCGCCGCGGCGGCCCTCGGCGCCGGAACCCTGATGCTGCTGATCCTGTTCCAGCGCTTCCTGCGTCGCGTTCCGGGAGCGATCCTCGCCCTGGTGATCGCGACCGCCGCGGTGCGGCTGTTCCACCTGCCGGTCGAGACCATCGGCTCGCGGTTCGGCGGAATCCCGTCCGGCCTCCCGCCGCTGCACCTGCCGCACTTCCGTCCCGAGATGATCCATCCGCTGCTCGCGCCGGCATTGACCGTGACGATGCTCGGGGCGATCGAATCCCTGATGTCGGCGACCGTCGCCGACCGCATGACCGGCGACCGTCACAATCCGAATGTCGAGCTGATGGCGCAGGGAATTGCGAACATCGCCTCGCCGCTGGTCGGCGGGCTGCCGGCCACCGGGGCGATCGCGCGCACCGCGACCAACATCCGGGCCGGGGCGCGTACCCCGATCTCCGGCGTGATCCACGCGCTCACGCTGCTCGCCATCGTGCTGGTGGCGACGCCGCTGGCGCGCGACGTGCCGCTCGCCGCGCTGGCCGGCATCCTGCTCGTGGTCTCCTACAACATGGGCGAGTGGGGCGAGATCCCGGATCTGCTCAAGCTCTCGAAGACCGACATCAGCGTGTGGCTGGCGACGTTCGCCCTGACGGTGTTCGCCGACCTGACGGTCGCGGTCGAGACCGGCATGATCATGGCCGCGCTGCTCGCGATTCGAAAAGTCGCCGTGACCACGATGGTGATCGAGGAGACCGACCAGGAGGTCGAGTCGGCGCGGGTCCACCTGATGCAGGACCAGGACATCCCGGATTACGCGGTGGTCTATCGCATCCACGGTCCGCTGCTGTTCGGATCCAGCGAAAAGGTGTTCGAGATCTCCCGCCATCCGGACCGCCTGCCGCCGGTGGTGATCCTGCGGCTCCGCAACATGACGGCAATCGACGGCACCGGACTCGGCGCGCTCGAGGACCTGGCGGATCGCCTGCACGAGAGCGGCCGGACGCTGATCCTGTGCGGGGCGCGCGAGCAGCCGACGCAGCTCATGTCGCAGGCCGAGTTCGAGCAGCATCTCGGCGCCGGAAACCTGTGCGTGAGCCTGGTCGATGCTCTGGATCGGGCCCGGGAAGTGTACGCGGCGCAATCGGCCCATGCGGTCTCGCCGACCGACGAGGCCTGACCGCGCTCAAATCGTTGACCTCCCGCATGCGCGAGAGTAGCGTCGTACGGCCATGTGCGCCCGGAATGTGAGAGGCGTGAGCCAATGACTGACGGCGAGTTCATAGCAAATGTGGCATCTGGCGCAACAATAATCGGCGTCGCACTGAGCTTTTACCTCTTCTACAAACTGAGAAGGGCGACCATTGAATTGCTGAATGCGCAGCTCGCCGTTGTTAGGCCCTGGGCGGTTGGCAACGCGCCAAAGCATGCCGGTTGGAGTGATGACGACGTCGACACACTGACACTATTCAAATGGCACCATCCGCGCTTCGCAGTGATGCCTCTAGCCTGAGCCGGGCTTACCCACCTCTCGGCCCTCGACAGCCTGCTAGTCGGTCGGCGGATGCGGAGACAACTAGTGGCCCTTGTACAGGCTATTGAGAGCTTTAACTCCTACCAACAGAAAATTGAAGGTTTTGTTACTGGCGGGTCAACGGTTGCTATCGCAGTTGCGACAAAACTAGACACCGTGTTTGACGGCGAGCAGTTCAAGCTATCGACGGGCCTATTCGCAAGGGACAGCGTTGCTCTGTCGGACGTGTTTCGTGAGTCTGGGCTGACGGTTGATGAGCTGCGATGGGCCAAATATCTGGCGGAAATGACAAGCACGCTCCATATCACTCTGATTGGGAACGCGGAGGGAAAGGGCATGTATAGATACCTTCGGGAATTGGAGGCTCAGATGAGGCGCGAAGGGCTCTTTGAGCCAGAGGAAGTGCAGGGAGCTCCGGACGCAGGCAAGGAATGAGTACCTGGACCGACCTCGGCGGCGGGATCCTGGTGCGCCAGAGCCGCGCCTTCCTCATGAATTCGGTGGCGCTGGTCCACCCCGAGCACACCGTGCTGGTGGATCCCGGCGTCCTGCCCTCCGAGCTGGACGACATCGCGGCGCGCGTGCGGGCGGCGAACCCCACGAACGTGACGCTGGTGTTCACGCACGCGCACTGGGATCACGTGCTGGGCCGCCCATGGTGGCCCGCGGCGCACACCCTCGCGCACGACCGGTTCGACGCCGACATGAAGCGTACCCTGCAGTGGATCCACGAGGAGACCGACACGATCGCGTCGAAGCACGGCGAGAAGTGGGCGAAGCGCTTCGAGCCGTTTCGCGTGTCCGAGCGGGTCGCGGGGCTCCACTTCATGCGATTCGGCCCGTGGCGCGCGGTGTTCCGTGACGCGTTCGGCCACAGCGAGAGCCAGCTCAGTCTGCACCTGCCCGAGCCGCGTGTGCTGATCGCGGCCGACATGCTGTCCGACATCGAGGTCCCGACGCTGAACGCGGTGCCGCCCGCGGTCTACCTCGAGACCCTGCGCACGCTGCTGCCGGTGCTCGAGGGCGGGGCGATCGAAACCGTGGTGCCGGGCCATGGCGCGATCGCGCGGGGCCGTGCCGAAGTGGAGCGCATCTTCGCGCGCGACGTCGCCTACCTCGAGACCCTGGAGCGCGAGGTGCGCAAACTGCGCGCGGGCGGCGCGTCGCTCGCCGAGGCGCAGCAGAAGCTCGAGGGCATGCGCGACGTGGAACGACACCCCGAGTATCCGATGCGTGAGATTCACCTGGAGAACATTCAGCTGGCCTACGATGGAGTCCCCGCCGCGCGCACGTGAGCCGTGCGCGACGGGTCACCCGAATTCTGGAGGTGGCATGCCTCGCGAGATCCTGAACCCGTTCAAGATCGCCCAGTCGCAATTCGAGCGCGCCGCGGGGCGGCTGGGTCTCGATCCCGGCATGCGCGCGATCCTCTCCACTCCGAAGCGCTGCCTCACCGTCTCGGTGCCGGTCAAGATGGACGACGGGGTCTATCAGGTGTTCACCGGCCACCGCGTGGCGCACAACATGGCACGCGGCCCGGCGAAGGGCGGCATTCGCTTCCATCCCGACGTCACGCTCGACGAGGTGAAGGCGCTGGCTTCGTGGATGACGTGGAAATGCGCCTGCCTCGACCTGCCGTTCGGCGGCGGCAAGGGCGGCATCGCGGTGGACCCGCACAAACTCTCGCTCGGCGAGCGCGAGCGGCTCACGCGGCGCTACGCCAGCGAGATCCTGCCGCTGATCGGACCGGAGCAGGACATTCCCGCGCCCGACGTCTACACCGACGCCCAGACCATGGCGTGGATCATGGACACCTACAGCATGACGAAAGGCGCGACCACGCTCGGCGTGGTCACCGGCAAGCCGATCGCGCTGGGCGGGTCCAAGGGCCGTGACAAGGCCACCGCGCGCGGCGTCCAGTTCTCGCTGCGCGAGGCGTGCCGCGACCGCGGAATCAAGCTGAAGGGCGCGAGCGTTGCGATCCAGGGCTTCGGCAACGCGGGCGGCGAGCTGGCCACGCTGCTGCATGCGGACGGCGCGAAGATCGTCGCGGCCTCGGATTCGAGTGGCGGCGTGCACGCGCCGAAGGGACTGAATCCGGCGGCGCTCCACAAGCACAAGAAGTCGGGCAGCCTGAAGACCTTCCGGCCCGGGCAGACGCTCACCAACCAGCAGCTGCTCGAGCTGCCGGTCGACATCCTGGTGCCGGCCGCGCTCGAGAACCAGATCACGTCCGAGAACGCCGCGCGCATCAAAGCGAAGATCGTCGCGGAGGCCGCGAACGGACCGACCACGCCGATGGCGGACGACGCGCTGTTCCGTCGCGGGCGCACCGTGATCCCCGACATCCTCGCGAACGCGGGCGGCGTCACCGTGTCGTATTTCGAATGGGTGCAGGATTTCTCGTCCTACTTCTGGGACGAGGAGGAAGTGGATCGGCGGCTGGAGCGCGCCATGGTGAAGGCGTATCGCCACGTGGCGGAGACCGCCGCGCGCGGCAAGATGAGCCTGCGCGACGCGGCCTACGTCGTGTCGGTCGGGCGGGTCGCGGAGGCGACACGCGTGCGGGGCATCTTCCCCTAGGCTAGTGCGGGGCCCAGCTCGGCGCGGCGAGGAACAATCCGTCCTTCCACCCGATCTGGTAGATCAGCCACGCGCCGAACAGCAGCGAAAGCGCGCCGGTCGCGAGGCGCATGCCGCGGCCGAAGCCGGTCCAGCGCCGGCTCGCGATGAGGAGCGGCGAGGCGATCGAGGTGGTGATGAGCGCCATGCCGATCAGCGTGCCGAAGCCGAAGATCAGCAGGTAGCCGCACGCCCACCTCGGATCGCGCACCGTGGCCAGCACCAGCAGCGCGACTGCCGCGCTGCCGGCCAGCCCGTGCACCAGCCCGACGATGAATGCGCGCCACGCCGGCAGGCGCGTCGCCGCGCCGGACTCGGCGAGCGCGCTTTGCGGTCGGCGGGTGTCGAGATTCAGCAACCCGACCACCACCAGCGCGAGCGCCACCGCGAATTCGAGCGAGAGCCCGATGCGCGCCGGCACCACGGCGTCGAACACGATGATGGCCGCGCCGACCGCGAACAGCGTGAGCGTGTGGCCGAGCCCCCACACCACACCGAGCCAGGCCGCGGCCAGCACGTTGCGGGTGCGCGCCGTGATGGCGGTGACCGCGACGATGTGATCGGGATCGGCGGCATGGCGAATGCCGAGCGCGAGCCCGATGCCGAGTACTGCCAGTGGGTTCATGGAGGATCGCCTCCCGCCGATTGCGAGGGCATTCGCAATCATCGCATCCGATACGTGAGGCCGGGCCGGATCAGCCAAGCGTGGTTGTTATCGTAGCTCAACCCGAGCGAGACCATGAATCGGTCGGTCGGGAGAACGCCCAGGCCAAGCGTGCCGACCAACTCTCCGCCGGCGGCCTCAGGCACCACGACGTTCGGGTTCCCCGGCTGGTCTCCGCCACCTTCGGGCGTCGAAGACGTGTTCCCCAGCATCTCGCCGAAGATCAGGAGCCGCCGGTGTGCGTGAAACTCGGCGGCCAGCGCGCCGCTGAAGATATTGTTGAGCGTGGCACCTGGTGGCTGCCCGAAGATGGTGTAGCCGAGGTTGGCGTGAACGTCGAACTGACCGAGGCGCTTGCTCGCGATCAGGTAGCCGGAGCCATCGGTCATTCCGGTGCTGATCAGCGGATTTTCGGACGTCGCGAACTTGACCTCGGCCGCCACGGCGACGGCGGGATACCCTCCGCGTTCGTCGCGCAGCCGGAAGAACCCGGTGGCTTCGAGATCGCCGAAGTCGGTCGCCTGCGGTCCGATCGTAGGACGGATCGAGGTGTAGATCACCGGCTCGACGAGGAGCGAGAGCCGATCCGTCCACCCGTACTCGACGGCGAGTGGCACGGCCAGCTCCGTCCCCTCCGCCGAGGTCTGGAACTCGAACGCCGAGCCGAATTCGAAGGTTCCTGCGCGCGGTGACCGGGCGGTCTCGGTCTCCAGAACCTGGGCCCGGGACGAATGCGGCGAGCCGACGGCCCAGGCGAGGACCGCGACCCCGACGAGTGCGCGGGCACGAAATGTCATATCATCGATCCCATCTGCCCGCTCCCCGCGGGCTCCGTGGAGGTGTACCCACCGTGCGGCTGCGCTGGTCTCACCTGGTTTGCGGGCTGCTGCTCGCCCCGCTCGTCTCCCTGATCGCGTCGGCACCCGCGAGACCATTGCCGCTGTTCTCGAGAAAGACCGGAGATCCCTGCGCCCGGTGCCATGGAGTGGTCCCGCGGCTCAGTCGAGCGGGCATCGAGTTCGCGCAGGGTGGATATCGTGACTCGATCGATCGCCTCGCCGGAGGCCCGCGGGACCTCCCGGTCTCGGTGGTGGGCGGGGCGGGAGTCGGATTCTCCCGGCCCGAATCGGAGCACGCCGCACTCCATCGCTCCCCGAACAGCCTGACCGGGCACGAGCTCGAGCTGCTGAGCGCGGGCACGCTCATGCACCGGCTCACGTATCAGCTCGACGTCGGGACGACCCGGCAGTTCGAGGATGCCGGAGTCGGGGTCGCGTTCGTTCAGCTTGCCGACGTGGTGCGTAACGGAGCGTTGAACCTCAAGCTCGGGCGGTTCGATTCCGAACTGCCGTTCCTCTCGCAGACCCGCCGGACCACGTTTCAGGACTACCTCATGCCGGTCACGCTCGAGGCGCAGGGCATGGAGCTGAACGGCGGCCGATCGGGATGGACTTACGCCGCGGCACTCGTCACCAGCCAGCGGCACACGCAGGGACCGAATCACCCGGCTCAGGTGCACGACCGCCTGGAAGACACGTGCTTCCGCGTGATGCGCGAGGTGATGGGCCATCCACTCGGCGCACAGATGTTGTTCGATCGGCAGGATTCGGAGCTGCCGACGCACACCTGGCTTCAGCACCTTCGCCTCGAGTGCGCGACCTCGCTCGGCACCCCGCGCGTGACGATCATTCCGGCCTACCTGTTCGATCGATTCGACGACCGGCCCGCGGCCGGCATTCACGAACGACACCAGTACTTTCTCCTGGAAGCCGTCACGACGCTGGATGGTCGCGGGCGATGGCCGTTGACCGCTCGCTACGAGCACGACTACCGCAGCCTCAACGCGGTCGACCCGGAGGATCATCGGCAGCTCGAAGCGTTGGACCTGGCCCGCTTCGTGACGCCGAACGCCAAGCTCGGCGTGGAATCGTCCCGCAGCGACGAACGACTCGGGCGACAGCACCGCGACGAACTCGGCATGTTTCTGCAGGTGAGCTACTGAGGTCAGGGGGCCTCAGGCGCTGATGCCTGACCACGCGCCGTCCAGGTAGCACCGAGCCCAGAGTTCGAGGCACACCAATGACCAGAGCTGTTGCATGTCCCGGCCCCGGGCCAGATCTCCGCCGTGGATCCGCTGTTCGACCACCGTGGGATTGAACCATCCGCGCCCGCGCGCACGCGGGTCGAGCAGCACTTCACGCGCCAGATGGCCGAACCCGCGGGTGAACCAGCGTTCCAGGGGGACCGAGAAGCCCTGCTTCGCGCGCTGAAGCGTGGGGGCCGGCAGCAGATGTTTCATGCTCTGCTTGAGAACCCACTTGCTCACCCCGCCCCGCCACTTGAATCGAAACGGCAGGCGCGCGACGAACTCGATCAATCGATGATCGAGGAATGGTACTCGGACCTCGAGCGAGTTGAGCATCGAAGCGCACTCGACTTTCTTCAGCACGTCGTCGGGCATGTAGGTGCTGGCATCGAGGTGGAGCAGCGCCGCCACGTCTCCGAGCTCCTTCGCCGCCAGCGCATGATGCGCGCGGCTGGTCAGGAA
>Ga0137399_10001450_pt1 | contig 10903 bp, 9 predicted proteins | sample czorhiz316metaG_FD_104810 | JGI IMG/M metagenome (GOLD analysis project Ga0137399, IMG submission 104810) | Vadose zone soil microbial communities from Angelo Coast Range Reserve, California, USA - czorhiz3.16 metaG | ecosystem: Environmental > Terrestrial > Soil > Vadose zone | place: USA...
GAGCCCCATGTTGACGCTCATCCCGCCTGCGATGTTCAGCGACTTCGACAGGCGTTGCGGCTGCAGCACGCCCCCGACGGTTCCGGCGCGATTCAACGCGAGATAGTTCGGCTCCAGGCTGAGCGAGAAACCGGGCGACGGGGTGTAGGCCACGCGGGCGGCGAGCGTGTAGTTCCGGCCCTCGTCCGATTTTCCGAACGCCTCGATGCCGTCGTTCTGATACAGGTAGGTGCCGCTCGGCTGCACCCGTGAATTGTGGGTGAGATCGATCGCGAGGCGGGGCGTCAGCACCGCGTTCAGCGCGGTCACCGCGCTGTAGTCGAGCGACAGCCGGTCGCTCACCTCCGCCACGCTCGGACTGCTGTAGATGGTGTAGTCCGAGGTGATGAGATTGCGCTGCGTGGCGGTCAGCATCGGCAGCAGCCGGTAGGTCCAGCGCCATTCGGCCCGGTAGGTGCGGTCCTCGTTGTTTCCGGCGGTGCTGGATTGCGGAATGTTGATGGAAAGGGTGCGGATCACCTCGAGCGCCACCGCGGTGTTGAACCCGGCGGAGGGATTGTAGAGTCCCTCGATCCGATAGGATTGTCGGTACTGATCGTTGTTCACGGGAAGCGTGCGGTAGTCCGCGATCCGGTAGTAGCGGTAGGACGACAGCGACACCTGTCCGTTCGCCTTCGCGATCAGGTGCTCGCCAAACGGGCGCGTCAGCGTCCCGTCGATGCTGCGCGTGAACAGTGATTCGCCGTAGCCGCCGGTGGCGTCGCGATGCGGGAATTCCGAGATCCCGCCGACCAGCGCGAAGTGTCCGTCCAGCGCCCATCGGCCCCAGGCGTAGCGGCCCTCGGCGCCCGCGCCGCGGTCGCGTCGCGTGCTCTCCGAGCCGAGTTGGTTGGGCACCCCGGTGTTCTGCAGCTGGCGCGTGGTGCCGAGCCTTCCGGTCAGGCTGGCGTAGCGGTCGTTGTCGCGCCGCAGGCGCAGCGCGCCGTCCACGGAATTGTTGCCGCTGCGCACCAGCTGGATGACCCCGCTGTCCCCGGGCGTCTGCACCCGGCTGTTCTTGAACGCGTAATTCAAATTGAAGCTCGCGGGGCTCGCCGGCAGCACGCCCACCGTGCCGTGCAGGTCCATCGACGCGTCGTGCGTGTTGGACAGGAACTCCGTGTCCGGCACTCGCGTGTGCGCGAGATTCCCGGAGATCTCGCCCGCGGTCTCCTCCGTGATCCACGTGGTCTGGGCGCGGATCCGTCCGTTCGTGCGCCCCGAGAGCCCGCGCTTGACCTGGCGCGAATTCGTGAGGTCCAGCACGCCGCCGAACAGGTTCAGCTCCGAGGTGACGCCGCGGCTCGGGTGCTGGCGGGTGCGGGTGGTGAGCTCGAAGATGTTCTTGGTCTCGGCTTCGTTGCTGATCGAGGTCGGGTCCTGGTTGTCGAAGCCCTCGAGGTCGGCGCGGCCGCCGACCGACACGTCCTTGTTCAGGCGCCAGCCCGCCTCGGTCACCGACGATCGGGTCTGGCGCAGGCTGGTGTACTGGCCCGCCAGGTAGCGGTCCATGCCGATGGTCGTGATGTTGTGGAGCAGCAGCGAGCGGTGCGTAAAGTTCCAGTCCGCCCCGTTGCCCCAGCTGCTCGAGGACTGGCCCACGGTGTAGGTGCTGTAGTAGCGGAACGTGCTGGAATTCTTGCCGGTCGCGTTCAGGACGTTGAACCGCTCGCGATCCAGATAGGGCCCGACGCTGTCCACCGGCATCGAGAGGCTGTCGGCGAGCCGCACCAGGCGGGCGAGGCTGAATCGGTAGCGGATGGAGAGGGCGCGCAAGGAGTCAGGCTCGATCTGGAGACTGTCGGCGAGCGGGAACAGCCGCACGAAGGAAATCCCCAGCGTGTCCCTCAGCAACGTGCTGTCGGCAAATGCGAAACGGGCGGAGGAGGTCTGCGCCCGGCCCGGACCGCTCAGGGACGACAGCAGGAGGAGCAACGGCAGGACCAGGACCGCAAAACGCCTGAGCCGAATCATTCCATCTCGTGGAGCGGCAGACACACGACGATAATCGTAGCATCGGGCCGAAACCGGGGTCAAAGCGCGGCCCGCGTGGTGGGGCATACCCCGCAGGGGTGGCCCCGGTGCCGGAAACACGCCCTTCGCGACAAGCTGCTTGCGGCTGAGGGGACGAGGATGCTAGCGTCCCGCGACCTGATGGGCATGGAAGCCCCGCGCGGCACTCCTCGCACGCCCCGTTTCCGCCCGCCCGGGTCCTAGCCGCAAAGCACACTCAATCCACGGAGTGGCAGGGATGTTCCTCGACAGTCTGATGGGTCTGTTCTCGACCGACGTGGCGATGGACCTCGGGACCGCCAACACCCTGGTCTTCGTCAAGGGCCGCGGCATCGTGCTCAACGAGCCGTCCGTGGTCGCCGTGGACAAGGCCACCGGCCGGGTCCGGGCGGTGGGCAGCGCCGCCAAGCTGATGCTGGGGCGCACCCCGGACGAGATCGTCGCGGTGCGGCCGCTCAAGGACGGCGTGATCGCCGATTTCGAGCTGACCGAGGACCTGATGCGCGAGTTCGTGCACCGGGTGCAGAAGCACAAGTTCCTGGTGCGGCCCCGCATCATCATCTGCGTCCCGTCCGGCATCACCGAGGTCGAGAAGCGCGCCGTGATCGACTCGGCGGTGCGCGCCGGGGCGCGCGAGGTGCTGCTGGTGCCGGAGCCGATCGCGGCCGCGATCGGGGTCGGCCTGCCGGTCGACACGCCGACCGGAAACATGGTGGTCGACATCGGCGGCGGCACCACGGAGATCGCCGTCATCGCCCTGAACGGCATCGTCACCAAGACCTCGATCCGGACCGGCGGCGACGAGATGGACGAGGCGGTCATGAATTACGCGAAGAAGGCGTACAACATGCTGATCGGCGAACAGACCGCCGAGCGCATCAAGATCGAGATCGGATCGGCCTTCCCGCTGCCCGAAGAGATGGACATGGAAATCAAGGGGCGCGACCTGGTGCGTGGCATCCCGCGCACGCTGCGGGTCTCGAGCGTGGAGATCCGCGAGGCGCTGCAGGAGCCGGTCGGTCAGATCGTGAACGCGCTGCGCGAATGTCTGGAGCGCACCCCGCCCGAGCTGGCCGCGGACATCGTGGATCGCGGGATCTTCATGACCGGGGGCGGCGCGCTGCTTCGCGGACTGGACCTGCTGATGCGCGAAGTCACGAACCTCAACATCCGCGTCGCGCAGGATCCGCTCACCTGCGTCGTGCTCGGAGCGGGCAAGATCCTCGAGCAGATCGAGGACTTCGAAAAGGTGATCCTGAGCGGCCACAAGGACTGATGCATGGGTGGGTTTCTACCCCCCGCCGAGCGCCGCAGCAGCGCCCTCCTAGGGCTCTACGCGGCGCTTTCGCTTCTGCTGCTGCTGGTCGGTGACCGGCTCCCGCAGGGCGGCCTGCGCGGCGTGGGGGCGTGGGTGTTCGCTCCATTCGATCGCGTGGTGCTCACGCTGGATCGCGCGGCGGCGGCGTGGCGCGACAACCAGCAGCTCCACCAGCGCATCGCCGAGCTCGAGATCGAAAACTCGCGCCTCCGGATCGCCGGCACCGAGAATCAGATGCTGCGCGAGCAGCTCGGGCTGCGCACCTTCCGCAATCTCGCGCTGAAGCCGGTCGAGGTGCTGGCGCTCGCCGGCGAGCCGGTGCCTTCGGCGGCGACGCTCAGCGCCGGAACCCATCAGGGCGTGCACGAAGGCGACGTGGTGGTGACGCGCGACGGACTGCTCGGCCGCGTCGGGGAGAGCTACCCCGGCTTGAGCCGCGCGGTGCTGCTCACCGATCTCAATTCCGCGGTGGCGTGTGAAGTCGAGAGCACCGGCGTGCTGGGCGTGCTGCGCTTCACCACGACGCCGATCCCGCGGCTGGTGTTGACCGGCGTGCCGCTCTCCGACACCGTGCGGGTGGGTGAGCTCGTGGTCACTTCGGGATACTCGAAGCGCTACCCGCGCGGCCTGCCGGTGGGCCGCATCCGGGCGGTGGGGCGCGATCCCACCGGCCTGGTCTACGACCTGGAGATCGAGCCGGCGGCGCGGCTCTCGCGCATCCGCCACGCGTTCGTGATCTCGCACGCGGTGGCTCCGGAGGAAGCGCCGTGAGGCACATCGGGGCGTTCCTCACGCTGGTCGTGGTGACGTTGCTGCTGCGCTCGACCGCACTCTCGGCGCTGGCCGCGCGCGGCGTGATGCTCGACGTGCTGGCGTTCGCCGTGGCGATCTGGGCGTTGCGCCGCGGCGAGAGCTGGGGATCGACCTGCGGCTTCCTGCTCGGGCTCGCGGCCGATCTCGATGCCGCGCACTGGCTCGGACGCCACGCGCTCGCGCTCGCGCTGATGGGATACGCGGTGGGCCGGCTGGGCCGGACGCTGGTGCGCGACAGTGCCCGCACCCAGCTGGTCGTACTGTTCGTGTGCACCCTGCTCCATCAGGCGTGGGTCTCGGCGTTCTCGTTCGGCGGGGCCGCCGGCGCGCTCGGGACTCTGCTGCGCGTCGTGGTCTCGGCGGCGGTCACGGCGCCGGTCGGCACCCTGATACTCGCCATCGTCCGCCGGCTGACCGGCCATCCACTCTTCGGACATGCAAGTCTCGACTCCAAATCGTCGGCTTAGGGACGACCGCTACCGCCCGATCGCGGCGGTGGTGGCCCTCGGCTTTGCCCTGGTCATCATGGGCCTGCTCCACCTTCAGGTGGTCGACCACGAACTCTACGTCGAGCTCTCGAAGGAGAATCGCGTGCGCCTCGAGGTGCTGCGCGCGCCGCGCGGCGCGATCTTCGATCGCGAGGGCCGCCTGCTGGCCGACAGCGCGCCCAGCTTCAGCATCCTGTTCCGCCCGTTCCCGACCGAGAGCATCGCGGCGGCGCGCGCGACGCAGAGCGAGTCCTGGGTGCGGCGCGTGGCGCGCCTGGTGGAGCTCGACACCACGGAGGTGCGCCGCCGGGTGCGCGAGGCGGCGCGCGGCGGGCAGTCCGCGATGCTGAAGCACAACGCCCCGGCGCCGATGCGGCTTGCGGTCGAGGAGCTGCGCAGCGAGCTGCCCGGCATCGAGGTCCAGATCGAGCCGCTGCGCCATTACCCGTACCGGGCGTTCGCCTCGCACCTGCTGGGCTACGCCGGGGAGATCAACGAGACCGAGCTGGACTCGCTGTCGGACGAGGGCTACCGCAGCGGGGACCTGATCGGGCGCACCGGCGTCGAGCGCCGCTACGAGGAGATCCTGCGCGGGCGCGACGGCGCGGAATTCGTGGTGGTGAACGCCATGGGCAAGCGCGTCTCGACCCTCACCGAGGGTCCGCCGCAGCGCCCGGTGGCGGGACACAACCTGACGCTGACGCTCGATCTCAAGGTGCAGCGCGCGCTCGAGGAGGCGATGGCCGGGGTCGAGCGCGGCGGTGCGGTGGCGCTCGACCCGCGCGACGGCGGCATCCTCGGCATGGTGAGCCGCCCCACCTACGATCCGAACGAGATCTCGGTCGGAGTCTCCGCGGATCGCTGGAAGGAATTGACCGGCAGCGGGGACAACCCGTTCCTGAACCGCGCCATGCAGGGGGTCTATCCGCCCGGTTCGACGTTCAAGATCGTGTCCATGCTGGCTGCGCTGCGCTACGGCGTGGCCAGCCCCGGGACCCGCCTGCAGCCGTGCATTGGCCACTATCAGTTCGGCGAGCGCACGTTCGGGTGCTGGAAGGCGGCCGGGCACGGCGTGCTCAACTTCATCGAGGCGCTGCAGAACTCGTGCGACGTCTACTTCTATCAGCTGGGACCGAAGATCGGGCTCGACCGGCTGGTCGAGACCGCGCGTGCGCTGGGCCTCGGCGAGCGCACCGGGATCGACCTGCCGCAGGAGCGGCGCGGGCTGATCCCCGACGCGGCGTGGTTCGATCATCACTGGGGCGTCGGAAAATGGCGCAAGGGAATCATGCTGAACCTCGTGATCGGCCAGGGCGAGCTGCTGGTCACGCCGCTCCAGCTCGCGCTCATGGCCGCCGAAGTGGCGGAGAGCGGCCGTCCGCTTCGCCCGCACGTGGTGCGGAACGTGGGTGGCGTCCCGGGATTTCGTCCCGAGCGTCCCGAGGGGACGGGCCTCATCGCCGACGCCACGGTGTGGAACGCGATCCACGAGGGCCTCACGAAGGTGGTGGCGGCGGGGACCGGAACGCTGGCCCAGGTCCCGGGGCTCGCGGTGGCCGGTAAGACCGGCACGGCGCAGAATCCGCACGGCAAGGATCACGCACTGTTCGTCTGCTACGCGCCGGCGGATCACCCCGAGATCGTGCTGGCGTTCGTGATCGAGAACAGTGGCCACGGCGGCAGCATCGCGGCGCCGCTCGCCGGGCACGTGCTGCGCCGGTTGTACCTGCCGGATTCGCTCCAGCGCGATTTCAAGCCGCCCCGCGTCGCACGCGACACCACCCAGGAGATCAGTCGTGCAGACTAAATGGCAGGGGCGGCTTCCCGCGATCGACCTGCCGCTCGCGTTCGCGGCGATCGGACTGGTCGTGATCGGGCTGCTCGTGGTGTACAGCGCGACCTCGATCCCGGGGGCGCATCACGGACTGTGGACGCGCCAGGTGGTGTGGGCCTTCGCCGCGCTCGCCGCTGCGTGTCTGGCGGCCGCGATCCCGTACCGGGCGTACGACTCGCTGGCCTATCCGCTATACGGAATCTCGCTGATCCTGCTGGTGCTGGTGCTGGTGATGGGCTCGAGCGCGATGGGCGCGAAGCGCTGGCTGGACCTCGGCCCGCTGCGATTTCAGCCCTCCGAGATCGCGAAGCTCGGCACCGTGCTGATGCTGGCGCGGCGGCTCGACAATCCCAAGCTCGACCTCAAGCGCATCCGCTACTGGCTGCCGGCGCTCGTGCTCGGCATGATTCCGGTCGCGCTGGTCGCGAAGGAGCCCGACCTCGGCACCGCGCTGTCGTTCCCGGTGATCCTCGTCACCATGTTTTTCTGGGCCGGGATGCCGTGGGGCAATCTCGCGCTCGGTCTGTCGCCGGTCATGAACGTCGCGCTGTTCTTCATCACCGGGTCGCTGTGGTGGTTCGGGGGATTGCTCGCGCTGCTGCTCGGTCTGATCCGGCCGCGCCTCGCCACGCTGCTGGTGGTGCTGGCGCTGAACGGCGCCGTGGCGTACGCGCTGCCTCATCTCTGGAACCATCTCGCCGATTATCAGAAGCGCCGCATCGAAACGTTTCTCGATCCCGGCAACGACCCGTACGGCTCCGGCTACCAGATCATCCAGTCCAAGATCGCGATCGGATCGGGCGGCGTGCTCGGCAAGGGCTACCTGCGCGGCTCGCAGAAGGCCCTGGCGTTCCTTCCCATGCGCCACACCGATTTCATCTTCTCGGTGGTGGGAGAGGAGCTGGGGCTGATCGGCGCGTTGACGGTGGTGATACTGTACGCGGTCGTCATCGTGCGCGGCATCGGACTCGCGCGCGTGGCTCGCAACGGGTTCGCGAGCCTGATGGCGGTGGGACTCGTGTCGGCGCTCTTCTACCACATCATGGTCAACATGCTGATGACGGTGGGATGGGCCCCGGTGACCGGCCTTCCGCTCCCGCTGCTCTCGTACGGCGGCACCGCCCTGCTCGTGAACGGCTTGCAGATCGGGCTGCTGCAGAACGTCGCGCTGCGCCGCCAGGAGATCTGATCGCATGCATCCCGAGCTCGCACACTGGGGATTTCTGCACATCCGCTCGTACGGGCTGATGCTCGCGGTCGCGTTCCTGACCGGCACCTGGCTCGCGCTGGTGGAGGCGCGGCGCCGCGGACTGGACGAAGACAAGCTGGTCACCGTGATCCTCCTGACGCTCGTGGCCTCGATTCTCGGAGCGCGGGCGCTGTACGTGGTCGAGCACCTCGGGGAGTTCCGGCGCGAATGGGGCAGCGTGCTCGCGCTGTGGCAGGGCGGGCTCACGCTGTACGGCGGCGTGGTGCTCGGCAGCATCGTCGGGCTCGCGAGCGCGCGGCGCCTCGGGCTCCCGATGTGGACGGTGGCCGACACGCTCACGCCGTCGTTCGCGCTCGGCACCATGTTCGGGCGGATCGGCTGCTTCCTGAACGGCTGCTGCTACGGACGGCCCACCCGCTGGCCGTGGGGCGTGGTGTTCCCGGCGGACTCGTTCGCGGGTCTGGAATTCGGAAACGCGCCGGTGCACCCTTCACAACTCTACTTCGCGCTCGCCGGGTTGCTGCTGTTCGCGTTCTGCTGGGCGATGCGGTCGCGCTTCAAGGTTCCGGGCACGCTGTTCTGGACCTTCCTCATCCTGTTCGCGCTGGTGCGCATCCCGCTCGATTTCACGCGCGCCTACGAGCCCGGAGCGCTGGCGCTCTCGATCGGCGGCGTGGACGTGACGCAGAGTCAGGTGACGAGCCTCGCGCTCGCGCTGTTCGGCGCGCTCATGATCCTGAGATTGCGCCGCGAGGCCCTGACCGCGCCGTGAGCCTCGAGGTGCGGCTCGCGGTGCTGGGCGATCCGCTCGACTACACGCGCTCGCCCGACCTGCATCGGGCGGGACTCGCCGCGCTCGGACTCGCGGGCGATTCGCGCGCGCTGCGTACCCCGGAATCCGAACTCGGGGCGCGGTTGAGCGCGCTCGCCGCCGAGGGCCTGACCGGAGTCAATCTCACGCATCCGCTGAAGGGGCCGGCGATGAGCCATCTGTCGCGCATCGGTGAGACCGCGCGCCGCGCGCGCTCCGTGAACACCGTGGGATTCGATCGGCACGGGGGCTGGGGCGAGACCACCGACGGCCCCGGATTCCTCGACCTGTTGCGCGCGCTGAGCCGCGATCCCGCGAACCAGCGGGTCGTGCTGCTGGGCGCGGGAGGGGCGGCCCGGAGCCTGGTGGTGGCGCTGAGCGAAGCGGGCGCGCCGCCGCCGCGGGTGAGCGCGCGCCGCATGGAGGTGGCCGACGCGGCGCTCGAGGGCACCGGCGCGCGCCTGGTGGCGTGGCGCAGCGCGGAGGAGCGATCGGAGCTGGCGCGCGCGACGCTGATCGTGAACGCTACTCCGCTCACCGATCCGGAGCAGATCGCGGCGCCCGATTCGATCGGGCGCGGATCGCTGATCATCGACCTCCGCTACGGTGAAGCGCTGACGCCCTGGGTTTCGGAGTCGCGGCGTATCGGGCGTGAGGCGTTCGACGGCCTCGGCCTCCTGGTGTTCCAGGCGCGGCGATCGCTCGAGCTGTGGCTCGCGCGCGAGGTCCCGCTCGAGCCGCTCGCGGCCGCGGTCGGATGGCCGCGGTGATGCCGGTCCCGGGCTCGGTGCACGCGGCCGCTCAGGCGGTGCGCGCGCGTGGCGCCCGCTGGGCGCGCGGGCTCGCCGCGTTCGCGCTGCCGCAGCGCTGCCCGGGCTGTGGAGCGCCGGCCGGGGCGGCGCTGTTGTGCGACGCGTGCTTCGCGCGCATCCCGCGGCTCTCGTTCGGACTCTGCGCGCGTTGTCTCGCGGCCTCGCGTGACGGCGTGGGATGCCTCGCGCATCCGGGGTTCGAGGTGCGGGCCGCCTGGGTCTACGACGAGCGCGCCGCCGCGATCGTGCACGCGCTGAAATTCGCCGAGCGCGACGGTCTCGCGCCCGCGCTGGCCGCGGAGCTCGCACGCTTCGCCCCGCCGGGCCGGATCGACGCGGTGATCGCGCTACCGCTGCACCCCGCGCGGCGCCGCGAGCGCGGCTACAATCAGGCCGCGTGCCTGGCCGCGGCGCTGGCGCCGTGCGTGGCCGCGCCGCTGCTGGAGTCCGCGCTGCGGCGGGTGCGTGCCACGGCGCCCCAGACCGGCCTCGGGGCGGCGCAGCGCCGGCGCAATCTGCGCGGTGCGTTTCAGGTCCTGAACCCGCGCGCGCTGGCGGGGCGTCGGGTGCTGCTGGTGGACGACGTGATCACGACCGGCGCCACCCTCGAGGCCGCGCTCGCCGCGCTCGCAGATGCCGGAGCCCGCGCCGCCGCCGTGACGCTGGCCTGGGCTCAATAGTCGTGTCCCACCTGCACATTCCAGATGGTGTGCTGCCGGTCTGGCTGTGGGTCTCGGGGCTCGCCGCCGCGCTGATCATGCTTGCGCTCAGCGCGCGCGCGCTCCGGGACAGTCCGCGCCAGGGGATCGCGTATCGCGGGGCGCTCGGCGGCGTGGCGCTGGCGGCGATGGCGGTCGAGCTGCCGCTCGGTCCGATCGAGTACCATCTCAGTTTAATCGGGCCGATCGGGGTGCTGATCGGCCCCGCGGCCTCGTTCCAGCTCGTGTTCGTGGTGAGCGCGATCCTGGCGTTCGTCGGGCACGGAGGATTCACGGTGATCGGACTCAACGCCCTGGTGCTCGGGGCCGGCGCGGCGGTCGCGCGCCCGCTGTACCGGCGCTTCGCTTCCGTGATGCGTGAGGCGCCGGCGCTCGCGCTCTCGACCGGCCTGTCGCAGGGACTCTCCGGACTGCTGTGGCTCGGCGTGATGGCGCTCGCGCTGCGCGTTCATGCCGGCGGCCCCGCGGGCGCGCGGCTCGTGACCCTTTCCGCGTTTGCGCTGCCGCTCTGGATCGGCGGCGTGGCGGTCGAGTCCGCCGTGGCGTTCGGGCTCGCGCGCTTCCTCGCGCGGGTGCGCCCGGATCTCCTGCCGGCGCCGCTCGCGCCGCGGGCCGCGGACCGTCCATGATCAACACGCTGGCGCGCGTCGATCAGATCGCGAGCTCGGGCACCACCCCGTGGCACCGGGCGAGCGCGATCGCGAAGCTGCTGCTCGCGACCGCGCTCCTTGCGCTCGCGCTCGCTGCGCCGTCGCTCGCGCTGCTGGCGTCGCTCTACGCGTTCGCATGGGCGCTTGCGCTCGGCGCGCGGTTGCCGGCGCGCCTGGTGCTGGTCGCGGCCGGATA
>Ga0137399_10001452_pt1 | contig 10903 bp, 8 predicted proteins | sample czorhiz316metaG_FD_104810 | JGI IMG/M metagenome (GOLD analysis project Ga0137399, IMG submission 104810) | Vadose zone soil microbial communities from Angelo Coast Range Reserve, California, USA - czorhiz3.16 metaG | ecosystem: Environmental > Terrestrial > Soil > Vadose zone | place: USA...
ATCAAGCTGGAAGGCGCGATTGCCTATGCGGTAGGAAAGCTCGATCGCGGCTTCGTGCAGATGGCCGAAATGGTCAATTCGTCGCGGCTCTCCAACGGCGTCAAATCCGCCGCGCTGATGCGGCGCGCGCATCATGATGCGATGACGGTCGCACAAAATCGCGTGGTGTTCGGAAGCCGCATCATCGATCTGCCGCTGGCGCGGCGGCAATTGATGAAGATCATGCTCGCCACCGAGCAGGCGCTGTCGATGAGTTTCTTAACCGCGGACGCGCTCGATCGCGCCGAGGCCGGCAGCCAGGACGCGGCGGCGCTGCTTCGCATTTTGACGCCGACACTGAAATTCCGCGCCACCCGCGATGCGCGCAAGGTCTGCGGCGATGCCTTGGAGATGCGCGGCGGTATCGGTTACATCGAGGAATTCGCCACCGCGCGGCTGCTGCGCGACGCGCATCTCGGCTCAATCTGGGAAGGCACCGGCAACATCGTAGCGCTCGATGCGCTGAAGCGCGCGGTCGGCCGACATGGCGCCGATGCAGCACTGGCAGCCGATCTGCACGCCCGCCTCGACGACAGCGCCAACGTGCCGCAGGCCTGGCGTGATCGATTGCGCGAATTGACCGATCGCGCCATCGGCTTCGCCCGCGAGGTGGCCGGGCGCACCGACAACGAGGCCGAAGCGCGGCGCGCCACCAGCCTGCTCTATCATGTCGCAAGCGCAGTGGTGCTGGCATGGGAGGGTGGACGCATCCACGAGATGCGCGGCGATGCCCGCCGGCTGCTGCTGTCGCGAATGGTGATCGATCACCGGATCTGGGCGAGCGATCCGTTCCGGCTCACGGAAAATGCAGCGCAGCGCGCGATCACAAGCCATCTGCTCGGCGACCGTGCGGTCGGCATGGCCGAGGTTGGCGAATTGCTGAAGGTAGCTTAGTCTTGCGAAGCGTGATCTTACCTCTCCCATGTGGGAGAGGTCGGATCGCATCGCCAGATGTGATCCGGGTGAGGGGTTATGGCCCCAACGATAGGCCGTAACCGCTCGCCCCAACCCTCTCCCAACGCAGTCGGATATATCCGACTTCGGCAAATTAAGATGGCCAACTCGGGTAAACCCGAGTTGGATGGGAGAGGAAGCGCACCTTTCGCGTTTCAAAGGCTTGAACATAAACAAAAGGGGAAACACCGATGAAGGCCGCCGTCCTGCATGAAGTCAACAAGCCGCTTGTGATCGAGGACATCAGCCTGCAGAAGCCCGGACCGCGCGAAGTCCTGATCCGGACCACTGTCGCCGGGCTCTGTCACTCCGACCTGCATTTCATGGAAGGGCTCTATCCGCACCCGCTGCCCGCGGTGCTCGGCCACGAATCCGCAGGCGTCGTCGAGCAGGTCGGCTCCGACGTCAATTACGTGAAGCCCGGCGATCATGTCGTCACCTGTCTCTCGGTGTTCTGCGGCACTTGCGACAACTGCACCACCGGCCGCACGGTGCTCTGCACCGACACGACCGTAAAAATGCTGCCGGGCGCCTCCAACCGGCTGTCATGGGCGCGATCGGAAAAACTCAATCAGTTTCTCAACCTGTCGTCGTTCGCCGAGCAGATGCTGGTGCATGAGAACGCCATCGTCAAAATCCGCAAGGATATGCCGCTTGAACTGGCGGCGTTGATCGGCTGCGGCGTCATCACCGGTTACGGCGCCGTGGTGAATACCGCGAAAGTCGCGCCCGGCGAGACCGTGGTGGTGATCGGCTGTGGCGGCGTCGGCATGGCGGCGATCAACGGCGCCCAGATCGCGGGTGCGGGCCGCGTCATCGCGGTCGATACCAATCCGGCCAAACTTCAACTAGCGACAAAACTCGGCGCCACCGACATCGTCGACCCCCAAAACGGCGATGTGGTGCAGCAGGTCCGCGATCTCACCAATGGCGGCGTGCATCACTCGTTCGAAGTGCTGGGGCGCAAGGAGACCGCGGAGCAGGCGTTTGCGATGCTGGCCCCCGGCGGCACCGCGACCATCGTCGGGATGATTCCGTTCGGCCAGAAGATCGAACTGCACGGTTTTGACTTTTTGCGCGAACGCAAGATCCAGGGCTCGTCGATGGGCTCCAACCATTTTCGTGTCGACATGCCACGGCTGGTCGAATTCTACCTGCGCGGCAAGCTGCATCTCGACGACTGGATCTCCGCGCGCTTGAAACTGTCCGAGATCAACGAGGGTTTTGCCGCGATGAAGGCCGGCAAGACAGTGCGCAGCGTTATTGTTTTTGATGCGTGAGAGACGTTTCATCCCTGTGGAAGTCTAAATTTCCGTCATGCCCGGCCCTGTGCCGGGCATCCACGTCTTACTTTCTGCGCGGCAATGACGTGGATGGCCGGGACAAGCCCGGGCATGACGCCTTTATGCAATTTGACATGTTCTCAAGCTCACCGCGAGACATGCGCTGACACCGCCAGCCAGCATCCATTTTGCCTTGCCCAGCAGTCGGTATAGCGGCCTGAGGCCTGTTGACCGTCCGCGGTCGTGTAGCTGGTGCTGGCGTGAATGATCGCGAAGTCGCCCATCACGCGAATCTTGATGTCATGGGCTTCGAGATTCTTGATTGTCACGGGTATCGCCGTCTGCTTGAGAAACCCGGCGCGGTCGACCAGCGACTTGTCGGGATTGGAGCAATAGAAATCTTCGGCGAGAATTTCGTCGAAGCGTTTGACATCCGAGTTCTGGATGGAGGCGACATAATCGCGATTGAGCGCAGTCAGTTCAGTAACGTCGTTTCTCATGTATTTTCCTCCATCTTTCATCTCGTCATTGCGAGGAGCAAAGCGACGAAGCAATCCATCCTTTCTTTCTGTGGCCATGGATTGCTTCGCGGAGTTTATCATCGGGCGGCGCTGCGCGTCGACCCGTTGGCTCGCAATGACGGTGTTGTCATTCCCGTTCTCGTTCCCCGGCGCTGGCCGTCAATCATCAAACATCGGCGGTCGAACGAAACCGCCGAATTCGCGCTCGATCAGTTCGGCCAATCTCAGCGGCGTGCGATCTTCCAGCCACGGGCCCACGATCTGCACCCCTATCGGCAATCCTTCCGGCGAAAGACCGATTGGAATCGCCGTTGCCGGCAGGCCGGGCAGGGTGGCAACGCCGGGCCACGCCAGCTGATCGGGATAGGCATAGTCCTTGCCGTCGATGTTGATGTGTCGCATTTCCTGCTCCGGCGAATGATCGTGCGGATAGGCCGGCGTCGGCATGATCGGGCAGATCACCGCATCGAACGCCTTGAACAGCTCGCGCCACTGCGCCCTGAGCCGCGCGCGTGCAATATCATCGAGCAACCAGGCGCGATGACTGAGCAGCATGCCGCGCAGACGCTCGGCAGCTAAGCTCTTGTTGTCGGCCGTCAACTTTGCAGCACCGGCCTGGGCGCGTGCGGTGGCCTCCGGTGGAAAGAACGCCGCGAGAAACGACATCAGCATCCGCATGTAGAGCCGCGACGACTCCGCGAAATCCGGCCATAGCGGACTGTGTCGCGTGACGCTCATCCCCGATTTGGCAAGGCTGCCCGCGAGCTTCTCGATCGCGTCCCGTATGCCCTTGTTCGCAGGCAGTATCGGATCGCTGTCGATCACCAGCACGCGAAAGCTCTTAAGCTGATTGTGACGCGGCGGCGGCAGCGCAAGCTTGTAAGCGACGCCAGCTTCCAGCGGATCGGGTCCCGCCATCACGTCGAGCAGCAGTGAAAGATCGGCAGCCGAGCGCGCCATCGGGCCGACTACGGCCATATCGCGGTCAAGCGGTAGCGGCGGAAACGGCGGCGGCGTATGGCCGCGCACCGGCACGATGTTGTAGGTCGGCTTGTGGGCATAGACGCCGCAGTGAAATGCCGGCACGCGCAGCGAACCGCCGATATCGGAGCCAAGCGAGAGCGGCCCGTAACCTGCCGCGAGCGCCGCCGCCGATCCGCCGGAGGAGCCGCCGGGCGTGCGGCCGAGATCAAAGGGATTGTTGGTGGTGCCGTAGATTTCGTTGTAGCTCTGCCAGTCGCCGAGCCCGACCGCAACGTTGGTCTTGCCCAGGATCACGCCGCCTGCGGCCTTGACGCGGGAAATCGACAGCGCGTCTTCGGCCGGCTTGAAATCCTTCTGCGGCGGATAGCCCCATGTCGTGGGCAACCCCGCGATATTATAGGATTCCTTGACCGTTAAGGGAATGCCGAGCAGCGGCCTGGCCTCGCCGCGCGCAAGGCTTGCGTCGGCGGCGCGGGCGGCTTCCAGGCTGCGTTCGAAATCGCGAACGCATATCGCATTGATTTTGGTATCGTGACGCTCGATGCGGCCGATCGCGTCCTGCGCCAACTCTATCGCGGAGACTTTCTTTGCCGCGAGGGCCGTTGACAGTTCGACGGCGGTTTTGAAGCTCCATTCCGACTTGGCCAAGGCGTGCTCCCGCTTCTGGTTTTTGTCCGATGATGCGCAGTTTGCGCGCACTCTGCAAGATAGGCGAGACATTGCGAAAACCGTCGCGGCATCCGCAGCAAGATGCGATCGTAAACCGTCGCTCTCGGATTTATTTGATGGAAATTGCGGTCGTTGCGGCAATAATGCGGGCTGCTACGCCGCGCCAATGAGAATGCCGACGGCGAGCACAATGGCGCCGCCGAGCACGATCTGGAACACCGCCTGCAGGAACGGCGTGTCCATATATCGCGCGCGAATATAGGCGATGGCCCACAATTCGAAAAACACCACGACACCGGCCATGCCGGTCGCGATCCAGAATGCATTGGCCCATGAATCCGGAACCAGATAAGGCATAGTGTGCCCGAGACCGCCGAGCGTCGTCATGACACCGCAGGTCAAGCCGCGCAGCCAGGGCGAACCGCGCCCCGTCAATGATCCATCGTCGGACAGCGCTTCCGCAAAACCCATGCTGATGCCGGCGCCGATCGAGGCGGCAAGTCCGACCAGGAAGGTCTGCCAGTTCTGATGGGTCGCGAAAGCCGCGGCGAACAATGGCGCCAAGGTCGATACCGACCCGTCCATCAAGCCGGCGAGGCCTGGCTGCACATATTGCAGCACGAACACGCGTCGGCGCGTCTTGTCCTCGTCCGCGCGCACGCCCGGACTGAGGATCTGGTCGGTCAGCCTTGCCGCGACCTTTTCATGGCCTTTTTCTGCTTCCGCCAGATCGCCGAGCAGCCGGCGAACGCCGACATCCTGGGTTTGCTCGGCCGCCTTGACATAGAACCGCTCGGCCTCGAACTCCATCGTGCCGACTTCCTTGCGGATAGCATCGAGCGACAGGTTCTTGGTCAGCCAGATCGGGCGGCGGCGCAAAAATCCCCTGACATTGTCTCTTCGGATCGGCGGAAGGTTTTTGCCGAAACGCTGCTCGTACATCTCCAGCAGCATGTGGCGATGGCCTTTTTCCTCCTCGGCCATTTCCTCAAATATCTTGGCCGATTCCGGGTAACGCTCGGCGAGATCCTCCGCGAAGGTCATATAGATGCGGCTGTCTTCCTCCTCCGCGGAGATCGCCACCGCCAGCACTTCCCGCTCGGTCAAATCGGCGAAATTTTTCACGGGTGCGCCCCACACATCAATTTAGAATAGTTCTAAATCGTTATAGCCGTGCGTTGTCGGCAGGTCAAATCATTCAGCGGCCCGCGCCCGCGCGGAGAAACGCGAGCAGCAGCCGGCTTACCTCCGCAGGCTGCTCCTGCTGCACCCAGTGGCCGGCGCCGTCGACCAGATGACAGCCGATCATGCGCGTGCAGGCGGACGACTGCATCGCCTCATATACGCCGGGGCGTTGATAGGTGCCCCAATCCTGTTTACCGGAGATGAAACAGGAGGGCACGTGGATGCTGCGGCCGGAATATGTTTCGAGTTCGGCGGTGAACGCGCCAGAGGTGCCGCAGCGATACCATTGCAGCCCGCCCTGGAATCCGGTGCGCGCATATTCGGCGCTGTAGAAGGAAAGCTCGCTGTCAGGCAGCCATGTGTTGGCTGCGATCGCAGCCGCATCGGGCATTTCCTCGGCCACGGTCTCGGCCATGTTGTTGGCAAGATCCATCACGTAATAAGTCGGCAATTTTGCGAGTTCGTTCGCGGACCACGATTTGAGTGGATACGGCGCGTTGTCTTTCCAGTCCGCGCTCTTGTGGTGATAATAGGCACGCAGGAAGTCGTGCACGCCCTGTGGCGCGTGGTGCATGTCGGCATTGGCTTGCCGCGTCGAGTAGTACCATTGATAATGCTTGCGCGGGCGCGGCAGCGCTGCAAGCTCGCGATGCACGGGATCGTCCGGCTTCGGCCTCGACGGCGCATCCGCAGTGCTGAAGGGTAGCGGTGGCGGTCCCGCGAACGGCGCGCTCATCAGCACGACGGATCGAAACACGTCGGGCCGCACCAGCGCGCACCACGCGGCGACGGAACTGCCGAAATCATGACCGACCACAGCATCGACCGAGCCATAGCCGAACGCCGAGACGAGGCCAAGAGCGTCGCGCACCAGATTAAGCAGCCGGAACGAGGCGAGGTCGCCGTCATAGTTGGCGTCCCAACCGGTGGTACGGCCATAGCCGCGCTGATCCGGCGCGATCACGTGATAGCCGGCCTCCGCCAGCGCCGGCATCACCTTGCGCCAGCTATAGGCCAGCTCGGGAAAGCCGTGCAGCAGCAGCACGCAAGCGCGGCCGCGCGTCTCGTAACCGGCTTCGAGCACATGCATGCGCAGGCCGTTGATGTTTTCCACCAACCGCGAGCGGATGCCGGAAGGGAGCGGGATGGCAGGGAGGATGGTCATTGTAGATGTTCCTGGTCATGGCCGGACTTGTTCCGGCCATCCACGTCTTCTTATGCGGTTGGACTGTAAAGACGTGGATGCCCGGGACAAGCCCGGGGATGACGATGATAGAACTCGTAGGGTGGCAAAGCCAACGGGTCGCGCGAATGCGCGCCCGATGATAAGCTCCGCGTGCCCACCATTCAGCGCGAAGCATTTTCAATTTCCAAATGGTGGGCACGGCGCGAAGGCGCGCCTTTGCCCACCCTACGATTCCCTACACCCTCACCATTGTCTTCGGCCAATATTTGTCGCGCAAATGTCGTTTCACGAGTTTGCCGGTCGGCGTGCGCGGCAATTCGGTCTCGAAGTCGATGCTGCGCGGGCATTTGATCGGCGACAAATGCTTGCGGCAAAACACCATCAGCTCGGCTTCAAGTTCTTTCCCCGCCCGCGCCATGTCGTGCGGCTGCACCACCGCTTTGACCTCTTCGCCCATCTCTTCATTCGGCACCCCGAACACCGCGACATCGGCAACTTGCGGATGCGTGATCAGCACATCCTCAGTTTCCTGCGGATAGATGTTCACGCCTCCGGAAATGATCATGTAGGACTTGCGGTCGGTGAGATAGAGAAAGCCTTCATCGTCGAGATGGCCGACGTCGCCGAGCGTCGACCAGCCCTGGGCGTTGTAGGCGCGCTTCGTTTTCTCGGGATCGTTGTGATAGGAAAACATCGGTGCGTCCGCAAAATACACCGTGCCGATCTGACCCGTCGGCATTTCCTGATCGTTCTCGTCGAGAATTTTGATTTTGCCGATCACCGCGCGGCCGACGGTGCCGCGGTGCGTTAGCCATTGCTGCGAGGTAGACACCGTGACGCCATTGCCTTCGGAACCCCCGTAATACTCGATCAGGATCGGTCCCCACCACTCGATCATCCTGGCTTTGACGTCGATCGGGCAGGGCGCGGCGGCGTGGATCGCGCCCTTCAGCGAGGAGACGTCGTAACGCAGTCGCACTTCTTCCGGCAGCTTCAGCATACGCACGAACATGGTCGGTACCAGCTGCGACTGGGTAATCTTGTGCTTCTCGACCAGTTTCAGGAATTCCTCGGCATCGAAGGATTCCATGATGATGGAAGTGCCGCCGAGCGTGGTCGCCATCATGTTGAAGCGGAGCGGAGCAGCGTGATAGAGCGGCGCCGGCGACAGGTAGATACTGTCGGAGTTCATCTCGCACATATCGGCGCAGAGAATCTTCAGGAACGGATTCGGCTGATCGATTGGCTTCCTCTCGTTTTCGCGCTTGATGCCTTTGGGCCGGCCGGTAGTGCCCGACGAATACAGCATGTCGTAACCGGCGACCTCGTCCGATATCGGCGTGGTCGGCTGCTGCGCCATCTCACGGTCCCACGAGCGAAAACCCGGCATCGGCTCGTCGATCATGTAGAACAGCGGCGCGCCGGGAGCGTTGGAGACGAGCCCCTTGATCTGGTCGGCGCATTTCGGCGAGGTGATGACAAGGCGCGCGCCGCAGTCTTTGACGATGTAGGCGATCTCATCCTGGGTCAGGTAACGGCTGATCGCGGTGTAATACAGCCCGCTGCGCTGCGCCGCCCAGCAGGTCTCCATGAACGCCAGCCGGTTCTCGATCAGAAACGCGATGTGGTCGCCGGCTCTCAGGCCGAGCGAGCGAAACAGATGCGCGCCCTGGTTCGACAGTTCGTCGAGTTCGCGATAGCTGATCGCCTTGCCGCTGCCCGCCATCTGATAGGCGATCTTGTCCGGCTGGGTCCGCGCGTACACCGACGGATGGGTCATGGGGGGAGTCCTTGGGGAAGGCGGATTTGTTCCGCTCGTTTCTTGGGAGGTGACGTGCCCCGGACGCTGCGCAGCGCGTCAGCGATGCGCTGCAGATCCGGGGTCCACTCTATGTTGTCATAGATCCCGGCTCTGCGATGCAGCGCAAGAGCGCTGCATCGCGTCCGGGACACGAGATCCCTACAGCCGCTCCACAATCGTCACGTTCGCCATGCCACCGCCTTCGCACATGGTCTGCAGGCCGTAGCGCTTGTTGCGCTGCTTGAGCGCGTTGATCAGGGTGGTCATCAGCTTGGTGCCGGAGCCGCCCAAGGGATGGCCAAGCGCAATGGCGCCGCCATTGACGTTGAGCCGCGCAGGATCTGCGCCGGTGGTCTTCAGCCACGCCGTCGGCACCGATGCGAAGGCCTCGTTGACCTCGAACAGATCGATGTCGTCGATCGACATGCCGGCCTTCTTCAGCGCGCGCTCGGTGGCGTGCAGCGGCGCATCCAGCATGATTACGGGATCGCCGCCCATCATGGTCATGTGATGAACCCGCGCCATCGGCTTGACGCCGAGCGATTTCAGGCCTTTTTCGTTGACGACCACAACGCCGGAGGCGCCGTCGCAGATCTGGCTGGAACTGGCGGCAGTGAGCTTGCCGTTCTCCGCGATCAGCTTGACGCCTTTGATGCCGTCCAGGCTGACGTCGAAGCGGATGCCTTCGTCGACCTGATGGATGTCGGTCGACCCGTCGGCGCGGGTGATCTGCAGCGGAATGATCTCGTCCCTGAACCGGCCGGCCTGAGTTGCTGCGATGGCGCGCTGATGGCTCTCATAGGCGTACTCGTCGAGATCGTCTTTGGAGAGGCCGTATTTCTCCGCCATCATTTCGGCGCCGGTGAACTGGCTGAACACGATGTTCGGATAATGCTTCTCGATGCCGGGGCTCTTGTAGGTTCCAAAGCCGTTCTTGGCCGGCAACTGCGACGCAAGGCCCATCGGCACCCGGGTCATCGATTCGACGCCGGCGGCAATCACGATATCCATGGTGCCGGACATCACCGCCTGCGCCGCGAAATGCAGCGCCTGCTGCGACGAGCCGCACTGCCGGTCTATCGAGGTGCCGGGCACGCTTTCCGGCAGTTTCGACGCCATGATGGCGTTGCGCGCGATGTTGTTGGACTGTTCGCCGGTCTGCATTACGCAGCCCATGATCACGTCTTCGATCTGGTCGGGAGCAGCACCCGAACGCTCAACCAGCGAATCCAGCACGGAAGCCGCAAGATCCGCCGGATGCCAGCCTGCAAGGCGTCCCCCCCTGCGGCCACCGGCAGTGCGTGCGGCGGCGACGATATAGGCCTCGGCCATGTGCTTTCTCCCTGATTGTTATGAAGGGCGTTCGAATGAGTGCGGATTTAAGTGGTGCGGCAGGATTTAGTCAATCAATCAATTAACTCTTGAGTGCGGCTCGCGCATCGGCTTATCTGGACGCTTATTCCCGACAGGCGGCCCATGGGATCACAGTTGAATACCAGCTTACCGACCAGGCTTCCGCTTACGAAAAACAGCACCGCCGAGAAGCTTCTCGTCGCGGCGAGCGAGTTGATGATCGAGCGCTCATCGATCGAGGTGTCCCTGAGCGACATCGCGCAGAAATCCGGCGTCAACGCCGCGTTGGTGAAATATCATTTCGGCAACAAGGACGGCCTGCTGCTGGCGTTGCTGGCGCGCGACGCCGCGACCGAAGTGACACAACTCGAATATCTGCTGGCGCAGCCGATCGCGCCGACGGCGAAACTCAAGCTGCATATCGCCGGGATCATCAGGGCGTATCACCAGTTCCCCTATATGAACCGGCTGATCCACTATCTGCTGCATGAGAGCAGCGCCGAGGCCGCCGATGAAGTTTCAAAATTCTTTGTCGCGCCGCTCTTGGACTTTCATCGCCGGTTGCTCGCCGAAGGCGTCAAGGCCGGCGAGTTCCGCAACATCGATCCAGTGCTGTTCTACACCAGCCTGATCGGCGCCTGCGACCATCTGTTTTTTGGACGGCACGCGATGTCGCGCGCGATTGGCGTCGGGCCGGTCACTGACGAAGTCTGCCGCCAATATATCAAACACATGGAAGCGCTGATTTGCGGCGGCATGCTGACGACGAGCACGGAGAAAGTTGTCGTGCCGGCGAAATGACGATCGCCCGAGTTCAAGAAGTTCAAAGCTAGAAGAAACGTCCAAGGAAAGGTCTCTACCATGCAGTTGAAAGACGTTGCCGTTCTCATCACCGGCGGGGGCTCCGGTCTTGGCGCCGCCACCGCGC
>Ga0137399_10001455_pt1 | contig 10890 bp, 8 predicted proteins | sample czorhiz316metaG_FD_104810 | JGI IMG/M metagenome (GOLD analysis project Ga0137399, IMG submission 104810) | Vadose zone soil microbial communities from Angelo Coast Range Reserve, California, USA - czorhiz3.16 metaG | ecosystem: Environmental > Terrestrial > Soil > Vadose zone | place: USA...
CTTTAGCCGGGCCGACAGGATCGGCGTGGGCGCCGATTCGGTGGCGTCCGGCTTTAGTCAGACCAACAGGATCCGCGTGGGCGCCGATTCGGTGGCGTCCGGCTTTAGCCGGACCGACAGGATCTGCGTGGGCGCCGATTCGGTGGCGTCCGGCTTTAGCCGGACCAACGGGATCTGCGTTGGCGCGATCGACGAAGAGATTGACATCAGCTCGGTGCGTCCATTGCAATGGGCGTCGACGCGCAACACGGTGGCGCCGTGGGTGCCGCTCGCGCTCGATCCGATCGTCCGAGCGTACTACACGACGTACAAGGCCGCAGACCGCGCGTTGATCCGCGCGCGATCGAGACACATGATTCGCGACGCGGCGTTCGCGATCGAAGACGCGCTCTCGCGTGCGCTCGCGGCAGTGTTTCTCATCCGGGCGACGCGGCGCGGGCGACGGTTCCTCCGCGCGAAGGCCGACCTCGCCGGACGAGCGTGTCATTGCGCGGCCCTCGAGGGCGACGTGCATGTGGTCCACAGCGAAGGACTGCGCGAAGGATGCGACCTCGTCATCGACTACGCGAGCAACGTGGAGAATCCCGATCGCCCGCAGATTCCGTTGTCGCTCCTGACGGTCCGGCTAAAGCCGGACACCACCGGCGAGACGGTCCGGCTAACGCCGGACACCACCAGAGATACGATCGCGTCGCAGCTCGGCGCCGGCGATACCGTTCATGTGAAGACGGACCATCTGGAAGCGTTCGCGCGCGACATCCTGCCGCGCGCCGCGGGGCCGATCGTCCTCGTCACCGGCGATTCGGACATCAGCCCCGTCCGCCGATTCGAACGTCTCCTGGACGACGACCGGGTGCTCCACTGGTTCGCGCAGAACTGCGACGTGGCATACGATCACCCGCGGCTGACGCGGATTCCGATCGGCCTCGACAATCCGATCTACACGAAGCTCGAGAAGCGGCTTGGGTTCGCCGTCGGTGCGATGCTCGGCAAGATTCCGTTCGACCCGACCTTCCGCCACAACTCGATGGGCCACCAGGCACGGCTCAACGGCGTGAAGCGCCGGATGACGCGGACCATCGAGGACAAGCCGGCGCGCGTGCTCTGCACGTTCCATCGCAACCAGCAGCTCCTGCCCAACGCCGACACGATTCCGGACCGCGCCGAGGCGTACGCCGTGCTCCGCGATCATCCCGACTGCTACGTGATCGAGAAACGCTTACGGCAGGAAGAGTACTGGCGGGTTCATGACGACTTTGCGTTCGAGGTGTCGCCGCGCGGCAAGGGACTCGATTGTTTCCGCACCTGGGAATGCCTCTTCCTCGGCACGATCCCCATCGTGAAGACGTCGCCGCTCGACGCGCTCTACCGGCAGGAGCAGTTCCCGGTCGTGATCGTCGAGTCGTACGAAGAAATCACATCCGCGAACCTTCGACGCTGGAAGACGCAGCTCGAAGGATGCTTCACGCCTGAACTGATCCGAAGATTGTCGAATGACTACTGGCTGGAACGGATCCGAAGCGCGTCGCGTCTAGAACGATCTTCATGTAGCGCGGCCCTTCCAGGGCCGCGCCCGCGGGCCTGAAAGGCCCGCGCTACGGAAATCTCAAAAGTGGCTTGTTAGTGGACGATATCACGCAGCGTGGTGTCGACGCGGGTGCCCGCGTATAGCGCGGCGCTCACCGTATCCGCGACGTGGCGCTCGTCGGACGACAGCCGCGCCTGAAGTCCCGCGTCGTGCGGACACACCGCAGCGCCGCGCGCCCAGACCTCACGCGCCTTCGCGCGATCCTCGAGCCGCCAGTAGCCATCGCCGATCGACGCATAGACGCGCGCGACGAGCGAGCGCGGCGTGTCCGGCGTGACGAGCGTGAGCGCCTGCTGCAGATCGGCGATGCCGCGCGGAATGCGCTTGAAGATGAAGTTGTTGTAGTAGAGATTCACCAGGCCGCGGATGTAGTACGCCATCACCGACGGCTGCCGCTCGATCGATTTGGTGGCGGCGCCGATGGCATCGCGCCCCAGGTAGAGTCGACGGATGTCGCCAGACGAGGGTACCTTGTCAACGTACGCGAGCGCGAGGCTGATGTAGATGTTCGGCCCGCTGCCCTTCCGCTTCGCGAGCTTTTCGAGCGCGTCAACCGATCGATCGAAATCGCCAGACGCGATGACGAGCTGACGATACTCGGCCGCGAGCGCGAGATTCTCGGGATCGCGCTGCAGCGCCTGTTCGAGATCGCTCAAGCCGGGGCGGACACGTGGGTCCGCCCCTACGACGCCGCGTGCCGGGACCGACCGCACGACAACGCGTGTCGGGACTGACCCACCCGTCGCGAGGAAGCGTGTAGGGGCCGACCCATGTGTCGGCCCCTGTTGAACGACCGCTGCGAGCAGAAGCGCGACGATCAGCATCAGCGCTCGAACCGCACCTGCAGGCGGAACTGACGGAATTCCGAGTTGTAGAACGTGCCGAACGCCTTCGATCCGATGTTGGCCTGCACGTCGGACGGCAGAAATGAATTCAGCGCGTTGTACGCCCGCACGCCGATCCACGGCTGCCACTTCGCGATGTGGAAGCGATGCTCGATGCCGAGATCCTGCCGGAACCGGATGGGAAACCGATGCGAATTGCGCGGGCCCGCGAAATCGAGCGCGTCGTCGACGACCGAGTACGGCAGCCCGGTGCGCAGATCGGTAATCCCCACGAGCAGCCAGCGCGGCGTCGGCATCCAGCGGGCGCGCGCCAACAGGCGATGGGGCACGTCGGTCGCCGCCGGACCGAAGGCGTTCGGACCGATGACCGGGGCCAGCATGGTGTTGAAGAACATGGCAAACGCGTTCAGATCGGACTGCACCATCGCGCGCGCGTACGAGACGTTCACGTCGGCCGCCGGCGATCGCGTGTAGTGGAACCCGACCTCGATGTCGCGATAGCGCGAGCGTCCTTCGCTCCGGAGCCATAGCTCACCCGCGCCGTTCTGCTGGCGCGGATCGACGATCAGTTCGTGCGAGCCGTGCCGCTCGAGCATGCTGGCGCGGAACGACCATGTGGGCGACAGCCGGTAGTCGTACGACACATCCCAGGTGGAGCTGCGCGCCGTCCGGAGATCGGGCTGCGTGACGTGCGCGAACCGGATGCCCGGCGCCAGCGGTGTGACACCGTCAGCGGCAAATCTCGTGTCGAGCGCGGTCTCGAACAGGTCGAACGCGCCCGCCGCCGATGGCGTGCGCTCGAAAAACAATCCGTATCCGCCGCGGAGCACCGCGCTTCCCGACGCGTTGAGCAGCACCGCGGCGCCGACCCGCGGCGTCACGTTCCACCGCTCCACGATACCGTCGCGATCCAGGCGCGCCCCGTACTCCGCGTACCACCGCGTCGTCGGCTGCACGCGATCCTGCGCGAAGAAGGCGACGTCGGTGCTCGCGACGTGCTGCGTGGACACGCCGTCGTAGTCGAGACGGCGAGCCAGCGTGCCGTCCGCGCGATAGATCTGCACCGGACGGCTGGCACTCGATCCGTCGTAGCGGGTGTGGAGCACGTCCACGCCGACCTTGAACAGGTGCAGCCCGGTCTTTCCGCCGTCGGCCGAGCCTGACAGCGTCTCGATCGCCTGGATCGACGATGGCGTGCGCCGCTGCGTGTTGAAGAAGTTGCCGAGCGTGTTGTCGGGCCAGAGCTGCATCGGCATCGTGCCCTGACCGGCGAGCTCCGTACGAGACGCGTGGACCTGGACCGTCGACTCGCCGACGAATGTGTCACGCCACAGCGCGCGCTCGCTGATCGCGCCGTGATTCACCCAATCGTGGACGTTCACCGTCGCGTCCGGAGGCGTAAAGGTGCCAAGCGACGCCATCGTCGTGACGCTCGGGAACAGGCCGCCCATCGCGATCATCGAATGCCGCGGCGTGAGGTTCGCATCGACGCGCGTGAACGAGCTGAACCAGTGCGTCGTATAGCGCTCCTCCTCGGGCCGGCTCGGCACGTCGTCGGTGCTGTACCGATACTGCGCCGCCTGTTGGAGGAACAACCGGTCCTTCACGATCGGTCCGCCCAGCTCGAGTCGCGGTCCGAATCCGGAAATGCCTTTGATGTTGTACAGATCCTGGTGCCGCTTGGAGCGGAAGGTCGGATCGAGATTGTTCAACCGGACTTTCCACTGGTCGCCGGCGCGCCGCGTTTGAATGACGACAAGACCCGACGAGAAGCGACCGTACTCCACGGCGTACGGATTCGGCAGCACCGCCACCGAATCAATCGCATCGTCCGGCAGCGTCAGGTGGACGAGGCCGATCGCCGGATCGATGAGCGTGGTGGCGCCAATCTGCATGCCGGCCTGCGTCGGGCGTCCGCCTTTGATGCTGACGCCGCCGGGCACTTCGATCACGCTCGCCAGCAGCCGGAGCGCGGACTGCAGGCCGCCACCCGAGGCGAGTTGATCCACCTCTTTGCTGCCGATCGAATCGGTCTTGCTCAGCGTGTCGGCGGTCGAGACGATGGCCGCCGGCGCGACGACGGTGACGGTGTCGGTGAGCGTCGCGATTGGGAGATCGACCGACAGCTGCGACGATTGGCCGGCAGACACGATCGCCTGAACATTGACGGTCGTGAAGCCCTCGAGCGAGACGACGAGGGTGTACTTGCCCGACGGAAGCGCGGCGACGAGAAAATGTCCATCACCGTCGCTCAGGAGCGAGGTCACCGTGTTCCCCGCCGCCTCGCGCACGACGATTTGCGCGCCGCCAAGGGGAATGGTGCCGCTCTGGGTCGCGACTACCCCGGCGATCTGACCTGTCGCAGCCGACGCGCGTGTTTGCGCCTGGCCCACGAGAGGGACTGCGAGGCTGATGACGACAGCGAAAAGGAAAGTGAGTCCGGCTAAGCGGAACAACGAGCGCGTCGGCGTCAAGAAACCCTTCCGTCGGGGAGCTGCCAGTTTAACTTACAAAGGGAGAACTTCGAAACTCGGAACTATGTGGCGACTGGCGGCAGTTGATTGCCGACCGCAGGCCAGATGTGCTGCACGACGCGTGCGTACTGCTGCTCGTCGTCGATCTCGCCCCAGCACAGATCCTTTACGACGATCGCGGCAATCGGATAGAGACGCGCCACCGCGACGAGTGCGTCTGTTTCGTAATCCATTCGGCCGTGGCCGTGCGCATCGACGAAACCTTTGAACGCGTGGAGCATCGCGGTCGCGGCCGACGCAGACAGCCGCGTGATGCCGACGAACTCGCCGGCGATGCCTGGGAGCTCGTGCGCAATCTTGCTCATCGCGCCCAGCCTGCCTTCCGGCGCGTACACCCACACTTCGTCGCCCGCATTCGTCGGCCCGGACACGAGCGTCGAGTCGGACGGCGCCGCGCTCAGCATCGTCGTCAACGCGCGCGATTCATAGACGAGGTCGCTTTCGAGCACGAGAACGTCGTGCTGGACGCGATCGAGCGCGATGGCCAGCGACGCCATGCTCCCCGTGCTCGCGAACTTGTCGTTCGGCGCGAGGTGAATGTCCGGCTGACCGGCCGCGAATCGTTCGTAATAGTCGGCGGCGTAGCCGGTCACAATGGTGATGCGGTGGATGCCCGCGTTGCGGAGCAGCCGCACCGATCGGCCGACAAGCGTCTCGCCGTCAATCTCGATCAGTCCCTTGGGCCGATCGTCGGCCACCGATCGCAGTCGCGTCCCGAGGCCGGCCGCAAGAATGATGGCGTGGCGCACGGACACTTTCGACATTCACCCTACTGCATTCGATCGGAACCGCGCGGTCAGCTCGGCCGGCGACGGTTCGACGCGACCGATACCCGGTTTATTGCCGCGCTCGACTTCGACCAACAGCATCGCGGGTCCGGGCTCGGCGAAAAATTCTTTGAGCGTATGGTCGAGCTCCGGGGCTGAGTGAACCCGCATGGTACGCCGGTATCCAGCCGCCGCTGCTACCGTTTCTATCGGCACGCGATTGGAAATCGTGCACTGATCGCCGGTCGAACCGTGAGCGTGATTGTCGAAAACGACATGAAAAAAGTTGGGGGGCGCCGCGGCCGCCACGCTGCCGAGCGCGCCCATATTCATGAGCACGTTGCCATCTCCGTCGAGCACGACAATGGTGCGCGACGGCTGGACGAGTGCCAGGCCCAGGCCAATGGACGAGGCGAGCCCCATCGAGCCGACCATGTAGAACCGCGACGGCGCGTCCGCGTGCGTGTAGAGCTCGCGGCCGATCATCCCATTGCAGACGATCGTCAACCAGTCCCGCTGCATCGCATCGGCGACGCGCGCGACCGCTTCAGCTCGAGTCACTGTTGCAGCGTACCTTTCGGCACGACGAGCGCCACCGGTTTGCGCGTGTCGCGCATCGTTCGCGTCAGCGCATCGACGTCTCGCTCGAGCGTGGCTGGCTCGAGCAGCGCGTACGGAATCTTGAGCAGGCGCAGGAAGTCCTCCATCACGTCGCCCATGATCAGATGCTCAGGCGCATCCTGTCCGCCCTGCCCGCGCCAGCTGACGACGAGCAGCGTCGGGATGTCGTAGATCTGGTTCAGCGAAACGAGCGCGTTGACGCTGACGCCGAGACCGCTGTTCTGCATGAACACGACCGGCTGGCGGCCGCCCAGATACGCCCCGGCAGCGAGGCCGAGCGCGGAGTCTTCGCGCACGGCGCTGATGTATCCGTACTTTGGATCGCGGTCGAGGATCCGCGTGACGCCGTCGAACAGCGAACACGGGACACCGGTGAAGAAGTTGAAACCGTGTTGTTCGAGCAGATCCAGAAACCGCTGCGAATCCGACTGAGCGCCCGTCATCTTTTTTTACTGGCGCCGGGGCCCCACGGGCACCCCGCCTCGTCGGCGCGAGCTGTCCCTGACGCCGCGCCTCGGCTTCGCTCGGCCTCGGCTCGGCGTGGCCGCAGGCGCTGGTGTCGCTGATCCACCTACCCGACGCACCCGACCTACCCGACCTCAGTCCACGCCCGCCGATAGTCGTCGAACGTGTCCACCTCGAGCCAACCTTGATAGATCCCGACCGACGCGATCGCGTGGCCGCGGCGGATGACTTCGTGCAGCAGATCGGTGAGCTTGGCCGTGCGCAGCGACGGCGATTCGTGGACGGGTCGATCGTCGCCGAGCTCGCGAAGCTCGCGATAGACCTCGCCGAGAATCTGACAGCCGCGCGCCGAGAGCTTCGCCATGCCGATGAACTCGGCGGTCGCAAGCGCCGGATCGATCGTCGCGCCGATCCGGCTCACGCGCACAGGTTGGGCGTCGGCGAGGAACCGATGATGACGCCGCGGCGTCGGCGATTCGACGACGAGATCCCAGCCCGCGGCTTCGCGGCCGGCGCGCGTGTCGGGCCACGAGCGATCGCACACCAGCGTGATGTCGTCCGCGCTCTGCAAGAGACGCTCGAGGATGTTGCGATCGAAGAGGATGTCGCCGTACATCACGACGACCGCGCCCGACAGCTCCGCCCCTGCGCGCAGCAGGCTTTCGAGCTCGCCGCTCTCCTCGAACGCGTCGTTGTCGTAATAGCGGACGTTGGGCAGCGCGATCTGCTCTTTCTTGTAGCCGCGGACGACGGCGATCTGCCGGACGCCGGCCTGCTGCAGCGTGTCCACCTGGCGCGCGAGAATCGATTTGCCGCGGATATCGAGCATCGCCTTCGGGCGATCGGACACGAGCGGCATCAGCCGCTCGTCGAACCCCGCGGCAAGAATCACCGCCTTCACCGACTCGGCGTCGGGCGGCAGATACGCACGCTCGTCGGCTTTCAACTGATCCAGGTTCACCAGCCGGTAGACCTCGCTCAACGGCACGATGCGATCCTCAACGGCCGACGCCGTGCCGGCCTCGCGCAGCTCGCGCAGCGTGTCCTGCATCGCGCGAATCGACGCGCGCAGGCCATGATTCGCGAAGATGATCATCTTGAAGCCGGCGCGCGACAGCTCCTCCACCGTCGCGCCTTTGTACGTCGTCGGCACGCAGACGAGCGGCGTCAGCCGATCCCATTGCTCGGCGAACCGCGCCACATCGTCGAGGGTCGACTGGTTGGAGTGAATGAGGATTGCGTCGGCGCCGGCGTCCGCGTAGGCGCGACCGCGCCGCAGCGCCTCGTCGAGACCCCAGCCCGCGATGAGCGCTTCGGTCCGCGCGATGATCACGAAGTCGCGCGAGCCGGCGTCGCAGGCGGCGCGAATCTTCAGCGCCTGCTCGTCGGTGTCGGCGAGCAGCCGCTTCACGCCGGGATAAAAGCTGCAGCGCTTCGGATACACGTTGTCTTCGATGCAGAGACCGGCGATGCCCGCGGCCTCGAAGGCGCGTACCGTGCGCATCGTGTTGATCGAGTTGCCGAACCCGGTGTCGCAGTCGGCGACGACGGGAAGGCTCGTCGCGTCGTTCATGACGCGCGCCGCCTCCAGCGTCTCGGTCATCGTGAGAAGGCTGGCATCGGGCACGCCGTAGCTCGCGCTGATCTCGAAGCCGCTCGCCCACACGCCGTCGAAGCCCGCTTCTTCCACGAGCCGCGCGCTGAGGCCGTCGTGCGCGCCGGCGATCACAATAGGATTGGGCGACGCGAACAACCGCCGGAGCGCCGCGCCCTTCGATGAAGAGGCATGAGATGAGTCAGTCATGAGAGGCGGAAACGATATCACACGGCCCCGCCGCTGGAGACGATCGGCGAAAGCCTTCGCGCTACGAAGACCGCTGACGGCCGATCGTCTTCGTGGCGCGAAGGCTTCAGCCGAGCGAGACGACGATCCAAATCGCCAGCGCGAGACCGACGCCGGCGACGACGTCCATCACGTAGTGATAACGTCCGACGACGCATGCGAGGCAGATGCAGAGCGCCAGCGCGAGAAAGACGAGGCCGACGATCGGCAACACGCCCAGCACGCCGAACGCGACGGCGAGCGATCCGGCGGCGTGGCCGCTCGGAAACGTGTTCGCGCCGATTGTGACTTCCCGGACGAAGCGCGCGGCTGCGCGATGGGTGGCGCGATCGCGCAGCACCGGTTGACGCTCGATCGCCCACGGCGGACGGGCCTGCACGACCGTCAGCGGCAGAAACGCGCCAAACTCCGCACCCATGACCATCGTCCAGTAGCGATCGATGAGCGGATGGCCGCCCACGACGAGCGCGACGACCCCCGCCGGCACCAGGAGAAAGCAGCCCATATAAACAATGTCCAGGAACGCCAGCCACGGCCGGGGCCAGCGCGCGAACCGCGTCGTGGGATCGCCGAGCAGCCGGCGATCCCACGCGACGAGCCACGATTCGAAACGCTCGGTCGGACGCGTGAAGAACAAGCCGGAGAGGTAATAGCCGATGAGAATCAGCACGAGCGGCGCCACATGGCCGTTCCACCGCATGGACACGATCACGGCGCAGACCGTCAACCCAATCGCCGTGATCTGAAGACGACGGCGGACTGGCAGCGGACGCGTCCACGGCAAGACCGTCAACGCGCTGAAGTACCAGTACGCGATCCACATGGCAGTCATCAGGGGACGTCAGTCACGGGCACGGTCTGAAGTCGGCGTAGCATATACGCCTTCATGCCCGTTCTCGTCCGGCCCGTGCGCGGCCGCCGCGACTTCCGCCGGTTCATCGATTACGCGTACGAGCGCAACGCGCACGATCCGCATTGGATCCCGCCGCTGCGTCTCAGCGAGCACGAGCGCCTCACGCCGAAAAAGAATCCGTTCTTCGCGCACGCGGACGTCGAGCTGCTGCTCGCGTGGCGGGGCGACGACGTGGCCGGCCGCATCGCGGCGATCGACGATCGGCTGCACAACGAGGTGCATCGCGACGACGTCGCGATGTTCGGCTTTTTCGAAGCTGCGGACGAAGACGCGGCGCAGACGCTGCTCGCCGCGGCAGAGTCGTCTGCGCTCGCGCATGGGCGCAAGGTGGTGCGCGGGCCGATCAATCCATCGCTCAACGAGAGCGCGGGATTGCTGGTCGACGGCTTCGACACCGATCCGATGGTGATGATGCCGCACAATCCGCCCGAGTACGCGGACTACATCGAATCGGCGGGATACCGCAAGGTCAAGGACCTCTTCGCCTGGCTCTACGACCTCGAACCCGAGGTCCCGCCGGTGGTCGCGAGGCTTGCGCTCCGCGTGCGCGATCGCGAGCGAGTCACGGTCCGTCCGCTGCAGTTGTCGGAGTTCGCGCGCGAGGTCGAGCGCATGCGCGCGATCTATTGCGGCGCGTGGGAGCACAACTGGGGGTTCGTGCCGCCGACCGAGGACGAATTCCGCCGTCTCGCCACCGAGCTCAAGCCGATTTTCGACGAGCGATGCGCGGTGTGCGCGGAAGTCGACGGCGCGCCGGTCGCGTGCGCGATCGCGATCCCCGACATCAACCAGGCGCTCAAAGGCACCAACGGCCGGTTGTTTCCGACCGGCCTCGTCCGGCTGCTGCGCCGAACGCGCTACATCGATCAGATGCGTTTGCTGCTGCTCGGCGTCCTGCCCGAGTACCGTGCGCGCGGTCTCTATCCGCTTCTGTTATTCGAGCTGCAGCGTCAGACCGGCGGCGCGTACAGGCGCGCGGAGTTCTCGTGGGTGCTCGAGGACAACCTCGACGTCAATCAGCCGGCGGCGCAGGCCGGCGCGCGCCGCTACAAGCGCTATCGCATCTATCAGAAGGTGCTCGCATGACCGCGGCTCACGCGGACGACCGGTCACGAAGACACGATGAGCACGAAGGTCACGAAGATATGAGCCGTGGGATTCGCGGGGTACGGTGCGCGTCGCGGTAACCGGCTCGACGGGATTCATCGGGCGTCATCTCGTCGCAGCCCTCGCCCGGCGCGACGTCGACGTTCGTGCAATTCACCGCTCGAGAATCTTCGACGTGTCCGAGCTGACCGATCTGTTTCGCGGCGC
>Ga0137399_10001460_pt1 | contig 10867 bp, 4 predicted proteins | sample czorhiz316metaG_FD_104810 | JGI IMG/M metagenome (GOLD analysis project Ga0137399, IMG submission 104810) | Vadose zone soil microbial communities from Angelo Coast Range Reserve, California, USA - czorhiz3.16 metaG | ecosystem: Environmental > Terrestrial > Soil > Vadose zone | place: USA...
ATATTAGTTAATTTGGGTGCAGGTGTGGGCGGCGATGTATCAGTCGCAGCAGCAATGGCCCGCCTACCGGTGTCGCCCATGAGGGAAACGACCATGAACAATGAGAGGAGAATTGTTTTCATCTTAGAACATTACGTAAGAACGTCGTTCGCTGGACTTATCTGAATGCAAAAAGTGAACGACAAAGACATCGAGATAATGATTTGGCGATAGTCTTTCGGGAGCGGTGGTTAAAGTGAGTGTTTTTTGTCTGAGCCAGTGGCGATACCTCATCAACAATCGGCTTATGCCGGCGCTATTCCTTTCCTCACGACTCGATCCAAGCAGATGGCGATACTCAAGAACGCCAGGATAAATAGTGGTTGAAGATAACGGACCGACGGCTGCGAGGACAGAGCTGTTATCACCATCATCAAGATTGAGGATAAACAAGAGCATCCCAAATGACCGGCAGCGGCCAACCCAGACCGCCAACGCGCAGTCTTGGCGCGGCGAGCCGCTCGGCGATTGACGCTTTACAATCATTAGCTAATTAACGCGGGGATGGAACACCAACCGACGCGGTCCGAATACAAGAAGGTTTGGTCTGCCCTTTCAACCACCGAAGATCAGGCGAAATTGCATGTAATCGGCGTGACGGAAGAAGCCGCTCTGCAGGCGACCGGCGAGGAAACTTTGAGGTTTCTTCAGGACAGCGTCGGTATTGGAAGGGAGGATGTCGTTCTTGAAATCGGCTGCGGGGTTGGGCGTGTAGGAAAAGTTGTGGCGCCGCTCTGCCGGAAATGGATCGGCTGCGATGTCGCCTCGAACATGCTCTCGCTGACCGCAGAACGATTAAAGGATTTGTCGAATGTGGAGCTAGTGGAGATATCCGGCTATGATTTGAACGGCGTTGCGGATGCTTCGGTGGACGTTGTTTATTGCACGGTGGTGTTCATGCACCTCGAATCCTGGGACCGATACAACTACATTTCAGAAGCGTTTCGTGTGTTGCGACCCGGAGGTCGAATTTACGTGGACAACATCAATCTCTGCTCGGATGGCGGCTGGAAAGTCTTTGAAACTCACCGCGCGTTCTCACCCGTAAATCGTCCGCCGCATATGACGCAGAACTCAACCCCGCAAGAGATCGAGACGTACCTGAAACGTGCCGGCTTCGATCAGGTGCGGATGCGTACCGATGACGACTGGATCCGGGCTTGGGGCACCAAACCTAAGGAGCATCCGTAAGCTACTACCGTATTTGTGTGGACCGTGGGGATTGATATTCCCATCGTATTTAGATCAATCACCTGTTTGGGGTCGTGATGGTAGCATTTTACAGCGGCACGCACGGCTTGGAAGACTTGGCATGGCCTTGCTTTCGCCCTACACTCTCGCGGCAATGGGGTCGGGATTCTACGGCGCGCAAAATTTTGAGCCGAAATTTTTCACGGGCGGCCCGACGCGGTTCTATCTACCGCTTTTTTTCGACATCGTCGTTCAGGAAAAACCGGCACTGATTGTTACCCTTGGCCTGGGTGATGCGCAGGCGCACCTCGCCTTTTGTCAATCCGTGGCCGAGCAAAATTTGGCATCGCGTTGCGTTGCCGTGCGACGGGCACGAGCAGACGAGTCGGCGATTGATGATCCGGCATGGCAATACGCTGAAAAAGCGACAAGCAAATTTTTCGCGAACATTTCGCAACTCGTAGAAGCCGATACAGTTCACGCAGCAGCTGATTTCGCGGAGGGGTCGGTAGAGGTTTTGCTCATTGATGACGTGGATTCCGGCGAAACGGTGCGGCAGGAATTGGAGATTTGGCGGTCCAAATTGTCCGCCAAGGCACTGGTCTTGCTGCACGGGACCAGCCTCGAGCGACAATATGGCCCGCGAACCGCATGGCTCAGTTTTGTTGTAGGAAAAGCCGCGACGTATTTCGGTGAAGGAATCGGGCTTAGTATTGCGACGGAACGGGCTGCGGCGAAAGCATCGCCATTTCGCACGGCGCTTTTCGATGAGACAACAGCACTGGCTCAAGGATATCGACTCATCGCCGAGTCAATAAGGGCGCGAGCGCAAACACGACAAGCTGAACGTCGCGCCCGCTTCTTCGAAGCGCGCCAGACTGTGTTCGACACGATTGCCGAGGATCGGACCAAAGCGCAAAGCGTCATCGACTACCAGCAACGCTGCCTCACTGACTTCAATCGCAGGTTTGAGGCGATCAATGCCGACCGTACCGAAGCGCAGCGAGTCATGGAACACCAATTCGATCAAATCCAGAAGTTGCATGCCAAAGTAACGGAGCAAAAGGAGGTGCTTGTCGTCGCGAAGGCAGCTTGCCGGAACAAAGGTCGATGCTTTGTGATCCGCAAAGAACCTAAAGCACAGAAGTCGGTCATAGAACGGATTGTCAGGGAATTAGCACGAATTTCGCACAACCTAAGGCGGATATTCTTCACGCCGCCTGCCCCACCACCAAAAAAAATTGCGCTCAAGCCAGTTGAAAAAAATTACGCAGAATGGGTTGCGGAACATGAACCCGCCGCTGACGACCTGGAGAAGCAGCGACGCGAATCAAACGCATGGGATCACCGACCAAGAATTTCTTTACTGATCCCGTTGCTCGATCCGCCTGCCGAATTTCTCGACCAACTCTTCGCTTCAATCGTCGCTCAAACGTACGACAACTGGGAAGCGTGTGTGGTGGACGGCGGATCCAAGGACCGCGAGATGCTCGAGTCGCTGCGACGCTGGATGAAAACGGATGCGCGCATTCGCGTGCAGCGGCTTGAGGAAAATCTAGGCATATCCGAAAACACAAACCACGCTTTGCGGGTTGCGACCGGCGATTTCGTTGCCTTGGTTGATCATGACGACGCGCTCGCGCCCTTCGCGCTTTATGAATTAGCCAGTGCAATTCGTTGTCGGCCCGCGGCCGACATTTTTTATAGTGACGAAGATCGTCTGTGCGAATCAGGGGAACGGGCGAGACCATTCTTTAAACCCGAATGGAGCCCTGAATTGCTCTACTCCTTCATGTATATCGGCCATCTAAGCGCATATCGCCGCGAGCTTGTTCTTGCCATGGGTGGTTTCCGCCAGGAATTCAATCTCTCCCAAGACTACGATTTCGCTTTGCGCGCCACCGAACAGGCGCGAGAAATCGTGCACATTCCGCACGTTCTTTATCACTGGCGAGAGCACGCCGTCTCTGCTGCGAGCGGCGGAAAACCCGAAGCGCGGAAAACGAATATCGCCGCTTTGGTGGATGCAGTGAAACGGCGCGGGTTGAATGCAGAGGTCTTGGAATATCCAACGGCCAATCGCGTACGCATGTGTTTGCCCAAAGCCATGCGTGTTTCCATCATCATCCCGACCGACTCAGCGACGCTCGCAGAGAAATGCGCACGCGATTTGCCAGTCGCGACTGGTTATGCAAACGCTGAATTTATCATCGTAACCAGCACCGAGTTGATCGAGCAGCTCCGCAGTTTAGCCGAACCGATCAGCAGTCAAGTTCGCTTCGTCGCATTCGATGCGCCTTTCAACTTTTCCGCTAAATGCAACGCAGGCGCTCAAATGGCAGGTGGGGAGCGCATAATTTTTCTTAACGATGACGTTGAAGCGGGCCAATCCGATTGGATTGAGAACATCATCGAGCCCCTGCAAAATCAAGACGTTGGTGCGGTCGCGCCGAAACTGCTTTACCCGACAGGGCGAATTCAGCACGCCGGCTTGGTCACTGGCGTGCGCGGATTCGTGGGCACAGCCATGCATCAATGGCCAGGCGATTCTGTGGATTACACCAATTTTGCGCAATCGATGCGGACGGTTTCGGCGTTGTCCGCGGCGTGTCTTGCCATGCGGCGCGCGGATTTCTTAGCGTTAGGCGGATTTGATGAGGTCAACACCCCAATCGCGCATTCGGATCTCGATTTATGTTTCAAAGTCCGCGAAGCAGGCATGCGCTGCGTTTACACGCCGTTCGCGACCATGACTCATCATGGGCACGTCTCGATCGGCGCGGAGAAACGGTCGGCAGAGGTCCAAGTCGTTGACAAATCTACAATTTTTCTTCTGCAACGGTGGGCCGAGTTCACCTGTCACGATCCTTACTACACTAATAACATGCGAGATTGGTTGTACCGCGATTCGCCTGAACCGATTCATATGTTCGCGCGCAGGAATTCCATTAGCAGAAATTCAGGCCGGAATCTTTTGCTGATTTCCCAAGACTTAAGCCTGAGCGGAGCACCGATCATGGTGTCGCATCTGGCAAAGTGGTGCAAGACGCACGGGATCTTCGTGGTGGTCATGTCACCCGTAGATGGACCATTGCGGGAAACTTTGGTTGAAGCCGACATCCCACTGATAATCGATCCGCTGTTGGCCACCGGCTATGAAGCTTTCACCAGGTTTGGCTGCCACTTGCCAGTAAGAAGTCATCGATCGTTCACCAGATTCGCGCGCGACTTTGACTGCGTCGTGGCCAGCACCATCTTTGCGGCCCCCTTAATTCGCGACGCGAGTAAGGAAGCAATTCCGCATGTCTGGTGGATTCAAGAAGGTCTGGTCGGTAATCATTATCTAAATAAATATTCTGTTCTTCCGGCCGTTCTTGGACTGGCCGAGCTGATTATCACGCCGGATAAATGCAGCCGTCGCGTCTATCAAGCTTTCGCCAGGCGCCCTATTCGCGTACTGCCTTATGGTATCCCGGATGTCGGCCGGGTACGCACCAGCAGACAAGAACGGCCGGTCGAGCCTGTGCGTTTTCTATTGCTTGGAACGATCGAGCACCGCAAAGGCCAGCAGACGTTACTGGAAGCGGTGCGCCACCTTCCACCGGATGTTCTTGATCGCACTGAGTTTCTCATCGTCGGCCGGCCCCATGACGCGAAACTTGCCGCGGCGGTCAGAACTGCAGCGGAAGCTTCACCTCATATTCGTTTTCGCGAAACAGTCGCGCATAACGACGCACTTGCGCTTATTCAGGAAACGGACGTAATGCTTTGCGCCTCGTCGGACGAAACTGGCCCGCTGACCTTGATCGAAGCTATGGCACTGGGCAAAGCTATTCTTAGCACCAAGGTAGGAGTGGTGGGTGAGAACCTCATTGCGGAAGAGGAAGCGCTGTTTGTAGAATCGGGAGACCCTGTTGGTCTCGCCGCCGCCATCCAGCGTCTAGTTCGCGATCCTAAACTCCTAGGCAAGCTGGCGACAAATGCACGCAATGCCTATGACCAATATTTTGGTCTCGATCGTTTTGGAAAAGGATTCCTGGCGGTATTGGAGGAAGCGATTGTCAGTGGCAATCCACGGCATCAAAGAAGTGACGCCGATCTGATGACTCACGCGCGACCCAATGAGCCAGCTTTCCGGGCAGGATAAAAACTCCAGAAGTTTCCGTCTCGTCAGCACCGAGCGCTTTTAAACACCGCATGACAAGCGATCATTCCTACGCGGCTTGGGTCAAGCAATTCGATACTATCGGCGCACGCGAGCGCATCGTTCTTCGCCGGGATCTGCGCGCCTTGCCGCAGCATCCTCTTATCTCCATTGTCATGCCGGTTTACAACCCCGATCTCCTGCACCTTTCGTCTGCGATAGATTCCGTTCGGGCGCAAATTTATGACAATTGGGAGCTGTGTATAGCCGATGATGCGTCCACGGATGCATCAGTCGCACGCACGTTAAAACAATACGCGACGGCTGACTCGCGGATTAAGGTAACCTTTCGTGAGCGCAATGGCCACATTGCAGCATGCTCAAATTCCGCCCTGGACCTGGCCACCGGTGAGTGGGTCGCGTTGCTCGACCAAGATGATCTCCTAAGCGAGCACGCCCTCGCCGTTGTTGCCGCAACGATTGCGGAATACCCCGAAGCCGGCCTCATCTACTCTGACGAAGATAAAATTGACGAATCGGGCGCGCGTTGCTTGCCGTTCTTTAAGCCTGACTGGAATCCGGAACTTCTATTGGGGCAAAATTATATCAGCCATTTGGGGGTTTATCGGCGGACGCTTCTCCGCGAGATCGGGGGTTTTCGCGAAGGTTATGAAGGTTCGCAGGATCACGATTTGGCCCTGCGCTGTACTGAAAAACTGCGATCCACCCAGATCAGACATATCCCGCGTGTACTTTATCACTGGCGAATGGTCGAAGGAAGCGCTGCAGCCGCGGCCGAAGCGAAGCCGTACGCGCCTGAAGCAGCGCGGCGTGCGATCACAGATCATTTGCAGCGCAAAAATGTCGGAGGAAAGGTGGTTGCCTGCCCCGAGAATCGGGAATGGTATCGCGTTATCTACCATTTGCCGGAACCCCGGCCCTTCGTCTCCATCGTTATCCCGACGCGTGATCACGTGACGCTCTTGCAACGGTGTCTCACGAGCATTCGCGAAAAGACTGACTACGCGCCAATCGAGATTGTGATTGTCGATAATGGATCGACAGAGCCAGAAACGCACGCGTTTCTCCACAGCCTCGCCCTGGATGCGCGCGTTCAGATTCTCACTGATGCTGACGAATTCAATTTCAGCCGTCTGATCAATCGCGGAGCGCGCGCCGCGCGCGGCCAAATTCTCGCATTCGTGAATAACGATGTCGAGACCGAGAAATCAGGTTGGTTGCGCGAGATGGTCAGCCACGCCATCCGGCCGGAAGTGGGCGCGGTTGGCGCACGCTTGTGGTATCCGGACGGTCGATTGCAGCATGCTGGCGTGGTACTGGGTCTCAACGGCGTGGCAGGTCATGCGTTCCAACATTTCCTGACACAACCGGTCGCGCCGATGAATCGAACGTTCGTCTTGGCACAAAATTATTCGGCGGTTACGGCTGCATGTATGGTGGTGCGAAAAACGATCTTCGATGATGTCGGTGGTTTTGATGAGAATCTGTCGAACAACTTTAACGATGTAGATTTTTGTCTGCGCCTGCGCGAGCGCGGCTGGCAAATTATTTGGACGCCTTACGCCGATCTCATCCATCAGGAATCCGCATCGCGCGGGCGTCATTCTGATTCGGCACAGCGCGCACAGGTGTTACGTGAAATGGCCTACGTGCAGGAAAAGTGGGGGGAACAGCTCCAGAACGATCCATTTTATAGCCCAAACTTGTCGGACTCGGACGCGTTCGCTCTTGCCTGGCCGCCTCGCATTCCACCCTTAAGTAAGGGTTTGAACTCGACGGGAGACGAAGTTCTTCTCGCCTCTCGTTAAGGCCGCATCGCGAATTCTTCACGCAAGAGCGGTTTCTCCTTGCAACCAAACCGCCAATCTTTCAAAAAGTTTTGGAAAGATGAGCCCCATATGAAAAGAAAAAACAACATCCGTAGTTTCATCCGTGGCAACGCCGCAGCCGCGCTTCTTTCTTGTTTAGTGCTTGTGGCCCTTAGCTTCTCCGGCAAAGCGGCGAGCTCTTCGGGTCAAAGTAAGACGCTTACTTTCGCGCAGCGCGTTGCGCATCAACGTGCGATCGAAAAAGTTTACTGGCGTCACCGAATCTGGCCGAAGGAAAATGGTAAGCTTAAACCGTCGCTGGATGCAGAGATGTCGCCGGCGGACATTGAAAAGAAGGTCGAAGACTATTTACGTGATTCGGAGTTGGTCGGTGACTACTGGCAACGGCCCATTATACCCGAGCAACTTCAGGCTGAAATGGAGCGCATTGCGCAGCATACCAAACAGCCTGAGATTTTGCGCGAACTTTTCGCCGCACTTGGGAACGATCCGTTTGCCGTCGCGGAGTGCCTCGCGCGGCCGGCACTAGCTGACCGATTATTGAGTGACCGGTCAGGGAATCGCCGACGAATTGATGGAGCACCAGCAGAACGCGCGAAAGCTGAGCTGCTCTCACGAGCAACGGCAATTGGACCGGAGGAAGAACCGTTGAAGTCTCAGGTGGCCAGGGCCGACAATGAACAATCTACCGCGATCCCAACATCGAGGGGTGAATACATCTTACCAAACGTTTCCGAGACGGCCGGATGCACAGTCAATACCTGGACTGCCACGAGCACGACCAATGTACCCGGTGGGCGCGCATTTCACACCGCCGTGTGGACTGGCAGTGAAATGATTGTCTGGGGCGGTCAAAACGACAATCAAGTCTTCAACAATGGCGCCAGATACAATCCAGCTACAGATACTTGGAGAAGCATAAACAACCCCGGCGCGCCTGCCGGAAGTAAGGCAGTCTGGACCGGGACTGAAATGATCGTTTGGGGTGCTGGATCTGGCGCCAGATACAATCCAGTTACTAACACTTGGAGACCTGTGAGCACCACAAACGCGCCCGACTATCGAAACAATCACAGCGCGGTGTGGGATGGTATAGAAATGATTGTTTGGGGTGGCGTTGATCCCTTTGGCTTCGCGTTGAACACCGGTGGAAAATACGATCCCAGCACAAATAGCTGGACAGTTACAAGCACCACAAATGCGCCGGCTGCCAGAAGCCAGCAGACCGCGGTGTGGACCGGCAGGGAGATGATTGTCTGGGGCGGCTTGGATTACTTTGGTGCCTTTGGTCTTCGTACCGGCGGTAGGTATGATCCCGGCACGGATAACTGGACGGCTACCAGCATTAATAACGCGCCCAGTAACCGACACCAGCACACGGCAGTTTGGATTGGCAGCGAAATGATTATCTGGGGCGGTGCCAGTCAGTCAGGCGTTTCTAACACTGGCGGGAGATACAATCCTGCTACGAACAGCTGGACAGCTACCAGCACCACTAACGCGCCTTCCGGCCGAGCTCGCCACACGGCAGTTTGGACCGGCAGCGAAATGATTACCTGGGGCGGATTTACTGCGTCAGGACCCACAAACACCGGTGGGATATACAATCCCAGGGTAGATAGCTGGGCAGCTACCATCACGACCGGCGCGCCTACCATTCGATACGATCACACAGCGGTCTGGACGGGTAGTCAATTGATTGTCTGGGGCGGAGAGGAAACCTTCCCCACTGGTCTAAAGACTGGCGGAAGATACTGCGCAGAGGCTCTCGGATCGCAGTTAGGTAACATTAGTACGCGCTCCTTTGTCCAGACGGGCGACAACGTGATGATCGGCGGGTTCATTGTTCAAGGGGCACAAACAAAGAGGCTGATCATTCGTGCCATTGGCCCGGAACTTACTCAGTTTGGCGTTCCTAACGCATTGGCTAATACCATGTTAGAACTGCACGATCGCACAGGAGCTTTAATTGCCTCTAATGACAACTGGCGCACGACGATAATTGGCGGGATTATCGCCACAAACCAAGTCCGCGACATCATAAACAGCGGATACGCTCCCACCGACGGAAGGGAATCTGCGATTGTCGCAGACCTGGCACCGGGTAACTACACCGCGATCGTGCGCGGCGTAAATAACACGACCGGAGTTGCTCTCGTGGAGGTGTACGATCTTAGCGACGACGCTAGCTCAATTCTCGGCAATATCAGCACGCGCGCCTTTGTTCAGACAAATGACAATGTAATGATTGGCGGCTTCATCGTTCAAGGAACGGGCGCCAAGAGGGTTATTATTCGCGCGATCGGCCCTGAGCTCACGCAATTTGGAGTTCCCGATCCATTAGCTAATCCAAGACTGGAACTGCACAACGCGGCCGGAGCATTGACTGGGTCTAATGATGACTGGCAGCATACGATAATCGGCGGCGTTATCACACGAAACCAAGTAGCTGATATTCAGAACAGTGGCCATGCTCCAGCCGACCCATCCGAGTCGGCGATCATTGCGGAGCTGCAACCGGGCAACTACACCGCGATTGTGCGCGGTGTAAACGACACGACCGGGATTGGTCTCGTAGAAGTGTACGACCTGCAGTAATATTGCCTTTTGAAATTCAACTGATTGAGGTCAATGGCTTCGATGCTTCTCTAAGGCACTCTCCGGAAGTTCCGGGCGATCGACGCGAAACGGCAGTTCAGTCGCCTAGCGAAAAGTCAGTACGCTCCCGCGAGAGATTCGGATTGTAGTAAGGATCTCGCTCTAAGACGTCAGACCAGCGTTGGCGCATAACTGCTTCGCTGCTCGTGTCGAGGTCGTCGGCTGATGAAGCGTCCCAACAAAGCTTTGCAAGCGGAGTGTAAACAATTAGATAACCGGCGCGCCGCATTTTGAGACAAAGATCGATCGGTGCGAATTCATCCGAGAGCGTCTCATCGAATCCACCGATCTCTTGAAAAACTTCGCGGCGCATCAACAGGCAGGCGCCCGTGATCGCGCTAGAATTGCGGGTCATCTGCAATTGACGATTCACCCCTGGATGTTCCGCAGGGAAACCATGAAAAGCGGACTGCGCGATTCCGTTCACGCCAAGAACAAGGCCGGCGTGCTCAATTTTGCCATTCGGATTGATCAATCGCGCACCTACTGCGCCAACCTCGGGCCGCTGCACATGCTCAGCCATGATTGTGAGCCAATCGGTCTCGATTGGTTCGATGCTAGCGTCCAGAAACAGCAGCCACGGGCTATTGATCTGTTGCACCGCGTAATTGTTCAACACAGTGGAGTTGGACGGATGCGATGCGTGTATTACGCGACACGGTAAGTGCGCAAAGGAGCCGCTATCGTGTTGAACAACGACGATTTCGTAATTTGGATAGTTGGTTTTGGCGGACACAATTTCGACGCAGCGTCTCAATTGCTCTGCACCATGTCGGCTCCAAATGACTATCGAGATCTTCTTCGCCTGCAGTAGCTCGCGTCTGACACAGAAGGCGTGTGTACGCCAATCCACGGCAACATGACCCAGCTCGCCGCGGCGTTTCAGGTGAGCTTCGATTGCGCGCCACGAGGCTTCGAGCTGTCCTGGCTTCTGACGAACATCGCTGGCGCTGGAATTTTCGCTGCGCCGCCAATGGTAGAGCAC
>Ga0137399_10001461_pt1 | contig 10852 bp, 9 predicted proteins | sample czorhiz316metaG_FD_104810 | JGI IMG/M metagenome (GOLD analysis project Ga0137399, IMG submission 104810) | Vadose zone soil microbial communities from Angelo Coast Range Reserve, California, USA - czorhiz3.16 metaG | ecosystem: Environmental > Terrestrial > Soil > Vadose zone | place: USA...
CCGCGCGCGTCGCTTGGGCGTCGGTGGTCGTGAACGCCGGGAGCTCTGCGTCCCAGGCCTCGGGGAGGCGGCCGGCGAGGCGCCGCTCGAGCTCTCGGGCGAGATCGGGGTGCGCCTTGCGATACGCGTCGTATCGCAGCCGCCATTCCGTCTCGAGCCCCGCGCCGCGCTCGCGCGCGCGGCGCCACCGCTCGAGCGACTCATCGGGGACATGGAATGGCTCGAGGCTCGGCCAGCCGAGGCGCTGCTTCGTGAGCTGCACCTCCTCGGCGCCGAGCGGCGCGCCGTGCGCCTCGGGGGTGTCCTGCTTGTGCGGGCTGCCGTAGGCGATGTGGGTGCGCACGATCACGAGCGACGGCCGGTCGGTGACGCGCCGCGCGGCGGCGAGCGCCGCGTCTAGCGCGCCCAGGTCGTTGCCGTCGGCGACCCGCTCCACGTGCCAGCCGTAGCTCTCGAACCGGCGCGCCGTGTCGTCCGAGAACGTCAGATCGGTCTTGCCGTCGATCGTGATGCGGTTGTCGTCGTAGATCCCGATCAGCTTGCCCAGCTGCAGGTGCCCCGCGAGCGAGCACGCCTCGTGCGACACGCCCTCCATCACGTCGCCGTCGGATGCGAGAAAGTAGGTCCAGTGATCCACGACCGCGTGTCCGGGACGATTGAAGAGAGACGCGAGATGCGCCTCCGCCAGCGCCATGCCCACGGCGTTTCCCACGCCCTGGCCGAGCGGGCCGGTGGTCGCTTCGACGCCGGGAGTGAGTCCGTGCTCGGAATGGCCGGGCGTGCGGCTCCCCCACTGGCGGAACTGCTTGATGTCGTCGAGCGAGAGGTCGTACCCGGTGAGATAGAGCACCGCGTACAGCAGCATGCAGGCGTGCCCCGCCGACAGGACGAAGCGATCGCGGCCGAACCAGTCGGGGTTAGCCGGATTGTAGCGCAGATGGCGCTGCCACAACACGTAGGCGAGCGGCGCCAGCGCCATCGCCGTGCCCGGGTGACCAGAGTCGGCTTGCTGCACCGCATCCATCGCGAGCGTGCGGACCGTGTTGATGCACAACTGGTCGAGCGAGGCGTCGCGGGTCTCTTGGGAGGCGGGAAGCGGCGCGGCAGGTCTCGCCCCGGTCGACCGCGGCGGGGGTGTCACAACAGGCCCGACTTCGCGGCCTGCCACAAGCCGACCAGCCGGTCGAACCCATTCACCAGCAGGTCAACCTGTTGGGGACTGGGACTCGACTTGGCCGCGGTCTTCAGCTCCTCACAAATGCGCGGCATCTCGCGGCGGCCCTGCTTCGCGCTCTCCGTGGCGATCTGCTCGAGAATGCCGAGGATCTGCTGGCGCACGCCTGCGTCACCGGGGACCTGCCAGAGGTAGTCGGCGAGCTGTTTCCCGTCGGTGCACAGCTTGCCGAGCGCGTCCATCAGGGGGGGGCGTCGCGGCGCTTTCGGGTCGCTCATGGTCGGTAATCTAATCGCAACAATCCTGGTTGCCCGTACTCCCGATCCCCTCTAGCTTGCGGGTCCTATGCCCCTGACCCTGGTGCTGGTGATCGCGCTCACGCAAGGGTCGCTCGCGCCCGACTCGGGAGAGGTTCACCTTCGCAACCTGCGCCAGCTCACCTTCGGCGGGCAGAACGCCGAAGCGTATTTCTCCGCGGCGGGACGGCTGCTGATCTTTCAGCGACAAGGTCCCGACGAGCAGTGCGACCAGATGTATGTGATGGGGACGGACGGGCGCGGGCTGCACCGCGTGTCGTCCGGGCGCGGACGCACCACGTGCGGCTACTTCTTCGATCACGATCGGCGGATTTTCTACTCGAGCACCGAACACGCCGCCGCGGCGTGCCCGCCACGCCCCGATTATTCACGCGGCTACGTGTGGGCGCTGTACGACTACGACATCTACACCGCCGACGCCGACGGCTCGGGCGCGCGCCGCCTGACGACCAATCCGGGATACGACGCGGAAGGGACGCTGTCGCCCGACGGGAAGACGATCGTCTTCACCTCGCTGCGCGAGGGGGACCTCGACATCTACACGATGCAGCTGGACGGCAGCAGCGTGCGGCGGCTCACGAGCACGCTGGGCTACGACGGCGGGCCGTTTTTTTCGCCCGACGGCAAGCTGATCGTGTACCGCGCTTACCACCCGCAGACGGCGGCGGACTCGGCCGAATACCGCTCGCTGCTGGCGCAGCACCTCGTGCGCCCGCTCAAGATGGATCTCTGGGTGATGAACGCGGACGGGACCGGCCAACGGCAGGTGACGCACCTGCCGGGCGCGAGCTTCGCGCCGTATTTCCATCCTGACGGCAAGCGGATCATCTTCGCTTCGAATCACCGGACGCCCGAGTCGCGCAACTTCGACCTCTACCTCGTCGACCTGAACGGCAGCGGGCTGGAGCAGATCACGACGTCCCCCGAGTTCGACGCGTTCCCGATGTTCTCGCCCGACGGCCGGCAGCTCGTCTGGGCGTCGAACCGCCGCGGCTCGGCGCCGCACGAGACGAACATCTTCATCGCCGATTGGGTCGAGGGGGGGCGGCCGTAGTGCGCGAGCAAGTTCGCGCCTTCCGCTTGAAGCTCAAGGGGTGGGACACCTCGATCGCGGTCGCGGTGATCATCTGGATCGTGCTGCGGTCGTACCTGATCGAGGCGTTCCGCATCCCGTCGGCGAGCATGGAAAACACCCTGCTCGTGGGGGATTTCCTGTTCGTCAACAAGGCGATCTACGGTGGCGCGCTCGAGATCCCGTTCACGGGACTCCGCTTCCTCCGGGTGCCGGGCTACGCCGAGCCCCAGCGGGACGGCATCGTCGTGTTCCGGTCGGTCGAGGACTCGACGCCGAACCTGAACATCGTGAAGCGGGTGATCGCCGCCGGGGGCGACACGCTCCAGATGGTGCACGACACGGTGTACCGCAACAGCCGCCGGCTGGACGAGCCGTACGCGCTGCACCTCGGGGAGCAGACGCGGGAGCCGGATTTCCGCCTGGCCCAGATCCGCGCCTGGCAGTTGCCGCACTACGTCGGACGGGACGCCGCGCATTACCATCCGACGACGCACGACTGGGGTCCCGTCGTGGTGTCCGGGGGGCATTACTTCGTGATGGGCGACAACCGCGACGAATCCTACGACAGCCGCTTCTGGGGCTTCCTGCCGCGGTCGCACATCGTCGGCCAGCCGGTCATCATCTATTTCAGCATCGCGACCGACCCGTTGCGCATCCGCTGGAACCGGATCTTACGACGACCGAAGTAGGCCGCCCTTGACTGTCCCTGGCGGGGCGGTTAAAACCCATTCCCTGCCCAGGATGCGTGCGGTGACGCAGCTCGTAACCCTTCGACTGGCGGCCGCTGTGGCCGTCTGGTGTAGCGTGCTCGCGCGGCCCGCCTCCGCCCAGCAGCGGGACACCACCACGCCGCCGCGTGACAGCCTGAAGGTCTACACCCTGCCGCCCGCCGTCGTCTCGGTCACCCGCGCCAATCCACCGATCAGCAAGATCCCGCTCGCCGTGCACCTGGTCGACAAGACCGAGATCAGCCGCGCCCGCCCCACGTGGGGGCTGGACGAGGCCCTCGTCACGGTCCCGGGCGTGTACGCGGCCAACCGGTACAATTTCTCCCTCGACCAGCGCATCTCGATTCGCGGCTTCGGCGCTCGCTCGCAGTTCGCCGTGCGCGGCATCAAGGTCCTGGTGGACGGGATTCCTCAGACGCTGCCCGACGGGCAGGGCCAGCTCACCAACCTGGAGCTTGGCGCGGCGGACCGGATCGAGGTGCTGCGTGGCTCATCCTCCGCCCTGTTCGGCAACGCGTCCGGCGGTGTGATCAGCATCTGGACCGACCCGGTCGCGCCCGAGGGCGTGGCGGAGGACGTCCGCGTCCTGGCGGGCACGTTCGATCGCCACCTGGACCGCAACTGGACTAAGTGGCAATCGAGCACGTCGTTTCGGGTGGGCCGGGGGGGAGGGAGCGGGCTCGTCACCGTATCGCAGCTCAATTACACCGGGCAGCGCCAGCACTCCGACGCCGACTTGCGCAATCTCAACTCCCGCTGGCACTTCCCCCTCGCGAGCGGCTGGTCCCTCACCGCCACGGCCGACCTGGGCTGGGACCCGCGTGCCGACAACCCCGGTGCGCTCACCGCGGGCGAGATGGCGCGGAACCCTGACTCGGCGGCGGCGATCAACATCACGCGGGTCGCCGGGAAAAACGTGACGCAAGGACAGGGCGGCGTGACCGTGCGGCGGGACTTTGCAGGAGGCGGCGAGGCGGCCCTCACCGTCTTCGGCTTCACGCGCAGCCTCAAGAATCCCACCACCTTCGCGTACATCGATCTGGACCGGGTCGACTATGGGACTCGCCTCACGGTGAGCCGTCCCGTGCCGCTGGGCGCGTTGCAGCAGCGGCTCACCGCGGGTGTCGACTTTCAACGCCAGCGCGACGACCGGCTCAACTTCGGCAACACCGGGGGGAAGCCCGACACCGTGCGCCGGCTCGACCAGCTCGAGCACGTGACCGAGGTGGGGCCGTTCGTGCAGAGCGCGTTGCAGCTCACGTCACAGCTGTCGGTCACCGGCGGCCTGCGCTACGACTGGGTGAAATTTCAGGCGCACGACCGACTCATCAATGCCGGCAACCCCGATGACTCGGGAGACCGGCTGATGCGCGCCCTCTCCGGGTCCATCGGGCTGGCCGTCACGCCGTCGGATGCGCTCACCGTGTACGGCAACATCGGGACGTCCTTCGAGACCCCGACCACGACCGAGCTCACCAACCGTCCGAGCGGCGCTGGAGGCTTCAACCCCGCGCTCGATCCCCAGAAGGCGACGACGTACGAGGTAGGCGTACGCGGCGACGTCGCGGGACGGCTGAACTACTCTGTGGCGCTGTTCACTGCGGCGGTGCGCGGCGAGCTCATCTCGTATCCGGTCCCCGCCGACACGACGGGGCGGGTCTACTTCCAGAACGCCGGCCGATCCCGCCATCGGGGCGTCGAGCTGGGCGCCGAGCTCGCGATCGCCGCGGGCCTCACGCTGACGACGACCTGGACCTATTCGGACTTCCGCTACTTGAGCTACACCGCGGGCGCCACGGTGCTCGACGGCCGGGCGCTCCCCGGGATCCCCCAGCACTGGCTGCACTTCCTGCTGCAGGCGCACCCTGGGTTCGCGCGCCGCGGCTGGGTGGAGATCGAGGAGACCCATTCCTCAGGCTACCTGGTGAACGATGCGCTCAGCACGAGCACGCTCCCGTGGTGGACCACGAACGTGCGCCTGGGGTGGAACGGGACGCTCGGCAGCCTGCGGTGCGGCCCGTTCGTGGGCTTCGACAACGTCTTCAACCGGTCCTATGTCGGATCGGTGGTGATCAACGCCTCGGGCGGGCGGTACTACGAACCCGCTCCCGGCCGCAACGTGTACGTCGGATTCTCGTTGGGCGCGGGGCAGTAACCCGCCACAATCTTCAACGGAGGTAGGTATGACGCATTGGGCTCGCTGGTGCGCGACCGTGGCCGTTGCTTCGCTGGTCGCCGCGCCGTTGTGCGGACAGGGCTCGGGCGGGGTAGGCGACCCCGCGGCGGCACCGCCGCACGCCGTCGTCACGAACGACATGCTGCTCCAAGCCGCGGGGAGCGGCGACTGGCTGATGTACGGCCACAATTACTGGAACAACCGGTTCTCCCCCCTGAAGCTGATCAACGCCACGAACGTGAGGCGTCTGGTTCCGCGGGCGGTGTATACCCACGGGTCCACGACGCTCGGCAGCTTCGAGACCACGCCGATCGTGGTCAACGGCACGATGTACATCACCTCGCCCGCGACCCCGAACAACATCGTGCGCGCGTTCGATCTCAGGACCCAGAAGCTGCTGTGGCAATACGAGCACAAGAACGCGTCCGTGAGCACGGCGTGCTGCGGCCCCAACAACCGCGGCGTCGCGGTGGCGGGCGGCTCGGTCTTTCTCGGGACGCTCGACGACGAGCTGGTGGCGCTCGATGCGGCGACCGGCAAGGAAAAGTGGGCCGTGAAGGTGGGCGACGGGCCGGAAGCCGGCTACACCGAGACGATGGCCCCGCTCGTGATCGGCGACAACGTGATCATCGGCACCTCGGGCGCCGAGTACGGCATCCGCGGCTATGTGAAGGCCTTCAATGCCGCGAGCGGCGCGCTCGTGTGGACCTGGTACACCATCCCCTCGCCCCAGGACGGCGGCTGGTGGGGTCCCTTCTCCAAGACGACGCCCGAGGGCGACGACCTGAAACGCGATCTCGCCCAGGAGAAGGCCGACTCCGCCAAGTACGCCGACGCCTGGCAGCACGGCGGCGGCTCCGTGTGGATGACGCCAGCCTACGACGAAGCGAGCAAGACGCTGTTCGTCGCGATCGGTAACCCATCCCCCGACCTGGACGGCTCGATCCGTCCGGGCGACAACCGCTGGACCGAGTCGATCGCGGCGATCGACGCGACCAACGGCAAGTTCAAGTGGGGTTATCAGGAGGTGCCGCACGACGTGTGGGACCTGGACGCTGTGAGCCCGCCCGTGATCGCCACGGTGGGAGGCAAGAAGGTCGTGGTCGAGGCGGGGAAGACCGGGTTCGTCTACGTACTCGACGCGGCCACCGGCAAGCTGATCCGCCGCTCGGCCCCGTTCGTGCCGCAGCAGAACATGTACACCCAGCCGACCGCCGACGGCGTGTTCATGCTGCCCGGCGCCAACGGTGGCCAAGAGTGGTCGCCGATCGCCGTGCACCCGGAGCTCGGGTATGCGTACACGGTGGGGCTGCACCAGCCGATGCACTACAAGGTCCACTACGCGCCATGGGAGAAGGGTCGCCTGTGGCTCGGGAGCGCCTTCGTGCGCGTGCCCGACGACAAGGGCGGCTACTCGGGTGAATACGGCAACGTCAACGCGATCGACCTGAGCACCGGGAAGATCGCCTGGACGGTGAAGACCGAGCTCCCGATGATGGGCGGAGCGACCGCCACCGCGGGCGGCCTCGTGTTCACGGGCGAAGGCAACGGCTGGTTCAAGGCATACGATGCCAAGACCGGCACGGTGCTGTGGAAGTTCTACTGCGGCGCCGGTGCCAACGCCGCACCCTCGGTGTTCGAAGTGGACGGCGAGGAGTTCGTCGCGGTGGCGGCGGGCGGGAACTTCCAGATCAGCTACCCGCTCGGCAATTCGGTGTTCGTCTTCGGGTTGCCGAAGCCCGGTATGTAACCTCTGCCCCCGCCGGGGCGAGATCTCCCTTCGCGACAAGAATACGCAGTCGCTGCGGGAGACCTCGCCCCGACGGGAGCGAGAGCAGGCGGTTGACCCCTCGTGGTTGCAGTTCGATACGACCACGCAGGCCGTGTCGTTCCGGCTCGTCGTTGCGGAATCACGATGGAATGCTTCCCCATTTGGCGGGGGTCGTGCCGGGCACCCATCCCCTTCCCCCAGGGCCAGTTGCGCCCGCCTTTCGCCGGGCATTGACAGTCCGGCTGGAGCAGGGGCTGATCTCGGAACAGGCGGATGACCTTCGCTTTATTGCATTTAGGGGGGGGTCCTACCTAATATTTTGCGGGGTTCATGGCCATGGGGCGGCCGGTATGTGGATTCGCCTCGAGGTTTTGGGCTCAATTCGGACGCCGTCCCTAGCGGCTACCCCCCGCGGAAGGCCATAATCGACTCGCTCGCTCGAGGAGGTGGGCTCCGCATTCCTTCGTCAAGTCGGTCACATCAAGACGCAGCTCGACGAGCATTACTGGTGGGAGCACCAAAGTTCCCACTCGGCGGTACCTGGCGCTGCCGGCGCCTAGCAGGGCACGAGCGGAAGTTTGAGCAGGTACACTCCCAAGGAGGGATTCTCGTATGAAGCGTCTCGCGCTGTTGTTGCTAGCTGTGGCCGTGCTGCTGCCCGCGGCGGCCAGCGCCCAGCTCACGATGCAGATGTCGAATGGATGGTCGTTCTCGTTCGCGGGCAACGTGAACGCCTTCTGGTCGTTCACGAAGGTCAACAATAACGGCCCGGCGAACTCGAGCGTCCGCACTGGACTGCTCCCGGCGTTCGCCACGTTCGAGGCCAAGGGCAAGGAAGCCGGGATGAACCTGTCCGTGCACTTCGGCTTCGCGCCGCAGATCCAGAACGCTGGGGTCCACGACCAGTTCGACGTGCAGTCGGGCGCGGCTATCGATATGCGCCAGGTGTACCTGACGGTGGGCGGGCAGTGGGGCCAGATACTGGCGGGTCGCGAGCTCGGCCTTTTCAGTCGTCAGAACATCCTCAACGACATGACTCTGTTCGGAGTCGGTGCGGTGGGGATCGGTGGTGGCCAGGGCGGCGGAACGACGTTGGGTAGAATCGGCTACGGGTACCTGTACCCCAACTTCGACGCGCAGCTGACCTACAGCACCAAGGCAGGTCAACCGGGGCAGCTCAGCATCGGCGCCTTCCAGCCGAGCACACTGGGCAGCGGCGGCTACTCGATCACCAAGATCCCGCGCCTCGAGGCCGAGTTCACCTACAACCAGAAGTCCGGCAAGAACAAGTACATGTTCTGGGCGGGCGGTCTGTGGCAGAGCACGTCGAATGCGCCCACCGGCGGTCAGACGGTCAGCTCGGTCGGCGGCACCGCCGGGATCCGAGGCGACTTCTCCGATCTATCGATCGTCGTGAGCGGCTACATCGGCAAGGGCCTCGGGACGACGTTACTGTTCTCCGGAGGCGAGGTCTCTCCTGGTGCGGGGAGCACCAACCTGCGCTCGTCGGACGGCGGTTATGTGCAGCTCGGCTATACGCTCAACAAGAAGACGACGCTGGGTGCCAGCTGGGGCTTCAGCCGCTTGAAGAACAACCAGACCGGCGACGGCAACACCGCCGTGCGGTCGAACCTCTACGACTACACCCTCGGCATCTATCACCAGTGGACCAAGTCCTTGAAGCTCGTGTTCGAGGGCTCGCAGGAGGGTACGACTGGTGTCATCGGAGGTCTTGCACCGGGGACTAAGCAGACCGACGTGTCCGGCGGGTTCATGCTCTTCTTCTAAAGGCGTCGAGCGAAGACGTCGAGTAGAGACGTCACGCGAAAGCGTCAAGCAGAAACGTCGAGAGGCCGGGAGCGATCCCGGCCTCTTACGTTTCCGCGCGACGCCTTTGTGCTACGCTCTTGTGCTACGTCTTTGCGTGACGCCTTCTATTTGTACCGGTAGGTTATTCTTCCACGCGTCAGGTCGTACGGCGAGAGATCTACCGCGACCCTATCTCCCTGCAGGATACGGATGTAATTCTTGCGCATCTTCCCGCTCACGTAGGCGAGCACCTCGTGGCCGTTCTCGAGCTTCACGCGAAAGGTAGTGTTGGGCAGTACCTCGCTCACGGTGCCCATCATCTGTATGGCGTCGCCGGCCACCGCTCCTCAGTCTCTCCTCTCGGTCAGGTCGAGCTCAGACGTGCGCGGCGCGCGGGTCCATCGTCTGGTCGCGCGGCGGCTCCTGACCGCGCTCGAGATAGGAGGCGTGCCGGCCGCAGCCATGGCAGGTGAGCGTGATCCGCTCCGATGCGGCCGAAAGCTCTCTGTCGCCGCGCCGGCGGGGCGAACGCACGATCGACCGGGTACCACACGACGGGCAGACCAGGGGGATGTGCTCCCGGTCTGCCGCGATCAGCGCCAGCGCTTCCGGCGCCCGATACTCCTTGATGCCGCGTCGCCCCACGCCTGTGTGCACCTCCGACCGCGAAATGTAGCAACCCCTGGAAGGGCACGCGTCTTGACACCCTCCGCCCGGGGCGTATCTCTCACGGGAACGGGAGGTTGCCATGGACGGCCGGGCGTACGAGCCACTGGCGGAGATCGAGGTCGATCAGGTCAAGCCGGAGCGCCAGGGTTTCATGCTCACCGGTCAGGGTCCGGACAACGCGGAGTACCAGCTCGACCTCCGGTTCGAGATGCCGCTCGATCCCCGCACGCGCACGGTGCTGGGGGAGCTGCTTTCCCATTCCGATCTGATCATCTCGCGGCGTGCCCCGGGCGGCCTGGCCGAGGCCCTGCGCCAGCGCCGTAACCGCGCGCCGCAGCGCTAGTTGGCGTCAAAATCCTTGACGGTCCCGAAGGTGGGATGTAGCTTGGCGCGACCTCCAGCGCCGGAGCAGCGTGTTTCATGCCAGCCGAACTCGGCGGGTCGCAGATCTCTTCGCTGCTCGAAGCCCTCCCCGGTATCGCCAGTGTGCTGCGCAGCCCGGTCGCGGACGCGCTCGTCAAGGCCATCCGGGCGGCGGCCGGCGTCGGTGATTTTTCGGCCGAGGACGCAGAAGAGCTGGTACGCTACGCCGTACGCCGCGGCTTGATCGGCCCGGACGAGGGCGACCGCGTGCTCGGCGAGGTGCACCTGGCGCTCAAGTCGTCGCGTAAAGTGGTCAAGAGTGCAAAGCCGAAGGGGGCCAAGAAGAGGCCCGTGTCGAAGAAGAAGCTCCGCCGCTAGCCCGCAGCGCAGCGTTCCACCTTCCGTATCAGTCCTTTACTCTACGAGATGAGCATGACCGAGCATCTGGACTTGAAGGGCACTGCCCTCCTCCTCACGGCACTTGCCGGGGGCTGCTCGTCCGCCCCGAAACCGTCCGCCGTCGCGCCTGCCGAGATTCCCGCGCTCGTCGCCCAGACCGAGCGCGAGCCGCGTAACGCCGCGCTCAAGTTCCGGCTCGCGGCGGCGCTCGCGGCCGCCCGGCGCTGCGACACCGCGGTCGTGGTGGCGCGCGTCGCTCAGCGCCTCGAGGCCGACAACGTGCGGGGGCCGCTCGTGGTGGGCGCATGCGAGGAGCAGGCGGGGCGCTACGACGAGGCGATCGCGACGTATCAGGAGTTCGCCGCCCAGCA
>Ga0137399_10001463_pt1 | contig 10850 bp, 4 predicted proteins | sample czorhiz316metaG_FD_104810 | JGI IMG/M metagenome (GOLD analysis project Ga0137399, IMG submission 104810) | Vadose zone soil microbial communities from Angelo Coast Range Reserve, California, USA - czorhiz3.16 metaG | ecosystem: Environmental > Terrestrial > Soil > Vadose zone | place: USA...
AAAATCAAGCTGCCTTTCGACGCGGCTGGCGGGCCGGAGGAGAAGGAAATCAGCGGCCCGCTGCTTCTTGTGCAACTCGACGACAGTCCGGCGTTCGACCCCTCCACCCAGACCGTGCAGCTCGGGGAGAAACAATTCTTCTGGCGCTACATGGAAGAGCTGCGGCGAGCCCTTGTGGCGGGGGGCATCGACGCATTCTATGCAGTTAATCCCGTCGGGCTGGGCGATGGGCTTCCGCGCGCGCCGGTGGGCGAGTCGCCCGAGAATTCCCCCGACCAACAAAAGGAGCGGCCCATTGGTATCACTGGCCAGTGGTTCCTCCGGCCACAACCAACGCACACCACCGACAGTCCGCCGGGCGAGCAGAGGCTGAGCGATCAGAACGCCGCGACCTTGGAATATCTGGTCGAATCCCTGAAGACACAGCCCGCCTTCCCGCCGATGCTCAGCGATTATCAGGCGAGTTGGTACGCGCCGGAGGATGACGTTCGGCCTCCGGAGTCCTCGCCTGCGAACACACTGCTGAGTTCGCGGCTGCTGCTCGGCCAGGGGCTGCACGGCCTGGAGTATTCCCCCTTGCAGGACACGCTGACTCCCGCCGGCTACGAGACACCCGAGGCGAACCGCTACTTTCGCTGGGACGCCGCGCTCGATCTCGCTGGCAACCAGCAGCCCAGGGCGCGCGCGGTCAGGCGCAACGCACGGTTGCTCGAAACCTGGGGCGAGTTCTTGGCGGCTTCCCACAAGCGCGCTGACTTCGGCTTGGTGGATCCGCGAGGAGCCCTGGGCAGCTCGCAGGGCAGGCAAGCGAGGCTCGACCGCGCCGACCGCCTGCGCGTCACACAGACCCTGATGCAGGTGCAGCGGGTCGCGCGCATCGCAGGGCTCTCGGAGGAATTCCTTGATCCGCAATTCCAGCCCGTCGAGCAATTGTTGCGGCATGGGGTGTTGTTGCTGCCGGTGTTCGAGCCGGAACGTCAGAAATTCCAGCTTTCTGAGAAAGCGCAGCGAGCGCTGGTCGAGTACGTGCGCGCCGGTGGCATCCTGATCTGTTTTCCGACATCTCCGGCCGAAGCACTCCTCCGCCAGTTGGGAATGCCCGCAGTGCCGCCCGGGGAGACGGCTGTCGCCGATGCGAGCCAAGGACCGGGCAAAGGGCGGCTGATTGTCTGGAGCAAGGATTTTTACTCTTGGCTCGAGCTGGGACAGATTCTCAACGAGAATCGCGCCCAGTTTGAAGCGGCCTGGGCCACTCGGGCGTTTCGCGAGATGTTGGAGCAGGCCGGCATGCGGCCTGCCGTGAAGCGCGGTGGGAATGAACTGTGGGTGACGCAACTGGTCACGAACGACGGCACTGGAGAACTCGGGGCGCGCCAGCCCTTATGCGCGTCCCTCAGCATTGCTCGGCACAGGCCGGCGCAACATTGCGCACTTGGCCTGCTGAGCGTTACCAATTTGAGCTTCGAAGATTCGGTCGAAGAGGCCCTGGAGGTCCTTTCGCCAGGCGCGGGCTCGCAGGGCGCGCCAGATGACTATATCTCTCTGCGTGTTCTGTTGCCGCCGCACGAGTCCCTGCTGCTTCCTCTCCACTATCCGCTCTGCGCCGAGGCCGGAGCCGATGAGGTATGCCGCGATGAAATCTTTGCCGCGGGCGCCGAGCTGCTTCGTGCGGAACGCGATGGCCGGACGCTCGAGCTCACTTTTTACACCCCGGCGCGCGCCACCGTCTTGCTGCAACTGGAGCGTGCGCCGGGAAAAATCTCGTTCGAAGAGGGCAACCTCGAAACGAAGTGGACGCCGGAGAAAAAACAGCTTGAGATTTCTCTGCCCCGGGGAGCCTCTCCCCAATTCCTGCGCGTGCTGAAAATCCACCTGCACGACACGCCGCGCGTGCCGGCTAAGCCCCGCCCACAAAAGCGCGGTCGCCCAGACTTTGACGCCGCAGTAATGGACACAGTTCGCTTGCCGCTGGGCGTCGACACTTCTTTGCCAGCGTATCCACCGCTAGTGGTCCTGGATCAGGAGCGCAACGGCCAGTTGCTTTTGGGGGCCACGACTGAAGATGAGCCGGGCCGGGAGCTCAACGTGCGGATCGAAGGCCCGATTCAAGGGACGGCGCGACTTGCGCTCGACTCCCGGGAGGTGCGGCTCGAAAAGATCAAGCTGGCTCCGTCGAGGGACTCCCATTCGGACGGTCAGGATACTCGCCCCAAGGCGGATGGCCTGTTGCGCGGAGAGCTCCAGGCGCGCTCTGGCCAGCTTCTTCGAAGCGGGCCGGTTTTCTTCGTCGCCGTAGGCAAAGGGCTGCCCGGCCAATACCAGTTTGATTTCGACCGCGACGCCGCCACGGAATGGGTGCTGGAAAACGAGCGCTTGCGGTTGATTGTGTCGCCAGAGGACGGCGGGCGCGCCATCGCCATCGTGGATAAAATTACGGGTACAAACCTGACCACGATGGTCGGCGCTTTTCGCGACTTGTTTGCGTCGCCGGACAACCCGACAAAGGCCGCATCCGGACAGCTCCGAGACATTACCTTCAACCGGGCCTACCACGCCGAGTGGGTGCTCACTTCGGGCGGCGCACAAAAAACCGCTTCGAACCACGCGCTATCCAAAGCGCAAGACAACCCCGCCGTGCGCCTCACTTACCTGGCGCCGGAAGTGGGACCAGCCGGGGCAAAGATTGAGAAAACTGTGCGGCTCGCCGGAACCGAGAGCATCGAAGTGGACTACCGGGTGGCGCTTGAAGCGCCTTCGCGCACGGTCGAGCCTGCTAGTGCCCCGGCCGTCGTCATCGAGCGGCAAGCGTTCGTAGCGCTGAACTCGGTTGCGGTGCGCGCCGGAGGAGATCTTAGGACGCGCTTCTGCTGGCAAGCGCCGAGTGTTACCCGGGGGGCTTCACAACCAGGAGTCAAATCGGAGGCTCTGGGGAGTGGGCCGCACTGCGAGGCCTTCGTGCCTGGCAGCGGGACTCTCGAGGTGCCTAAGGATGTCAATCGACTGGAGGTGCGCACGCCAGGCCGCTCCGGCCTTGCGCTGGAGTGGAAGACAGGCCGCCTGACGATTGAGAAAAAGAATTTCTCGGCGCTGTTGAAGTTGTGGTTTCCGCCGCTCCAGGCCGGCGGGGAGCCGGGAGAATACCAGGTGCGGTACACTGTGCTGCCGGTGGAATAGGCCGGCAGCGGCATAACGCGCGGGCCACCGCCCAGGGCGGAGCGACTCGGCTGAGATTTCCATTCGGGGCTGGCTGGCGTGGGCGCCACCAACCGCATCCAAAGAAGAGTGCCAAAGCCGATGAATTGGAACGCAATTTTCGGGGCGGCCATTCTGTTGCTCGTTTCGCTGCTGGACGCCCACCCCGCAGCCGCGCAGGAACCCAGGCAGGGGCCACTCCCCGCTCCGACCAAGCGCGAAGTCACGCGCATCCCTGTGGAAACCACTCCCGAGGCGCCGCCGATTCCGGTCGAAGAGATCATCCGGCGCCTCGCGCAGAAGGAAGAAGAGTTCGCCCGCGCCCGCGCCGGGTACACCTACCGGAAAACCATTCGGGTGCAGGAATTCGGCGAGGACAACAAGCCTTCGGGCGAGTTTCAGGTGACCACCGAGCCCGCGGTCGCTTCGGACGGCAAACGGTACGAGAAGATCGTCCAGCAGCCGCCCTCGACACTCCGACGGCTGCCACTTGCGCCCGAAGACCTGGAGATCCTGGCGCGCATCCCGGCGTTTCCGCTGGTCACCGACCAGCTCAACAAGTACGAGCTGACTTACGCCGGAAAGCAGCCCGTGGACGAACTCACCACCTACCTGTTCCGAGTGAAACCCAGGCAGCTCGAGCGGAAGATCGCGTACTTCGAGGGCCTAGTCTGGGTGGACGATCGCGATCTGGTGGTCGCTAAGACCTACGGCAAGTGGGTGACCGAAGTCGGCGACGTCTCCACCCCGCAGTTGCCTTTTACTTTGTTTGAGACCCAGCGCGAGAACATCGACGGGAAATTCTGGTTTCCCAACTACGCCCGCTCGGACGACACGCTGAATTTGAAAAGCGGAGAGGTGCGCATCCGGCTGACTATCCGCTGGACCGACTACAAACCGGTCGCTGCGGCTTCATCGAAGTAATCCTTCACACCCTCATCCTTCGGCGGTTCACTGGGCGTAGCAAAACAGACAGTGAGCCCAGACCGCTGAAGCCACGAGGCATGCGCCTCCGGCAAAGCCCCGATGCGTGATCGCCGCCATTCCGAGCGGAGCGGAGGAATCTCTCCGTGGGATGCTTCGGAATCCGAACCTGAGCCCCGCCTAACCGCTCAACATAAGAAATGCGGCACTGTAATGCGGCGCCAAGTTGGAACGGCGCATTTAATAGTTTTTTAGTAGCCGCGGAAGCTGATCGATCGAGGAAAGCAGTGCGTCCGGCCGCACTGCGCGCAGGCCGTCGTGCGTGGGGAAAGGGCCGAGCACGGCAATGGCGCGAACTCCTGCGCGGCGCGCCATCTCGATGTCCTCGGGGGAATCACCGACGTAGACGCAGACCTCCGGCTTCAGGCGCAGGCGTCGCAGCGCCACTTCCAGCGGCGCCGGATGCGGCTTGCGTCGAGGAGCATCTTCGCAACAGACTCGCACGGCGAAAAGCTCTGACAGACCGAAGTGGCGGAGCTGCCGGCGAACGCGGGCACGACTGCCGCTGGTAACCAAACCTAGCGTGAAGCGGCGGCTGAGTTCGCGCAGCACCCGCCGCGCCCCGGGCAATAGCGCAGGATTCTGCCGCTGGTAGAAGCGGCCCCACAGCCGGTCGGCCTGCTCCCAGCGGTTCCGCGGGAGGCCGGCCGCGCGATAGACGCGGTGCCCATCGGGCGAGTAGTGTCGCGCGAGTTCGGCCACGCCCCAGCCGATGCCCAACTCCTGGAACATTTCCAGGTAGGCCTGAGTGTCCGCGTGATAAGAATCGAGCAGTGTGCCGTCCCAATCCAGCAGCACAGCGCGAAGAGTCACTTCTTCAGGGCCTGTGCGCATTGGTGCTCCGAAGATAGTAGCAAAGAACCGAACAGCGGTGACGCGTCACGCTTCAAGCGGGGCGTCGGCCGCCGGCCCATTGACTGCGTCGGCCGCACAGAGCCCAAGGATCTCATTTCATGAATTCGTTCTTGCCTCTCTGTTGTCATCCCGAACGAAGTGAGGGATCTCTCTGAGAGGTTCCTCGCCCGCCGCGATGGCTTTGGAAGGACAAAATGCCAGACGAGTCCGGCCGCTGGGCCCACCACTTATGAGATTGCCAGAAGGCTCCTAAATAGAACGTCCCGGTGGCTCGCGGGGCCACCGGGACGAAAAGTGATCGGAGATTGGATCTCCCAGGCTAGAAAGTGAACTTGATGGCGAACTGCGCCTGCCGCGGGTCGCCCACACCCTGGCGCAAAAAGCCATCAAAGTTAAACAGGCCGGGCGTCGTCAGTGGGTTCACGTTGTTCTTGTTATTGAAAGTGTTGAACATCTCGATCATCGGAATCAATTGCATCCGGTCGCCAAATTTGAAGGGCCGCACCAACCGCCAGTCGAAGCTGAAGAACTGGTTGTCCTTGCGGACCGAATTCCGGCCGAAGTCGGTGCCATTCACCACGCGCGTAGCGGGCGTGATGGGCTGCGCCGAACGCGCTTGCATGCGCACGTCCACCTGGAAGCCGTACGGGATCTCCCCGTAGGTATAGAAATTGAACTTGTGACGGATGTCTCGGTCCGAGAGCGAATAATCCTTCGAGAAGTCAAACCGGTTGAACGTACGGTCCGTGAAGGGATCGCGCTCGTTCGAGTCGTCGTCCAGGTCCTTCGATACGACGTAGTTGCCTTCCAGTTGGAAGTGATTGCTGAACCGCTTCCGCGCGCCAATCGTGAAGCCCCGGTACAGCGACTTCGCCGAGCTGGAAGTCGCGAATACGTCGCCCAGGTCGATCCCGAAGGGACTTGGACTGTTGTAGTACACAGTACTTCCGCTGCCGGGCGTGAAACTACCATTTGTGCTGCAGCAGATCGGACCAGCCGGCTGAGCCGCGATTACAGGATCGAAATGGCCAACATTTACGAAGCGGGTCAGGTGAACACCTTTGGACAATGTGAAGTCGGCGTACACTGCCAAGTCTCGGAAAATCTCTTGCTCAAATGCGACGTTTGTCGTGTAGATGCGCGGATTGGCGTAGTCCTTGCTGAATACCCGAACTCCCGAGAAGCAGGGGAACGGGTTCGGCGGGCCCGGGGGATTGGGGCATGACTGGGCCGTTGGGGTGACGAGTCTTGGCCATGTCGGGCGAATCGTTGGATTGGCAAACAACCCTCCGGCAATCGTCTGCTGCTGGACGCCGTTGGTGGTGATCGATCCCACTTGCGTCAGCATGTTCTGTCGGCCGTTGTAGATGCCCCAGCTTGCGCGCAAAACGGACTTATGGTTGTTACGCACGTCCCAGGCAAATCCGATGCGTGGCTGGAATTCCTTCTTCTGGCTGTGCAGCGTGCCATCCGAAGGGAACGCCGGATTGCTCAGGAAGATGCCGTACGCGGTCTTGGAGGGATCCACCACCGGGTCGGGGAAAATCTGCGCCTCCCAGCGCAAGCCGTAGTTGAAGGTAAAGTTTGGCAAGATCTGCCATTTGTCTTGGACAAACAGCGCGAAATCTTCGTTCTTAATATTTGAGGCGCCAGTGGCATCAGTCGCTAGGCTCGTCAGACCAGCGCCCTGGAGAAAGAGCAGCAGGGGCGTGGTGGCACCGGCGCAACTGGGCGAAGTTAGATCTGTAAACGTGATGGTGGTGCCGGGGCAGCGCCCAGTATTAGGCCCGAATCCTGATCCTGGCGCCCCGGGCGTAGCGTAATGCAGAAAGCCGATCGTGTCGCTCAGGATATAGCGGCCGGTGAAGAAGCCGCGGAACACTTGGTCGTTGAGGGTGTGTAGGTATTCACCTCCGAACTTGACGGTGTGCTTCCCCCAGAGAAGCGAGAAGCTGTCCCGAACCTGAGTGCGCCAGATTAGCTCATCAATATTGGGCTGCAGGAAGAAGGGATTGCCGAACCGGAAAGTTGTCCCAAAACCCATCGCCGTGTCGGCTGGCACTTTCGAGGGGGTTGCCGAACGGGGTCGCAGCTCGCGCTGATAGGTGAAATGGGCCTCGTTCAATTTGGTCGGGGAAACGGTGCTGAACAGGTTGAAATTGGCCACATTGATCTTCGACGGACCCTCGATGCCGTTGGCTGAGTTCCCGTAGGTGGCCACGTCGAACGTCTGGTTGGTATTTTTGGAGTAGTCGAAGTTGTAGGAGGCGGAAAACTGGTGGGCCGGCGTCAAGTTCCAGTCGAATCGGCCCAGCGCTGCGGAGTTACGAATGGGATGTTTGATCGGGCTGCCCTCGTCCTGGTTGAGGCTGGTCTTGAAAAAGTTAAGCAGCGCAACTCGCTGGCATTCTGGGCTCGCATCAATCACCGCGTCGTTGACTCCAGCCACGGGATTCGTCACTGAACAGGCTGCTCCCAACGGCGTGCTCAGGTTGTCCCGCGTTAGGTTGGAGAGAATCTGCTCGAAGGCCCCGAAGATGAACATCTTGTCTCGGACGATGGGTCCGCCGAGGGTGCCGCCGAACTGTTCGCGGTGGAAGTCTTTGAGTGGCTTGCCATCGGAAGTATTCGAGGCCAAGCCTTCGAGCCGCTGGAAGTGGAAGGCGCTGCCGTGCACTTCATTGGTGCCCGACTTGGTGATGATGTTGACCACGCCGCCCGCGGTGCGCCCAAACTCAGGGCTGGCGCCGCTGGCCACCACCTGAAATTCCTTCACGGCATCGAGCGTGATGTCGATGGCGGCGCGTTGCCCGCCGAGCTGTTCACCGAAGAAGCCGTTGTTGTAGTCCCCGCCGTCCAGGCTGATGTTGTTGAAGATACCGCGCTGCCCGTTGAAGTTGATTTCGTCTCCATCGGGGCCCTGGACGATGCTGACCCCGGGCGTCAGGGTCAGCAAATCTTCAAACTTCCTGCCCAGGATGGGAGTCGTGCTCACCGTTAACTGGTCCAGCGTGCTGCTCGATTCCGTTTTGCTGACCTCGATGGTGGGCGTGGCTGTGACCACGATGCGTTCCGCCACCGCAGAAATCTTCATACCCACGGGGAGAGAAAGGGACTGGCCGACCGTGAGGTTTACGTTTTCCTGCACGATGGTGGCAAATCCCGGCTTGGAGATCGTCGCCGTGTAACGACCGGGAGGCAAGAGCAGGAAGGTAAATCGCCCGTCCGGTCCAGTGGTCTCGGTCCTGGTGAAGTTTGTATCCAAATTCTTAATTTCGACGGTCGCGCCGGGCACCAAGCCGCCCTTTTCGTCCGTCACCTCGCCCTGGATCGTGCCGGTAGTGATTTGGGACTGCCCCCACGCCAAACTCGCCATGGCTAAACAAAAGGCAAGCACAAATAGAATACTTCGTAGTATTTTCATCGCATGCCTCCTAAATCTGATTGCAGCAGACGGGCCCGTAGAATTGGGCACCATGTACTACACACCCTGCCCCTAATGATGAGCCAGATTATAGAGGCAGAGATGAAAAATGCAACAGAGAATCGCATGGAGATCCAGGCCTGAGGCTTGCGCCCGAAGCCGAAAGGAGAAGCTCCACGCGCGGTCAAGGTTTCTGGAAGCGCGGGGGGACGACCTCGTCGCGCTGGAAAGTGATGTCGTCGAAGGTGGCCGCCACCCCATGCCACCCCGGCGTGTCGGCGGGTTCGACGCGGACAATGTGCGCGGCGGTGGTCATGCGCACGCTGCCGCGGCCGAGCGGCCGGTCCACCAGGCCCACCTCGAGCTCAATGGGTGTGCCCGGCTCGATCCAGCGGGGACATAGGAAATAAACGCCGCTTGAGCTGATGTTCTTGGTTACCAGCGTGACGGGCACCGGCTCCCGCTGGCCGGCCACGCGTTTCAGGCGCAGAGGCAAACGCAGCGCCGCGCGCGGATACAATCGCCGCTCCTGCACCACGCCGACTACATGCGTGGGCACACGCGGAAACCCGCGAGGCTTCTCGCGCGCAATCCTCCCGCTCGATTCATCCCAGGCTTTGGGAGATTGGGCAGGGGCATCCCGCAAGACTTCTGCCTTAGTTTCGTGGGGTTCGACTGCTTTGATCTGCTTCGGATCGCGTGCAGCGCGCATGGCTATCCTCTCATTCCAAACGCTTCTGGCGCTGCTGCGTCCCCACTATCCTCTGCGCTGCGAGGCTCGTCAATTCAAGGAGTCAGCTACGTGTCCTAATGGGTACTCCGGTTGGTGGCCGGAAGTTTCGGCTAATAAGGAAGGCCTGGGACCGACGTTACCATGGCCCTACGCCATGGGCTTTGTGGAGAGATACTATCGGCGCCCTCTACACATAAGATTAGGATAGACCCCCTGCTTCGCTCGTTTCAGAGGGGCCGGCCCAGGGTTCCTGTGATGTCAGAATAGCGAGCCAATAGCCCAGCCCACGGCGGCACGGCGATTGGGCGGGCGAAATGCGGAGCCATCCGGCAGCAGGATTGCCCGAGCCAGACGCATTGGGTTGACCGCGTAATGGACGCGCACCGTCTGGTCCACAATAGGCACCTGCCAGCGCATCTCGACACCAGTCGAGGCGCGCACGATTCCCTTCGTGGCGCCCAGCAGAGCGGGCCGGTTGGCGCCGAGCCAGCCCGGCAGCAGCCAGCCTATACCCGTATCGAAGAAGGCCGCCGCTTCGGTCCGCTGTGTCAATGGAAGACGGTATTCAGTGTTGAGCGCGCTAACCAGGTCTGCGCCGACTGCCTGGGCTCGATAGGTGGGCGTTCCGCTCGCTTGATCGGACTTCACCAAGGCGTAGGGAGCGAGCTCGCCGCCGCGCAAGCCGCGGACGAGCTCGTCGCCGGCAAATTGGCGAGCGTGCAAGGGCAGCTCGCCGCGAAAGCTCGAAACACCGGCGATGTGGCCGCGGAAGGCCCAAGCGTTGCGGCGGTCCTCCTTGCCGAGCCGCGCGCCTCCGGGATACAGATATGGCGTGAGCGGGTCGGGCAAGATCCGCGCATATTCCGCCGAGGCGCGCAATAGGTTCTCATCGCCGCCGAGCCGGCCGCCACAAACCGACGCGGCTGCATCCCATCGCTCGCGGCCGGTGTTGTGCGACTCGTTCAGGCTAATCGTGTGGCCCGCGGTGCTTGCGCGCAGCGGATTGCGAGCCACGCCGGAGATGGCCGGGGGCAAGTTCAGATCGTAGGCCGTGGACGTATGGGTGAGCTGGTAGTTTACGCCAAGAGTATCGCTCGCTGCGAGCGGGTAGGTTGAGCTGAGCCCGAAGCCTGAACTCCGGGATGTGAACAGGCGCCGGTGGCCTGGGGAGCCCGGTAGGTTGGGCCGCACAAGATTATTGAAGAGGCTGAGACCGAGAGACACGCGCGTGCCGAGAAGGCCTTCCTTGGCGACGCCCAGGAGCGTCTGCAGGCTTTGTGGGCCACCCTCGATGTGCGCGGTGATTAGCTCTTCGCCGCCGAGCAGGTCGAAAACGTTGTAGACGACACCCGCGGTGTTGCCGAAGCCGGCAAGTCCGCCGGTCACCGAGAAGCGCTGCCGGCCGATCTCTTCGAGGTGAATCGCCACGTCGACTGTACTGCGCTCCTCATCGAAGCTCACGCGGATGTCCTGCTGCTTCACTGGGCGTATGAAGCCGGTGCGGGCCAATTGCGCCAATCCCTGTTCGAGCTTGGCCACATCGAATGGCTCACCCTCCCTCAGCAGAATGCGGCGCCGGTAGTAGCGGTCGCTGAAGCGCCGCTGGGCGCTGAACTCGAGCCGCCGGACGATGTAGGGTTGTGCCTCGCGAACGCGAAAGGT
>Ga0137399_10001466_pt1 | contig 10848 bp, 19 predicted proteins | sample czorhiz316metaG_FD_104810 | JGI IMG/M metagenome (GOLD analysis project Ga0137399, IMG submission 104810) | Vadose zone soil microbial communities from Angelo Coast Range Reserve, California, USA - czorhiz3.16 metaG | ecosystem: Environmental > Terrestrial > Soil > Vadose zone | place: USA...
AAAACCTAACTTGGCATGAAGGTCCTCTTAATGGCAAGCTCCGCCATGTATACGTAGCGGATGGTATTCGTGTTGTTGGTGCATATCGGCCATCCCGTTTACTAAGTTCCGCATACAACGCTTGGAACGGAAAACGTCCATACGGTGTGGATGCCGGGCGTGCAGTGGTTATGGGGATTTATCCCATAGGGGATCGACCCGTTTATGGGCTTGCAACCGAAACCGGAACCTTCATTGCTGAAGGTCTCCTCTCTCACAATAGTGGAAGGCTTTCTTCAAGTGATCCCAACCTACAAAATATCCCAGAGAGCGCTAGGTATATCTATGTCCCTTCCTATTCAGATTGGCGAATCTTTGACGTCGACTTCTCCTCATTAGAGAATCGCCTTACTGCTTGGTTTGCGCAAGATTTTGAACGGCTAGAACGACTTTCGCAGCCCGGATTCAACGAGCACAAATGGGTCTGCTCGCAATTCTTCGGGATTCCTGTAGAAGAAGTTGTCAAGGACAATAGCAAAGACGCGCCCTACGGCAAGGCCAAGCGCATCAACCATGGCAGCAATTACGGCATGGGGCCTATGAAAATCAGCAAGCTCTATGACTTACCGTTCGCCGAGATGAAGGTGCTCTGTGAGAAATGGAAACAAATTAACCACAAAACCGTGGAGTGGCAAAATGAAACCGCGGCTCGCGCCAAAAAGGATGGCTACCTTATCACGCCCTTCGGGCGCAAAAGATGGTTCTACACGCAATCGGCCCACACCGAGGCTCTCAGCTTCCTTCCGCAGAGTACTGGCGCGGATATTACCTTTCTGAGCATGCTGGCCCTTCTTTATGAGCGCATTGGATGGCCCCGCGAGAAGGTTGAACGGCTGGTTCCAATCGTGTTACCCTTACCGCGTCCGGCCCGCATCTTGGCGCAGGTACACGACAGCCTACCAGGCGAAAGTCCCATCGATCTAATTCCCGAAGTGCGCGAGGCTATGCAGCGTGTGATGGGCCAGCCCTGGCCTCAGCTGGGCGGCTTTGCGATCCCAGCCGAATGGAAAGACGGTCCGAGCTGGGGCGAATGCCACTGACCGAAGGCGAACGCATCCGTTTCAGCGCCATGCGCTACTGCGATAGCGTAGTCACTCGAGAAGTGGGCTGCTACCACTGCGCCATGTCATTTGGACACCCTTATGCGGTGGCCTACGAGATTCTACGCAACCCCAACTATTATGAGGATAAGGCCCGTAGCGATAGCATTGCGGCCCGTCGCGTAGCCGAGGACAACTGGCACGACATCCGGCACATAACCAAAGAGAACACCCCTGGTCTGGTGGGCCAGCCCTACGACCGCTACGAATGCTATTGGCCCAACGGGCGCTACAGGGCTTCGGGGCCCTACCCCTATAAAGGCAGTACAACGTGCCCCAGCTGCCACCAAGAAATTTGTGTGCCTAAGAGTGTCGGGCAAATTTGTACATAGGAGAAATGGTGAAATATAAAACAGGAGAGGTCCTGTACGTCAAGAGTACCGAGGAACCCGTGATTGTAATCGCTGAACGGAAGTTGGCCTCGGGCGACAAACGGTTCCCAATGGAGTACGAGGGCTCTGGACTTGTAGTGGTGGTGCAGCGGCCTATCATTGCAGACGGTGGCGTTGCCCGCTACGAGTTCTACGACTTTTTGGATGAGGCCCTGGCAACTGGCATGGAGATGACCGCAATGCGCATCCAACGTCTCCGAGATGGTCAAGAGCTTTACCGCGAGGAACTGGGTCCCGAAGGGCCGGTCGGTCCGGCCCTAGTAAAAAACTAAGGGAATTCAATGAAAATAAATGTGTACCTAGATGACGGCCGTGTTTACAGCTATGAAGTGCCAAACGAGTTAAAGGCCCGTGAGCATGCTGCGGCTATTGTGTTGGGTGGTTATAGGCACAATGACGGTATGGAATTTGAGCATTATGGGCCCCAGCGCGTGCTCAAGGTCAAAGTAACGGGCGGCGTAGTTGCAACAAAATACCCGGATAGCGGCACTGGAACTTAAAGCTGAGGGAGAAATGTGGCCGAGCAATTGGCAGACTTCTTGAAGCACGAGCCCTCTCCACAGCCCTATGTAGTAGGCCGCGGAATTTTGCCTGTGGGGGGCAAGTGCATAATTGCGGGCAGTCCAAAAAGTAATAAGTCCTTCTTGGTTCTCAATTTACTTTTGGATTTGGCTATGGGTCGGAATGCCTTTGAGGCCTATTACAAATCCGGTGCGCCCGTCTTGCCAATTTCAAAGGCCTGGCGCGTACTGCTCACCGAACAGGAAATGGGCGATCAAGGCTTGTTGGAGCGACTTGCCGGCAAAGATGGAAAACCCGGTCTGTGCACGGGTATGGAAAATCTAGACGCGCTGCCTTTCTTTATTAAATCCAGGGACACGGCAATGCGTTTGGATACGCCTAAGGGCCGGGACTTTATCAACCAAGAGATCGCAAGTGTTAAGCCTGATGTGGTGGTGTTTGATCCCTTTGCGCAATTTCATCTTAGTGATGAAAATTCGGCCCAGGAAACCTCGGCCTTGATGCGTGTTTTTAACCACATCATAGAGGATTATGGCTGTGCGGTAATTGTGGTCCACCATACGGCCAAAGAAACGCCGGATAATCCCAGGCGGGGTGGCAATAGGCTCCGTGGCTCTAGCGCCATCTTTGGCGATATTGATACCTTCATTGAAGTGCAACGTAAGTCCAGCGAACACTCTCGCGAGCCCGTACTGGGGCTAAGTTTTGAACTACGTCGTGGCGAGCCCATTGAGGAGATTTTTGTGGAGCGTTTGATGGACGGACGTGTGCGCTATCTGGGCGATGGCTACGAATTTGGTGGCACCGCCAAAAAAGATCAAGGGCCTCGCAGCAAATATAGGGACCTGTAATGTCCGCGCCAATACATTTCAGTAACAACGACAACTATGCCACACCCGCCTTCCTCTATAGCGCCTTGGAGCGTGAGTTTGGCCTGACGTTGGACCCCTGTCCCCTCATCCCCAATCCCTCTGAGGATGGCCTGGCCTTGGACTGGACCGGTCAGGTGGTCTTTTGCAACCCGCCTTGGAGCGCCATCGAGCCTTGGGTTCAAAAGGCCCTTAATTCCAAATGCACTACGGTATTTGTTCTGCCTGCAAGGACTGACACCCGATGGTTCCACTTGCTGTTGAACAGCGGGGCCGAATTGCGTTTTTTCAGAAAAAGGGTTCATTTCGTTCGGGAGGGCGTGAACCGCAACCCCACGGACGGGACTCTCGTAGTGATAGTTAGAAATATGGGGAAGTAACGTGCCCTCTCACGCCAAATCTCAGGATTTCAAGTCAAGAGGGCTGTGCGGTTCGTGGCGTGCGAGATTTGCAGATCCAAGGACCGACCAAAAGATAGGGCCAGACACTTAAAGTACAAGTACGGCCTTTCTGAAACAGAGTATCTACTGCTCTTGTCCAAGCAGGGTGGCAAGTGTTCTATCTGTAAAACCGGTAGTCCAATTCCCGGATTTGTTGTAGACCATTGCCATAGGACGGATAAGGTTCGGGGATTACTATGCCCTAAGTGTAATCTAGCTTTGGAACGTTTAGAAAGCGTTGAGGATTGGGCTTTAAAAGCGGAAGCTTACTTGGCGATTGTGAGGCAGCTATGAACTGGAAACTTTGGGGCTGTTTATATTGGCTTTTTTGGGCTATTAGTTTTGCCATCTGGGAAACCTATGCGGGGTTGCATAATAAAGACGTGCCCATGCTCACTCAGGTCGTAGTGCGCTATGTGCCTTGGTGGGTTACTATGGGTCTGTTGACCTGGGGATGGTTTCACTTTTTCCTGCTTTACATATCACCTACATACATAAGGTGGCTAAGAGGAGCTCACTAGTTGCCTTACAAAGATCCCGCTAAAAGAAAGGCCTATCTAAAGGAATATTGTAGACGTCATGCAGACCGTATACGTCAGCATCAGGCAAGCCCTGTCATACGTAAACGACTAAACGCGCGGCCTACCTAAAGAGGACCTAGATTAGGAAACCAAGAGATATTCGGTGTTTGCGTTGTGGGCTTTTAAAGCCTAGGGACGCGTTCGTCAAGGACAGAACGCGTGCAGGTGGGTTATATCCATGGTGTAAAGAGTGCCATTCAGCGTACAGAAAGCTGTATGTTGAAAACAACCGCGAAAAGGTATTAGAGCAAAAACGGGTATTTTATCATAAACAGGCGGCCCTAAAAAGGCAAAACGATCCAGCGCGTTTCTGTCCGATTTGTAAGACATTAATCGCAGGCAGGGTAAACAAAGTTTTTTGTGGAAGTCGTTGTTCCCATCGCGCGCAGCGTTTGGATATGTACGGACTTTCCCCAACAGATTTTGATAGGTTAACAGAAACGGGTCGGTGCCCGTTGTGTGGGGTAGGAGTTCGTAAACGCTGGGAGATAGATCACAACCATCAAACAGGGGCAACAACGGGCGCGGTTTGTTCTAGATGCAATCAATACCTTCTCACAGGTAGTAAACACGATGTAGAGATTGCCAAACGTCTTGTTGAATACCTAACGGTTACACCAGTAGAAAGACTGCTGGGCGAGAAGCGCTATGGGGCACCTCCCGGAACTTCTACCAAACACCGAATTTGGTTGTGGACAGGTAAGGTTCCTGATAAGGAACCCGATAAGGGGAATTAAATGGCGACCATTGGTCCAGATTATTCAGGCTACGTGTTTGGGAGCAACAACTTCACAACGGCCTCCGCACCTCAGAGCACAATTGGAGGCTGGATCCAAACAGTCCCGGGTGCCCTAGGAACTACTGCTACGAGTGTGGCAGCCCAGCAACTCTATCCGCAGGGCCTACAACAAGCCCCATTCCAATATAACCCAGAGCAAATGCAAATGTTCCTGGGCATCATGCTCGATGCCCTGCGTTATGGCCAGACCACTTGGCGAACCGGCCCGGTTGAGGCGCCCCGTGCGCTCGAAACAAAGGCCCTCACCAGCGCCGACCGCGCCGAGTTGGATAAAAGGCTGCCATTCTAGTGACCACGCCACAATCCTTTGGTAGCAACCAGGAGCTCTTGCAATATTTATCGGCGCAACTTATGGAGGTGCCGGCCCTCCGAGAGGCCCTTGAGCAGGTGGCCCTGGCGCATCCGGCTCCCAGAGGAAATGTTTATATTGCACGACCCGGTATTCTAGATTATGAGATCGGAGATCGACCCTTCTATCAAATTGGGGCCAAGCTAACCTACTTTGACAAGGCGGGTGTTCAAGATCAGCTGGGCTATTTCCTTCGTATTGCCGGCCTCCAACACCAAACGCTTTTGGAGCGCTCGGTCTACATCCTGGCCCTGCAGTTGGCCGATGGCCTGCTTGAGCATGAGGACGCCAAAAAGCCACTGGCTATCCAGCCCCTCACCACAAAGGACCGAGAAGAAATGAGGTTGCCATTTTGACGGCCCATATACCGCATTGGCTGGCCGCAACGCCCCATGTGCTCTTTGTGCTTTGGCCCTATGTGGCCAGCGTTGTGGCCCTGGTGGCCGTGCAATTTGGCCGACATTTGAGTAAAGAGCTTGAGAAGAACGTCACCCTCTCGGAAACGCTGCGGCATAATCTGACCGTAACGCAGGATCGCTTGGAGGGCTACCGAAACGACAGAACTACCCAAATGGGTTGGGAGCACGCCCAGGAATGGGAAGCGCGCTATCGTTTGCAGTTGCAAAAGTGCGCGGTGGAGCACATTGAAAGGCCCTTGCCCGTCCGCCCGCTCGACGCCGCGCAAAGGGCCCAGCTCATAAAGGAGGCCGACGCCAGTGGACTCTTCGACTAGTCAGTTGATAGCCTACATGAGTCAGCGACTTCTGGAGGTGGCCGAACTGAATAGCGTGCTGGACCAGTTTGGCGGCTCCAAGGCGCTTCCGGCCTCGGGTAAGAGCGTGAAATTTGTGCGATATGCGCCCTTTGAGGAAGGCCAAAGCAGTTGGAACTTTGGATACACCGCCCTGGTGGCCAATCTGGATTGGTTGGGCCTCGTTAGAGCCCTTAGGCCAGAAGAACCCTTGGCTAGTCTGGAAACCCGTGAACTAACTGCAATGGATCGCCAGGCCCTAGCAGACATGGAGCTGTTCTAATGGCATACGTAAAGGTGACGTATGCCCAACTTAGCGAGCCTATGTACAGCCGATGGCACAGCCCAGACCGGAGGCTTTACACCCAAACCCAAATAGAGGCCATAATGGCCGCCTCGCCACGACGGAATTGGCGTTGGGCCTGGTGGCGCTACGATCCCCTTCCGCCCGTAATGCCCATCCGGCATCTTACGGCCCGGGCCCGAAATAGTCTGGAAAGAATGTTGCCATTTTAATGAACCGTGAACGCTTGCTTTTTATCTTTAGTATAATTCGTACTATAGGAGCCCTCGTGAGCGTTATAGTCAACGTGTACGTGCTTTTGAGACTTACAGGAAAAATATGAAAAAAAGTAGAATACTTATAGCCGATCTTGAAACAGCGGGACCCAATAGCTTCCGCAGCGACTTGGCGGCCATTGTCAATTTCGGTTTTAAATTTCTAGGGGAAAAACGCGCACGGGTACTAACGATTGACCAGTTCCCGAAGTGGTTCTCAACCGAAAAAGGCCTAAACGACAAAGGCCTTTTGAAAGCCGCGTTGGCAATCATGGAAGAAGCCGAGATCGTAGTTTTTCACTACGGCTCACGCTTTGATGCCAAATTTTTGAGAGGCCGTTGTGCCATCCATGGCCTGACGCCGCCTTCCCCAGCGAAGGTCGTAGACACCTGGGAACTGGCCCGACGGGCTTTCAACTTTAGCTCCAATCGCCTGGGCAATCTTTGTGACACACTCCGCGTTAAGCATAAGAAGTATCAAAAGGACAATCCCGATGAATGGCCGGGTTGGTGGATAAGAACCTTGGCTGGCGATAAAAAAGCCATCCACGCGATGGCCCGTTATTGTGCCCAAGATGTTGACGCATTGGCTGATCTATATTTGGTGCTCAGGCCCTATGCCACCACACATCCGCGGTTGGTCGAAGATCGATCCAAGTGCAAGTTGTGCGGAAGCCGTGTGCAATATCGTGGAACAGCGGTGGTGGGAGAACATCGTTATAGGCGCTATCAGTGCACAAACGGGAAATGCGGTCATTGGGATCGCGAGCGCCGGGCCCTCAAGGACATAATTGATCATGAAGATTAAGCCCAGCAAACGCTTTACCCGCACGGAAGTTTTGCGCTACGCCATTTTGTGCAACCTAATCGAGACCATTTGGGCCCGGAGTCGGGATAAGGACTTCTATAACATTGATTTCCACGACCTGCTTCCGATGACCTCGCCACAGGCCCGGCGCATCGCCACCTTTATCGAAGAACTGTACACAAATCCCCTTGTCAATCTGGGTGAGTTTGTAGGAAAGCTTTAAAGGAGCTTTATCGATGCTAAGCAACAAATGTTTTCCCAAAGAACCACGCAGGCACCGGAACTCAACTACCGGTGTCACATTGCTTTTGGACATGAGTGGCTCCATGGGCCCGCGCCGAGACGAGACCATCCGAGAGGTCAACCGCTATTTGGATAACCTGAGGAGCGATGGCCAGCGCTACAGAGTAACGGTTGTCACTTTTAATGAGGGTACAGAGCACTTGATAGTACGCAAAGATATTCGAGATGTCGGTCAGTTGGAGCACAGCGAATATCGTCCTAATGGCTGGACCCGCTTACTAGATGCGGTGGGCACAACGCTTCACAGTAACAACTTCCCCGAGGATCGGAACCTCTATGTCGTAATTACGGATGGGGAAGAGAACGATTCGCGCAACTATGGCCTGGACGAGGTCCGACGGCTGATCGATAGAAAGCGCTCCGAGAACTTCCAGTTTGTCTTCTTGGGTTCGGGGCCGAATTCCTGGCGAACCGGCAACCGAATGGGCTTCAACTTCTCGGTGGCCACGGACTGGAGCTCGCCCCAGAATTCGGAAAACATCTACAGGAGCCTCTACACGGCCTCTAACGCAATGAGCCAAGGCGGCCCCATCACGGTGCGGATGTTTAACACCAACAGCACCTCAGCCAAGTATAGCAATGATTGAGACCGATCCGGGCCACCTGTATGAGCTCGACTTGCTCGACCTACCGGAAGAGGCCCGCCGCAAAACGGCCACGTTGCGCTTCGTCAAACGTGAAGGCCCCAAATATCCCGGCAACAAGGGCCACTATCCCGGCACCACAATTCAAGAGGTCTTGCGGGCCTGTGTGGCCCGCCTAAAGTACGTAGACAATCAAATTCCCTGCGAGGAAGATAAAGACGCCATTAAGGCATGCATGGAAGCCGTTTGGTTGCTGGAAGAACGTGCAGCCATTCGCCATGGCCGACTGGCCCCAACGTTGGAAGAGGCCTTAACCGGCCCCACTTGCCCCAACTGTAAACATGTGGGCTGCCAAGGAGAGTGTCATTGAGACGCCATCTTTCGTTAGATATTGACGATGTAGTAGCCGATTTTACACGCCACTTCTTTGTTAAGAACGGTCGCAGTAAGGCCCAGGCCGATGTGGATTACAGGCGTCCCCGGGACTATTGGTACAGCTGGCTATTGCCACAGACGCAGGGCTCTCCGGAGGCCAACTTCAACAGAGTCTTCGAGGGCATCAAGAAGAATGAAGACTTCTGGCTAACCATTCCCGTTCTTGATAGGCACATCCCTCGTGATGTGGCTTTCTATCTCACCTCTAGGGAGTGTCCCAATGAGTTAACAGAGGAATGGCTACGAATAAACGACCTACCCAAGTTAGAGGTGGTCAACGCCACTCTTCTAAAGAAAAAGAAATGGGACATAGCCAAAGAGCGAGGCGTTACGGGGCACATTGACGACAAGGACACCACATTTCTAGGTTGTATTGAACACGGCTTTGTAGATAGCTTCCTGGTCTCCAGGCCCTGGAACGTTGATGTGCAAACCCCCAGGCGTATATATCGATTGGAGGAGTTGGATTGGCGAATTTAAGCGGCGACGGCAAGGTACGAAAGACCTACCCAGTAGGGACTGGGGCATTGGACTACTTCCCGGACGCCATTGCGGACGTGGCCCACGTTAGTTATGTGGCGACTCAACAGCATCATCCCGGCGAGCCCATGCACTGGGACCGTAGCAAGAGCACCGACCATGCCGATTGTCTCATGCGGCATTTTCTGGAACGCGGTACAACGGACGGTGATGGCGTCCGCCATTCAGCCAAGCTGGCCTGGCGGGCCCTAGCACTGCTCCAAACGGAGATAGAAAACGATGTGGCCCGACAGACTATTGATGTTGCTCGAAATAGCGGTGCTCTTGTACATGGTGAAATTGGACCGCAGCAACCATCAGGCCATTCAGGAGTTTCTGCGCAGCCGCACGGAATGGTATGCGCGTCGAGCTCAAATGAAAAAGCCACCTGAAACTGGTCAGGTGGCTGATAACGAAACCGTAGCTGTGCTAAGCGAGGATGGACAGAATGAACCTCAATGAATACCAGGATTTACGTGCCGTCTACACGGTTTACAAGAAACAGCACTTTGCTGATGGGTTGGTGTATTCAGTTCTTGCGCTTTGTGGTGAATCTGGTGAACTGGCCAACAAATTGAAAAAGCACCTTAGAAAGGGTACTGAACCTGATCGAGAGATGCTAGCAGATGAATTGGGAGACTGCCTGTGGTATGTTGCGGCAGTGGCTGCTGAACTAGGAATCTCCTTAGAAGAGGTTGCGCAAATGAATTTGAGGAAGTTGGCAGCCAGAAAGGCTGCAGACAAAATCACAGGTTGAGGCGGCTTATGAATGTGCCCTTCCCGTTGGAATGAGGGCAGCCTCCTGGTGGTGCTTTGGGCTTCTATGTTTGGCCACGTTCACCAAGCTATTTGAGCTTTGGCAGGCCTGGCAGCCCCTTACTCGCCTTAGGCGGCGTCTGAAACCTAATTCCGGCCATCTGCCATAGAAACTTCTTCCAGTTAAAGCGCTCCTCGCCCTTCCGGCCGCCCGGCATGGGCTCCTCGGCCATTGAAATCGCCGAGGCGCCGCCCATTCGGCCCACAATCCGTCCCACTTCCTTGGCTTGCTCTTTGGCCGGAACGCCCTTTCGCATCAACTTGCCGCCCTGAATGGCATCCTGCATCGCGCCCACAACAGGCGCCGGCGTCAATATGCTCTCCACATAAGGCAGGCTGCCCATACTTCCGGTTGGAAATTCCTTGGTGGGCTTGGCCTGTTTGCCATATAGCAAACCCCGGGCCCAAGCCGCGGTATTATAGATAAAGGTGCTGCCCCCGGCTCGCCGGACATAGGCCTTTTCATCCCCTGTCATATATTTGGCGAACTGGTCCATTAGGGGGTGGATCATAAAGGTCATGAGGCCCAAATACAAAAGCCTATCCAGTCCATCGGCCCTGTCGGCCTTGCTAAGCCCGCCCAGTTTCTCCGGCATGACCTCCCTTACGCTATAAAAATAGCTCTTGAGGGCGCCATAGTGGTAATTGGTGAAGATGGTAAGGCCCGGCGTGTTGAAGAGCCGGCCCAGAATCCGATTGTTCATGATACGGGTGGGTACTCGATAGTTGGGGATGTGCCTCTGAACATGGTCCAGAGCGTCCTCCAGCGTTTCGCCCTTGCGCTCCATACGTTCGTAGACTGAGCTAATGATGCCTAAATCGTGCGAGCCCCACGTCACGTCCTTGCCAATATTGTAGACGTGCCGGGCCAATTCCTTCCGATCCATTAATCCCAAAGATCGGGCCAGTTCGTCGCCCCGCTTGGTTTCCACAATCTCCTGCATAAACTTGGCCTGAATCAGGTGCGTAATGTCGTTGTTGTC
>Ga0137399_10001469_pt1 | contig 10845 bp, 5 predicted proteins | sample czorhiz316metaG_FD_104810 | JGI IMG/M metagenome (GOLD analysis project Ga0137399, IMG submission 104810) | Vadose zone soil microbial communities from Angelo Coast Range Reserve, California, USA - czorhiz3.16 metaG | ecosystem: Environmental > Terrestrial > Soil > Vadose zone | place: USA...
CGCTGTACCGGAATGACGGCGAAGGGGGCTTTACGGATGTGACGTCCCAGGCAGGGATTAGTAACTTGACTCTACCTTTTCTGGGCTGGGGCACTGGATTCCTCGATTTCGATAACGATGGGCTGCTCGACATTTTTGTTGCAAATGGGCACGTTTACCCCGAAGTGGATAAGACTGATTGGGGCACTACTTACAGGCAACGTCCACTGCTGCTCAGGAATATAGACGGCCAGAAATTCCAGGAAGTTCCTCCCGCCACAGGCAGCGGCTTGGCGGTAGTGGTGCCCGCTCGGGGAGCGGCGTTCGGGGATCTGTTCAACGACGGGCATATAGACGTAGTACTCAATAATATGGACGCCGCACCTACACTGCTCCGGAACGTAACGAAAAACGCCAATCATTGGGTGGCTTTGAAACTCGTGGGTGGTCCCAAGAGTCCGCATGACGCCATCGGAGCCAAAGTGTTCCTGACGGCCGGAGGAGTCCGTCAGCGAGCGGATATTTTTAGTGGCGGCAGCTATGCTTCCAGCTCCGATCAAAGATTGCACTTCGGATTGGCCTCGGCCACAAAGATTGAGAAGGTCGAGATTTTCTGGCCAACCGGCGCTAAGGAGATGATCGAACTTCCCAGAGTGGACCGAATTTATGCGGTTGTCGAGGGCAAGGGGATTGTCGCGCAGTGAGAGTTCGCCTTGTGACGAAGTTCATTATTTGCCTGATTTGGGCAAGTTCTCTGGCGGTCGGTTTGCCCGTTCGAATTTCTGCGCAAGAAATCCAGAAAAAGGTGGCCGCTCCCTCTTCAGGCGCAACTCCGGGTTTGTTTGTGGATATTACGGAAAAAGCCGGAGTGAATTTCGGCTATCAGGCATCGCATACTTCCAAGAAATATTTGATTGAAACTATGGGCCCGGGCGTCGCGCTCTTCGATTACGACAACGACGGACGGCTGGACATTTTTCTGGTGAATGGCGCTCCGTTGGACGACCCCACTCCGCTGGGAACCATTCCGAAAAAGTCCGGGGCGAAGTCTTGGAATCGACTCTACCACCAGAAAGCAGATGGAACTTTTGAAGATGTAACCCAGAAGGCCGGATTGCAAGGCGAGGGCTATGGGATGGGCGTGGCTGTCGGAGACTATGACAATGACGGCTACGAAGATCTGTTTGTGACTGGTTTCGGCGGAAATCATTTGTATCACAACAACGGAAATGGAACTTTCACCGATGTCACCGCAAAAGCGGGCGTGGCCGGATCGGGTTGGTCGACGAGCGCCGCCTGGGTTGATTTGGATGGCGATGGGTATCTCGACTTGGTGGTACTAAGGTATCTGGAGTGGGATTTTGCGGATATCTGGTGTGGTGAACACCGGGAAGGCTACCGCGCCTACTGTCATCCCGAGAATTTCAAAGCGGTTCCTCCGTTGGTGTTTCACAATAATGGCGACGGCACATTCACGGAAGTCGCCGCAAAACTCGGACTGGGTAAGCCCGCCAAAGGCTTGGGCGTAGCCTTCGAGGACTACGACAAGGATGGACACCTCGATTTGTTCTTCGCCAACGATTCGATGCTTGAATATCTCTACCATAACAAGGGAGACGGCACATTTGAAGAAGTAGGGCTGGCAGCGGCGGTTGCAGCCGACGCTGACGGAAGGACCTACGCTGGGATGGGCGTGGACTTTGCCGATTACAAGAACACGGGATGGCCTTCCCTGCTGGTCACCGATCTGGCGAACCAGCGGTACTCTCTGTATGAAAACAACCGCGATGGTTCGTTCAATTATGTGAGCCAGGAAACGGGTATCGGAAAGATGACGCTGCTTCATTCCGGCTGGGGTGTTCGTTTTTTCGATTATGACAACGATGGCTGGAAAGACTTGATGATTGCGCAAGGACACGATCTGGATACGATCGAATTGACAGCCCCGACCCTTCGCTATCGCGAACACCTGCTGCTTGCGCACAACGATCGTGGCAAGAGCTTCACCGATGTTTCCAGCGAATCTGGTGAAGTGTTTCAGCAAAACTGGGTGGGACGCGGATTGGCAATCGGCGACCTCGACAACGACGGGCGGTTGGATGCGGTAGTGACTACGAATGATGGCCCGGCGTACGTGCTCCACAACGAAATCCAGACAGGCAATCACTGGTTGCTTCTGAAACTTGTCGGACACAAAAGCAATCGAGACGCAATTGGAGCACAAATAAAAATAGTGACCGGCGACGGGCCGCAGTACGCGATGGTCACGACTGCCGGCAGTTATCTTTCTTCCGGAGACAAGCGCGTGCACTTCGGGCTCGGCAAACAAACCCAAGTTTCGGCGATTGAGATTCGTTGGCCCAGTGGAATCATCCAGATGCTCAAAGATGTTCGCGCGGATCAGATCTTGCAGATTGGCGAACCGGTACCTGGCCGCAACGCTCCGGCGGGCACGCCGTGAGTTGCCTGGTTCGCCTCCGAGCGGCTTGGTTCTGCCTTGCGCTCCCAATGTTGTTTCCTATTTTGCTGTCGCCTAGTTTTGGACAAACCGACGACAGGTACGAGAAGGCTAAAGCTGTCTTCCAGAGTGGCCAGTATCTGGAGTCCGTTTCCTTATTTGAAGCTGCCGATTCCGCGGAGCCCGGCAAAACCGACGCGCTTCTCTATTCGGCTAAGGCCAGCATTCATCTGCAAAAAGTTGCCGATGCGGAGAATGCTCTTCGGCGCTACCTAGAAAAGAATCCGGAATCGGCGAACGGCTACTATTTGCTGGGGTATGTCCTGAACCGGGAGAACCGGCCCGCCGAGTCGCTGGAGATCTACACGAGAGCTGCGAAGATTACGCCGCCTACGGGTGACGACCTGAAAATTGTGGCGCTTGATTATGAGCTTCTGAATGACAACTCCGAGGCGATTCGCTGGCTGGAACGGGCAGTCGCGATGGAACCGGTAAACAAAGAGGCCTGGTACTACCTTGGCCGCGCATATTATACGGCTTCGCGGATTCCGGATGCGCGCGCCGCTTTCGAGCAAGTTTTGCGAATTGAGCCTCGGGACGCCAGGGCCGAAAATAATCTTGGCTTGATATTCGAATCCGGAGGAAAAACGGAGGATGCGCTTGCAGCCTACCGCAACGCAATCGCGTGGCAGAAGGACAGCGCTCCGTCTTCCGACCAGCCGTACTTGAATCTGGGGAGCCTGCTGGTCACCCTCGACCGCTCCGAAGAGGCCATTTCGCCCCTGCGAAAAGCCGTGGAGTTGGCGAGCACAAATTCGCAATGTCATATGCGGCTGGGCACCGCTTATTTGCATCTGAACAGGCTGGACGAAGCGCAAAAGGAATTGCTGGAAGCGGTATGGCTGAATCCTCAGGATGCGACCGCCCACTACCAGCTTGGGCGCTACTACAAGCAAGTGAAAAACATGGAAGCGGCGAAGAGAGAATTCGACCGAGTTTCGGAAATTCAGTCAGCAGAAGTACAAAATTTGAAAAGGCCCAAAAATTAGCAGTGCTTCGCACACGGCCACGTGAATGTAGCGGCTGAATTTCCCGGAAGCGTGTACACCGCGTACTTCCCTTTCCAGCTGACGTTAAAGGTCACGCGCTTTGAACCGCTGTTCAGTACCAGCAAGACCAGCGATCCATCAGGATTTTGGAAAGCAACGTCCTCCAGGCTGCCCGGACCGAAGGTGTTCGATTCGACGCGGCGTGGACCTGGGCGGACAAATTTGCTGATGTGGGCCAGCGCCGTGAAGTCAACTGTTGGAACCGCCTCGTCCGTGCCATCGGCAGTTTTCACGGTGACTACTCCACGGCAATTTTTGCAACCACCCAGATGCGGTTCGTGATTCTGGTCCAACGCCAGGTTCCAAAGGATTACGCTGTGCGACCAGTTCCGTGTCGAGTCAATGATCAGGCGAACTTGCTCAACAAGCAAATTCCCTTTTTGCCAGTCGCCCCCCGAGCATTCCGTCATCCAAATGGGAAGATCGGGAAAACGTTCATATAGCTCGGACTGCGCAGCCGCGTTTCCTCCGTAACAGTGGACGGCGATGCCGGAAACGTAAGCTGCCGCCTTTGCATCTGACAAAACTTCGATCGGATAGTGAGTCAAATCCCAATTGTGGTCGAAGATGAATATCTTTGTGCGGATGCCTGCCGCACGGAATGCCGGGCCGAGGGCAGACTCCAAAAATCCGGCTTGCTCGCTGGAAGACATGAGCAGACTGGGGTAGTTCGCTTCGACATTCAATGGTTCATTTTGTATCGTCACACCGAAAATCGGAACACCCGCTTGTTCATAAGCCTTTACAAATTTTACGAAATACCTGGCCATGGAATCGTAGTCCTGTGGCCGCAACGCTCCCTGCACGAGAGAATCGTTGGATTTCATCCACGCCGGGGGGCTCCGGGGCGTAGCGAGGATCTTAATCTGAGGATTGATCGCCAGCGCCGCACGCAACACGGGGATGATGTACCGCTGGTCTTTTTCGATGGAAAAATGCCCCAATTCCGAATCGGACTCACCGGGAGGCATGTCGTCGTATGTGTAGTCTTGCAGGGCAAAGTCACTTGAGCCCATCGGCTGCCTCAACAGGCTGAGTCCGATGCCCTTCTCGCGATCAAATAACATCTCCATGATTTTTTGGAATTGTGAGTCAGAAAGCTTGTTGCGCAGCAGCCAGGCCGAGGAGTCCGTGAGCGATGCGCCGAAGCCGTCAATTTTCTGGTAGCGCACGGCATCGTTCACAAACAGTGTCAGTTCGGGATCGCGTTGAGACCCGAAGCGAATGGAGTTGTTGCGCCTGGGGTTCGCCTCGTGTTTCCGCCGTGGTTCCATACACTTTAATTTCGGTTTGAAACGTTTTGCCAGCCGGATGTTTTTGCTGCCCGAGCAAAGGCGCGCATCCGGTGGTGGAATACAGACCTGTGAAGAGCAGCAACAAGAGCAAACGCAAATTCAACCCCTCAAATGAGGATAATACCCAGTAAGTTCATGGATTGCCGGGCGACTCGGGAGGATTCAGGTTTTGCTTGCTCTTGAATTTGCGTTGCAGGTCTTCGACTTCGGCGTCCTTAAGCTTTTGGAAGGTAGCCATGGCTTGGCGGGCTTCGTCCAGGCGATGCAAGCGGCGGTACACGACGCCCAGTTGGAACCAGGCCTGCTCAATGATCTCCGGGTCGGAATCCGAAGTCGTGGCGCGATTCAGAGCGCTGATCGCTTGTTCGTTATGGCCCAGTTGCATTTCAGCCCTCCCTAGATAGTAGGAGCCGTTTTGCAAACGCGGATTCTTTCTCAACGCTGATTCGATCGACGTCTTTCCCTCTTCCGCTCTGCCTTTTTCTATTTGAGTGGCGCCCAGCTTGAACAAAGCAAACGCGTTTTCCGGGTCCCCCTTCAGTTCTGCGGCGAACTCTGCCTCCGCTTCGTCAAGCTTGTTTGTAGCCAGGTACTCCGAACCGAGTTCTTCGTGCAGCCCTGGGTGACTAGAGGCTCTCTGCAGAGCGACCGTGTATTCGGCGATAGCTTCTGAATGCCGACCGGACTCGGCGTAGGCTTGAGCTAAAACCTGATGCACGCGCCATGAGTTCGGATCGGCCTTGTACATCTGTTCGTAGCTGTTTTTTGAAACCAGGAGGTGCGCCCGGCCTCGGTTGTAAAGGACGTCCACATTTTTCGGATCGAGTCTCGCCGCTTTATCCAGGGATTGCGCTGCTTCTTCGGGCTTTCCGTCGGCGAGTTGCACAACTCCGAGCCACATCCATGCGCTCGCGCTCGACGGATCATAGAGAATTTCCTTTTTGAGCGAAGCGGCCGCCAGATCGAAATGATTTAGCCGGTATTGTGCGATTGCGAGGAAGAGGTTGGTGCCGCGCAGCCGCGGTTTCAGCTGAAGGGCCTTCTGCAGGCTGCGAATTGCCTCTTCGTTCTTACCCTGCTCTTCCAGCACCAGCCCGAGATTGAGATGGGCCTCCGCAAAACTCGGAGCCGCTGTAACCACCGAAGCGAAGCCGGATGCGGCCTCGTCCAGTCGGCCTTGTTTCATCGCCTCGGTGGCTTCCTGAAATCGTTCGCTTGGACTCTTCGGCTGCCCTCCGGCAGGATGCGCCAAAGCCAGGATCAGGCCAAATGTCAACGCTACTTTGATTCCCACAAAGCGCCCGTAAACCTTCCACGTTCCACGGCCGGCGTCTGCGCGCCATTCAGGGTTTGTCATACTCCAATTGTCGCTATTTGATTGTAACCCGCCTTTCGTGCCGGAACGTACGGCGGCACACTACGCGGCCCCCTAATGCAAGCCGCGTGGCGATGGCGAGCTATCCTAGATGTCTTGGTCAGAAGGCGTAGCGCAATGTAAATTGCACCTTGCGCGACTGCTGTATCATAAAGTTAGAGCTTCCAAAACCATTATCGAGTGGGCCAGCGTCATACCTTCCAAAGGCATGGCGATTGAAGGCGTTGATGAGCTCCCCTTTTAGCGTAATGCTCTGCCTCTCGGTTATACTAACCCGTTTGATGATAGAGAAATCTTCGTTGAAGTATCTTTGACTTCGCACTTCTCCAGTGATACGCGGGAAGTTTCCAAAGACATACCCGCGTTGCGCGACCAGACCCGGCGCATTGGGGTCGGAAAAGGCCGCGCAGTTAAAGAAGGTGGGCCCTCCCGCAGGCGTGAAAGCTCCGGTAGCATTGTTCTCCACGCATCCGGTGTTCAAGTTGCCGGTAGACGCCGCCGCGAAGTCGAAAGAAGAATGATTCGGGCTGAGCAAGGGCTGGCCAGGAACTCGATCAAGCCGGATGCAACCATTGTAGCCGGTTATGAATTCGAAGAACTGGCCACCGCTGCAGCTATAGCTGATGGGCTGTCCGCTCTGGTAGCGTTGTACCCCTCCTACTTGCCATCCACCGAGGACCTTGTCGGCAATTCCGCCTTTGTTCAGAAACTTCTTGCCCTTCCCAACGGGTAGCTCATAGATGTAGCTGAGGACGAACGTGTGCGGAACGTCCTGATAGCTAACACTCTTCTCGTTCTTCAAGTTGTAGGAATCCTGAACAAACCCGCCGCCAGAGCCGCCAGAGAACTGTGCAAAAGTCGGCAGCGCGCTGTCCGCGTCTGTCAGCGTCTTGGAGTAGGTATAGGATGCCAGGAGGTTTAGACCGTTGCGGAATCGCCGTTCGACCTTGATTAATAGGGCATCATAACTGGACTGCCCCAGATTCTCCAGGCAGCAATCCGAATCGATCGCCCCGTACTGGGGGAAGGGACGCAGCGACTGACCGATCGTCCCCGAAAAACCTGTAAAGGGCAATGGCGTTCCGGTGGGAATGTTCTGACTCAATGTCGTTCCCATCGAGAAAAATTGTGGATTCAGGTTGTTGACGAGAGCGAGACTGGAGCGCAACCGGGACGCATGTGTCCCCACGTATCCAACGCTCAGAATCAGGTCCGGTGCAAGCTGCCGCTGTATCTCCAGGCTCCAGTTCTGAACCATTGCGGGTTTGCCATAATCCTTGGCGACATAGGTTGGACCCCCAAAGCCGAATCCACTTCCGCCGTTTAGCTGAGCCGGATCCAAATTTGGCGGCGGCGGGTACGGCGGGATCCCCGAATCGAGCAAGATTGCAGGGTCGAAGTTGGAGTTCCTGCTGGGCGAGGCCGTGAAACCGTCGGTCAGCGACTGCCCGAAGTCCCCGTAAGTCAAGGGGCCATAGTAGATGGCATAGCCACCGCGAAGTACCGTTCGTCCCAGCAATCCAAATAAATTGTCCGGAGCATAGGAGAAGCCAACCCGCGGTGCGACATTTTTGTAGTATGTCTTCGCTCCTGTCGCATCCTTCCCAAAAATCAGGGCGCCAGGCAACGGGCCATTAGGGCCGATTGCCCCGGGATTGGGAGCGGTAAGGCTGATGACGGACTGCGCGCCGTGTGCTTCACTGCGCGGCGTCTCCACCTCGTAGCGCAACCCCAGATTGAGCATCAAATTCTTTCGCGCCTTGAAGTCGTCTTGCGCGTAACCAGCAACGTAATGGGAATTGAAGCGCGGCTGCGTCGACCTTACCCTGAGCCCAAAGCCTTGTACGTTGCCCAGCAAAAAGCTGGCAAATGGATCCCCTGTTCCTGCGGCCGTAGAGCTGGCAACGAGGTTAGGAGTCGCCGCCGTTTGCGCGGCGTCAAAACTCAGACTTGGCGACTCGCCCGAAGCATCAATAATGGAATATTGATAAGCCCGCAAGTCAATCCCGAACCGCGCGGAATGGCGGCCGCGCACCCAGGAAACACTGTCAGCTGCAACCAACGCATTCACATAGTTCGCGTCAAACTGCGCGGTCCCATAGCTGGTAAGACCTTGCGTACCGTGGTTGAATGCAATTTCTGGAAAGATCGGCCCATGCGCGCCGGAGATACCCAGCTTTGCCGGCCAGTCCGTTCCATTCGCCGAGCCGCCCACGTTGTTGTTGTAGATTCGATTGAGCCCCACACTCAGGTGATTAAGGAGCGTGGGCTTAATAGCGTAATCCCAACCCGCCCGGTAGTAGTCCGTAATGAACGGATGCGAAAATGAGGCGCTGTCTACCGGAAATGGCAAATTCGGATTGCCATTGAGCGACTCCTGGTCACGCTTGCTGAAAGAAAAGAAGATCTTATGTTGTTCCGTCAGGTTCTCATCCACATGCACCGTATAGGTAGTGTCCAGGATCGGATTGACTGTTGAAAATACAAAATTGTCCAGAAACTGGTTTTTGTCAGCCGTTGTGGGTTCCGGGATAAGGCTCAGGATGTTCTGCGCCACGGTGCTGCTGATGGGAACCTGATTCATGGGAAATGCCGTTCGGCACTGCTGGCCGCCTACCGTCTGCGTTGTAGAAGGATCGAAGATCTGGCCCTGAAAGACGGTGGACCCGTCGCAAGGGTTGGTGCCCAAAGGTGTGGTTGTCAGCAAGCTGGAAAAATCGCCTTTGCGTTCGTTATCCGTCGGTACAGTGCTGGTGACCGTCGCCCCTTGCTTTTGCCGGTACTGTTCCCAAGAAAAGAAGAAGAACGTTTTGTCGTGCCCGTTATAAATCTTTGGAATCCAGACTGGACCTCCCCAGGAGCCTCCATAGTCGTTCTTCTTGTCTATGTCCCTGTGGGCGCCTCGAAAATTGTTAAACCATTCATTCGCGTTCAGGTCGTCGTTACGGAAAATGTCGAAAGCGCTTCCATGGTAGCTGTTGGTGCCAGACTTGGTTATAAAGCTCTCTACTCCGCCCGTGGTGCGCCCGAACTCCGCCGGAACCGTGGACGTCGTAATCTTGAATTCTTGCAAAGCCTCCACCGACGGCGCCGTCTGGTCGAACGCGGAACCGCTGTCGCTTCGCGCGGTGCTTGCCCCGTCCAGGATGACCTCATTGCCGAAATTCTGACCGCCTGCCAGTTTTGCCTGGAAAACCCCGCTGCCATTGTCGGCTGTACCGGGACCAGCCGTCCCAGGCGTGAGAAATACGAATGCCTCCGGTGAACGCAGATGGCTCTGCCCTGTGGCATTTACGGCCAACGGGAGGTCAATGATCTGCCGCTTGTCGACTACAGTGCCGATGTCCGAAGTTTCTGTCTGCACCGTGGGGGCATCGGCTATGACAGTAAGAGTTTCTTTGACATCGCCAGGCTGCATGGTGACGTCGAGCGATGCGGTGGTGTTGATCTGAACGACCACGCCGGTGAGTTCGACAACCTTGAAGCCCTTTGCCGTGACAGTGACGTTGTAAGCGCCAAGGACAAGATCGCTGAAGCGGTAAGCGCCCGTGGAGCTGGAAACAGTGTTATATACGCTGTGAGTTTCCACACCAGTTGCGGTTACTTGGGCGCCGGCGATAGCTCCACCCGAGGAATCCAGAATGGATCCAGCGATCGCGCCGTTGTTGGTTTGTGCGCGGAGAGAAAACCCTGCAAAGATAAACAAAACTGCAACAGCCAGGAAGCGCCCTGGTGCAACGACCAACGACCGCATAACTCAGCCTCCAGCCCCGCTTCTTAACGGAGCCACTCAGATCATCGGCAAAACGCGCGGATGAAAGCAGTGTGTGCAATCGATTTCAGAAACCGGTTACCTGGTAAGCGTTTATCAGTGCTGGCGGAGGCTTGTCAAGTTCTTTTTCTCATTGCTATCTTGTTTTTCGATGCTCATGGTGTGTGCCCGTAAATCATGCTACGTTGGGCGCACTGGTGACCATCGTTGCGGGAAAGGGCTCTCCAGCGACGCCCAACACTTGGCAGCGGAGACTATTTTCGCGGAGGAAAACGGATGAGCCACACAATGAAGGAAGTGGCCAAACGCGCCGGAGTCTCTCCTGCAACGGTCTCTCGTGTCCTCAACAAGACCCGCTATATCTCTGTGGAGACCCAGAGGCGCGTTTTAGAAGTTGTCAGGCAATTGAAATACTTCAAGAATGTACATGCCCGGCGGTTGGCCACTGGCCGGAGCGACTTATTCGGACTGGTGATTTCGGAAATCGCCAACCCGTATTTCCCCGAAGTCATCCGTGGATTCCAAGCTGCCGCTTGGGATCGCGGGTTTGACGTCATTCTTTGCAATACCCAATACGACCAAGCGCGAACAAGATCCATTCTGCGGAAGCTGATCGAAAGTGACGTCCGCGGAGTCGCGGTGATGACCTCTTCGATCGATAAGCCCACGGCTTCGGAACTCATAGACGCAGGAATTGGCGTGGTGTTTTGCAACGTGGGCCCAGCCGAGAAGCTCGTGAGCACCATTTCGATAGACTATCAGCGGGGTATCGAGCAGGCCATCGAGCATATCGTAGGACTCGGTCACCGTCGCGCCGCGGTCATTGCTGGACCAGACGACAACCGTACGGCCATTAC
>Ga0137399_10001470_pt1 | contig 10845 bp, 10 predicted proteins | sample czorhiz316metaG_FD_104810 | JGI IMG/M metagenome (GOLD analysis project Ga0137399, IMG submission 104810) | Vadose zone soil microbial communities from Angelo Coast Range Reserve, California, USA - czorhiz3.16 metaG | ecosystem: Environmental > Terrestrial > Soil > Vadose zone | place: USA...
GAGGCGTTTTCCTTCCAGATCGCCACCGACAACCAGGAAGAGACGGACCGCTACTGGAACGCGATCGTCGGCAATGGCGGCCGGGAGAGTGAGTGCGGTTGGTGCAAGGACCGGTGGGGCCTCTCATGGCAGATCACGCCGCGCGCGCTCATCGAAGCGATGGCGACGGGTGGCGCCGAAGCAAAGCGTGCCTTCGATGCGATGCTGACGATGAAGAAGATCGACGTCGCCACTATCGAGGCCGCGCGGCGCGGCTGACAAGGTATTGCGGTCGCATCGCGGCACATCTGTTCGCAAGATCGCAGGGAGGTTGTGATGGATGGCCTGATCGCGCTCGCCGCTCTGATGCTCGCGGCCGCACCGCACGGACATGCAGCGGCCCTCGATACGAGCAGGATCGAGCTGCTCACTGGAGCGAAGGGCAAACTGGATCGAGTGGCTGGTGTCTTCAAGGTCTCTGTTCCACGTACCGACCTCGCGCTCACGGTCGGCGGCGTCAAGCTCACGTCGCCCTCGGGGCTGACTTCCTGGGCCGCATTTGAGCCCATAGGTGCGGAAGTGATGGTCATGGGCGACATGGTGCTGACCGAGGCCCAGGTCAACCCCGTCATGAGCACTGCCCTGGAGAACGGGCTCGAGGTCACGGCGCTCCACAACCACTTCCTCGGTGAGAGCCCGCGGGTGATGTTCATGCACATCGGCGGTAGCGGCAGCGTGGAGCAACTCGCCGGAGCGCTCGGAAAGGTGTTCGCCAGCATCAAGGAGCCCGGCGCGCCGCTGCCACGCGCAGACATCGACCCGGCGCAGACGCAGCTCGCGACCGACAAGCTCGAGACGATCCTCGGGCACCGCGGCGACCTTTCCGGCGGGGTCTACAAGGTGACTATCGGGCGCACCGCGCGGATGCACGGCCACCCCATCGGCAGCACGATGGGCGTCAACACGTGGGCCGCATTCTCGGGCACGAACGATCAGGCGGTAGTCGACGGTGACTTCGCCATGATCGAGTCCGAGCTGCAGCCGGTGCTCAAGGCGCTCCGACACGCGGACATTCAAATCGTCGCGATTCATCAGCACATGACCGGGGAGGAGCCGCGCATCATGTTCCTGCACTACTGAGGTATTGGGCGCGCGGAGGACCTGGCTCGCGGGCTGCGCGCCGCGCTCGACCAGACTCACGCCAAGTGATGCACCTCGTTTCGGCGCTGCTCGTGTCCATGGCGCTCGCGAGCGGCGCCAAGGGATCCACGACGAGCGCCCCGGTTCTCGAGCGTGTGGCGGACGTCCCACTTCCCGGGCCGCCCGTGCGATTCGATTACCAGAGCATCGACACGACGGCGAACCGGCTCTACATCTCGCACATGAACGCCGGCGATCTGGTCGTCTTCAATCTGAACTCTAGGTCAGTCGAGACGACGGTCAGCGAGCTGCCGCGGACCACCGGCGTGTGGTCCGTGCCCGCCCTCGGGAAGGTCTACGCCTCGGTGCCGGGCCACCATCATGTCGCGGTCATCGATGCCCACACGCTGCGCGTCGAAGCGCGGGTGGGGCGTAGGCGATCCCATCTCCTGCGACTCGGTACGTTTGGTTTCGGTGGGCCGATTGCGCTCGCCGGCTACATGCAGCGAGATCTTGTCGATCGCCGGCGCTGAGTGACAAATGAGGACTACAAGCAGGGCCTCGCGCTGGCCCAGCTCTCGCCGGGGCCGCTCGCGGCGCAACTCGCCATGTATCTCGGAGGGTCCAAGCCGGCACGCTCGGGGCCTCCGTCGTGGCTGCCGCGTTCATCCTGCCATCCTTCTTGATGGTCCTCGCGCTCTCCGCGCTCTACGTCCGGTTCGGCGGCCTGCCCTGGATCCGGGGCGCGTTCTACGGCATCGGCGCCGCCGTCATCGCGGTGATTGCGCGCAGCGCGGTCAAGCTGGCTCGCAAGACTGTCGCGCGTGACTGGCTGCTTTGGGTCGTGCTGGCCGTCAATGCGGCGCTGACAGCATGGACCGAGAAGGAAATCGTGTGGGTGGTCGCCTTGAGCGGCGTGCTGGTCTGGCTGGTCCAGGCGCCGCCCCGATGGAGCGCGACCTCGCCCTTGGCGTTGTCCATGGCCTCACCGTTTTGGTTCTTGGCCGGTGTGAACGGCGTTGCCTCGTGGCCGGCCGTTGTTCGGATCGCTGCGTACTTCGGCGAGGCAGGAGTCTTCATGTTCGTGGTCGAGGTCGAGGCGATTCGTCACACGGCCGACGGCACCAGGACCGGCTCTGCACGTTAGGACGTTCTCCGCGAACGAGTACGAGTCGAAGATGCAGAACAATCTCGCATGGAACACGTTCTTTAGCGCGATGCGGAACTGGGAGACGGTCGCGCCGGAGAAGTACAACGTCTCTGGCACTAGCAAAGCACGCTACTACGACTGGAGTGACGGCACGACGATCACCGAACGTGGCTCATTCTCCGGCTCTATCACGCGGCAGCCGACGCAGGCCGACCGAATGGCCGCCGAGGATCGGTCGCGCGCCCGCGTTGATCGCGACATGGCTCCGATGCGTGAGCAGGTCGCGAACGCCTCAGCCGGCTTGATGCGCGCCCAGTATTCCGCTCGTTGGCAGGCCGGGATGCCCTCGCTTGGCGCTTCGTCATCTTGGCCGCGCGCTTCCACTGCCAGATCGCGACCGCGCTCACGTGGTGCTTCTTCGCAGCCGCCACCTGCGTGAGCCCGTGCGTCTCCGTGTCTGCGAGGATCGCTGCGCGTTCGGCATTGGTGTACCGCTTCCCGTTCTTCTTGGCCATCGTGTCTCCTCGGAGGAATGGGGGCTTCATCCGGTGCGTTGGGGGCCGCACCCGACGACACGCAGAATCCACCCCCGATCGGTGATGAAATTACCTTGCAGGCTTGCTCGCTGCCATACGTGCGATCTTCACGACACACTTTTCCCCGGCCGACTTCCAACTCAATCGCCAGCGCGAGGGGACCCCTCGTTGGACCCACACCGACGTAGTGTCACTGCATTCGCTGAATCCGATCCCGCTGGCAAGAAGCGTGAGATGCACCTTGCCGCCAACGTCCGGGTCCAGCCGAAGCTCGCATCCGCCTTGGTCAAGAACGCTCGGCGCATGGGCCGAATCCTGGATCGTGAAGTAGTGGTACATCGGTGTGGGTTGTGGCCCTCCCGGCACCGTGTCCGAAGGAGCCGGCTGCACCGTGGGTGGCTCATGCACGTCGGCCGAATCGCCGGGCTCTTGAGGTAGCCCCTCCTCGGAACCGTAACCGTGAATGGTCCCCGCGATCTCGCGGATCGGACGATCTACATTCCAGCCCGTCCTCCGACCGGTCTTGTCGATGAGCATTGCGCCGACTCGGGCATCGTTCCAAGCGAAAACGTTGACGTGAACCTGAATCAGCTTCCCTCGTGGGGGTGTTCCGCCGGAGCCTGAAGTGCATGCGAGGAGGACGCTCAAGACGAGCCCCAACGCGCAAGGCATGGCTCTTCTCACGTCGAACGACCGTCAGCGAAGAACGACAAACCGAGCCATCTCGTTTCGGCGAGAGCGCACTCGCGCGAGATACACACCAGGGTGGGCACCGACCGCTCGCCAATCCCACGTGACTATCCGCGTTCCTGTTCCACCTGCGATCTCCACGACATCAACCTTGCGTCCGCTGATGTCGAACACGTCGATGGCGTCCCCGGTCGGCTCCGCCTCTGAAAGGATGAACTCCACCGGCCCAGTGGTCGGGCTGCAACGAACTCGCAGATGGCTGGGCACAACGGGAGTCGCTCCAACGCCAATCGTGCCGGTTCGCGTGACTGTGACTGACTGGCCCGCACCCGAGTAGAGAATGTCGTAGGTGTTGCCGATCCCGCCGTGGGTCGTATCGGCCGCTCCGTCGGAAGAGAAGACGCCGTTTCCGTTGTACCCGGAAGCGCTCATCGACATCCCGTTCGCAGCGAAGACGTTGACTGTGTAGTGCCCGTCCACTGTCGTCGGCATGTCCACGATGTAGCCGGTCGGAGGCGCGTCGAGGTCGCCCCCGTTGTCGTGCTCCGAGGCGATGTTCTCGATCAGGCCGTCAGGAATGTCCGAGATGTCCTCCCCGGTCCCCGTATCGCGCAGCATGTGCCGGCCGAGCGGGTCAGCAACGTCAATGCGGTATGCACCGCTCGCGAGGACGCTGAGGCCGGGAGGATCACCGCCCGCGACAAACTCGGAACCTTCGACAAGAAGCCCTGTCGGCACGACGCAGCGAGCCGCCACGAAAGTGTTCCGGTACTTCCCCTCGATCAGCTTCGTGAAGTTGCGAGGATCGAAAGGGTCCTTGATCGAGTAGGTGCCGCGTGCGCTGCCGTCCGGCCGGAAGGAAGAAGTCCACCCATCGGCGACTACCCAGTGGCCTCCGCTCGGGCCGACATTCAGTTGGACCGGAATATCCAGGACAAGCAGGCTCTCCACCTCCGCAGCGGTCTTGATCGTGACTGACTTGAGCTGCGGACTGTGGGTGTACCCATCGGCAACTGTCGGGATCGTGTTCCAGTACACGCGACCGGGATCGTTGACGGAGGGAATAGTCGCGCTGTGCGTTGCGACACGCGTTGCTTGCCCAGCAGTGGGCGCATTGTACGGAACGGTTACTTGGTAGGTCGCGAGCGGATTCGTGTACTTGCTGTGCTCGACGACGAACTCGTCTCCGACACCCAACGTCGTCAGACCTGTCGCGGTGAAGCGTATCGAACTACCGTCCGGCGAGACGAACTTGACGATGGCCACCTGATCGTCCTGGTACCCCTTGCTGCGCTGGAGGTATGCGTTGAGGCTGTCAACGGAGACGTTGAAGCCCGAGTAAGTGTAGGCCATCGCCAACGACGCCACCTTGCACGCGGTGACATCCGTCGTTCTACGCTGACCGACGACAATGTTGCCGAACAAGTAGCCGCCGTGTTCGTGGCCCGTCGTCTGCGACTGCCGTACGACCGGCTGAGAGGAAGCATTCCTGACCGTGAAGTTCGGCCAAATCGAGACACCGGAGAACCGTGATCCGGCGTAGACGTGCGGCACGAACGAGCTACAGAAGTGATCCAGCAACGTGCCCTCGATCCGAACGCTCGCGACCCGCTTCGCACGCTTGCTCTTCGGAAGCAGGTACTCCTGCGCATCGAAGTAGTCGCCGCTGACCTCGTAGATGTAGCCGGTGCGCGGGTCCGTGGGCCGAGTCGCGTAGATCGCCTGATTCGAGCCGCAGGTGAGGGGGCCGGAATCGAAGTAGTCGCGGACGAAGGTGCCGACGTTGAGACGGGCGATGGTCGTGTCGCCATCGACGTACGTGATGGTTGCCGTGCCGAGCGGCTTGCCGAAGTCCGCGAAGTTGCCGGAGCCGTTGTAGATGTTCACGCCCATGAACAGGGAGCCGAGGGAGCTTGCGAACTGTGGCGGCGAGACCGTGTAGGTCGAGAATGACTGCGTCGCCGTGGCGTTGACCTCGAAGTAGGTCGCGTCCTTCGCGAAGCTGTTGAAGAGCGCCATCGTGTCGGGCGATCCGGGGGTCGGCCTCATCACCATCAAGAGTGGCGGACTGGCGATGGAACTCGGATAGGCGGCGAAGTTCAGGTGATCGGATGTGTTCGCGAACGACGTGCGGTCGTTGTAGAGGTGGAAGGTCTTGAAGGCTGCCGCGTCGTTGGTCGGAGTTCGCGCCGAAGCCGAGACCGTGTTGAGCGCGAGAATCGCGAGAGCTAGAGATGTTGTCTTCATCGTCATGGCTGGCCTCCTTCATGGAACAGCGAGTGCGCACAAGGTGGGGCCCTCTGGATCGCGCTCCGCTGCTGTCTGCCAAGGCGGGAGGATAGTCCTCCTGCTCTCGCGTTGGAACAGCCACGATCAGTAGTGTAGGGAGTTTATCTATCTGTCCGGTTTGAGCAGCGAAGTGACCGCTCCACCACAGAGGGCGGCGGAGGTGGTATCCGGGGTCCGAGGAGGGTCCCGCGATGCGACAGGCTCCGACCGCCCAGGAGCGGGTGATGAAGGTGTGCGAGTTCGGGATGACGGGGCTGGTGGATGGACGGACGCGGGGACATCGCTCACCGCGCTGGGTGCAGCCCAAGGACCTTGAGCCACTCTTGCGGCTGTACCGGGAGCGGTACCAGGGGTTCAACGTGCGACACTTCTGCGCGATCGCGCGGCGCCAGCATGGACTGGCGTGGTCGTACAGCTTCGTGCGCCAGGCGCTGCAGCGCGCCGGGCTGGTGAAGAAGCACCGTGCGCGAGGGCGCCACTTCGTGCGGCGGCCGCCGCGCTCCTGCTTCGGGGAGATGCTGCACCTGGACGGCAGCCAGCACGCGTGGCTCGCGCTGCGGCCCGAGCCGCGTCCCTGTCTGATCGCGGTGGTCGACGACGCGACCCGGCGGTTGTTATACGCCCAGCTGAGCGAACACGAGACTACCGAGGCGGTGATGGCCGCGCTGCACGCGGTGTTCACCCGCCACGGCCTGCCCCAGGCGCTCTACACGGATCGCGCCGGCTGGGCCGCCTGCACGCGCGGCTCCGCGGGCCGCCCGCGTGCGGAACGGCCGACCCAGGTCCAACGGGCTCTGGAGCGGCTCGGGGTCGAGCACATCCTGGCCTTCTCTCCGCAGGCCCGGGGCCGCGGCGAACGGGTCAATCGCACCCTTCAAGGTCGGCTCGTCAATGAGCTACGCGTCGCCTGTCAACGGGCACCCAAATCTCCCCACCTATAGGCATCGAAAACTCCCCACCCATCAACTGACGGCCTCGGTGGCCGCCTGGACGAGCCCGGACTTGAGCTTGTCCTTGAGTCGGTAGCTGTTGTCGCGGATGTTGACGGTGACGGCGTGGTGGAGCACCCGATCGAGGATCGCGGCGGCGATGATGCGATCGCCGAACACGTCGCCCCAGCTGCCGAAGGCCTGATTGCTGGTGAGGATGAGCGGCCCCTTCTCGTAGCGGCGGCTGATCAACTGGAAGAACAGGTTGGCGCCGCTCTGGTCGATCGGCAGGTAGCCGATCTCGTCGATGATCAAGAGCCGCGGCACGGCATAGAGCTTGAGCTTCTCCTCGAGCCGGCCCTCGGTGAGCGCTTTGGTCAGCGTGCCGATCATGCCGGCGGCGGTGGTGAACAGCACGCGGTAGTCGCACTCGATCGCTGTCGAAGCGGTCGCTCAGCTCGCTCTTGATCGTCGAGAAGAAGCTTTCCATGACGGCGTTGTCGAAGCAGTTGCCGCGCCGGCTCATGCTGCAGGTGATGCCTTGAGCCTCGAGCACGTTCTGGTAGTCCTCGCTCGCGTAGGGACTGCCCTGGTCGGAGTGGTGCAGCAGGCCACTGTCCGGGCAGCGCCGCTTCAGCGCCGCATCGAGTGCACGGATCGTCAGGTGCCGATCATTGACCGCGCTGATCGCCCAGCCGACCACGAACCGCGAGAACAGATCCAGAATCACCGCGAGATAGAGCTTGCCGCTGCTGCCGATCACGAACTCCGTCGTGTCGCCGACCCAACGCCGATTGGGGGCCGGGGCATGAAACTCCTGGTTCAGGAGGTTGGCCGCCACCGGCTGGTCGCGATCGCTCATCGTGGTCGACTTGAAACGCTTGCGCGCCCGCGCCTTCAAGCCGTCTTCCTGCATCAAGCGCACGACTCGCTTGCGGCTGACGCGGATGCCATCCTCGACGAGATCCTCCCACACTCGAGGACTGCCGTATCGCTTGCGGCTGGCTTCGAACGAGGCGCGTACCCGCACCCGCAACTGACGATCCTCCAGCGCGTGCGCCGACTCCGGGCGTTCGCACAGGCATGGTTGAACAAGGTCGCTCGTCAACTGAATGAACGTCCGCGGAGGACCTTGGCCTTCCGCACCCCCGCTGATGCGCTTCACGCTGCGTTGCGTTGACCGGTTGAGCCCACCGCCGCTTTTTTTAGTATGTCGCGCTCCAGCCGCAGCTGCCGGACCTCCTTGCGCAGCCGGGCCAGCTCTTCGCGCTCGACGGTGGTGAGCCCGCCGGACTTCCCCTTCGTCCGGTCGGCGCGGGCTCGCATCACCCAGACCCGCACCGCCGATGCAGTCAGATCCAGCTCGCGGGCCACAGCACCCACCGACTTGCCTTCTTCCAACACCAGCCGAACCGCTCCCGCTCGGAACTCCTCACTGAAACTGCGACGCGCACGGCGACCTGCGTTCTCTTCCATGCTGGACATCGTATCCGCCTTTGCGAAGATGTCCACGAAGACGGGTCAATGCCAGGCTCACCCCCACTACTCACAAGATGGCCGGGCCTTTGAAGAACGGATAGTTCGACGGCCGAGAAAGGGAGCACAGGAACATGACTCCGAAGAACACGATCTGTCTCTGGTTCGACAACAACGCGCATGAAGCCGCGCGCTTCTACGCCGCCACCTTTCCGGATTCCAAAGTAACCGCCATTCGCAAGGCGCCGGGTGACTATCCGGGCGGCAAGGCCGGCGATGAGCTGATGGTGGAGTTCACCGTCGTGGGGATTCCCTGTATCGGCATCAACGGCGGCCCGACGTTCAAGCACAGCGAGGCGTTTTCCTTCCAGATCGCCACCGACAACCAGGAAGAGACGGACCGCTACTGGAACGCGATCGTCGGCAATGGCGGCCAGGAAAGTGAGTGCGGTTGGTGCAAGGACCGGTGGGGCCTCTCCTGGCAGATCACTCCGCGCGCGCTCATCGACGCGATGGCGGCGGGTGGCGCCGAGGCAAAGCGTGCCTTCGATGCGATGCTGACGATGAAGAAGATCGACGTCGCCACTATCGAGGCCGCGCGGCGAGGCTGACAGGGGAGGGCGTCTCGAAGAATCGCTCCAGGCACACCTTCGCTTGTCAGGGGCTGGGACGCGGTGGCAGTCTGGCCCTCACCCGAGTTGAAGGGGCGAGGGCTTCGAGCCTGAGCGGGCAGAAGCGGACACGAGCGGACATACATTGACCCGGTTCTCGTAGCCAAGGTCGTAGCCACTCCGACCACCTCACGCATCGCGCCACCATGAGGTAGATTCGCCCAGTGCCGCTGACCCCTGCCACGCGCCTCGGCTCCTGCGAGTTCATCGCCCCGCTCGGCGTGGGGGGTATGGGCGAGGTGTACGCCCGCTTTACGACTGCGCCCGGTTCGTGGGCTTCTCCGGGGCTGGGGTTCTGTACGTGGCGATGATGCGGGGCACGCGGCAGGCGGAAGTGCGGGGATGGCTCCTGCTGAGCGCGGTGTGCTCCCTCTGCGCCGTGCCGGGCACGGCTTCCGCCGCCGCTGCGGACAAGAAGCAGATCGTCATCAGCCGTGCTGATTCGGTGCCCGGCCGATCGTTCGCGATCGTCGCTCGCGTGATGGAGAAGACCCAGACGCCCTCGCTGACGGAATCGAATCAGCGCTTCGAGGAGCGGTCCGGGCAACGCCTGGTCGGTAAGGCGCGCGAGCTGGGGGCCGACGCGGTGCTCGGCGTGCACGACCTCCCGATGGATCCGGTTACGCATCCGCAGTGGGTGAGCGGCATCGCCGTGCGATTCGTCGAGCCCGGTGCGAGCGCTCCGAGCAAACGGATGCCGTTCATCGTCGCGGTGCTCCCGATCGAGATCCCCGACTCGCTGGTGACGAGCGCGAAGCGGCGGTCGCGGCTCGCGGACGGATTTCGGGATGAAGCCCGCAGCGAACTCGAGACCCGCGGATACTATGCCGCCACCGATCAGTCCGCCGCGCCCGACTCCACGCAATTGGCCGCGATGACCGACAGCACCTGGGACGCGACCTTCGGTGCGTGGACCGAACGCGTTCTCTGCATGCGCTTTGGGGCGAGTCGCGCCTTGTCGATAGTGATTCAAAAGCGGCGACAGACTGCGGTCGCGGCTTGGATCTACTCGCGCTCCGCGGGCAGGGTTGTCTGGAGAGGCGAGGCCGTGGCAAGCGCGCACAACTGGACAGCCAACCCTTCGCGATCGCTGTTCGGCGGCTTCGACACCGACGAGGTCGTGGTCGAGAAGTCGCTCATGAACGCGATCTCGCGGGTGCTGAAGAACATCCCCGCCACGGGGGAGTGATGTCGCGGTGCCGGGGCGGAGGTCGAACTCGATTCTGAACTGGTTGGGAGTTGCTTCGCCATGTGAGGAGTCGATTCTGGAACCGTAGAACAGTGCGTTACCTTCGTGCGTCTGTGGCCCCGTAGCTCAGAAGGATAGAGCAGCGGTTTCCTAAACCGCGTGCCGCTGGTTCGACTCCAGCCGGGGCCACCACTAGCGGCATCCATCCGATGTTTGCGTACTACTTGAGGCGTTGCCGCGCGCTACGAATGAGCGTGGCGGCTTATTGCGGGCTTCCGCCGGCCTGCGTCTGTATCACCGGCACGGCGCCTTGTGGCCCGGTGGTGGAGATCTCGAGCACGTGCGTGGGGCCGGTGACCACTCGCCCGGCTGCGTCATGGACCATCAGGCTGTATCGGTAGCTGCCGTCGGCGAGCGGCAAGCCGTTTTCGTCCTTGCCGTCCCACTCCAGGTGCGGGGGCGGCTGACCATGGCCTCCGAACCGCCGCACGATCTCGTCGGATTTGTTGAGGATGTCGAGCGACCAGGTCTGCGGATCGGCCTTGGTGTGCGCATTCAGTGAGATCTTGGTGACGGCGTGCTCGCCGGTCGGCGAGAACAGCGCGGGCTCGGCGGAGGAACTGGCGAAGAACCCGCCGAAACGGTAGGCGATCCCGACGCGGTGCGTGAGGCCCAGCGGGTTGTCGGCCACGCCGTAGTCGACCTGGTACTGAGGCGAGAAGCGGTACGTCAACCCGCCCGTGGCGTACGTGTCGTCGTAACCCATGCGCACCGCGACTTGTTTCTGGATCCAATA
>Ga0137399_10001471_pt1 | contig 10843 bp, 11 predicted proteins | sample czorhiz316metaG_FD_104810 | JGI IMG/M metagenome (GOLD analysis project Ga0137399, IMG submission 104810) | Vadose zone soil microbial communities from Angelo Coast Range Reserve, California, USA - czorhiz3.16 metaG | ecosystem: Environmental > Terrestrial > Soil > Vadose zone | place: USA...
CCTCTTTGTCTGTTCACGTATGGCTGGATGGTGTGCCCATATAATCGAACAACAGGATCACAACCGGCTGATAAGGCCGAGGGCGCTTTACACAGGACCGCCCCCGAAAGCCTATGTTCCCATCGATCGACGCACATGACAGGATCGCTCAGGTCCGTCAGACGGATGGCGAGGCCTTTGCCTTGCCCTGGACTTCGTTTGCCGAATTCTTTCGATCCCGCATCTATGATCCGCTCCTCGTGCATCGGAATTTCCTGACCTATTATTGACGACCGACAGATCCATCGCACCTACACCTACGCGGAGTTCGGGGCCGTGGTCGAGCGGACCGCGGCCGTTCTCCACGATCGGATGGGGCTCACACTTGGCGACCGGATCGCCACCGTCTTGTTTAACCATGACCTAGCGGTCATCCTGTACTTTGCCGCCTAGACACGTGGGATTGCGGTCGTGCCAATCAATGCGGAGGAGCCGGCGGAAAAGAAGCGCTATATCCTCGAACATTCAGAGGCGTCGTCGGTCTTTTGCTGGCACGACTATCTTAATGAGATCATGAGCCTGCAATCAGCACTGCCGGCTCTGCACCACATCGTTTCCGTGGGGGACGACGGACTCCGTGAGGGCGAGTGGTCCGAGGCGAGAGATCGGAGGCACAGGGCTCCGACTGCCTCTCGCTTCGAGCCTCGCACCTCTAGCCTAGACGACGAAGCCTTGATCGTTTATATATCAGGAACGACCGGTCCTTCGAAGGGCGTCATCCTCACCGCGTACAACCTCCTCATCGATGCCGACGCCATCGCGGGATGGCATGCGTTTGGGCGATACGATCGATTGATGTGCGTCTTGCCGATCCACCACGTCAACGGAACCGTCGTCACGCTCGTCACGCCCTTCTATTGTAAAGGCAGCACCGTTCTCAACCGAAAGTTCAATACGGGTCTGTTTTGGAGACGACTCCATGAAGAACACGTCACCTGCGTGAGTGTCGTTCCCACCTTGCTCGAATTTATCCTCGATGCGGATGAGGATATTTCCCCCTACCGACTCGACCGCTTTAAAGGATTTATCTGTGGTGCGGGACCGTTACTGAAAGAAACGGCCATGCGATTCGAAGATCGGTTTCGTTTTCCCATCCACCACGGCCACGGCTTGTCGGAAACGACCTGCTATTCCTGCTTCCTGCCGAACGATCTATCGCTCACTGAGCATCGTCACTGGCTCAGAGACTATGAGTTCCCCTCCATCGGGGTGCCGTTAAGACACAACACGATGACCATCTTTAACGACAAGAGACGGCTGCTGCCGGAAATGTCGCGGGGAGAAATTTGTATCCGCGGCGGCACCGTCTGCGCTGGATATTTCAAGCGAGACGACGCCAATGAGACGGCGTTCAAGTGGGGCTGGTTCCGGTCCGGCGACGAGGGATTCTACGCACGAGACCAGCAGGGGCGACAGTTTTTCTTCATTTCAGGCCGCCTGAAGGAATTGATCATTCGCGGCGGCGTCAATATCTCCCCCCTCGAGATCGACGATGCGCTGAAGGGTCATCCGCTTGTTCAGTTTGCCATGGCTGTGCCGTTCGAACACCGCTACTACGGGGAAGAGATCGCTGCCTACGTGGTCCTGCGAGACGGCGCCGCTCTACCCACGGAGGCGGAGATGCTTGCGCACTGTCGCCGATTACTCCCCTTCTCTAAATGTCCCACGGTCATTTTGTTCGGGCAAGAAGTTCCGTACACCTCGACCGGCAAACCCAAACGCCTGGACTTGAAAACCCGTCTCGCGTACGCCTTAGCTGCCTACCGGGATCATCAATTCAAGGAAGCATAGCGCCCCCCCGCCGACTCCTAGGTGAGGACAGTCGGACAGAGACGGCGGCTGAGGGTCGGTCAAGAAATTTTTATCAATGAACCTGGCGGTTGACCTTTTGTTCTCGGAGGAAGACCAGAATCATAGCTTGGGTGAGAACACTGAGGAATGCCTCATCGAAATAAATTTGAGGCCCAGCAGGGGAGGGACAGAAAAAATATTTTCTCTGTTCTACTGCCTACATTGTGCCTACACGGAGACTGGTTGGAAGGGAGAGGAAGTGTAAGTGGTTGATTTGTGGTGGGCCGTGTAGTGGTCGAATCTGCGGCCCGCTGATTAAGAGTTCAGAGCAGTCCAAATCTGAGCAAACTCAACACGATCTAACACCACAACAAACTGAGGATTCGAAGAAATCATCGTCATGACGGGCTGCGCTGGTTTGGGCTATTCCGGTAGCAGCGTGGTAGCCGCCTACGACCTATTGTTGCCAGGGCCCTCGCCTTAAAACCTCGAAAAGACCAAGATGTCAGTAGCTTCATGCGTTTCGTTCATGGCCTAGGGACTCATCGCCAAAAAAACTAGGAAAGTTCCTAGGTCCGAAAATTCACCGGGGAGCGGACCGTTACATGTAGGTGGCCCGACTTTAGAGTTGAAGAGGGAGAGTTGGTCAGGAAGGCTGAGTGAAACAGCCGTGACTCCTGGTACAATGTCGTGTTAGGAAGTGTCGGTGGTGCTCCACGCAGTAGCTGGTGGGTGCGACCCAGCTGCCCATTTGGAAGCGGAGCCTCGAACACGACCGATTCTCTGCGAAATGGATGGTTCACAGCGAGCAACCTGCTGTCCAACAATTAAGTGAGGCAGTACACGCATGAGCAGTACGCATCGGATAGGCTCAGGGCATGTTGGGTTTCCATTGCGTGCGCTGAGAGGACTCAAGACCCTCGGCTCTTTCTCTCTCTGGCTCATGGGCGCAACCTCGATCCTCTTGGGGACTTCGTGTATTCCCGAATCAAAACCTTCGCCGGCTCAAGGTGCCCCAACGGAAGCGATGAGGACCACCGTCAGTCAAGCCCTCGGAGTCTTGCAGGATCAAGAGCTCAAGAAACCAGAGCGCACGGACGAGCGTGTCACTCAGCTGAAGAAGATCGCTGATGTACGCTTTGACTATGGAGAAATGGCCAAGCGGTCACTTGGAGGCCAGTGGGATAAATTAGAAGAGAGGCAGCGACAAGAGTTTGTCTCACTGTTCACCGAGTTTTTGACGGCAACCTATGTGGAACAGATGCACGCCTACTCGGGCGAAGAGGTTAGATTCCTCAACGAACAGCTTGAGGGGAACCATGCGGAGGTCAAGAGCATCATGGTCGGGAAGAAAACGGAGATCCCGATGGACTACAGGCTCATGAAGAAAGGGGACGACTGGAAAGCGTACGATGTGCTGATTGATGGAATCAGCCTGGTCCAGAATTATCGGGGGCAGTTTGCAGCGATTCTTCGCGCATCATCCTACGAGCATTTAGTCCAAATGCTGCGCGAGAAGATTGCGCAGTTCAACGTGAAGACCAAGAGTGCTGAAGCGAGCACGTCATCACGCTAAACAGCATTCGGATTGGCAAGGCTCCTTCTCCAGCAACCTTCCGCCGTCCTGCCTTCATGTCACGAGCGCGACCGTCTGTTGTGCCCCACTTAAATTGTGGACAGGTGGCTTAGTCAGCTGGAGGCAGGAAATCCACTGAATGTATTCAAACCCCATCGCACCAGAAGACAGCCGAGGATCTCTCACCAGAGTCACGGGCGAGTGCACCCGGCTGGCCCTTGAGAAGTGGAGACTTGAAGAGGGCTGGATGCTCTGTAGGGTGGATAGTTAGCAATGTTCAACACACTGCCCAGAAATTCAGTGAGGCAGTACACGTCCCTATTTATTGCCGCTCATCGTACTAGAGCCTGCAAGTGCCCGAGCGCTACCGAAGCCGCAACTTGTCTCCTGGTCTGAACGTGCCCTCTCATATAATTTCTGCCTGATACTAGTATATTCCCTAGGTCCCTCTCGCGCGCATTTTGTGCACTATGGGGCCGAACAGGAGCACCCCACCCGATCGGAGTTCCTACGCCATGACAGTCATCGACGTGTCGGCAGAAGATGTCGTTGTTGAAATGCTGCAGAGAACTGGTTCCTGCAGCCTGGACGATCTCGTCATACAGCTTCCGAATCTCAGCTGGAGCGAGATCTTCGGTGCCATCGATCGGATGTCGAGGGACGGCCGGTTGTTGCTTCGTCGGCTCCCTCGCGCGACCTATCACATCACACTTTCCTGCAACATGCGTCACTCCGCTCACCATCCCGCAAAGGGGCCGTAACCATGACCCCTCTCGCCATGCGATTCTGCGTAGGATGTGGCCAGGTCTTCGATGAGCTGCAGCCCTCCGACAATCGACCCCGCTGGGTTGCCGCCGAGGCTTATCGAGAGAAGTGCGGACTTAGCTTGAACGATCTTCATTTGATCGCGGACGCTTGCCCGCCTTGCGCCCGCGTGTTGGCGATTGGCCGCCGCGTGGTGCTGCCTGAGACGTGCATACCGGTCTTAACATGAACGCGCGTCATCTCCATCACATCATTCTCAACGATGGACTGGTAGAGCGAAAGATCTGCCCACTCGCGACAAGCCGAGCCATCATCAGGCGTTTCCTTGAAAAGCAATTTCCACTTGCTGGGAGTCGACGCAAGAGGGGCATCGTTTTCGCACCCGTATTTCGGAGTCAAGCTGCACCCTCATCGCGCACCTGGCTCCTCGCGCTTGTTCCTTCCTGCCAGGAGAAGGGACAAGCCCGGGCTGCGACTTACTTGAGGAGACCACCATGCTGCGGATCGGGACAGCACCTCGTCATATCCTCACCTTCGATCTTGAAGAGCATTTTCAGGCGGCGCGGTTCGACTCTCCCGTGCGGCGGCGCCATTGGTCCTCTTTCCAGAGCCGGGTCCGAACAAACGTCGAGCGCATCTTCGAGTTGCTGGCTCACCACTCAACGAAGACCACGTTTTTTGCGCTCGGGTGGTTGACTGAGCAGCACCCGTCGGTCATTCGTGCTGTCTCGGCGGTCGGCCACGAAATGGCTTGCCTCGGCTACGGGCATGAGTTGGTCGCCGCACAAACCCCGCACAGCTTTCGAGAGGACATTCGTCGAGCCAAATGTTTTCTGGAGGATGTCACTGGACACCCCGTCGTCGGATTCCGTGCCCCGAGCCTGAGTATCACCACGCACACGCCATGGGCTTTGCCGATCGTAGCCGAAGAAGGATTTCTTTACGACAGTAGCGTCCTTCCTATCGTGCATGATCTGGCAGGCATTCCCGGCGCGAACCCATGGATCCATCAGCTTTCTTGGGCCGGGCGCAGTCTCTGGGAAATCCCACCCTCCACTCTGAACGTTGGAGGATTTCGCATCGCCATTGGAGGAGGGGGTTATCTCCGGGCTCTCAGCTACCCGGTTTTTAAATCCCTTCTTTCTCGAATCGAAGCCCGCGACGAACCGATCGTTGTCTATGTGCGGTCGTGGGAGATCGACGCCGCGCAACCACGCATGCAGGGCACGCTCCTCTCCGAATTCCGCCACTACTTGAATCTTAACAAGACGGCCATCCGGCTTCACCAGCTGTTGAGGGATTTTCGATTTGGGCCGGTCTGCGAGATGATCCACCCGATTTGTGAACAGGTGCGGACCGGTTCCCCTCAGATGGTTCCCGATCTCGTCACAGGAACCTACACACCCGGGTCGCCACGACTCACAACCGTGTGACAAGGAGAGATTATGCAGTGCACCCGCTGTGCCGGATTGAGAGTGCCCGAGATCATCTACGAGGGAGGAGGCAGCGTCCTTGCCCTGCGATGCGTTTACTGCGGGGACGTCATCGAGCGCGTGGTCGTCCTGAACCGCCGCCGCCGCCGTCTTCCCCACCCTAACCGAACCCGAACGCTCATTTACGGAAGCGACCGGTGGCGGAAGAGCCGCCCGACGATGGTCGAGTCTCACTTGGTGAGTGCGTTGATTCCGGAAGCCGTCAACCTGGCGAGGAGCCAATCCCCGCTCTTTAGGCTGGAGGACTCACGGGCATCTGGCGGGTCACGTACGCGGTCCGAACGTGTTCCCTTTTTGCCTTCTCGGAGCCTGTCTCAAGGATGAGACAATAGTGCCATTCTAGGATGGAGCGGTGAATACAACACGCTGAGCAAGAATCTTGATCCTGTTATTGATGATGGCCTTTCCCTATAGCTGATGCTGGGAAATAGGAGAAAATATGAAAGTACTTGCCGTCCATCCCAGCGCGTTAATGTATACGAAGATTTATCTTCGATTGGAGCCGCTTGGGTTAGAGCTTGTGGCTCAGGCCATCCGCCAAGCCGGACACGCGATATGCCTCATTGATTTGCAGGTCGAGACTCATCGGGATTATTCTGCGCTCCTTCATACCTGGCGGCCCGATGTCGTGGCCTTCTCCTGCAATTATCTGGCGAACGTGCCGGAAATTGTCGATCTGGCCAAACTCACGAAAGACACACTGCCGGAGAGTTTTGTGTTCGTCGGCGGCCATAGCGCCTCGTTTATTGCGGAGCAGTTCCTGGAGCATGGCGCAGGAGCGATCGATTGCATTCTCAAGGGGGAAGGGGAGGCGTTCGTTCCAGAACTCCTGCAGGCCATCGAGCATGATCGCACGGCTATCGCACGGGTTCCTGGCGTCGTGTCGCGTTTCGGTTCAGGGCCGCCTCCTCGTTTCGTAGAAAACCTTGATGCCCTTAGTCCGGCAAGGGACCTGCTGCGTCATCGCCGGAAATATTTCATCGGCGTGTTGGACCCCTGCGCCTCCATTGAATTCGCGCGAGGCTGCCCGTGGGATTGTTCTTTCTGCAGCGCCTGGACCTTCTATGGCCGGAGCTATCGAATGATCAGCCCGGACAAGATTGTGGAGGACTTGGCGCGGGTCCAAGAGTCGGGGATTTTCATCGTTGACGATGTGGCCTTTATTCAAGGGAAGCACGGCCCAGCGATCGGAGAGGCGATTGCCAAGAAGGGGATCAAGAAGAAATTTTACCTGGAGACGCGCGGTGACGTATTACTGCGAAATAAGGACGTGTTCAAGTTCTGGAAGTCCATCGGTCTACAATATATGTTTCTGGGGGTCGAGGCCATCGATGAGGAAGGGCTGCTGAAACATCGCAAGCGCATCGCGCTCGGTAAGAATTTTGAGGCGTTGGAATGTGCCCGATCTCTCGGCATCACCGTCGCCATTAATTTGATTGCCGATCCCGATTGGGACCGACAACGATTCGAGGTCGTCCGCCAGTGGTGCCTCGAAATTCCAGAAATCGTCACCATCAGCGTCAACACGCCGTACCCTGGCACGGAAACGTGGTTGACGGAACCACGCAAGATTCAAAGCCGCGATTATCGCTTATTCGACATCCAGCATGCCGTGCTACCCACCACACTACCCTTGCCAGAATTCTATGAAGAATTAGTGAAGACCCAGCAGGTCTTGAACATGAAGCATTTAGGCTGGAGGGCGTTAAGATCCACGGCCAAGATCGCCGCTGGGCACCTATGGCGCGGGCAGACGAATTTTGTGAGGATGCTGTGGAAATTCAATAACGTCTACAATCCAGCGTTACAACTTGCCGATCACCAGAAATCGGTACCGTATGAAATGACCCTCCCTCCACCCCCTCAACAGCGTGTCGGCCATAGTTTGCTCTATATTCACCAAAGCAAAGGTCGCCAAGGGCGCGACATCGACGACTCCACGGAGCAGTTCGTGGAAGCCACGAGAATGGGGATCTCCCAGTAAAGATTTACATGCTTGGGCACTTGAGTCCTCCGATCTTCACTGCGCGCGTGTGACAGGTTTTTTGCCAGATGCGATACCCTGTACGGTCTAGAATGTGTTGCGCCCCGCTTAAAATGTGGACAGGCAGCTTAGTTAGATGGACACAGGAAACCCCAATGAATTTATTCAACACCCATCGGAGCGGAAGACAGCCGAGGCCCTCTCAAGAGAATACCGAGCGATTGCACCCGGATGGCTCTTGAGAAATGTGGAGTCGAAGAGGGTTGGATTCTCTGCAGAAAGGATGGTTTGCAATGGTCAATAAGCTGTCTACATTTTAAGCGGGGCACAACATCGTTCACTGCGATCCATCGATTACATCTGGTATCGATCGTCCAACGCTACAAAGCATTGAGAGGCGGATGGGCCCATGAAAGCGACGCGAACAAAGGGGTTGGCTAGGGGTGAATCAACGTAGCAGGAGGTCAAGCCATGCTATCGACACGTGGATACGCAAGCACAAACCCGACGTCGACGCTCGAACCATTCCACTTCGAGCGACGCGACCTGGGTCCTCACGACGTACTCATCGAAATTCTGTACTGCGGAATCTGCCACTCCGACATCCATCAGGCGCGAGACGAGTGGGGCGGTTCGATGTTCCCGATGGTCCCAGGCCATGAAATAGTCGGGCGCGTGGCACGCGTCGGATCCGCGGTAACGCGATTGAACGTCGGCGAGCTGGCCGGCGTCGGCACCATGGTGGATTCCTGTCGTGTCTGTGAGAGCTGTAAGGACGGACTGGAGCAATACTGTGCGAAACATCCCTCCTGGACTTATAACGGAATCGAGCAAGACGGGAAGACCCCGACGTACGGCGGGTACTCCTCTCAAATCGTCGTGGATGAGCAGTACACGCTCAAGATTTCCCCGAACCTTCCGCTTGCGAATGTCGCCCCCCTGCTCTGCGCCGGCATCACCACCTACTCGCCGCTCCGGCATTTCAACGTCGGCCCGGGGCAGCGGGTCGGGGTCGTTGGGTTGGGCGGATTGGGCCACATGGCGGTCAAGCTGGCGGCTTCAATGGGCGCGGAGGTGACCGTCTTCAGCACGTCGAAAACCAAAGAACAGGATGCGCGCCGCCTTGGCGCGCAGGACTTTGTCGTGTCGCTGGACCCGAAGAATCTCGACGCCCTCGCCAACCGGTTTGATTTCATCCTCGACGCGGTCTCCGCGCCGCATGATGTCAATGCGTACCTGAATCTCCTGCGCAGGGATGGGGTAGTGGCGATGGTGGGGGTTCCGGCCAAGCCGTTGCAGGTCCAGGCCCTCTCGCTCATCCTCAAACGAAGAACACTGACGGGCTCGGGCGTCGGTGGTATACGCGAGACGCAGGAGATGCTCGATTACTGCGCGGAACGCCATATCACCTCCGATGTCGAGGTGATCCCGATCCAGCAAGTCAATGAGGCGTATGAGCGGACGCTCAACGGTGATGTGCGGTATCGCTTTGTCATCGACATGAACACACTGTGACGAAACAGGCAGGCTGCAGTGCTGCGAACGGGAATGAGGAAAGGTTCCATGTGCATACCGAGAGGACGCTCCCTGCAATCGGCGATGAAGAGGAAAGTAGTCTGTCCCTTGTTTCTGCCCGCCGAGCATGACATGACCCGCACAAAGGAGCAAGACGATGACAATCGCCTCCGATCTCGTGAAAAGACATTTCCGGACACTCGTCGACGACAACGCGCAATGGCAGACACTGATCGCCGATGACATCGTATGGGAACTCGCCTACGCGCCTGCCATCGGCCATCCGGCACGGCTATCGGGGCGGGAGGAGGTGGTGCGTCACGTAGCTTGGTTCCTGGAGGCGGTGGAAAAGTTCCGTTTCTTCGACCTCAAGGTATATCCCTTCGCCGATCCGGAAGGGGCAGTCGCTGAAGCCAAGGCGGAGGGACTCATCAAGCCGACGGGGCGTATCTATCAACAGGATTACGTGCTGTTCCTGCGTGCGGCAGGCGGCAAGATCGCGTTCCTACGCGAATATTTCGATCCCGCGCGTGCGGCGAAGGCCCTAGACATCCCGATTCTTGGTCTCGAATCTTGAGGCCACTGATCTTCTGGTGAAGAGGCAGTATTGCGCCAACCAATATAAGAGGGGTATGTCATGACCATCGGAATCATCGGTGCAGGTGGCATCGGCCAGGCCTTTGCGGCTCACATGGCGAAGGCCGGTTACGAGGTACTCGTTAGTAACAGCCGCGGCCCCGAATCGCTTGCAGAAGTTGTACGCCAGCTCGGGCCACGCGCCAGGGCTGGCACGCGACAGGAAGCTGCGCAGGCGGACGTGGTGGTGGTTGCCGTGCCGTGGCCGCAGGTGCACGCGGCGCTGTCTGACTTGCCCGCCTGGAACGGTCGCACCCTGATCGACACCACAAACCCGGTTGTCCAACCGGGTTTTCGCCTCGCGGATCTAAATGGCAGCACATCGAGTGAGATTGTGGCGTCGCTGGCTCCCGGTGCTCGCGTGGTCAAGGTCGCCAACACCTTGCTACGTGCCGTGCTGGCGGCCAACCCGAACCAGGCGGGAGGACATCGTGTGTTGTTCATGTCAGGAGATGACGCGGCCGCCAAAGCGGACGTCAGCGGCATCCTCGAGAAGGTCGGATTCGCCACGATTGATCTCGGCGGGTTGGCGAGCGGCGGAAGGCTGCAACAGTTCCCGGGCGGGCCGCTCCCAATTCTGAATCTGATCAAGTTGCCCTGAGCGGCGAAAAGACACAGTTTGAAACATAGATCGTCGCGGGAAGTTGCTATGGAACACACTTACCGAGGATTCCAACTGCGAGATACACGGCGATGAGGCCGTCAGCGCAGTACACCAGGTACTACTGAGGTTAACCCAACCATGTGAGGACAACTTTATGACAACAAAACAACATTCACGATCCCAAATAGATGTTCACCGAAGCCATCAGCGGTTTCACACCGAAATTAGCTGGCTCGATTCTCACCACAGTTTCAGCTTTTCGGACCACTACGATCCCCACAACACCCATCATGGACTGCTTTTGGTGAGCAACGATGACGTGGTGACACCCAATACGGGGTTCCGCACGCATCCCCATCAAGATATGGAGATTGTGACCTGGGTGCTCGACGGTGAACTGGAGCATAAGGACTCGGAGGGCAATACTGGCATCCTCTACC
>Ga0137399_10001473_pt1 | contig 10837 bp, 13 predicted proteins | sample czorhiz316metaG_FD_104810 | JGI IMG/M metagenome (GOLD analysis project Ga0137399, IMG submission 104810) | Vadose zone soil microbial communities from Angelo Coast Range Reserve, California, USA - czorhiz3.16 metaG | ecosystem: Environmental > Terrestrial > Soil > Vadose zone | place: USA...
AAGCATTATGGTCCTCTCCGGCAAACAGATGGCGATGAGTCTTCAAGGTAAACATCAGGCTTGCAGCGTAAATAGCAAATAAGACAAATGATATGGTGAGGCTCAACTCTCGTTCAATCACGACGCCACGATCGGCGGCGGTAAAATGGAATAGAGCGGGAATGATGAGCCCCGCGGCAGCCAGAAGCAGGAGACTGGCGCCCATTCCGGCAGCGGTCTGATTAAACTTCTGCCGCTCGAACTTCAACCCGCCGGCAAACATGGAGACCCCGAGTACGAGTAAGATATTGCCCAAGATCGAGCCGGTGAGAGAGGCTTTGACGACATCGTGAAGGCCCTCGCGCAGAGCCACAAGTGCGATAATCAATTCCGCGGCATTGCCGAGCGAGGCATTGAGCAGCGCACCGATGCCGGCACCGACATGGGTCGTCAAATGCTCGGTGGCTCGTCCCAACAGGCCTGCCAGCGGGATAATGGCAAGTCCAGCCGACACAAAGACTAACAGTGGATCGGCTCGAAGGACTTCGAGCGCGATAGTCACCGGGACAAAGATGAGCAGGAAATCAAGCCACGACGTGAAGAGAAATCGCACGTGCAAACCCTAGCATGACCGTGAAACTTTGTCGATGAATCGACCCCGAGCACCCCACGCGCTGTTCTACCCCTTTCATCTATGCCACCCAGATACTCTGGAACGGCTCCTGACACGCTTCGCCACCGTCCATTTTCGCGACTTCATGGCGTTGCAATTGACCCCCATGTCCGGGATGACGGCGTTCCAAGACCGGATGGGCATGAGCTTCCCGGACCTCATCAAGTCCGGACGCCTCGTGCAAGGCTATGACGTAAGTGGACCGCTTCCCCCTGCTGTGGCAATCGCCATCGATCGCGACCTTCACGATCCTCTTTGGCGCGCGCGCTTTCACACCTCGCTTCGCCGGGACCGGCGTCTCCAACGTGGGCTATTCGAGCCGTCCCACAGCCTTCGTATCGGCGACAGTCTCGTGCCAGGCCCTGCTGCACTCCTGCGCCTCATGGACGACTCGTTCAGACAGCAAGCCTATGATCTCGGTCGGGTGAGTGTACTATCGAAGAGCAGCGTCACCCTTGATGAGGGGTACCACTTTGAATATGGGCTCGCCCTCGTGAAGACATCCGCCTCACTCGTCTATACGCAGACCCTGGCGCTGGCACACGAGCTCCAACCAGTCACAGACTCTCCCGCTCATTTCGCGCTCTATGCTCGGTCCTGTGTCCGAGAGAATTGGCTGCGAACCAACCACCTGCTCATCCAGGTAGGCTATTAGCAGGATGCTGAAAAAGTCCGCCAGCTTCGTTCTCGTATCGCATAGAGGCTCAACGTACCGCGAGCAGAGCCACTCGGATGTCGAAATCACTGGAGGGGCTTTTCCGTTCGCCAAGATTCATTCAAAGGGCGAACGGCCCACACGAAGTGCGGTACGTATCTCCTCACCTCTTCGCTCACTGCGGCCTTGCTGAACGGCCTTTTTGAGCATCCTTCGTAGTATTCTCCTGTTGCTCCAGATGTGCAGATCAGTGACGTTTTGTGTGCGCACATAGTTTTTCCCGGATCCTGTTAAAAGTTACAACCAAGTCTGCTAGAATTCGTCGTCATGGCCGGCACGAATACCCCCTTCGCACCCCCCGTCACGACAGAGACCACCAACATCAACGTAGGTGACAGGATCGACGCGCGTGTGATCGTGTTCAACTGCGAGTGTCATACCTACGAGCAAGTCATTGCGCTCTTCTGCCAATACATTCCGGGCATGAACTCCACGAAGGCCTTTGAGCTGGCATGGAAGATCGACCATGATGGGGAAGCCATCGTATTCGCGGGTGCGCTGGCACAAGCGGAAGAGATCGCCGCAAAACTGGCGGGAGGGGGACTACGAGTGGCCGTGCAATGAAGCTCCCCGCAGCAGCCTACTCCGCCGAAGTAGCTACTTCGGCTACCAAGGCCGGAAGCTACGGGGTATTCGGCGAAGGAGAATAATCGCAGCCTGGCTACTTCTTGTGTTTCTTTCTAGCTGCTTTGGCTGGTCGAGATTTTGATTTTCCCTTTGACTTAGTTTTTGACTTCACCATGGCAGGACGCGACTTGGCTTTCGCCAGCGCGCGTTTCGCTGGAGCCGACTTCGCATGTCTGCGTTTTATTGGAGCAGGCTTTGCAGGCGCAGTCTTCTTGCCGTGACTCCCCGTCCCACCCTTCACTGGTTTCCCTTCCGCGAGCTGAGCCTGGAGTTTGTGTGTCGCGGATGTTTTATTCATTTTCGTCACCATATCGCCACTGTAGATCCGCACTTGATAGAGATCTAAGAGCTTGCCAATGGCCTTCTGATCTCCTTTCTTCGCGGCATTCAGCAACCGGCGGCGATGGTTCATCTCTTCTTCTTCGGTATGGGAAGCAGCCCGTCGTTCCATGTCCATCCTTTCTATACTAGGCACAGCAACGCGCCGTGCAGTATAGCGGAATTAGCGCAAATGCACTAGATGCTGCACAGGCTTGTCACAGACTCGGTACCACTTGAGGCTATTTTCATCCGGGGGTTATAATCCCGCTCACATTATTCTCCTTCGCCGAATACCCCGTAGCTTCCGGCCTTCGTAGCCGAAGTGGCTACTTCGGCGGAGTAGGCTGCTGCGGGGAGCTTCATTCCTAAAAGGAGACCATCAATGGAACAACAGAAAAAGGATCAGCCCACCGTCGCCGACGATCCGAAGGCCCGCGAGGTGCTTCGGCAAGCGTTCGAAAAGACCGCGCGGTGGCAGAAAGACTTTAAGGGGTTCACTGCCGACCTGACAGTGAATGTGAACGGGAAGGAAACCAGCGGGCCCGTCATGGTGAAAAGCCCTCGTGAGGTATCGGTCCAACTGGGAGAGGCCGACGTGCAGAAGTGGGCGCAGGAACAGCTCGGTATGATCGCGGTGCACCGTGGCCCGAGAAGCTTCGAGGAATCGGACGGCAAGTACTCATTGACGATGGAAGAAGACGGGCACCCGTTCGGCACGAAACTGATCATCCACGGGTCGAACTCGTTTTATCGCCTCAAAGACAATCGCATCACCCAGATCAATCGCAAGATGGCGCACCCCGGCATGACTCCCTTTGCCTTTACGATTAACGTGGAAGAGAGCGTGGCGACCCAAGACCAGAAAAATCTGACGACGAAGTACAGCGTGTACTACTATTCACCCACCGACGGGAAGCTGACCAACGTAGAAAACTTCACCGACACCCATGTGCGCATTGGATCATCGGATCTGCCAGCCACCCGCCGCATCATTACATACGAAAGCGGCGAAGTGATCGTGAAGAACTTGACGTTCACGAATCACAAGTTACTATGACAAAGGAAACGCGATAGCCCGTCCAGAGAGGCAGCGGTAGACAAATTAGGCTGAGGCTGAGATTGAGGTCAAGGTTGAGCGAAGGTCTGACTCTTTTTTTTCTCAGCCTTGACCTAAGCTGAACCTTCCCAAAAGCCGGCGAGCTTTTTCAACATCCTGCTATGGATTTACAAAAATCATTCCCCCGAAGCATGCGCGCCAAGCTAAAAGGTTATGTCCATCTGGCGCGGATGATCGATAAGTGCCGTGCCGTGCTGGCCGGCACGGAGGGGGAATACATCTACCCCTGCCCCATGGATGACCGGCTCATGGAGTTCGCAGACATCACGGACGATCAGTTCACCGCCGCCGTCAAACTCAATCCATCAGACGAAGCAGTGGCAAAATGGTTCGCACAGACGGCGAAGGCGCATCCTCCAGCCGAGTTGGAAGCATGGAACCGGATGATGCTGAATCGCGGACCGAGTACTCCCGAGAAGCAGGAGTACTTCGACAAGCTCAGAGATGCCGTCGATCCATCCCGAACCGACCTCACCAGCTGGGCAGATCTACAAGACCTCGAAGAAGGCCGGTCAGTTCCGAAAAGATAGTCGGGCGCAGTCAGGATTGACTCCTGAGACATGTCTGTTCTAGCCGTTGAACGTTTCACCTTTAACGATTTACGTCTTCAAGAAGGGTTCGGTGCCACGAACACGAATACTTTGAGGCGCTGATCTGTGTGATTCTTCACGCCATGCTCTTCCCCGGCCGTCGCCATGGTCCCCTGCCCTGGACCGAGCACCCGTTTCTCTGAACCGACCTGAAACGTGCCCTGCCCCTCAAGCACGAGATAGACTTTATCCTGCTCGCCGTGGCTATGCCCCTTCTGTTCCTGCCCTGGTTCGAAACAGTAGATGTCGCAGAAGAATCGTGCCGTTTGAAATATGTTGTTCTTCTTCATCTTCTCATTGCTGAACTGCTGATAGTCAGAAAGATTCACCACATTCATTCGCCAACTCCTTCAGGAAGGTTGCGGACGGGTTCGATGACGCTCTAGCGTCGCGAGAATGGAACCGACCGAGATCACATGATGCGAGAGCCCCAAGTCCTTGGCCGGAAGCCCCATCGCCAGACCAAGTAACTGCGGCACATGCAAGATCGGTAAGTGGAGCTCGCGGTTGACCGCACGACCAGCTCGATCCTGATAAATATCCAGACTCATGTGACACAGAGGACAGGGCGTCACCATAAAATCAGCTCCCTGCTCCTTGGCTTCTTTCATGTGCGTCCCTGCCATGGCCACGGCAATGGCCTCCTTCTCGAGGATGATGGGAAACCCACAGCATTTGGTCCTTCCGGCATAGGCCACCGGTTCGCCACCGACGGCCTTGATGACGCGCTCGAGGGATTGGGGATTCTCAGGATCGTCAAATCCCAGATCCCACGACGGACGCAGGATGTAGCAACCGTAAAACGGGGCGATGCGGAAGTCTCGCATCGGCACGGTGACCAGGGCGCCCAGGCGAGCCAGTCCGATGTCGCGCACCACAATCCACAACAGATGTTTGACTTGGACATGACCGTGGTAGGCCAGACCTTCTGGTGCCAGAAGAACGTTGATGCGATCCAGGGTCCCTGCCTCCGTCTTTAATCGTCGATTAGCCGCGCTCATCACCCCTTGGCAGGTGCCGCAGATCGTCATTACGTCCAGTCCGAGCGCCTCCGCTTGCGCGAACGTCCTGGCGTTAAGCGCCAGCGCCATATCGGGATCAGCCTCCGTCACAACCCCGGCGCCGCAACAGGCCGCGGCCGTGAGCTCGACGACCTCAATCCTTAATCGGCCAATGATCGCCCTCGTCGATTGATAGAGTTCCGGTGTCGCCCCTTGCGCCGCACAACCGGGGTAGAGCGCATATTTCATTGGTCTACCGCTACGGGAGATGAGACAGGGTCCGATTGAGAGACTCTCGAAGATCGTCCATCGCAGCCGCTGTTTTCGACTTCACCTGCTCCCAGGAAGAGGCTGTTGCGGAATGAATGTCCTGCGCTTTCTTATTGGCCAGATCCTTTTTCTTTTCTAATTCCTCGATCGCCTTTTGGATGTCCGCTCTTGCTTCCGCCGACGCATGCTTGACTTGCCCACGGAGCTGCGTGATACGCACTTGCATCTCATCCAGTTCTGTTTGAACCTTTCGCTGAAACGCATCTTTCTGCTGAATCGTATAGTCCTTGGTGGCCGTCACCGCCTCCTGCGTTTCCTGGATAACCTTATCACCCGTCACCGGCTTGTCTGACGCTCCAGCCGCTACGACAACGAGTATGGTGAACAACCCTATTCCCACGATCCCCCACAATCCTCCGATATAATTCCTCATAACAATCGCCTCCACTCCACCAATGCACACATAGGTTTACAGTATAACTTCCGCCTTTCGGAAAGTCACCGTGCATGGACCGTGAGGCGCGTGAACCGACTGGTTGCTCCGATCTGTTTGGTTTGTCTGGTTTCTCTGGCTCATTCAACAAAACAAGCCAGATAGACCAGATGAACCAGACAGACCACAATCGAAATCGAACAAGAAATGATCGGCCTATCTTCTGAGGTGCCCGATGTAGGGGGATCTGGGACAAGGAATGGGACGGGAACAGACACGTGTGCCATCCGGCACAGGGAACACACAACGAGAAGAGTCTGCCGACTGAGCACACGTGGCCGATTGCTGCTACGCAGCTTCAGAAGTGTCGTCGGTTGGCTTCTGCTCGTAGGGGTGCAGTTCCAACTGCGTCACGGTATGTTGCAAGCGAGCCCATTCTTCAGGAACCAAGGAGAGAAATTCGATCCCGAAGCGGCCCTCGCGCGTCCACCGCACGACGGCTTCAAGGATGGTGATGGGGGGGTCGTCCTGCAGAATATGCACGCGTATCGTGAGCGTGCTTCCAGGGTGCACGGACGTCTCGGATTCCACGCAGCAGCCACGCAACGACAGATCAACCACATTGCCCTCTCCACTGACCATGGTGACGGAGGTAAAGGAACTGTGAAACCTGGCGGGAAACCGGGGATGCTGCCGTTTATCCATGCGAGTCTCCTTCTGCGATCACCCCTTTATATTGCCAATCGGACGCAATTCCGCCACCTTTTTTGTAATTCCCGCACGATCGACCGACTCCACCACTTCAGATATATTCTTGTATGCCAGGCCGGCCTCCTCCGCCAGACCTGACATGGACACGGCCTTGACCAGAATGCCGCGCTGTTTCATCTGTTGCTGCAGCTGCTCACCGCGAACTGTTCTCTTCGCTTGAGCGCGGGACATCGTTCTCCCGGACCCGTGCATCGTCGACCCGAACGTGTCACGCACCGCTCGATCTGTCCCCACGAGCAGGTACGAACCGGTCTCCATCGAGCCGCCACAGATGACCGGCTGGCCTGTCTGTCGAAACGTTTCTGGTAGTTCAGGACTTCCCGGCCCAAACGCCCTGGTCGCTCCTTTGCGATGCACCACCAACTCTCCTTCTGCATACCGCTCCATCTTCGCGATGTTATGTGCCACGTCATACACCAGCTCCATCCCCAGTGCCTCGGCGGACTGACCGAATACCGTTGCGAAGGCTTCGCGAATCTGATGCGTGATGACTTGGCGATTGGCAAAGGCCGTGTTCGCGGCACAATTCATGGCGGAAAAATACTCCTGCCCCTCGGGAGATCGAAACGGTGCACAGGCCAACTGCTGATCCTTTACTGTGATGCCATAGCGACGCATGGCCTTTTCAAACACCTTGAGATAGTCGCTCGCAACCTGATGGCCGAACCCACGCGAGCCGCAATGCACCATCACGACGATCTGCTCGTGGCCGGTGATACCAAGCGCCGCTGCCGTGACCGGATCGAAAATCCGCTCATTCGAGACCACCTGGACTTCGAGGTAGTGATTGCCCGATCCCAAGGTCCCCAGCTGGTTGATGCCACGTTGGATCGCGTGGTCGGTCACGATCGACGGATCGGCTCCCTCGATACAGCCCCCTTCTTCCATACGGACGAGATCCCGATGCCACCCGTATCCCCGCTCCACACACCACCTGGCCCCATGGGTCATCACGCGACGAAATTCCTCCCCCGAGAGCCGAACGAATCCGCTCGCTCCGACGCCGGCCGGCACTTTCCGAAAGAGTTCGGTCATGAGCTTCTCTAGATATGGCTGCACGTCCGCCAGCGTCAAATCTGTTCGAATCAGCCGCATGCCGCAGTTGATGTCGTATCCCACGCCGCCAGGCGAGATGACACCGTGCTCGACGTCGAACGCCGCGACACCTCCGATCGGAAATCCATAGCCCCAATGCCCATCCGGCATACAGAGCGCATACCGGCGAATGCCAGGCAGACAGGCGACATTGGTTACCTGATCGAAGACCCCGGAGTCCATGGCCTGAAGAATCTCCCTGGTTGCATAAATCCTGGCCGGCACTAGCATGCCGGGTTTTTCAGACAGAGGGATTTCCCAAATCTCGTCCGTAATCCGATTGACCGTCATGTCAGTGTTGAGATCCATATCAAGTGGTCATGACCAACCTGGCGAGACTTGCGGGACGAGCGAGACAAGCGCGACGTGTTCGAGACAGCTGCCTTACCTCACACTTCTCGCTCATCGCACCTTTCTCGCTTTCAGGCCGCTTCAGACGTCGAGCACCACGCGTACTTTCCAGCAACTTCCTGTCTGCTTGAGCTCGTATAGATGTTTCGTGACCCCTTTCACATCGGCGTGGAGTTCTTGCGCCTGCTGATCCACCGGCGCGCCGATCAGATGTGCTCGCAACAACCAGACGTCCCCCTCCCGCGTCAGGGTGAGCGGCGCCTCTTGGAAGACCACCCCTGCGGCGTCTTTCCAGTAGACCACCTCCGATAACCAATCGAACAACAGCATCGACGGGTCCGCATCGCTCCGTTCAATCACACGCTCCCATCCTCCAGACACCGTGACAGGGTTCGCCATGCTCTCAAGGAGGGCCTGCGTCGCGCCTCGACACACCTCTTCGACCGATTCGCCTTCGGCTTCGAAGGCGATATCGGCCAGGGCAATTTCTTCAAGAAAACGAAAGGTCCAGGCCATGGGCGTCAGCCTGGCGGCATGGCATGTCGCGCTCGCCGGATGAGGGCCTGGAGGTGGCTGAGCCCGGGGAGCGCATGTCCGAAGGGATTGGGGATTTTTCCTTTAAGCAACATCTTGATGCCCAGGGGCAGGATACGCAAGAGGCCACGCGGCTTGAATCCCACCACTTTCAGCGGCATGATCGCTTCGTTTAACCGCCCTTGCTGTTCGATCAGATCGGTAAAGCCGAGGATGTGGCGTGCGCCGCCGGTCGTTGTCAACTCGCGTTCGAGCGAGGCCCGCCGCAACCGGACGATCGCCTCCATGGGTTTGACATCTTTCGGACAGACCTCCACGCATAAGTTGCAGCGTGTGCAGTCCCAAATCCCATGCTCGCCTTGAAGCTCCGAGAGCCTGGCGCGTTTCGCCGAATGGGACTCGCGTGGGTCGGAGAGGAAACGATCGGCCTTCGCCAAAGCTGCAGGGCCGGCAAACCCCTTCGAGACTTCATACACGGTACAAGCCGCGACGCAGGCGCCGCACATGATGCAGGCATCCACATTGTGAAACTGCGAATCCTTCGGAAGGATCGTCAGCTGCGCCTTCGGCCCATAGCGTTGCTGCGGCTCGCGCGACGCGGTAAGCCACGGATGCACATCCAGAACTTTATTCCAAAAAGACGCCATATCCACGACCAAGTCCTTGATCACCGGCAAGTTGCGGAGCGGCGCGACCCTGATGTGCCCGTGCCGTTCAAGTTCTTTGCGGAGCGACGTGCGGCAGGCCAGCTTCTCGCTGCCGTTGATCGTCATCGCACAGGAGCCACAAATCGCAGAGCGGCAGGAATAGCGGAGTGCCAGACTCCCGTCGCACTCCTGCTTGATGCGAATGAGGGCATCGAGGACGGTCATCCCACGGCCGACATCGAGCCGGATCTCTTGAAGTTGGGGTGTGGAATCGACTTCGGGATTGAATCGTTGAATCGTGAAGGTCAGGCGCATAGAAGACGTGAAACGTAACACGTCAAGCGTAACACACGGGGAGACTTCTTGCCCCTTACGCCTGCCTAACGCCTTACGTCCTGTTCAGTCCAACTCGAACGTCTTGGGAGAGATCGTCAGATTGCGGCACCCGTCTTTCGTGACGAGCACCATGTCCTCGATGCGGACGGCACCGAGACCGGGATAGTAGAGGCCGGGCTCGACGGTAACGACGTGGCCTTCTTGGAGCAGTGATCCGGTGCGGCTGATGCGCGGCATTTCATGTATGTCGAGTCCGACCCCGTGGCCGGTGCCGTGAAAGTAGCCCTGCATGCGCCCGTTCACCAAGCCTGTCTTGTACCCGGCTTTTTCAAACCGAGCGCAGATACCTTGATGAATCCTCTTCCCGTCCGCCCCGTCTTTGACTTTCGTGATGGCCTCTTCCTGTGCGTCCAGGACTGTCTGGTAAAGTCGCTTCAGCTCGGGACTCGGGGTCCCACGTACCACGGTCCTGGACATGTCGGCGAAATACCGGTTGGTGGCCGAACGAGGAAACACGTCGAAGATAATGCTGCGGTGAGCCGGCAACGGCCCACTGCCTTCGTTGTGTGGATCGCAGGCCTGCTCTCCCCCGGCAACGATGGTATGCTGGGCGACACAGTCGCACTCCATCAATTTCACATTGATCAGCTTCTTCACTCGCTCCGACGTCAGCGGTATCCCATCGAACCACAGGCGATCCTTATTGATCGAGGCCTGACGCAGCATGTCGTGGGCAGCCGCGACCGCCTGTTCGGTCGCGCGCTGGGCTGCTTCGATATAGCGGACTTCTTCAGCAGTCTTCACCACACGCTGTTCGTAGAACGGGTCCCGCTTCGGTTGCAGCTGATACCCCAAAGACTGGAACTTGATGGCATGGCCAAAGGCAAAGTTCGCCGGGACTAGGATCTGCGTGATGCCGGCTTCCCGCAGAAGGATATGGACGACCTCGACCGTGCCTGGCTCGGCGATGCCTTGCGTCTTGGCTCGCCCTTCGACCTCCGAATACGAGAGCACCCGATCGACGGACGATTGGCTCTTCGCCCGATCCATTTCGAGATCGCTCATCACCAGAATCCGCTCCCCTTTAATTTCCAAATAGATAAAGGGGTCCGGCGCAATAAACTTTGTGGCGTAATACAGATTGGCGTCAGTCTCGCTGGCAGCGATAAAGACCGTGGCACGTTGAGAGTGGGGAGTAGATGACGCCATAGTGAATGCCGGTCGGAATCTAGCACGGGGAGGGAGGTCGGTCAAGGCGCGGATGGAACCGGTTCAGGCGCGGGTATGGTGTCCTTGTCGGCACCTTTCTCATCATCAGGCGTCATCAGATCAATGGGCAGCATGACCGTGTTTTTCAAGATGTCGAAGGCAAGTTGC
>Ga0137399_10001476_pt1 | contig 10827 bp, 9 predicted proteins | sample czorhiz316metaG_FD_104810 | JGI IMG/M metagenome (GOLD analysis project Ga0137399, IMG submission 104810) | Vadose zone soil microbial communities from Angelo Coast Range Reserve, California, USA - czorhiz3.16 metaG | ecosystem: Environmental > Terrestrial > Soil > Vadose zone | place: USA...
GCGCAAGGCAAATCCGCCGAGATGAAGCAGCGGCTGATGGAATTGTACTTTCGCGATGGCGGCGATCTCACCGACGTCGACGTGCTGGTGCAGGCGGCCGCCGACATCGGCCTCGATGCCGACGACGTCCGCAAGCGGCTTGCGACCGACGAGGACGTAGCCCTGATCTCGGGCCAGGCGCAGGAAGCCGCCGAGAAGGGCATTTCGGGCGTGCCGACCTTTGTGCTGGCCCAGAAATACGCGATCTCCGGCGCGCAACCCGCCGATCAACTCGCCCGCGCCATCCGGCAGGTGTCCGGCGAGATCAACGCGCAGGCGGCGGAGTAAATTGGGCGTCGACAGACTTGAATTCGCTGGCTGTCCGCGCGACTATCGGTTTGGAGATCGTGATGAAGATCAAGGTTGTCGTGCATGAGGCTGAGGAGGGGGGCTTCTGGGCCGAAGTCCCCGCCATACCAGGCTGCGCCACCCAAGCCGACAGCATGGATGAACTCATGCAAAATCTTCATGAAGCGATCGAAGGGTATCTTTCCATTGAAGTCGCTCCACCCGAGCCGGGCGGCACCGAACGGATGCTGGAATTGCCTGCATGAAATCGGTATCCGGCCGCGACTTCGCCCGGACAATCGAGCGCCGCGGTTGGATGTTGCTTCGCGTTAACGGCAGCCATCATATCTATGGCAAAGTGGAAGTGTCGTGCGACTTTCAATTCCGATCCACGGGTCTGCTGCGGCATTTGGCGAAGCTCGCAAATATTTCAGACGACGATCTTTAGCTGCTGCAAGCGACGGAGTGAGGCTCGACGTGTCCCGGACGCGGTGCAGCGCGTAGCGCTGCTCCGCAGAGCCGGGACCCACGATGGACCCCGGATCAGCAGCGCACCACGCCCCAAGGCGGCGCGCTGCGCAGCATCCGGGGAATGCTGCCCAGGCGTCTTCCTCACGCCCCCTTCAGATAATAATTCGCGCGTTTTCCCAGCGCTATCCTTCGCAGCAGGCGGCGCATCGCAAGCGAGGCGCGCAGCGGCCGGATCGCCGTGGTCACGGTGCGATAGAAGGCGAACTTGAGCGCGTCGCGCACCGGCTGCGTGCCTGGCGGCTGCTGCGGCAGGCCGATGCCGCGCAGCATCGAATTGAAGAAATGCAAATCGTTGAGCCGGCGCACCTGGCGCGTCTTCCAGGTGATCGCCATCGAGATCGAATGGGTATCCGCGGTGCGCACCCAGTGCGGCCACTGATACGGCACATAGCAGCCGTCGCCCGCGAACAAATGAAACTCGGTGCCGCGCGGCGCAAAGCGCTCGTCGTATTTCAGGTTGCGATGCTTGGTCATCGAGCGCTCGATCTCCTCGTCAGAGACGATGGCGCGGTCGCTATTGTCGAAAATGGTGAAGAATTTTTCGCCATGAATATGCACGAAGAAGTTGTCTTCGCTGTCGAGATGGAACGGCGTCGTCGAATTCGGCGAGGACACGAACAGAAAGCCCTCGACCTGCTCGAAATCGGCGTCAAGCAGACTGTTGAAGCCGCGCGCCCGCGCCACCGAAAGCAGCGTGTCTTCCAGCAATCGCCGATACTCCGGCGACTTCTCCACGCGCTTGAGCACCATCCATGCGCCCGATGTCTCGATGCTTCGCACCACTTCGACCGGATCGAGATCGACGGACGGGATGGCATCCGGATCCTGACTGATCGCGACCTTGCCTGAATTATATTCGATCAGGTCGCGCGGCAGCTCGGAAGCAAGCTGCGCGATGCGCGGCAGTGTCAGCAGCGGATGACCTGATAGTCTGTGGCGGATCGCGAACGGTTTTAGCGGAAAGATGCGCCGCAGCGCTTCATTTGCAGCCGTAATCACCGGGGCTATTTCGCCAGCGGCATTCATGACGATTTCTCCTGGCGTTTACGGATGAAATGAACGGCCCGGCGCGCCGGCTCGCGGATCAATCGGCGCAACGTGATCGCCCCATGGATCAGCGGCACCACCGGATCATGGCGCCGCAGCGGAATCAGCACGTCGCCGATCGCTAGGCGCCCACGCCAGATCGGATTGATCATCGGGTGATCGGCGTTCGCAGTGGAGTCGGCCATTGCAATCTCGGGATCGGCGCACAGATGGCGAGTGACATCGAGCGTCAGTTGCACGCCGGGCGACAACTTTGCGAAGCGCTCATCGACGCCGAGCTTGAAGTAGAACGCGCGATCCTGATGCCGGAGCACAATCGCGGCCGCGACCGGCGTGTCGCCGCTACGCAGCGTCACGATCTCGCATTGGCCGATTTCAGCGAGGGCTTTTGCCGCGCGGCGAACGAATGCGGCATCGCCCTCGTCCTGGATCAGCGCGGTGCCGCGCTCGGCTTTCCAGCCGCTGGCTTCGAGGTTGAGGAATATCTCGACGGCTGATGCGACCTGTTCCGGCGTGCGCGCCACATCGAAATGAATGGCGCCGTGCTCGGCCAGCCGATTGCGCTGGCGCCGCAGTTCTTTCAGTTTCTTGGGGCCGAGGGCGTCCCGCAGCAATTCATCGGCATCGCGCGTCGCGTCGAGACAGGCACGGGCATGGGATTGCAGCACACGCGGATGCATACCGCCTTGCTGCGATACTTCCGCAAAGGCTTTCATCGCTGCGCCTTCAAGCGATACGTCGCGCAGGATCAGCGCATGGGCGCCTGCTTTGCGCGCCTGTCGCATCAACCTGATAACGGCGTCGTTCGCCATGTCGCGATCGAGCAGCGGCGTGTGGAGCGTGCCATAGGGATCGGCGCTCACCAAAGCGGGCAGCGGGATATTGTAGGCGCGCCACAGCGAAATCACCGGCGCCAGGCCGATCAGGCGCGTGGCGCCGTCCAGAGCCTTTTCCGTTCCGATTGAATCGGAACGGAGCTCTATTTCTCGTTTTGACGCGTTTTCTTCACGCGAACCGGTCATCCACTTCGCTGGAAAACGCTTTGGCGCCAACGAAGCATCGCTCCACGCGCCGAGCGCCGAGACGCCGGTCCGACCGCGCGCGGAAGCGTTTACCGCCATTTCCCAGTCGGGCAGATAATAGCCGTTTGGCTCGACGGCGCGTTCGGCAAGGTGGCGCCATTGCTGCACGGCGACGTCGGTGAGCGGCGCCAATGCGTCGCTATCGGGCGAAGCCGCCGCCTGCGGACGCTCGCCGATGACATCTTTCACAGATGCGCGACCGACCACCGCTGTATCAGCAATTTCGACCACGTCCCCGTTCCCTGTTCGCGCGGGGACCCGCGGCGCGCGCAGCGCCGCTCCTTGCCACCGCGTTGATCTGCAAAAATGCTAGCGGAAAGATTGGAAAATACCGTTGGTGCCGGGATTCAATTTGCGCGGTAGTGTTTAACTGAGCGTTTATCAATCGGCGCCTTGAACGCCATCTGGGGCGGCGAAAAAGCCGCTGCTGCTAAGCCGCCTGGCCAGCTTCCAGCACTTTCGCCATAGCGTCGTGCATCATCAGGAATTTGCTTTCGAATGCTTGAGCCGGCATCGGCCGGCCGAAGAAATAGCCCTGTCCCTGTTCGCATCCCATGCTCACCAGTAGATCAGCGGTTGCCCGGTTCTCGATACCCTCCGCGATCACCGACAAGCCCAGTTGCTTGCTGAGACCGATGGTCGAACCGACAATCGCCGCATCGCCGGAATCGACGTTTAGTTCGAGCACGAATGACCTGTCGATCTTGAGCCCATCGAGCGGGAATTTTTTGAGATAGCTGAGGCTGCCATAGCCGGTGCCGAAGTCGTCGAACACAATACGAACCCCGAGTTCCCGAATCCGCCGAAATATGTTGAGCACTCTCTCCGCGTCCAGCAGCAGAATGTCCTCGGTCACCTCCAGTTCGAGCAGAGAAGGCGTCAGGCCGGTGATGTCGAGCATCTCTGCGACCGAGGTTGCAAGGTCGCCCGACTGAAGTTGCGAAGGTGAAAGATTGACGCCGACGCGGACGTTATGTCCGGCATCCTCCCAAACCCGCGCCTGTCGGCATGCGGTTTCGAGAACCCAGCCCGCGATGCGCTGCGAAATGGAGGAGGTGTTGGCGACCGGCATGAATTCCGCCGGCGACACGAGGCCACGGGTTGGATGGTGCCAGCGAATAAGTGCTTCCGCACCGATCAGGCCGCCATCGGCGAGGCGGACTTGCGGCTGATAGAACAACTCGAATTCTTTTCGCTCGGCGGCGCGGACCAATTCGGCCTCGAGGGTCAGTCGTGCCTCCAGTTCCGCTCTGATGCGGCTCTCGAATACCATGTGACTGCCGCGCTTGGTTGCCTTGGCGCGACAAAACGCCAGATGGCTGTTGCCCAGCAGTTCGTCAGCGGTCCGACCACCCGATGGATATGCCGCTGCTCCGATACTGACCTTGACGCGGTGCAGACGCGTTCCAGTCAAGAGCGGCGTCTTGAACGTGAGCGAGATACGTTCGGACAATTGCGCGACGGTTTCGGTCCTGTCAGCGCGCGGGATCGCGATGGCGAATTCATCGCCACTCAATCGTGCGACGATTCCTGCGCCGTCGATCTCGGCCTTCAATCGTTCGGACACGGCGCACAGCACGAGGTCGCCGCAGGCATGGCCCAGCATGTCGTTGATGTGCTGGAAACCGTCGAGGCCGACTACCAGCAGCGCGACCTCGCTTGCCGCCATTTCGGCGGTGGCAATCATCGCAGCCAGTTCGCTGTGCAGGGTGTCGCGATTGGCGAGCCCGGTCAGCGAATCGTATTCGGCCAAATATCTGACGCGCTCGGCTTCGCGCTTTCGTACCGATATGTCGCGCAGGATCGCGCCATATTGAAAGCCGTCAGTGCCTTGCCAGCCGGAAAAACATGCCTCGACTGGAAACGCTTCACCGTTCTTGCGCCGGCCGTCGAACTCCATCACCGCGCCGCCGGGCAGCTGCAATCGGGGATGTGCGGCGTCGCGGATCGAAAATGAACCAGGCGCGGCTTCCGCGTTGCCGGCGCAGATCGTATCGAATGGCCGGCCGATCATTTCCGCACGGTCATAACCGAAAATCGCCGCCGCTCCGGGATTCCACACCGTGATCCGGTAGTTGGAGTCGGTGCAGACCAGGCCGTCGCCCAGTGACATGGCGATGCGTTGAAAGCGGCTCTCGGCAATCCGCCCCAGCAAATCGCGGACGTCAATTTCATCCAGCGCGATGGTGGCCATGTAGACGGCGATCGCGGTATGGAACAGCGACGTATCGAGAACGAGGGGCAGCCTGGCCTGCAGCAGAATTGCGACTGCTTCAACAGCGGCGGCCATTCCGACCAGCACGACAACCCTCATGCTGGCGGAAAGGCGGCGCCATGAGAACATCATGACCAGCGAGATGATGCATAGGCCGGCCAGCGTGACGATATCGGAGGTCCACTGCAGGGTACGGTTCTGCAGGATCGATTCGGCCGCAAGCGCCTGCAGCACGGGCCCGGAAACGACGCCACCGTTCGGAATGCTGAAGCGATCGCCGAGTTCAAGGGCGGTGCCGCCGATAATGACCTTTTTGTCCCGGAGCCTGGTTAGCGTTGCCTTATCGCCGCGCAGCACATCGATATAGGATACTTTTGGAATGGACGCGGTGCGGATACCGAAGTCGATCAGGAATGGCTTGCGCTTGGCAGCGTATTGCCCCGCCAATACTGCGCCCATCGACGGCAAAAACTGTCCGTCGAGATTCTCGCCGAAGGGGTAGCGTCGGACCAGGCCATTGGGTTCAACGGCGACATTCACGACTGCCGTCCATGAATGCTCACCGAATTGCTTGAGCGGACGATTGATATAAATAGCCGTGCCATTGCCGCCGTCTGCACCCGGTTGCTTGAAGGACGGCAAAACCACGGATCCGCCCGCGGCCTGAAGTGCTTCGACAAACGCCTGGTCTGACGCCGCGTCGGACGGCGCGCTGAAATCGACGTCGAACACGATGTCACGGACGCCTGCGATTTCCAGCCGCCGCAGCAGATCGGCATGGAGGGAGCGTGGCCATGGCCAGACTCCGATTTTCTCGATGGATGGGGCGTCGATCGCAATAACGACGATGTCGCCGACGGCCGGACGCGACACCCAGGTGAACCGCAAGTCGGTCAGTATATTGCGGAGCGTGCCCTGCCAGTCGCATGACAGCACGATCGCCAGCGCAACCACCACAAAGATATGCGGCCGGTAATGTTTCAAGTTATTTTCCCCTGCACACTTCTCGACGGACGAAGTACGCTCCCAATCTTCAACTTTACCCTTGGATGACGTTCGGCCTTAGCCGGCTAATGGTGCCCGTTTCCATTCCCGTTCCCGTTTCCGTTTCCATTTCCGTTGCCATGGCCGTTGGCATTGCCATTGCCGTTTGCACCATTGCCGTTTCCGTTGCCGCCGCTATTTCCCGCCGCCGCCGCGACCGCAGCTGCCGGTGCTGTCACGCCTGAAATTGTCGCCGCGGTGATGTCTGTCGCGCCGTTGCCTGAATTGCCCTGGCTGGAGTCGTTTCCGGCGCCCGGCGCCGCCCCGGCGCCGCGGGAGGCCCAAACCGTATGCTTATTGTCGGCGCTTCTCCCCGAGCCATGCGTCGAAATCGCCCCGTGGGCGAGACCATGGGTGACCTGGTGGAAATTCAGCCTGACTTCACCGAGCGAAGCCGATATCCGCGTCACGCCATGGCCTGGACCGCCGGCATCCCTCTGCGGCTGTAACGATGTATGCGAATTGATGCCAGCCGCGGCGTGATTGCCGTGCCCGAGCGCGCGGTTGAGCCCGTTCGCGGCGTGGCGCGGTGCAGAGAGTCCGGATTTCGGAACCATGATCCGTTCGATGGTCGATGCGCGCGGCCGGCCTTGCTCGATCGGACTGAACGTGCCCGATCCGCTCAGGGAAAGACCGGCTTTGCCCTGCGCAAAAGCGGTTGCGACCTGTCCGGGCATTACTTGCGCAATCTGGCCCGACCTGAAGTCTGCGACCTCAACCTGTCCTCTGATGACGTCGATGGTGGTCCCGGCGGCGCTGACGGTCACGCTAAACCGCGTGCCCTTGACGACTGCGGCGAGGTAGGGGGTTTCGACCTCGAAATGTTTGACGTTGCGCTTTTCCACCTCGAGCAGGATCGAGCCGGCCTGCTGCACGATCGTTGTCGACAGTCCGTCCTTCTTCTCTGTGGGCAAGCCGATCACCGAGTTCGGCGACACCAGAATTGTTTCCTCGCCGCGCATCAGCAGCACCCGCCCGTTGCGGCCGGTCCGAATGGTGTCGCCCGGTTTCAAAACCTCTTCCTGGTTGAGCGAAACCTGCCGGGCGCCGGTCGTGGTCATCCATACTTCGCCTGACGATTTGCCCACCGACCACGTTCCCTCGTCGGCGGCGAGCGCGTTGGAGCCCGCACCGACAACGAGCACCATCGCCAGGATGCGCCCAAACCCACTCGCCCCAAACATGGCAGTCTCCGTTCGCCCGTACCTACCCACAGGGCTACTGGAAATGTTTCAACATTGAATGATTGCGGCCTGCCAACTATCGCGCGCCGTCTTAACGATTCGTTGACCATAAAAATCTATGAAAAATCATGGGGCTAATGGGTTTTTCGAGATTCGCTGAAACTCATCCGTGGAACTACGGATGTGCGGTATCCCGGGCGGGAGCAGGGCGGCATCGCGGTACCATCAGGTTCGCTTTCGCGGCCCTTGTCCCGATATTGTCGGCGATCGTGTCGTCACTACCGGCCAGAGCGCAGCAGGCAAACCAGCCGGGCTTTGATCCGAGACAGACAGAAAAACGTTTCGACGCATTGCAATCCGAACAGACGCCGGCAGCTCGATCCGCCTTACAGATGCCGCGTCTGTCGCGGCCGGAGGCGCGAGCGGATACGAAACCGCTGTTCGAGCTGCGCCAGGTTTCGCTCACCGGCGCCCGGGCGATCCCGCGCGATCAGCTCATGACGGCCTATCAACCTTATCTCGGGAAAAAAGTCTCCCAAGCCGATCTGGTGGCGATCGCTGCAGCGATCAGCGACCTCTACCGGGCGGCTGGGCTTCACTTGAGCCGCGCCATCGTTCCACCGCAGGATATCCGGGACGGCGAGATCCATCTTCAGGTGATCGAAGGCAGCATCACCGAAGTCGCGTTGAAAGGCGAAGACGCGGAGCGTTTCGGTGTGCGGCCGCTTCTCGACTCGGTTGTGGCCGAACAGCCCTCGCGACTGGCGACGCTGGAGCGCCAGCTGCTACTGATCAACAGCCGGCCGGGAGTGCGCATCGCCGATACCGCGCTTGAAGAAATCGGCGTCGCGACCGGTCGTTTCCGCCTCGTCGTCTATCTGAAAACCTGGCGCGTCTATACCTCATTCGGGGTGGACAATCTGGGCTCATCAACGGTCGGCCCCTGGCAAACCTATGCAACGGGTGCATTCAATTCCTATCTGCTGCCCGGCGATACGCTGGCGCTCAATCTGTCGACCACGCCCGCCGATCCGCGAGAGCTGGCGTTTGGCCGGCTGTCCTACGATGTCCCGGTCGGCACCGACGGCACGCGGATTGGCGCGTCCGCTCTGTACAGCGAGGTTCGGCCTGGCGACGTCAGGCGCTTGTACAACGACAGCACCAGGACCGAGTCGTTCGAGGTCCGCGGCAGCATCGCTCCGCTGCAATCACAGAGCTCGACGCTGGCGCTCACCGCGGCGGCAGGTTTCAGCAATGTCTCCGAGCGCGATGTGTTCGGCCCGATCTACAACGATCACATCCGCACGGTGAGCCTGACCTCCGACTACCGGCTGCAGGACAATTTCGGCGGCAACAATTACTTCACGGTGGCGTGGCGGCAGGGTCTCGATATCCTCGGCGCCTCGCACCGGGACGACGATTTTCTATCGCACGGGGGCGCGTCCGGCACATTCTCGGTGATGGATTTCTGGTTTACACGCTATCAGACACTGTCCGATGCATGGTCGGTGAAAGTGTCAGCGGCCAGCCAGATCGCGTCCGGCCCGCTGTTCACGTCGCAGCAATTTTACCTGGGTGGCGCGGCCTTCGGGCGAGGTTATGGCAGCGCCGAGATCAGCGGCGACAACGGCGTCGCCGGTTCGCTTGAACTGCGTTTCGATCAGAAGCTGACCTTGGAATACCTGACCGGTTATCAGCTTTACGGCTTCATCGACGCCGGCGCGGCCTGGAACGATGGATTTAGCTACACCGACGGTCTTTCGCTCACGTCTGCCGGCGCCGGCGTGCGATTGCTTCTCGGTGGCGACCTGCGGGCCGACCTCGCCGTGGCCGTGCCACTTGGATACCGTGCACCTGACAACTCAAGCCGCAGCGCGAGGCTGTTGTTTTCACTGTCGAACTCTTTCAAGCTCTGTCCGGAAAGAGCGCAGGCGCGCTGCCTTTAATGCGTTTCCAAGCTTGAACGGAACTTCCCGGGGTCAGCGACATTGCCCTTCGCCGCGCGATCGCGGGTCCAAGGGAGAAATGCCAAATGAATCGTTTTCTGCTGATCGGTGCCGCTGCTCTCTGTGTATTGGCGGTGACGCCGACGCTGTCGAGTGCTGCGATGCCTCTGGCGCCGCTAGCTCCTGCTGCTGCTGCTGCACAAACCGGCGATACCGTTCTGGTGCGCGGCGGCCATGGCCATGGTCACGGGCATATGGGGCGCGGAGGTCGTGGACATCATTACGGTTGGGGCAGGGGCCGCGGGCATCATTACGGATGGACGCGTGGCAGACATCGCGGATGGCATTGAAGGCGGGAACCCTGAAGCAGGCACCGCCTGTTTTGAACCCTGGTGGGCTAATCTAAATTGGTCAGTGGGCGGAGTTTGAAAGGTACTGGCCGAAATAGGCCATGCGCAGCTTCAAACAGGCCACCATGAAGAACTGACAATTTGGCCGGGAACAAGTGGCTATGTCCGGTATTGAACATACGTGTCTATGGCCGCCCAAGACACACCGTCCTACGGCCTCGGCGTCCCCCAACGCTGGGGCCGTTTTCTTGCTGTCACGTCCATAGCGGCCCATCATGATTGGTCGCCGGCTCAAACGAACGCGGACGCCCACGGAAGACCCCATGTTTATGCATGAACGTGTGTGAGAAAAAGGCGGCCAACCGAGGCGGCCTCTCACATAAAGACGATGGTGAGCCCCATTCCGACCAGGGTGTATAAGCCTGCAACGGTTACGCCGAGACAAACATCGGCCATGACGCTCTCGGGTTGGAGCTTGATCTCTCTGTCGGGCATTGAACTTCTCCACGCCATTGACCAACCCACTTAGATCACGCGTGAGGTGGGCAATCGTTCCGGCTTCTCCGTGCAAAAGTGTACGTAAGCGGGCTCGCCAGGGTTCCATCTCCCGTAAGAATCAAATCAAAGAGTGTGGCGCCGAGGTCCCTAAGTTCACTTTTGCACGTTTCGTCCGGAACAAAATTCCTACCTTGGGCGTGATGTATCTGGCTGGACAGTGAAAGAGTAGCGCGGGGAACCCATCGTGATAGGCAGAGACTACTTGACGCGTCAGGCGACGATTCTTCTTAAGTTCGCCAAGGCAACCACGGACCCCAAAGTCGCCGCCGGTCTAATCGAGAAAGCCGCCGATCTTAAATCGCGAGTTGATGCACCGGGCGCGCCGCCGGACCGGAGCCCTTTGTCCAAATCTGAAAAGTAATGGGCCCCGGCTGTAGCGCGCCGGATGACGAATCCAGCCCACCAGCTTCTCGTGGGTCGGCACGTTGCGCTCAGCTACCGCAACCAAACAAAACGGCCTCAGCGAAGGGGAACGCTGAGGCCGTCTTCAGTCCAAACGGTGCCGGGGGCGACCCGGCACGATTCCAGAACCCGCTAGCCCAA
>Ga0137399_10001477_pt1 | contig 10821 bp, 10 predicted proteins | sample czorhiz316metaG_FD_104810 | JGI IMG/M metagenome (GOLD analysis project Ga0137399, IMG submission 104810) | Vadose zone soil microbial communities from Angelo Coast Range Reserve, California, USA - czorhiz3.16 metaG | ecosystem: Environmental > Terrestrial > Soil > Vadose zone | place: USA...
TATCGCTTCGCTCCACCCATCCTGCGCTTTACGCTGCGCAGCATCCGGGGCATGCTGGCCTGTGGATCACACGATCCCCGCTGCACCTGGCCGCGCAGTCGTAGGATGGGTAGAGCGAAAGCGAAACCCATCGATGGCTTCCGAGAAGTGATGGGTATCGCTTCGCTCCACCCATCCTGCGCCCTCTGATCTGCGCCCTTGATCGCTTCGAACGCGGGTGCTCGGTCTACTAAAGCGTCTTCGAAAGCCTGCCCCGCACTTGATGCGCGGTGGGGACCGGTTCGCGCGAAGAAAACGCGTCAAGTAAGGACTCTTCAATTCTCGCGCGGGGCTGCCCTGCGCGGTCTCATCACCGGTGATTGCTTGGCAAGCGAGATCGAGTTTGCCATAACGTTGCGCAACGAAAGTGTTGCGCGTGCGGAAGTGAGCTTGGAATCCGCCGGCGCCCAAGAAAAGCCGGGAGATTCCGATGTCCAATGTCCGCGTTCTCGCCACCGATCTTGAATTCCCCGAGGGGCCGGTGGTGATGCCGGATGGCTCGGTGGTGCTGGTCGAAATCCGCGGCCGCCGGCTGACGCGGGTGTGGCCGGATGGCCGCAAGCAAGTGGTCGCTGAAATTCCGGGCGGTCCCAATGGCGCGGCGATGGGCCCCGACGGCAAAATCTATATCTGCAATAACGGCGGCTTCAGCTGGATGCCTTCGCGCGGCACCATGATGCCGGGCCCGCCCTCGTCAGCCGAATATATCGGCGGCTCGATCCAGCGTGTCGATCTTGCGTCCGGCAAGGTCGAAACCCTGTTCGACAAATGCGGCGAGCATCCGCTGAAGGGGCCGAACGATCTGGTATTCGACAAGCACGGCGGCCTCTGGTTTACCGATCTCGGCAAGCGCCGCGCCCGCGACATGGATGTCGGTGGGTTCTACTACATGAAGCCCGGGGCCATGGAGGTCGTCGAAGCCGTGTTTGGCATGATGCCCGCCAACGGCATCGGATTGTCGCCCGACGAGAACACGGTCTATGTCGCGGAGACGCCGACGGCGCGGCTGTGGGCGTTCGACCTCTCCGCGCCCGGCGAGGTCAAGCCGCGCGACGTGATCTATCGCGGCGAACGCGGCAAGCCGATCGCGGGCCTTGGCGGTTACCAGATGTTCGACTCGCTTGCAGTGGAAGCTTGCGGCAATGTCTGCGTGGCGACCTTGATCTCTGGCTGCATTTCGGTGATCGCGCCTGACGGGTCCATGGTCGAGCAGGTTCCGACCGGCGACCGCGTTACCACCAACATCGCGTTCGGCGGGCCCGACCTCAAGACCGCCTACATTACCCTGTCCGGCAGGGGCGAACTCATCGCGATGGATTGGCCGCGGCCCGGCCTGGCGCTGAATTTTTTGAATAAGTGACCTGCGACAACAAATGGAAATTTTCGTCATTGCGAGCCCACGGGTCGCGCGAATGCGCGCCCGATGACAGGCTCCGCGAAGCCATCCAGAGCCGCGAGGGAAATCTGGATTGCTTCGTCGCTTCGCTCCTCGCGATGACGAGAAGTAAGCTCCTCGACGCGAGGAGAAAGGATTTGTAATGCCCTGGCTTGAACCGATAACCCTGCGCGGTCCCTACGCGGAGCTAAAACCCCTGTCGCAGGATCATTGCGACGGGCTGACGGAAGCAGTGAAGGATGGCGAGCTATGGAAGCTCTGGTACACCTTCATTCCCAAGGCCGAAGACATGCGCAAGGAGATCGACCGCCGCCTTGGGCTGCAGGCGTCGGGCGCCATGCTGCCGTGGACGGTTTTCGATGCCGACGGCAGGATCGCCGGCATGACGACTTACATGAATGTCGATACGCCGCACCGGCGGGTCGAGATCGGTTCGACCTGGTATGCCAAGCGCGTGCAGCGCAGCGCGCTCAATACCCAATGCAAATTGTTGTTGCTCACCCATGCGTTCGAAAAACTCGATTGCATTGCGGTAGAATTCCGCACACATTTTTTCAATCACCAGAGCCGGCGTGGTATCGAGCGGCTCGGCGCCAAACAGGATGGTATCCTGCGCAGCCATCAGATCGCGCCCAACGGTACGCTGCGCGACACCGTGGTCTACAGTATCATTGCCAGCGAGTGGCCGACGGTGAAGGCGCATCTGACGTATCAGTTGAACGAGAAGGCGCGGTAGCAAACCGGCGGAAGATGATGGATACATTCGATTATGTGATCGTGGGTGCGGGCTCTGCCGGATGCGTGCTCGCGAACCGGCTGAGCGAGGATGCCGGCACCAGCATCTGTGTGCTCGAAGCCGGACCTCGCGACTGGCATCCCTACATCCACCTGCCGGCCGGCTTCATCAAGACCTTTCACATGAAGGGTATCAACTGGGCCTACCAGCAGGAGCCGGGCCCCTGGACCGGGGGCCGCAGCATCTACGCGCCGCGCGGCAAGACGCTCGGTGGCTCCTCCTCGATCAATGGCCACATCTACAATCGTGGCCAGCGCCAGGATTTCGACACCTGGGCACAACTGGGCAATCGCGGCTGGGGCTATCCAGACGTGCTGCCATACTTCAAGCGGCTGGAGCGGTGCATCGGCGAGGGCGAGGACAGATTTCGCGGGCGCGATGGCAATCTGACCGTCACCACCATGGACTGGAGGGATCCGCTCTGCGAGGCGTTCATGGCCGGCGCCATGTCCCTCGGCATTCCGCGCAACCCGGATTACAACGGTGCGATCCAAGAGGGCGTATCCTACGCCCAGCGCACGATTCAAAATGGCCTGCGCGTCAGCGCGGCGACCGCCTTTCTGCGTCCGGCGATGAAACGGCCGAATGTCCATGTGCGGACCCATGCGCATGCGACCGAAATTGTCTTCGACGGCAAGCGCGCGATCGGGGTGCGATATGCCAAGGGTGGGAAGGGCGGTGTGATCACCGAGGTGCGCGCGGCCAGGGAAGTCATTCTGGCTGGCGGCACCTACAACTCGCCGCAGCTGCTGCAATTGTCGGGCATCGGGTCCCCCGAACTGCTGGCCTCGCTCGGCATCAAGGTGCGCCACGCGCTTTCAGGCGTCGGCGAGGGACTGCAGGACCACTACGCGCCGCGTTCGGTCGCCCGAGTCAAGAACATCAAAACCATCAACGAACGCAGACGCGGCCTCAGCCTGGCGGTGGAGGCGATCAAATGGGCCACGACGCGGCGCGGTCTGCTGTCGCTATCGCCGACCATGGTCTATTGCTTCTGGCACTCCGGCGAGACCACCGAGAGCTCCGATCTGCAACTGACGTTCACCCCCGCAAGCTACAAGGAGGGCGTACAGGGGCAACTCGAAGACCAACCCGGCATGACGGTGGCGTCCTGGCAGCAACGGCCTGAAAGCCGCGGCTATGTCCGCGCCCGCTCGGCCGATCCGTTCGAGCCGCCGATCATTCAAACCAACTATCTGGTCGAGGAGCTCGATCGCCGCACCGTCGTCGCCGGTATGCGGCTGGCGCGGCGCCTGCTCTCATCCGCGCCGCTTGCGCCCTATTACGCCTATGAGGATTTCCCTGGTCCCGATGTGCAGACTGACGATGAATTCCTGGCCGCAGCGACGCAGCGCGGCACCACGACGTTTCATCCCGGATGCACCTGCCGGATGGGCGCGGCCGACAGCGCATGGGCCGTGGTCGACGACCAGCTAAGAGTACATGGGCTTCAAAACCTGCGCGTGATCGACGCCTCGATCATGCCGCGGATGATCTCGGCCAATCTCAATGCCTCGACCATGATGATCGCCGACAAGGCGTCGGATCTGATCCGTGACCGCAAGCCGCTGGAGGCGGTGAGGTTCGCGGAGATGGCTTAGCCGTCGTTGCGAGCCAACGGGTCGCGCGAATGCGCCCGATGACAGGCTCCGCGAAGCAATCCATCTCGCCACGGAAAGAAGGAATGGATTGCTTCGTCGCGTTGCGCCTCGCAATGACGAACTAACGCTACTCGTACACGAACGCCCGGTCGTTCAGGTCGATGGCGGGAAATTCATCCTTCTCGGCCCAGTAGTCCTGGTTGTGTTGCCATTCCGGCTTGTGGCCGCGCTTCGGCAACAGATGCATGCCGCGCATCATGTAGCCAGGATTGAAATTTTCAGGATCGATCCACGGCAGCAACGGCATATTGTGGTCTTCCGGCCGAAGCGCCGGCGTGACTTTTGTCGCACCGACGTCCTTCATGTGATTGAGCAGCCGGCACACGAAGTCGGCGACCAGATCGACCCGCAGCGTCCAGCTCGCCCGGAAATATCCGAACACCCAGACGAGATTGGGCACGCCGGTGAACATCATGCCGCGATAGGTCACCGTTTGTGAGAAATCCAGCGGCTTGCCGTCGATGCAAAATTCGATATCGCCGTTGGCGCTCAGATTAAAGCCGGTCGCCGTGATGATGATATCGGCTTCGAGCGTCTTGCCGGACTTCAAGAGAATACCGGTCTCGGTAAAGCGGTCGATCTCGTCGGTCACCACCGAGGCCTTGCCGGATTTGATGCCCTGGAACAGATCGCCGTCCGGAATGAAGGCGATACGTTGCCGCCACGGCCGGTATTTCGGCGTGAAGTGGGTGGCGATATCGTAGTCCGGTCCAAGATAGGCTTCGACGGCGGACAGCAGATCCCTCTTGGCCGCTTCGGGCTCCTCGAACGTCTTGCGGGTAAACGCGGCCTGATCGTAAAGGATTTTTCGGCGCGTGATTTCATGAATCCAGGTTTCGTCAACCTGCAGCTCGCGCAAGGTTTCGGCGATCTCGATGGCGTTGCGTCCGGTTCTGAAATAGGTCGGCGAGCGCTGCAGCATCGTCACATGGGCGGAATCGCCTGCGATGGCCGGAATCAGCGTCGCCGCGGTGGCGCCGGAGCCGATCACAACGACTTTTTTGCCTTTGTAATCGAGATCGTCGGGCCACCGCTGCGGGTGAACGATCCGGCCCTTGAACGTCTGCATGGCCTTCCACTCCGGCGTGTAGCCTTCCGAGTGGCGGTAGTAACCCTGGCACATCCAGAAGAAGTTCGCCGTGAAGCGAACCGCTTCGCCAGTATCCGTTCTGACGGCCTCGATGGTCCAGAGATTTTCCTCGCTCGACCACCTAGCCGAAGAAATCGTGTGCTGATAACGGATGTGGGGGCCGAGGGCGTTTTCCTCGATGACCTCGCCCATATAGCTGAGAATCTCCGCGGCGCTCGCGATCGGAGCGCTGGTCCATGGCTTGAATCGATAGCCGAAGGTATGCAGGTCGCTGTCGGACCGGATGCCGGGATAGCGGTGGGTGAGCCAGGTTCCGCCAAAGCTCCTTTGAGTCTCAAGAACAACAAAACTTGTCCCCGGACACTGCCTGGTCAGATGGTATGCCGCGCCGACCCCCGAGATGCCGGCGCCAACGATAACGACGTCGAAATGCTTCGTGCTGTCGGACGAAGTTGCGCGAATTTGCTTTTGAACGTTCATTGCGGGCTTGATCTTCTGTCTTTTTGTCCGCGGAAAAACGGAAGTGCCAGAACCCTGATCGCCTTCGTCGCGAACGAGCCTACACCTCTCTTCGGCTGAGGAACGCGAGGCGCTCGAATAAATGCACGTCCTGCTCGTTCTTGAGGAGCGCGCCGTGCAGCGGCGGGATCAGCTTGCGCGGATCGCGCTCCCTGAGCATTTCCGGCGTCATTTCCTCGTTGAGCAAGAGCTTCAGCCAATCCAGCAGCTCTGAGGTCGAGGGCTTCTTCTTCAGGCCGGGCACTTCCCGTATCTCGAAAAAGATCCTCAAAGCTTCTTCCACCAGGCGTTTCTTGATACCCGGGAAATGCACGTCGACGATCCGGTTCATGGTGTCGATGTCGGGAAACTTGATGTAGTGAAAGAAGCAACGGCGCAGGAACGCGTCCGGCAGTTCCTTTTCGTTGTTCGACGTGATCATCACGATCGGGCGCAGCTTGGCCTTGATGTTCTCGCCGGTCTCGTAGACGAAGAACTCCATGCGGTCGAGTTCGAGCAACAGATCGTTGGGAAATTCGATGTCTGCCTTGTCGATTTCGTCGATCAGAAGCACCGGGCGCTTATCATGGGTGAAGGCTTCCCACAGTTTTCCGCGCTTGATGTAATTGCCGATGTCGGAGACGCGCGCATCGCCGAGTTGGCTGTCGCGCAGCCGCGACACCGCGTCGTATTCGTAGAGGCCCTGCTGCGCCTTGGTGGTGGACTTGATGTGCCAGGTCAAAAGCGGCGCTCCGATCGCCTTGGCGACTTCCTCGGCGAGCACGGTCTTGCCGGTGCCGGGCTCGCCCTTGATCAGCAGCGGGCGCTCGAGCACGATCGAGGCGTTGACGGCGATCTTGAGGTCATCGGTGGCGACGTAGTCTTTGGTGCCGGTAAATTTCATCGAGCCTTTGCCTTGTTGTGTGTTCCTGAGCGCAGGAGCGCGCCTCGGCCTGAACAGCAAACGACCGCGGTCGTTATCGGGTTGAAGGGACCTGTCAGGCGCGTCTGACCAGCGAGAGAATGACGAGAACGATAACCGCACCGATCGTGGCGTTGACGATATCGCGAACCGCGCTGCCGCCGAGGCTGACGCCCAGTTGCGGCAGCAGCCAGCTTGCGACCAGCGCGCCGATGATGCCGACCACGATGTTTCCGATCAGCCCGAAACCGGCGCCGCGCACGATCAGGCCGGCGAGCCAGCCGGCGATCGCGCCGATCACGAGTACCGCCAAAATAGTCATTGCGAGCGCCCCACTGAAAAGCCCTGAAGTTTCAATTCTAGTTGAAAAACCCGGCAGGTCTAGGCTGTCTTTCGGCAAGTGAGCTGCCCGGCGTTGCAGCAGAGGCCCTTGACGTTCGCGGTCCGGCGGGCAATCTGTGAGCTATGTTTTTGCAATTCTTCACATCGCTGCGCGACGCGCAGGTACCGGTGACCTTGCGCGAATATCTGACGCTGATGGAGGCGCTCAACGCCGACCTCGCCGAGCAGACGGTGGAGAATTTTTATTATCTGTCGCGCGCCTCGCTGGTGAAGGACGAGCGCAATCTCGACAAGTTCGATCGCGTGTTCGGCACCGTGTTCAAGGGGCTGGAGAGCCTGCTCGACGCCATGGAGAAGGCGGATATTCCCGCCGAATGGCTGAAGAAACTCGCGGAAAAATACCTCACCGAGGAAGAGAAAAAGCAGATCGAGGCGATGGGCTGGGACAAGCTCATGGAGACGCTGCGCCAGCGCTTGAAGGAACAGCAGGGCCGGCACCAGGGCGGCAACAAATGGATCGGCACCGCCGGCACCTCGCCGTTCGGCGCGCACGGTTACAATCCAGAAGGCGTGCGGATCGGGCAGGAGAAGAACCGCAATTTCCGCGCGGTGAAGGTGTGGGACCGCCGCGAGTTCAAGGATCTCGACGGCAACGTCGAACTCGGCATCCGCAACATCAAGATCGCGCTGCGGCGCCTGCGCAAATTCGCCCGCACCGGCGCCCCTGACGAACTCGATCTCGACACCACGATCAGGGAGACCGCCAACCACGGCTATCTCGATGTTCATATGCGCCCCGAGCGGCGCAACGCGGTCAAGGTGCTGGTGTTCTTCGATATCGGCGGCTCGATGGATTCGCACATCGAACAGGTCGAGGAACTGTTCTCCGCGGCGAAGACCGAATTCAAGCACATGGAATATTTCTACTTCCACAACTGCCTCTACGAAGGCGTCTGGAAGCAGAACCGCCGCCGCTTTACCGATCGCACCCCGACCTGGGATGTGCTGCATAAATATCCGCACGACTACAAGGTGGTGTTCGTGGGCGACGCCTCGATGTCCCCATATGAAATCATGGTCCCCGGCGGTTCGGTCGAGCATGTCAATGAGGAGGCCGGATCGGTCTGGCTCGAGCGCATCACGCGTACCTACCCGCACGCGGTGTGGCTCAATCCGGTGGCGCAGCGGCACTGGGACTATTCGGAATCGACCACGCTCATTCGCCGGCTGTTTTCGGAGCGCATGTTCCCGATCACGATCGAAGGTCTTGAAGGCGCGATGAAGGAACTGGTGCGGTAACTGAGAGTACGTGCCCTGGACGCTGCGCAGCGCGTAAGCGGTGCGCTGCAGAGCGGAGGCCAATACAAGCACCGCATCCGCCGCGGTCCCGGCTCTGCGGTGCATCGTCCGGACGATGCTTCGCATCGCCGAGAGAACGCTGCACCGCGTCCGGGACACGTGAGGAGAGGCGACTTGCACAAGCGAGGAAACACAAAATGCCCCAGACCATCCACCGCGGCATCAAGGCGCTGCTCGACGAGGCCAATGCGCAAATCGAAACCGTAAGTGCCACGGACGCCATCAAGGCTGCGCAAAGCGACGACGTCGTGATCGTCGATATCCGGGATCCCAGAGAGATCGAGCGCGAGGGAAGGATTCCCGGCGCGTTCTCCTGTACCCGTGGCATGCTGGAATTCTGGATCGATCCGGCGAGCCCCTATGCGAAGCCGATTTTCCAGGGCGACAAGAAGTTCATCTTTCATTGCGCCGGCGGAATGCGCTCAGCGCTGGCGGCGAAAACCGCGCAGGACATGGGGTTAAAGCCGGTCGGGCATATCGGTGGCGGGTTCGCCGCCTGGCGCGACGCCGGTGGTCCGGTCGAGAAGTTCGAGCCGAAGAAGAAGGGTTGAGAGGTGGTCATCACCACCGTCATGCCCGGGCTTGGTCCCGGGCATCCACGTCTTTGCGAGAAGCAAGTGAAGACGTGGATGGCCGGGACAAGCCCGGCCATGACCAACGTTGAAAGGGTACTCATCCATGACAATATCCACCACCGATGATCCGCTTGTCTCCACAGATTGGCTCGCCGCCCGTCTCGACGACGCCAAAGTCAAAATCATCGACGCCTCCTACAAGATGCCCGGCGTGTTGCCGCTGCCATCGCAGGATTATCTCGACGCGCACATTCCGGGTGCGGTGTTTTTCGATGTCGGCACCATTGCCGATCCGAATGACCCGCGGCCGCATATGTATCCGGACGCGGCGCAGTTCGCGCGCGACGTATCGGCGCTCGGCATTTCCTCCGGCGATACGGTGGTGGCCTACGATTCCGGCGCCTGGGTCGCAGCACCGCGGGCGTGGTGGATGTTTCTGTCATTCGGGCACCCTAATGTGAAGGTGTTGGATGGAGGGCTGCAGAAATGGCTGCGCGAAGGACGCCCGACGCATTCCGGCAAGGTCACGCCGAAGCCTGGAAAATTCCAGGCCAAGCTCGATTCCAACTTCGTGCGCAGCAAGCAGCAATTGCTCGACAATTTGGAAACCCACGCTGAACAGCTGGTCGACGCGCGTCCGCGACCGCGTTTCGAAGGCACGGTGGCCGAGCCGTGGCCGGGCCGCCGCTCCGGTCACATCCCGGGCAGCCGCAACGTGCCCTATGCCGAATTATTCGACGCCAAGACCGGCGCGATGAAGCCGGTGGAGGATCTGCGGCAGGCATTCAAGGGTGCCGGCGTCGATATGACCAAGCCGATCGTGACCACCTGCGGCTCCGGCGTATCCGCGCTGGTCCTGACGCTGGCGCTTTACCGTCTCGGCGTGCGCGGCACCGCGCTTTATGACGGCTCGTGGGCCGAATGGGGGCTGTCCGACGGACCGCCGCTCGCGACCGGCCCGGCCTGATCGCTGCGATCAGCGGATGGCTGGCTGAGCGTGGATCGCCGGCTGAGCGCGGATCGCCGCCTGAGCGAATGGGTTGAGGGCCTGCTGCTGCAGTTGGAGCGCTTGTTGCGCTGCCAGGCGTGCGCGCGCCATCCTGCGACGCTGGGCCACCCGCCGTTCCTGCAGGCGTTTCTTGATGGCGCTCTGATCAGGTATATCGGCGGCGGCTTTGCCCGGCGGCTGCGCCGCGATGGTGAGTGGGCCTCCCAATGTGGCGATTTTCGCCGCGGCGTCTATGTCCGGCGAAGCCGGCGCGCTCGTTTGCTCGGACGCAGCTGGGGCAGCTCCGTTCGCCGGCGGCAAGGCCTGCTCGATTGCCGCGATCTTGGTTTCGTCGGCGGGCGCGGGCGCATAGGCCAGCGCCGGTGCCGCCTCACTACGTGCCGGACTTTCCGCGACCGGGATTTCGGGCTTCGCGGGTTCGGACCACGGTGAATCTGCAGGATTCAGCGCGGCGACCTTTTCGGACTTGGTTGGCGTCGGAACGACCGCCGCTTGCTCCGGCACTTCCGCGGCCGCCGAAACCTCATCCGATGATTTCTCGACGGTGGGCGTATCGACACGCAGCATCGCCAGAACAGGCCCGGTGGCCTCGCCTTGCTGGGCAAATGCTGTTTCGTGGGCCGCGTGCCATGACGGGTTGCTGGCAAAGTCCTCGTGAGCGACGCGCAGCAGCGCCGCCGCGCCAAGCCCACAGATCAAAATCGACAAGGTGAGCATGATCGCGACGAACAGAAAACGGAAACCGGGGAGCATAGGTGCGAGTTCCACCTTCGCAGGGGGTCTGCGAGGGCCTTTGAGCTATCGGGAACGCGGTGGCGACAGACTGGCCATGTTCGCGACTCAGCGGATACCGCCGGTCCGAACGAATCAGGCGAAATTGAGAATAGCGTAAGGTATCCGAGGCGGTTGTGAAAAATCGACGCAGAGAACGTCCGCCCGCATCTCGGATTAGCATTTCCGGCCGGGTGAGGCATCGTTGCCACGGCGCCCCCCGGTCCATCACACGCCCAAGTCATCACAAATGATCGAGTCTGGCGCCAACCGGCAGAATTTGTCTTGAATGCGCCGCTATCTTCCGCCATCAGCCGTTAACCGTCCGGTGGCTGCTTGGGGACTATACCAAAGCAATGATGA
>Ga0137399_10001479_pt1 | contig 10819 bp, 13 predicted proteins | sample czorhiz316metaG_FD_104810 | JGI IMG/M metagenome (GOLD analysis project Ga0137399, IMG submission 104810) | Vadose zone soil microbial communities from Angelo Coast Range Reserve, California, USA - czorhiz3.16 metaG | ecosystem: Environmental > Terrestrial > Soil > Vadose zone | place: USA...
ATCGTCGTGGAGCAGCAGCGCGGCGAGCTCCGCGACTTGGGCCAGCGCCGCCCGAACCCGCTCGGGATCGGTGGCGGGAGCGCGGCCGCGCACTCGGGCGGCGCCGAGCGGGCCGGCGGCGTGGGCCGCCACGCGCTCCAGCGCGGCAGGGAATTCCAGGGTGTCCAGCACGGAGGGGGCCACCCCTCCCGCGACGCTCATAAGGTCGCCGCCAGCTCCTCGCGGGCGATCTGGTTCACCAGCTTGCCATCCGCCCGGCCTTTGAATTTCGGCATCACCTGCCCCATGAGCTTGCCCAGGTCCTTGGCCCCCGCCGCGATGGCCTCACGCACGGCCCGACGGATCTCCTCGGGGTCGACCGCGGCGGGAAGGAACTCCTCGAGCATCGTCACTTCGGCCAGCTCGCGGTCGGCGAGCTCCTGGCGTTTGCCGGCGACGTACTGCTCCGCCGCCTCGCGCCGCCGCCTGATCCCGCGCCGCAGCACTTCCGCCGCCTCGTCGTCGGAGGGGGGATGGTTCAGCTCGAGTTCGCGGTTCTTGAGGTCTGCGAGGATCGTGGAGAGGAGAAGGGTGCGCGCCTGATCGCGTTGTTTCCGGGACTGGTTCATCGCGGCGCGCAGCCGCTCGGTCAAGTCAGCCACAGTCAGACCAGCCGCGGGCGCCGGTGCTTGCGTCGCGCGGCATTCATCGCGGGTTTGTGTCTCTCACTGGGTTTCTCGTAATGACGGTGCCTGCGCAAGTCCGAAAGGATCCCCGCTTTCTCGCATTTCTTCTTGAAGCGCTTGAGCGCGCGGTCGAAGCTTGCGTCATCATGAATGATGACTTCCGGCATGGGCGACTCGCTAACTATGATCGACACACAAACTTAGCCCCCGTCGCGGCCCGGGGCAAGGTCAACCGGGTGGCCACGTCATCGGCCGCCCACCCAGCAGGTGCAGGTGGAGATGAAACACCGTTTGGCCGCCATCGGGGTTGGTGTTCACGACGACGCGGTAGCCTCGCTCGGCGATCCCGGTGTCACGCGCCAGGTCGCGCGCGAATGCCAGCAGGCGACCGAGCAGCTGCGGGTCCTTCGCATCGTTGAGCGACGCCAAGTGATCGGTCGGAATCACGAGCAGATGGGTCGGCGCCTGCGGATTCAGGTCCTGGAACGCCATGATCCCGTCGGCGCGCTTCACGACCGTCCCCGGGACCTCGCCCGCCGCGATCTTGCAGAAGATGCACCCGCCCATGTGCCCCGCTCCCTTGCGCGCTCAGCGATTCCCGAATGCTTGACGCAGCTGCTCCCAGAATTTTCTGCCGAGCCGATCCTCGGCCGGGGGCGCCGTCTCGACCTTCGCGAGCTGCTCGAGCAAGGCCCGCTGCTCCGCCGTCAGCTTCGTCGGCGTCCACACGTGCACCCGCACGTGCAGGTCGCCGCGCCCGCCTTCACCCAGCCGCGGCAGCCCCTTTCCCTTCACGCGGTATACGGCTCCCGTCTGCGTGCCCGCCTGTACCTTGAGCGTTGCGGTGCCGTGCGGGGTCGGTACCTCGACCTCGGCGCCGAGCGCCGCTTGCGTGAGCGAGAGGGGGAGGTCGTAGACCAGGTCATCACCGTGGCGCTCGAAGCGCGGGTCGTCGGCGATCTCGAGCACGGCGATCAAGTCCCCCGGCGGCCCGTTGCGGGGCCCGGGCACGCCCTGGCCGCGCATCGTCAGGTAATGATGCTCCTGCACGCCGGCGGGGACGTCGATCTGGATCGTTTTGTCGGCCCGCACGCGCCCGTCCCCCTGGCACTTGGGGCACGGCTGGCGGATCACGCTGCCCTCGCCGGCGCAGCTCGGGCACGGCGACACCGAGACGAACTGGCCGAACATCGAGCGCGCGGCGCGGCGCACCTCGCCCGTGCCGCCGCACGTGCCGCACGTCGTGGGGCGGGCCCCGTCCTGGGCACCCGTCCCGCTACACGCGGTGCACCGGTCCAGCGTGCGCAGGCGCACGGTTTTCGCGGCACCCTTCGCGACCTCGTCGAGCGTCAGCTCGAGCGTGACTTTCAAGTCCTGCCCCCGCTGGCGGTCGCGCCGAGCGCGCTCGCCACCGCCAAAGAAGGCGTCCAATCCGCCCAGGCCGCCGAAGTCGCGCATGAAGATGTTGAGCGCCTCGGACAGGTCGAAGTGCGCGAAGCCGAACCCCCCGCCCGCCGCTCCCGCCCCGCGCACGCCCGCTACCCCATAGCGATCATACGCGGCGCGCTTCTCGGGATCACGCAGCACCTCGTACGCTTCGGTAATCTGTTTGAACTTCTCTTCCGCTGCCGACTTCTCCTCGGAGGCGACGCGGTCGGGGTGGTGCTTCATGGCCAGGCCGCGGTACGCCTTCTTGATCTCCGCCTCGCCCGCGTTCCGCGCCACGCCCAGCAGCGCGTAGTAGTCGCTCGGCTGGCTCATTCGAGCAACTCCCCGACGAGGCGGCTGGTGTGATCGACCAGGGCGACGATCTTGTCGTAGGCCATCCGCGTCGGGCCCAGCACGCCGATGACGCCCGACAGAGCGCCCAGCCGATACGACGCCGTCACGAGCGTGAAGGGCGCGAGGCGCGAATCCCGGTGCTCGCTGCCGATCGTGATGGTGAGACCGTCGCCCAGCCGCTGGGCGAGCGCCTGGCGCAGCAGATCGCGCCGCTCCGTGACTTGGAGCAGCCCCTGCAGCCGCTCCTGGGTCGCGAACTCCGGCTGGCCGGCGAGCAGCTGCGCGCTGCCGAGCACGACGCTAGGGGCGGCGGCGCCGCTCGCCGGCACGTCGAACAGCTCGTCTGCCTCTTGAATGAAGATGTTGAGGAGCTCGTGCGCGCCGGAATCGCCCGCCGCGTCGCGCAGCCGATCGGACAGCGTGCCGCGGATCTCGCGCAGCGTGAGCCCGCCGAGCCGCTCGTTCAGCACGACCGCGACGTGTCGGACTGCTTCGGGCGCCATGTGTGACGGCACCTCGACGAAGATGGTGCGCACCACACCGCTCTTGAGCGACAGCACCAGCAGCAGCCGCTCCGAGGAGATCTGCAACAGCTCGAGTCGCTCGAGCAGCGCGTCGTCCAGCGACGGGCCCACGGCGACCCCCAGCTCCTTGGTGAGCACGCCGAGCACCTGCGCGGCTCGCTCCAGGATCCGGTCCACGGCGGTGCGCTCTCCCGTCAACTCTTCGCGGATTTGATCCGAGTCGGACAGCGAGACCGGGGGCAGCCGCATCAACGAGTCGACGTACACGCGATAAGCGAGGTCGGTCGGGATGCGACCCGCGGAGGTGTGCGGGTGGTACAGGAATCCCTTTTCCTCGAGGTCGCTCATCGTGTTGCGTATGGTCGCTGCCGACAGCATCATCCCGGACCGCCGGGAAATAGTCCGACTCCCCGCCGGCTCGGCGGTCTCAACGTAGGTCTCGATAACGGCTTCGAGCACCTGCCGTTCGCGCTCTGTGAGGGACTGCGACATATCACCCAACCTCTTAGCTGCTAACAATTTAGCTCGCCGCTGGGGGCTCGGTCAAGTCGCGCACCAGAGAGTCGAGCCGGAGCCAGCCCTGGGGAGTGCACCGCACCGACTCGGCGGTCACCGTCACCCACCCCGCCCCCGCCCAGGCGGTCAGGCGGTCGGGCGGACAAGTGGTGCGCGCCACCCCCGCGTCGGTGCGCAACGCCAGGTAGAGCCGCTCAAGCTCCCGTTGCTGCGCCGTGAGAACTTCGGTGGATTCGACCGGGGAGCGGCCCGCCGCGATCGCGTGGGCGTACGCCGGCCACGGGGCGACGTTCCAACGACGCGCGCGGCCGTCGTAGCTGTGGGCTGCGGGGCCGAGCCCGACGTAGGGGCGACCGGACCAGTACGCCGAGTTGTGACGCGACCGAGCCTCGTCCCGACAGGCGTTGGAGACCTCGTAGAAATGATAGCCGCACGCCGCCAGTCGCACGTGCGCCAGCAAATACTCCTCGGTGTAGCGGTCATCTTCCGGAGGCGCGACGGCCCCGCGTGAAATCCAGCGGGCGAGCGGCGTCCGCTCTTCCACTGTGAGCCCGTACAGCGACAGGTGATCGGGCTGCAGGGACAAGGCCAGCTCCAGGTCCCGCTCCCAGTCGCGCTCGAGCTCCGCGGGCAGGGCGAAGATCAGGTCGAGCGAGATGTTGTCGACGCCTGCGTCCCGGAGCGTCCGCACCGCCGAGGTGATGCGCGCGGCGTCGTGGGAGCGGTGCATCCATTTCAGCACGGTGTCATCGAATGACTGGGCGCCGAGGCTCACGCGGTTCACGCCGGCGCGGCGCCAGGCGGTTGCATGTTCGGGCGTCACGTCCTCGGGATTGGCCTCCGCCGTTACTTCAACGGCGTCACGCGAAGGCCTCGCGCCAAAGGCGTCAAGCAAGGACGTGACGAGCCTTGCCAGCGCATTTGGCGGAAGCAGCGACGGCGTGCCGCCACCCAAGTAGAGGGTTTCGAGACCGTCATCCGGTGCGCCCCGGGGCACCCTAAAGGACTTCTTCGGGCCCTCCGGGCCCTCGGTCGCCGCCCCGGGGTCCGCCGCGCGGACCATCTCCACTTCTCGGAGCACTGCGTCCACGTACTCGCCAGCCGGGATGCGCTTCCGGACCGCGATCGAGAAGTCACAATAGGAGCAGCGGCGCACGCAGAAGGGGACGTGGACGTAGAGGTGGCGCACCTGGGAAAGTATAGAGGCAAAGTGTCGTTGGTTAACCCCGGGGCATGGCCCCGGGGCTCGAGGAACTCGGGTAGACCGACCCCGCGGCCACGCCGCGGGGTTCAAGAGCCTCGGGTCGACCGAGCCCGGGGCGTGGGCTGCGGAACCGCCCGCTTATTGGGAGCCCCGGGGCATGGCCCCGGGAGCACACCCCGATTGGGTTAACCCCGGGGCATGGCCCCGGGGTCCGTCTACTCAGGCGGGCACGCTATCCGGATGGCGGAGGGGTTGTCTTGCGAGGTAGGCCCGCACGGTCGGGATGTGACTATGGGAGACCGAGCCTGCGAAGTAGCCGCGCGCCCATGTGAGCCGACGGCGGTGCGGGCCGTTTACCCGGCGCGCCGACTCCGACTTCGCATCCCGAATGAAGGGCATCAGTGAGAAGTCGGGCCGAAAGCTGACCAGCACGTGGACGTGGTCGGCCATGACTGCCTGCGCGAGGACGTGTACGGAGTTCCGAGCGGCGCACTCGAGAAGAGCCCGAGTGACGGTGGCAACATCCGTCTGGCGGACGCTATGTTCGCGCCGACTCGTATGCCATGTGACGTGCGCAAAGAGCGCGAAGCTCCTGTGGCCCGCCTTGCTCACACCCAACCCCTTCGGGTAGACCGACCCCGGGGCCATGCCCCGGGGTTCAAGAAATTCGGGTTGACCGACGCCGGGCCATGCCCCGGGGTTCATGCCACCCCGAACCTCATCCCCGGCTGCTGCTTCACCAGACCTCGCATTTCCAGCTCCGTGAGCGCCGCCAGCACCGCACTCGCGTCCGCCCCCGCGCCGCCGGCCCCGCCCGCCCCCGCTGCCGCGACCAGCGCGTCGACGTGCTGCGGCTCGGCGCCCAGCGCGTCCCACAGTTTGCGCTGCAGCGAACCCAAGTCCGGCGGCGCTGCTCGGGCGCCGGCTGACGCTCCCGCGGGTGTCGCCGATCCCGGGAGCCCCAGCTCCTCGAGAATGTCTCCGGCGCAGAGCGCGGGCTTCGCGCCCTGCTGGATCAGCCGGTTGCAGCCCAGGGAGGTCGGGCTGGTGATCGGGCCGGGGACGGCGAGCACGCCGCGCCCCTGATCGAGCGCGCAGTCGGCGGTGATGAGCGCGCCCGAGCCGGGGGCCGCCTCGACGACGACGGTGACGCCCGCCAGACCGCTGATGAGACGGTTGCGGCGCGGAAACGTGTAAGCGTGTGGCCGCTCGCCGGGCGGCAGCTCCGTGACGAGGCAGCCGTGCGCGATCATGCGGTCGTACAACACTCGGTTGGCCGCAGGGTAGACGACGCCGAACCCGTTGCCCAGGACGCCCAGCGACGCGCCGCCTGCATCCAGGGCCGCCGCGTGCGCGATGGCGTCGATGCCCCGTGCCATGCCGCTCACGATCACGACGCCGGCCCGCGCCACTCCCTCGGCCAGGATCCGCGCCGCCGTGGCCCCATAGGTGGAGTGGTTCCGGCTCCCCACCACGCCCGCCGCGGGCCGGCCCAGCAGTCCCACGTTCCCCCACGCGTACAGGAACGCCGGCGGCTCCGGAATGTCGCCCAGCGTCTGTGGGAACCGGGGATCGACGGGGAGCAGCACGGTCGCCCCGAGGCGATCGAGCTGCGCCAGCTGCTCGCGCCCGGTGTCGAGCGACGCGGCGCGCACTGCCGTGGCGGCGGCTCGGCCGAAGCCGGGAAGCGCCGCGATGGCGCCGTGCGGTGCCTGCAGCGCTGCCGCGGCGCTCTGAAAGGCGGCCGTGAGCGTACCGAGCCGGACGGCGCCGATGCCGGGCACCTGCGCCAGCGCGAGGTAGGCCGCTAGCTCGTCGCGACCCGCACCGGCAGCAGTTGCCACAGTGTCTCTACGAGTTGCGGGATCGCCTCGCGCGTGACGGCGGAGACGGCGACCAGCGGCGCGCCGGCGTGCGTCTGGATGATCGGGAGTCGGGAGCCGGGAGGGAGCAAGTCGCGCTTGGTGAGCACCACGACGTGCGGCTTCGCCGCCAGATCGGCCGAATACAGCGCGGTTTCCCGCCGCAGCAGCTCGTAGGTGGCCTGCGGGTCCGGGCTGTCGACCGGGACGAGCACGGCCATCATCCGGGTCCGCTCCACGTGCTGCAGGAACCGCAGGCCGAGTCCCTTCCCGACGTGCGCGCCCTCGATGATCCCTGGAATGTCGGCGATCACCAGCGAACGGCCGTCCGAGAGCGCCACGACGCCCAAGTGGGGCTCGAGGGTGGTGAAGGGGTAGTCGGCGATCTTGGGACGCGCGGCGGAAATCACCGAGAGCAGCGTGCTCTTCCCCGCGTTGGGCTCACCCAGCAGGCCGACGTCGGCGATCAGCTTGAGCACGAGCTCGAGATGGCGCTCTTCGCCGTATTCGCCCGGCTCCCATTCGCGCGGGCTCTGATGGGTCGGGGTGGCGAACCGCGCATTGCCCCGCCCGCCACGGCCCCCCTTTGCCACCAGCAGTGTGTCCCCGGGGCGCAGCAGCTCGCCGAGCAGCGTGCCGCCGTCGGCGTCATGCACCTCCGTTCCGGGAGGCACCGGGAGGTACAGATCCAGCCCGGTCTTGCCGGTCATGTCCTTGCCCTTGCCGTGCTGTCCGCGCTGGGCCTTCCAATGGGTGCGGTAGCGGTAGTCGAGCAGGGTGGCGAGGTTCGGATCGGCGCGCACGTACACCGATCCTCCGGGGCCACCGTCCCCGCCGTCGGGCCCGCCCTTGGGGACGAACTTTTCGCGGCGGAAGGATGAGGCACCGGCTCCCCCTGCCCCTCCGAGCACGTGGACCACCGCGCGGTCTATAAACATTGCGGATTGCGGATTGCGGATTGCGGATTGGCACGGCCGGCTCCGCGTCCCATTCGTGCCGTCCTGATTGACGCCACCGTGATCGCCAGCAGTTCCCCGCTTTCCCGAGTCAGCGGCGCGATGAGCGCCGTGGGCGCAAGCGCGCAGTCATCAAGAAGTTCTAGCCAGAAGGTCGTCTCGTCAGCCTCTTCCTCAACGATTCCCATCTTCGGCACGAACTCTCTTCGGGAGCGAGCGCGGCAGGCCGCACGGTAGTTGGCAGCCACCGATGTCACGGAGCGCACCAGCTGTCGACTGATGACGTCTGCGGCACGCGTTCGCGGCAAATCGTTCGTCAGCTGAATCGTGGCCACTGCCAGGTACCGCATACGTCGCTGCAACACGTCCCGTGTCACGAGGCTGGCCATGTCAATCCGCAATCCGCAATCCGAAATCCGCAATTAGAGTTTCCGTTGCCGCACATCGTCCCACTGTTCATGCGTCGAGCGCCGCCGCTCCGCATCCAGATCCCCGTCGATCACCGCCAGCACCTCCTCCACCTCGGCGCGCGTCGCCCCGGTGTTCAGCGACCCGCGCAGGTGAGAGTGCAGCTGCTGCGCCGTCCCCAGGACGGCGATCGCGGCGACGGTGCACAGCTCGCGCCGCTTCAAGTCGAGCCCCGGGCGGCCAATCACCTTGCCGTACGCGTCCACGAGCACCAGATCCTCGAGGGCCGGATGCAGCGCCCGCAGGTTGAGGAGCAGCTTGTGGTAGGCGCGCCCGTACACGGCGGCGCACACCGTGCTGCCGCGCTCCGCCCACGACTGCCAGTCCTCATGCGCCAGCTCCTCCCCGCCGCCCTCGGCGGGCCCGGACATGGCGCCACTGACCTCACGCCACACGCCGAACGCGACCAGTGCGAGCGGGTAGCCCACGACGAGGAGACTCTGGAGCAAGAGCTCCTCGATCCAGCGGTCCGGCACTCGGGCGGCGCGGGCCGCGACGAACCGGTCCCGCAGCACCGCGGTGTTCCCTTCGGCGAGGGCTGCCGCCAGCCGCACGAGGGCGGTGGTCGCCGGGTCGAGGGCGTCCCGCTCGTCTGACCCCGGGGGGTCGCCCCGGGGTAAGCCACGCTTGCTCATAGTACCAGTCTCTGCTCCGTCATCCGCCATCCTTTTTGCGCTCCAGCCCCCCATTTACCCGCAGCTCGCCCACCGTCTCGCCGCGCGTGTTCACGTTGGGCCGCGGGCCGAGCGACGCCGGGCGCGGCCGCATACCCAGCTCCTCCAGCACGGCTGCCAGGGCGAGCGCCGCCGCCACCCCGTGGCCGTCTGGCACCTTGAGCGCCACACCGAGCCCTTCGGCCACCAGCAGCGCGCAATACACCCCCTCGGCGCCTACCTTCACGAGCACGCGACCGGGATGAGCGCGCATCAGATCGGTGCACGGGCGGCCAGTGCCGGCAATCAGCTCGGGGTGGCGGAGCATGGCCTCGACAACGCGGAACGCGGAAGTGGGAACGCGGAACAGCAATGGGAGATCGCTCGCACCGCTACGCCCGGCTTGATGTTCCGCGTTCCGCGTTCCGACTTCCGCGTTCGCAAGCCGCGCATACGCCCCCGCCATATTCCGCAACGGCAGCCCGTAGCACACCACGCCGCAGCCGTCCACCGCCGTCCGGATCGCGTGCTGCGGCAGGTCCGTCCAGCGGCTCACCTCCTCGAGGCAGCGCTGCTGTACGGGATGCTCCACGCGGGTGTAGAACGCCGTCGGCCACCCGTGATGGCGCGCCAGCGCCAGCATCCCGGCGTGCTTTCCCGAGCAGTTCGAATGGATCGCCGTGAGCCGCACGCCGCGGCTCGCGTAGTCCCGCGCTACGGTTTCGGAGAGCGGGGCGTGGGGACCGCACAACAGGTCGCGCTCGCTGCACTCGATCTTCCCGAGTAAGTCGCGCACGATCGCCACGTGCTGGGGCTCGCTCGAGTGCGACGCGCAGCACAGCGCCAGCTCTTCGGTCGTGATCCCGAACCGATCGAGGACTCCGTCCGCCGCGAGCGGGAGCGCCTGGAACGGCTTTGCCGCCGAGCGCCAGAAGGTGACGAGGTCGGGATCCCCCACCCTGGCGACGAGTGTTCCGGCGCCGTCGACGACGGCGACGTGGACGTCGTGCCAGGCTTCGACTGTACTACCTCTGACCTGCTCCACCCTCACGCCATCGCCTCCCTTCCCACGCTGAAGCGTGGGCTCGGCGCAGCACCGTGCTGAAGCACACCACGCTTCAGCGTTGTGCCTCGCCGAGCCCATCCTTCCGGATGGAGACCTGGGACGTCTCACCCCCCACCGACAACCCGATCCCCACCAGCACGAGCAAGCCGCCGATCACCGTCGTAGGCGCCGGCACCTCGTGGATCGCCGGCACCAGCCACGCGATCAGGCTCGCGCCCACCGGCTCCCCCAACGCGGCGACGTTCACGGTCGTCGCGCGATAGTGCTTGAGCGCGTAGTTCATCCCGGTGTGGCCGATGAGCATCGGCCCGGCCGCCAGCGCGCCGAACACCGTCCAGTCGCGGCCGCCGAACCCGGTGAGCGGCGCGTCACGCAGCGCCGCGACGAGTCCGAGGCACACCGCCGCGACCGCGTACACGACGGACGCGTAGCTCCACACGCCCACCGTGCGGCGCACGCGTCGCCCGATCACGTAGTAGCCCGCGCCCGTGAGCGCGCCCGCCAGCGCCAGCGCGTCGCCGGCGGCGGCGCCGAGTGACAGGCGCGCGTCGCCCAGCCCGATCAGCGTGGCTCCCGCCACGGCGAGCGCGATACCCCGGCGCTCGGTGCGCCCGGGATGCTCCCCGAGCCACAGCGCCGCCACGCTCCACGCGAACACGGGCTTCAGCGAGACGAGCACCACCGAGCTCGCCACCGACGTGAACTTGAGCGACGCGATCCACGTCCAGAAGTGCACGGCGAGGAGCAGCCCCGAGAGCAGCATCAGGGGGAACGCCTCCCGCACGGGGCTGGTGCGCTGCCGCTCACGCATCGCCAGTCCGAACGTCACCGGAAGCACCAGCGCGAGCCGCCAGAACGCGATCGCCACCGCTGGCGCGGCCGCCAACCGGACGATCGGGCCGGCGTAGGTGGTGGCCAGGACGGCGACGATGAGGACGACGAGCGGCGACATGGGCGGGGACAACTTAACGGAAAGCCGTGCCGGGTGGACCTGACCCACAGTTGCCATCCTTGCTGGCCGGGCTCACATTCGGCAGCCCATGCGCCTCCGGCTGGCTGCTCGCGTCGCGATTTCATGCGTCGTCCCCGCCCTGACCGGCGGGGCCGCGCTCGCAGCACAGGA